>Ga0105237_10000973_pt1 | contig 38496 bp, 35 predicted proteins | sample KBSC24metaG_FD_81520 | JGI IMG/M metagenome (GOLD analysis project Ga0105237, IMG submission 81520) | Corn rhizosphere microbial communities from Kellogg Biological Station, Michigan, USA - KBS C2-4 metaG | ecosystem: Host-associated > Plants > Roots > Rhizosphere > Soil | place: Michigan, USA...
AATAAAAAAAAAAAAAAAAAAAATAAATTAATAAATAAAAAAAAAAAAATAAAATGATAACATATTTAATAATAATACCAATATTAGCAATAATATTATTAGGAGTTAATTTAATATTAGCACCTCATAATCCGTATCAAGAAAAAAAAACAAGTTTTGAATGTGGATTTCATTCTTTTTTAGGACAAAATAGAAAAGAATTTAATATAATGTTCTTCGTATTTTCATTATTATTTTTACTTTTTGATTTAGAAATTTTATTAGCATATCCTTATGCTTTAAGTACTTATGTTAATAATACATATGGATTAATAATACTTTTAATCTTTTTCGGAGTTTTAACAATAGGATTTATTGTTGAGATTTCTAAAGGAGCTTTATATATAAATTCTAGACAAAATTTAACTAAAGGAAGTAATGTAGTAGTAGCGAGGAAAAAATAAAATATTACCAGGAACTAAAAGAAACTATTCTACAAATAAAAATTTAATAGATAATTTTCTTACTAAAGTAGATTCAAAAAAAAATTTTTTAAACAAGTAAATTTAAAAGATCAATCAAATATTGATAACCCTTTTGTAATAGTAAATAATTTTATTATTGATAATAATAAAGTAATTAATTTAGAATTAATTTTATCAATATTAAGTAAAACTTTAAAGAATTATAGTTTAAGTTTAGAACAATTTAATACTTTGATGGATATTAAAGCTACAAGATTTGACTTATCAGAAGAAATTAAAAGAATTTTTAAATAATGAAGGAAAGTCCGGTGTTTATATTTTTATAAATAAAGATAATAAACATAAATATGTAGGATCTTCAATATCATTAAAGAATAGATTAGCGTCAGGATATTTTATTCCTAAATTAGGAAAAAGAAAAATAGAATTAGTAATTACAGAATTTGGGTTGAATAATTTTTATCTAGAAATATATAAACTACCTGAGAATTTAATAAAAGATATATCTAGATCAGATTTAAAAAATTTATGCTTATCACTAGAACAAATATTAATATTAAAATTTAATCCAGAATACAATATTTTAAAAGTAGCAGGATCGGGAACAGGTCTAACAAAAGATTCAGATGCTATTTTATCTATATCTGAAAAATTATCTAAACCTGTATATTTATACGATGAATTTACTAAAGAATATATTTTTAAGTGTAAAAACCAAAAAGAATTTACTCAAATTTTAGGAAGAGCAAGTACAAATATTGCAAGATATACTAAAAATAATAAATTATTTTGAAATAGATTTATCATTTCGAATGTACCTTTAGATAATTATGAAGAAAATATTATGGATCATGATACTTTACAAATTTTTATAGATGAAGTTATATTAAATAATAGAAAAATGCAAATGGCTCAAGTAGATGAAACAAGAAAAGATTTATATGCTTTAAAATAAAATTAACAAATATTAATACAAATGAAGTAATAATCTTAGATTCTATGCAAGCTACAGCCAGATATTTAAACGACTTAGGTTATAAAAGTTCAGCTGGATTGCTTTCATATTATATAAAAAATAATAAAGTTTATAAAGAATTATATAAATTAGAAAAATTTTTAGAGGATTCAAGATCTTAGTATTGTAAATATAAGTAAATAGTAATCAAAGGAGCCCTTTCAATTAATAGTAGACAAAAAATAAATAAATAAAAAAAAAAGAAATTAGCTTAAAGGAAGAGCATTTATGATATAAAAGCTGGTATGTTCGACTCATCCATTTCTTTAAATAAATTTTTAGATCAAGAAAAAGAATTTAAGTCAATTATTATTAAACCACGAAAAATTGATAATGTCATTAACAATAATACTAATCTTAATAATTATTTTATTAGGTATTAATTTTTTATTAATATCTAGTAATCCGTATCCAAAAACCAAAAATAGTAATAAAAAGAAAAGTAAATTAATAAGTCCAGGGTCAATTATGTGAAGAAATAAATTAATAGTTTCTATTCTACGAATATAGAAAAATAAGTTCCTTTTTTTAGTAAAGTAAATTCAAAAGATAAATTAGATAAAGATAATCCTTTTATGATTGCAAATAATTTTTTATTAAATGAAATTAAATATTAATTTAGAGTTAATTACATCAATACTAAGTAAAACTTTACTTAATTTTAATTTAAATTTAGAATAATTTAATATATTAATGAATATTCAACCTACAAGATTTGATTTATCTGAAGATATAACTAAATTAAAAGAAAAGGAGTTTATAAATAAAAACAATGGGAAAAATATGTATGATCATCTATATCATTAAAAAATAGATTATTGGCAGGGTATTTAGTATCTAATTTAGGTAAAAGAAAAATAGAATTAGCTATAGTAGCTGAAGGATTAAATAATTTTTATTTAGATATATATCTAATACCTGAAGATTTAATAAAGAATAATAATTTGAAGAGTGAACCGCAAAATTCCTCCCAGAAATTTAGTTCTAACTTTAGAACAGATTTTAATTCTTAAATATAATCCAGAATATAATATATTAAAAGTAGCAGGATCACTCGCAGGGTTAAAAAGAAGTATCTAATCAATGTTACCAAGTAAAAAAAAAAACTTATTTATCTATATGATGAAAAAACTAAAGAATTAATATAATTAAAAGTCAAGAAGCATTAGCAAAAGTTTTAAATATAGAAAGTTCAAATTTAGTAAAATATAAAAAAAATAATATATATTTAAATAGATTTATACTTTCAAATGAATCTTTAGAAGGATATAAAGAAAATTTAATGGATTCCAAGAAATTTTTTTTATAGAAATAAAAATATAGTGAAAAAAAGAAACCATGAAACAAAGATGATTAACAGGAGTAGTAAAAAAAGTTCTAAATCTGTTTTATCTACTATAGAAAGACAGTCTAAACCTGTTTATTTATACGATGTGGTTACTAAAGAATATATATTTTATTCTGAAAATCAAAAAAAAATTGCTCAAGTTATGGGAAGAACAGCTACAGGAATTTCAAGATATACTAAGGGTGATTTTGAGACAGATTTATTATTTCAAATAAAGCTTTAGAAAATTATATAAAAAATATTATGGATTCCGATAATTTAAAAATCTTTATAGATGAAATAATCTTAAATAGCAGGAAATTAAACAAATAGATAAAACCAGAAAAATTCAATATGAAAAAAAAATTAAATTAACAAATATTAATACAAATGAAGTATTGATCTTTAACTCTATCCAGACAACTAGTAGATATTTAAATAGTATAGATTATAAAATTTCCGCAGGTTTAATTTTATATTATGTAAATAACAATAAGATATATAAAGAATTATTTAAATTAGAAAAAGTTTAGATAAATAACTTGTAGATTAATAATATTAAAAATAAATTCTAATTAAAAATTAATAGTAGACAAATAAATAAAAAAAAGAAATTAGCTCAATTGGTAGAGCGATCGTTTTACACACGGCAGGTTGAAAGTTCAAATCTTTCATTTCTTAAAATAGCAGAGAACATAAATTATATGTTTAATATAATTTAAATATTCTTATTAGCTTAATGGTAGAGCCCGATACTTCTAATATCGTGATATAAGTTCGAGTCTTATATAAGAAATAGAGACCTTAGTTTAAAGTAAAACATATGCCTTTTAAGCATTAAATTGTAGGTTCAAGTCCTATAGGTCTTAAAATTCAATGAGTTTGATGATGGCTCTGATTGAACACTGTCCAATTGCTTAACACATGCTAATTTAACGTTATCTTATTAAAAGATAAAGTAGTGTACAGGTGAGTATAATTTTATATTATTACCTTAAAGTTAGGTTAAATACCTAAAAGATATAAATTATCGCTTTAAGATATGAATTAAAAATTAACGAATATAAATAAATATTCGTAATCATAACTGAGAGGTTTAATGATCACAATGGGTCTGAAAAAACCCCAGGGCGGCTAGCACAGCAGTGAGGAATATTGGTCAATAGTCTAACGACTGAACCAGCAATTTGGAGGATTTATAAAATCTTAATAAAAAAAAATAATAATGATAATTTTTATAAAAAAGTCTTGACTAAAATTTGTGCCAGCAGTCGCGGCAAGACAAAGAAGGCAAGTGTTATTCATCTTTATTAGGTTTAAAAGGTTTGTAGATTGTATAAATATAAAATTATACTAGAGTTATAATAGGAGAGGAAGATAATGGTATTTATTATGTAATGATAGAATATATAAATATTTTAAGGACAGGTAATTGTGAAAATATACCTCTATTATATAACTGACATTGAGAAACGAAGGCTTGATATAATGAATAGGATGTGCGACCTGATAAATTTCTATGAAAACTATATGACATTATGATCATATAATATATTTCATCTTATATTAATCTTACTGAATATGCATTATGAGTAATTATTTTGTATAAAGCTTCAGATTAAGATTTCTTCTATGGTTAGAGAAATTGAACTAGTGTAATTAAAACTTTAATGATTAGACGTTATGTGCGTCCTAGATGTAACGGAGATGAACAAATGGTTATTAAAGTAGAGCTAGAACCTAAGGAAGAGTTTGTTTTCATAGGGGAACAGGGTAATGCCTATGATTTGTTTTATATATTAATAAAACAAGATAATGAAATTTTATGATCTCCTATAGCTAAAAAATTTTTACTACTTATAAAGTATATTAATTAAAGAATAATACTTATTTAAAATAATGTTGATAATTTATTATTAATATTAGTACTAAGTAAGATGTCTAAAATTAACTAAGTCGACTCTTACAAAAGACTTATAACTGACAGGCAACTACCTTTCGAAGGGAAAATTCTTAAGCGGCTAGGCTGACCCCCTACGCAAGAATGTTAATAAGTATAAGGTACTGTAAGATGCGATGTCAATCAATTTGTCAAATTAGTTATTTGACCGAATTTTAGTGGAGACTCTAAAATATCGAGAAGTGAGCTTTGATTAAACAATGACCCACGAAGGTAAACCTTAATAATAGAGTTAATAAAATAACTAGTATTATATCTTTCACAAGAAGATAGAGGCGATAAATTCCATATAATACTCATCAAGTTAACAGTATTAGTAAGGATTTATAGCTGTAAAATTGTAGGTGATAAAAGGCCATTTATAATTTTAGGTATAAAGCTTATAATAAACAAAAATAAAAAGTATTTTATTAATTTATCTTATTAAAGGAGACTAACACTAAATTGTCGACATTACACAAAATAAAATAAAGAAAGTCACAATAAAATTTTTATTTTCAACAATTAAATCGCAAATTAATACGATTTTAACAAATTATAATAAATTAAATTCAGGATACTGTACTATATCTAAATATTGTACAAAGCTTAATCCTTGATTTGTAACAGGATTTTCAGATGCAGAATCTTGTTTTAGTTTATCTATTAGTAAATCTACTAATTACAAAGCAGGCTTTTATGTAAAACTTGTTTTTATAATAGAATTACATAGTAAAGATAAATTTTTATTAGAAAGAATCCAAAATTATTTTGGAGTGGGGATAATTTATGATAAAAGTAATAGTGTAGTTGGTTACAGAATACAATCTATTAGAGAATTAGAAATATTAATTAGTATATTTGATAAATATCCTTTAAAAACAGAAAAATGAGCAGACTTTCAATTATTTAAAAATGCTTTCGAAATTATTAAAGATAAAAAACATACAACAAAAGAAGGAATAGAAGAATTATTTTTAATAAAAGCTTCAATGAATACATCATTAAAAAATGAACAAAATTTAAAGATAATAGAAAAAAAAAGACCACAAAGAAATCTAGAAAATTTAAACATATCAGATTTAAATTGAATATCGGGATTTGTAGAAGGTGAAGGTTGTTTTAGTATCAGCATAATAAAATCTAAACTAAGAGAAGTAAATGAAGCAGTATTATGTAGATTTATAATAACTCAACATATTAGAGATTTAAACATATTAAAAAAAATTCAAGAAATATTTGAATGTGGAAGAATAGAAATAAATAATAAAGGTTATGCTTTTTTTGTAATATCTTCTTTTAAAGATATAACTGAAAAATTAATACCATTTTTTAATAAGTATCCTTTAATAGGAGATAAAAATAAATCTTTAGAAGATTTTGTAACAGTAGTAGAGTTAATGAAAGAAAATAAACATTTAACTAAAAATGGATTGGAAAAAATAAAACAAATAAAAGCAGGAATGAATAAAGGAAGAAAAATAGATAAATAAATATATAATACATAAAAATAATAATAATATTTTTAATATTATTAGATAAATAAAATTAAATTAGTATAATCAAACCTGACTGGCCTCTATTTAAGGTAAGAACCGAAGGGGTAATTATTTATATGTTAATATTAATAGCATATAAAAGATAATTTCTAAAGTAAAGCTATAAGAGTATAAAAGTATCACGTAATCTTGTAATATAATAAATTAAACCGGGTATATTGTAAAATATATTATCGATCAGAGGTAAGAGGATAGCGTAAAAAGCGAAGGATATTCTGTAATGGGATATATAGGATTTATTATCTAACCTGAAAGGGTGCTGACTTACGTAAGGATGTTATTTATGTATGTATTTGATTAATTATGCGTTAAATTTAACGTAATATTAATGGACTTGAAATTAAATATTAAAAATTTATTAAAAATGAAAAAAAACGAATTAAAAAATAATAAAAAATTGGAATTTATAAATGAAACATCTTTTATTGACTTAAATGATATCCACCGATTTAGCTGATGAACAGGTTTCTGCGATGCCGAAGGGAACTTTCAAATTTACCCTAAAAAAAGATTATTAAAATCAGGTGAATTAAGTAAAGTTAATGTAGGTAACGGATTCCATTTGTCTCTTCATAAAAGAGATTTATCATTAATAAAAGATATTCATAATAAATTAAATTTAGGAACTGTATATGAATCTGAATCTAAAGATGATGTCAGATTAGCCGTTAACGATAAAGTTGGAATAAACAAGATATGTAAAATTTTTAGTATGTATCCTTTATTAACAATGCATCAGTTAACAAGATTTTTACTATTAAAGGAAATCTTTAATAATGATATTAAAGAATTCAAAACATTAGATTTATTTAATCAATAGAAGAAATATTATCTAACATAGAAAAAAATATTCAAATACCTACTATAGCTGAATTATTAAAGTCAGAATATATAGATTCTTGAATAGTTGGATTTATCAATGGAGAAGGTTGTTTTTATTTAAGAAAAGATAAATGTAATTTTATTATTGAACATACTGATAAATTAGCTTTAGAGTTAATCAAAGCTAGATTGGATTTTGGACCTAATGTATCAGAAAGATCTTTAAGAACTAAAGATACAGGAGGATTTAGAAAAGCAACTTATCAATTAGCTATTTCTAGTAAAAAGGATATAAATGCATTAGTAAAATTCTTAGATAATAGTATACCTTTACAAGGGTATAAATATAATCAATATCTAGATTGAAAAAAAAATTTATAATAATTAATCAAATATAAAAAGTACGTATTTAATGTTTGAGCCGTATGCGATGAAAGTTGCACGTACGGTTCTAAGGGGGGGAAAGTTTGAGAGGACCTACCTATCCCAACTAGTTACCCTAGTAATGCAAGCAGAGAATAATGAGTGTTATATATTAATAAAAAAAAATAAAATATATAAATGAAAGTGTAAGCACTCTACCTTAAGAGTAAATTGGCAACAATGGAACTGTAATTTGTATCAACTCTTACCCAGAGTATATTGCAGCGTTGGTTAGAATCCAACTCTACATATTGTGTTCAACTCTTATATTTTTCTTTTATACTGGAAATTTAGATTTTAGATCTTATAGTACAAATGTTAACAATAGTGTAAAAAATATTAATAATTTACCATTTTCTGATATAAAAAAGTTTTATCAATGATTTGTCGGATTTGCTGATGCAGAATCTAATTTTACTATTCACCCTATCTATAATGAAAATAAATCTAAAGTTACTAAATTTTCATTTATGTTTAACATAGAATTACACATCGATGACTTAAATATATTAATATTAATTAAAGATATATTAAATATAGGTAATATTAGAATAAATAAAGATAAATGTACATTTACAGTATCTAATAGAGATGGAATATTAGTATTAATACAAATATTTGACAAATATAATTTAAATACAACAAAATATTTAGACTACTTAGATTTTAAAAAAGCATTTAATTTATATTTTAATAGAGATAATAATTTAACGGATTTAGAAATAAAAGATTTATTTGATCAAATATTATCATTAAAAAATGGTATGAATACAAAAAGAACAGATTTTACTATGCCATTAATTTATAAAATTATAATAACAGATTTATGATTATTAGGATTTATTGAAGGTGATGCCTCATTTTTCATATCAAGAACAGATTTAGATCCTATGTTTACGATAGAATTATCAGAAAGTCAATTACCAACATTATTAAAAGTAAAAGAATATTTAGAAAATACATTAAATTTTGATAAACATTCTAAATACAAGTTAGCAAATTCTAAAGTAATAGGAATAAGTAATTCCAAAGTGAGAAAAGGTAAACCAACAGTAACATTAGTAATAAGAAATATTTATGTATTAAATAATTTTTTAATTCCATTATTAGATTCAATGACATTTTTAACAAAAAAAGGATTAGATTTTAACGATTACAAGTTAATATGTTCTTTAATATACAAAGGATCACACAGAATAGATGATATAAAAGATTTAATAATAAAATTATCATATACTATGAATAATTATAGATTAACAACCTGTGATACGGAAGTAGAATTACTAAGTAAAAAAGAAATGAATAAATTAGTAACTGCAAAAGCAACAATAGAAAATTTACCAGATGGAAGAGTATTAGATTTATTATCTAATACAGTAATATCTAATTCATTAAGTTGTGTATATGAAGTAATAACTCCTGCAGGCGATGAATTAATATTTGATACTATGAAAGAAGTATTAGGAATAGTGGATGTTGGATTTAGAACATTAAAAAAACATTTAGATCAAGATTTAAGAAATAAAGATGCAGTAATAATAAAAGGTTATTCTGTAAAAAGAATACCAGTATTTCATCCCTCAAATTAGTCAAGAGGGAAAATACTTATATAAGATAGACTAAGGTGCTAGACAAGGTAACATATGTATTAAATATCTTAAAAGATAGATAATATTCCGAATAGCAACCAATAGTATGTAGAAAAATTAGGTGAAAACGGTTAATGACAACCTATTTGTAAATCAAACATTCTTATGAATATTAATTCAAGATCTAATTAGATAGGAACTAATAGACAATTTGCATAATGAATGGTTAAAGACCGTCGGTATAATGTTAATATCGCTACAGACTGGATCACCGGGGCTAGGCTGAAATGTCTGTTCGAATGTACAGTCGAATTTTGTAACGAATCTAAGATCGTGGGAAGGAAGGTTTCCAAAAAATTATATATAACGGAACACATGATACAGTGAAATTTAACTTCCCGTATAGAAAATATTTAGAAAATCCTTTGTTCTAAATTAGCTTAATAAGCCTATACATATTAATCAAAATTGAATCATTAGACCGTATCTGAGACCAGTAGTGAAGTATGTTATTTAATTTGATGATCCTCAATAAATCTTACCACAATGTGTATATTTTACAGGTGTTGCATGGCTGTTTTTAGTGAATATCGTGATAATTCAATTTATGAAACCCTCTACATTTATTTTTATAGATAAAGTATATAAAAAATCCCTTAAGGGATTTTTTATTAGTTAGGGATTAATACTAGTCATTATGGCCCTAGTAATTGTGGGCTGATTTGTACCTTGGGAAAGTACTTGATTGGCCAAAACTACCAAACTCCGAGGACCTCCTAAAGATTTTGATACTAAGCTATAGTTGAAAAACTATAAGTGGCTGAATTAGACACTCAGGGATAGTAACAAGTCAAAATATGATCGAAAGAGAAATGGACGATTGCGGATCTAAGTCAGCTGTAATAGCTGTAAAAGAGCAAAGAGTAGACGGTAGTTGACTTCTTAAAAATTTGGCTGAAGGTATAAGAAGTTTAAGGTGTACTCTAATGGAGATCGAAAGAAATTATCAGTTCAAAATCCTTACTAACCAATCATTAGTAAAATTATTTTCAACTTTAAACGATAAAAAATTAAATCCTTGATTTATAACTGGATTTACAGATGCAGAAGGATCATTTATCGTTTCTATCTATAGAGATGAAAAAAGTAAGTTAAAATGAAGAGTTTCAGCTTATTTTTCAATTCATGTTCATGATAAAGATTTACCTTTATTAAAATTAATACAAGAAACATTAGGTGTAGGTATAGTGAGAAAAAATAATGAAAATACCGTATTATTTAGAGTAACAGATATAAAAGAATTACAAGTGATAGTAAATCATTTTAAAAATTATCCTTTAGTTAGTGCTAAAATTTTAGATTTTATATTATTTGAACAATGTTTAGAATTAATAAAAGAAAAAGCACATTTAACTGAAGAAGGATTATTAAAAATAATAACTCTAAGTGCAAATTTAAATAAAGGTTTATCAAAAGAATTACTAGAAGCTTTTCCTACTAAAGCTCTAGATAAGTCAGAATACAAATTTAATGGTATACCTGATCCTAACTGAATATCTGGATTTGCTACAGGAGATTCATCATTTAGTGTGGCAATAGAAAAAGGTACTACAAAATTAGGAAAAAGGGTAAGATTAATATTTGGAACTTGTTTACATATTAGAGAAAAAGATTTATTAGTTGGGATATCTAAATATTTTAGTAATTTAAATATAGGTGTTTATAAAGAAGCTTCTGTACACTGTAGTATAAAAAATAATACAGCTTTATTACAAATAAAAGGTATTACTGAAATAAATAATGTAATAATTCCGTTTTTTACTAAATATCCAATATTGGGAATAAAATCAAAAGATTTCGAAGATTTTAAACTAGTAGCAGAATTAGTAAATAATAAAGAACACTTAAAAATTGAAGGATTTACCAAAATAATGGAAATTGTAAAAGGTATGAACTTGGATAGAGAGTGAAAAAATTAACTAAAATTGTATGTTAAATTTGATTAACCGTGATAGACGTGCCACATTTGCTTTAACAAAAAGATGCGATAATGTGAATTAAAGCTAATCTTTAAATTAAGAGATAATATTAATTATAATCTGAAATTCGATTATATGAAAAAGTAATTACTAGTAATCATGTGTTACAATAGCATGGTGAGTTATGATTCAGATAGGTACTAACCACTCGTCAATCACTGAAAGTGCTCGGGGCAATAAGTTTGTTTATAATATTATTTTACTTTTTAATATTATTATTAAAATTTAATAATTTATAAATTTCGTATGTTTTAGCATAATTGGTGATAAGTCGAAATAAGGTTCGTGTAGCGGAAGTTGCACGGGAATAATAAAATCCATAGTAATAAAAAAAAAAGAAAGGTACCGTAGTTGGTTAACGGGTTGAGCTGTAAACTCAATAGCTATTGCTATCGAAGGTTCGAATCCTTCTCTTTCTAATATAGCCTTTATAGCTTAATGGTAGAGCAGGACACTGTTAATGTCTTGAAATATGTTCGATTCATATTAAGGGCTTTTGAAATTAAATATTTTTTTTATTAAATAATTAAATGTATTATTTAAATGATGCCCCAAAACCTTGAGGTTTATTTTTCCAAGATAGTGCTAGTCCACAAATGGAAGCTTTAGTAGAATTACATGACATAATTTTCTTTTATTTAATGTTAATTCTATTTATGGTAGGATATATATTATTAAGTATAATAATAAATTTCTTTCATAAAAATTGATTAATAAGTAATAAATACTTAAATCATGGTAAATTAGTGCCTATTCATATAAAATAAAAAAGTATTTTTAATAATATTTATCAAATATAATTAATTATTAGTTTATTAAAAGTAAAATTTATAGAGCTTTATAAATAAAATGATTATTCTAATTTTCTTAAGTGATATTAGAATATTGTAATAATGTGATCTACTAAAATTTTAATAATTATTAGTTTAATGTATTTTGAAAGTAATAGTAGTAAAATTATAATTAATAAATCGATAAATTTTATTTTTATACAAAAAATATGAATTAAATTTCACTATATGCTGGGAAATTCTAAATATTTTTAGATACTATAGATAATATAAGTAAAAACTCTAAAAATTTTCCTTAATTTTTATATAAGGATATAAAAATGAATAATCAGCAGGAAACCAAAATAAAAATAACTTTTTTTATAAGTAGGTTCCTCAGAGACTAAACGTGAAATCTGTAATAAACAGAAATATATAGTCCAAAATTTATTTTCAATATATTTTCATAATATTTTATAAAAAAGATTGAAATAAATAATTTTACAACGCATATTAAACCATTATTTAAAATAGGTCACAGGTTTAAGGTTACTTCTATACCTAATGTACCTCATAGTGCAAATAATAAGGAAAGTTTATTAAGATATTTCTTTACCTCTGGAAATTCAATAGAAAATCCTACTCCTTCTAAATCTAAGGGTACTATAGTTAAAAATCTTTTAAACGAAAATAAAGATATGATAGTTTATGACGATATGCTTTCCATGAAAAGAGTAATAATTGAAGAAAATGCTCAAAAAACTGGAATTTATCTTATAACTAATAAACTTACAGGAGAATTTTATATAGGCCAAGCAGTTGATTTAGCAAAAAGATATAAAGATTATACTAGTCCAGGATACTTTAAAAGAATAAATGAAAAAGTAACCTCAATAAAAAAGTATGGTTATTCAAATTTTACATTTACTGTTCTAGAATATTGTGAAAAATCAGATTTAAATACTAGAGAACAATATTAATTCGACAAGTTAAATCCTGTTTATAAAAAAAAGTGGGAGGTATCCATAGAGGAAATACTCATTCTAAAGAAACTAAAGAGCTTATGAGTCTAAAAATCCAGAGAAAATAACCCATTATATGGAAAAACACATAGCGCTGAAACTAAAGAGCTTATGAGACAAAAAGCTACAGGAAGAGTATATTCCAAAGAATCTAAATTGTTAATGGCTTCAAAAAAAGGGTTTTCTATAGATGTTTATGAAATAGTTACACCTGGAGATATAAATAGTGAATTAAGATTCCTAGGTAATTTTGTATCTGCAAGAAGAGTAGGTATGTTTTTAGGAATTAGCCACAGTACAGTAATAAGATATTTAAATTCCAAAGAAATATTTAACAATAAATATAAATTTGTTATAAACTAAAAAAATTATAAGTAGTTATAGTTAAAAAGTAACTAAATTTAAATATAAACCTAATTAATGTGAATACATGCAAATATTATTTAATCAGATTATATAGAAATTATAGCGATAATGAATTTGACTCTTATCGAATTAGTTTGAACTATTAGTCCAGCAGTAGTATTAATTTTAATAGCTTTCCCATCTTTTAAACTATTATTTTTAGTAGATGATGTACCAAATGCATGTATTACAATAAATGTAACAGGTTTTATTTTATATGGCCTGATATTATATATTCTAAGTAAAATAAAAGATGCTAGTTTTTCTAGAGAAAAAAATAATACTTTTAAATTAAATAATTTTAATAATGTTTCTTTAAATAGACTAGCTAAAGTCAGAAATTCAGGTTATTCTTTAACAAATAAATTTATATATCCACAAAGATCATTTCATTCTAGTTCAAGAGCTATAAAAAGAATAGGTCCACATAATCTAAATTTATATTCAACCTTGACTACTTCTCAAGAAATTAAAGATTTAAAATTAGATAATAATTTTATAACCGGATTTACAGATGCCGAAGGGTCATTTATGATTTTAATTTTGAGAGATAAAAATTATAAATTAGGTTGAACAGTAAAAGCAAGATTCTCTATTAATTTACATAAAAAGGATTTAGCTATATTAGAATTAATTAAATCTTCTTTTGGTAATGTAGGAAACATATCAATGGGAAAAGATAGTGTTCAATATAGAGTTGCCTCTATCCATGATTTAACTAATATAGTAATTCCTCATTTTATTAAATATCCTCTAATTACACAAAAACAAGCAGATTTTTTATTATTTAAAAAAGTTATAGAATTAATAAATAATAAGGAACATTTAACTTTAGAAGGATTATTAAAAATAGTATCAATTAAGGGTTCTTTAAATTTAGGGTTATCTCCAGAATTAAAAGAAGCTTTCCCTGATATAGATTTAGAGAAAAGACCAGTAATTAATAGTATATCAATCCAATCTCCTTATTGATTAGCTGGTTTCACTAGTGGTGAGGGTTCTTTTATGATAAAAGTAAAAAAATCTACTACTGGGAAATTAGGTAATTCAGTTCATCTAGAATTTCAATTAGCTCAACATAGTAGAGATATTGATTTAATGAAAAGTTTTATAAATTATTTAGGATGCGGAACTATTTATGAAGATAAAAAAGTAGTACTTTTTAGGGTATCTAAATTTCTAGATATTAGTGATAAAATTATACCTTTTTTTGAAAAATACCCAATTTTAGGTGTAAAATCCTTAGATTTTATAGATTTTTGTAAAGTGGAAGAATTAATAAAAAAAAAAGAACATTTAACTTTAGAGGGGTTAAATAAAATTAACCAAATAAAATTAGGAATGAATACTGGAAGAGATGTCGAAGGGGTATATACTAAATTTGAAGAGGGAAAAGGAGGCTTAATTTCTTCTAATTCAATTATAAAAATACAAAAAAGAAGTTTTCATTCTAGCGTAAGAGCTATAAATAGAATAGGGCCTCACGACGAAGAGATAATATCTGTGATAATTCCAAAAAATTTTAAAATAAATGGAGATTTTGTAACTGGATTTTCAGATGCAGAAGCATCTTTTGTTATTTCAATAATTAAAAGTTCAGAAAGAAAAACAGGATGAAAAGTAGAAGCAAGATACTCTATAGGATTACATAAAAAAGATAGAGCAATCTTAGAACAAATAAAATCTTATTTTAACGGCGTAGGAACTATTTCTATACATGGAAAAGATTCTCTACAATATAGAGTCAGTTCAACACAAGATTTACTTAAATTTATAATACCACATTTTACTAGGTACCCATTAATAACACAAAAAAGGGCTGATTTTATTTTATTCAGTAAAGTAGTGGAATTAATGAGTAAAAATGAACACTTAACTATAGAAGGGTTAGAAAAGATAATTTCTTTAAAGGGTTCTATAAATTTAGGACTTACTTCTAACTTGTTAGCAGCTTTCCCTAATGTAACTCTAGCGAAAAGACCTATAATTGAAAATATGTCAATCAATTCTCCTGATTGATTAGCGGGGTTTAGTAGTGGTGAAGCATCCTTTAAAGTATTAATTGATACTGCGAAAACTAATAAAATAGGTTACCAAACTAGATTAGATTTTACAATAGTACAACATATTAGGGATGAAAAGTTAATGAAAAGTTTGATCGATTATTTCAAATGCGGTAATCTATATATTGATAGGGAAGTGGTGATTTTTAGAATCAGTAAATTTTCTGATATATTAAACACAATAATACCTTTTTTTGAAAAATACCCAATTTTAGGTGTAAAATCTTTAGATTTAAATGATTTTTGCAAGGTTGCTCAAATAATAAAAAACAAAAACCATCTAACTGAAAAAGGATTAGAAGAAATAAAACTTCTAAAAGATGGTATGAACAGAGGAAGAAAAACAGCTGACACTGAAAATATATATAGTGATCAGCATTCATCCAAAACTAATTTAACTAATTCTATATTTAAAACACAAAAAAGAAGTTTTCATTCTAGCGTAAGAGCTATCAACAGAATAGGTCCGCATGATAAAGAAATCATTTCCGTAATTATCGGTTCTCTCCTGGGAGATGCATACGCTAATTCAAGAACAATTGACGGAGTTAGATTTTGTTATAGACAAAGCGATAAACATCAAAAATATTTACTTTATTTATATAATTTCTTTTATGAAAGAGGTTATTGTTTAAAAAATGGAATAAGTACAATTTGAAAAAAAAATAAAGATACTAATAATCATAAAATACAAACTTTTACTACTTTTACTTTTAGAAGCTTAACTTGGATTTCAGATATGTTCTTAAAAAAAGGTAAAATATATTTAAACCCTATAATAGAAAAATATATAACTCCGTTAAGTTTAACAGTGTGGATAATGAATAGTGGTTGATTTTATAATGAATTACACATAAATTCAAGTTTTAAAAATATAGAAGATATAAATATATTGGTAAATATACTAAAGAAAAATTATAATTTAAATTGTAAAATTTTTAAAAATAAAGATTTATACTATGGGATAGCTATATCTAATTCATCTGTTGATAACTTAATAAATCTTATAAATCCATATAAGGCTTTAGATTTAACAGGAAAATTGGAAAGTTTTCAAAGTCAAATTAAATATATTAAGAAAAATAAATTAAGACAGGTTTAAGTAAAATTAGTAGTAAAAAATACTCTAATAAAAAAAATTGGCTTAATGCTAATTCTAAAAGATTTTATTCTACGTTAGAAGAATTAAATAAATTAAATTTAAAAACTAAAAATGAAAATATAAATAAAGAATTAGATATAAACACTAAAGATAATGATCTTCATCCGCAATTTGTTACTGGGTTTTCTGATGGAGAATCCACTTTTTATTTAGGTATTTCTAAATCTACCAGACATAAAAGAGGGTGAATTATTTTACCATCTTTTTCAATAGAAATTTCTAAAATTGATTTAGATCTTTTAAAAAAAATAAAAACTTATTTTTCTGCAGGTAATATTAGAGAAAGATTGGATACTAATAATGCAGTATTTTCTGTAAGTTCGCTTGAATAATTAACTAATATTATTATACCACATTTTAATAAATACCCTTTAGTTACTCAAAAAAGAAGTGATTTTGAATTATTTAAATTAGCTATAGAAATACTAAATAATAAAGAACATAATGATATAGAAGGTATAAAAAAGTTAATTGCCATAAAATCATCTATGAATAAAGGATTATCTGAAAAATTCAAATTAGAATTCCCAGATGTAAATCCTATAACTAGACCTATAATAGAATTACCAGAAATAATAGATCCAAATTGAATAGCTGGATTTACAGACGTTGAAGGATGTTTTTATGCAGAAGTTAATAATTCTAATTCAACTCTAACTGGGAAAGCTGTAGGGTTAGGATTTCAAATAGGTTTACATAAAAGAGATAGTTCAATTTTAATAAAATTACAAGAACAATTAGGTTGTGGAAAAATAAGAAAAGATGAAAGAGTTTGTATTTTTACTGTAAAAAAATTAAAAGATTTATTAACTATAATTATACCTTTATTAAACCAAAATAAACTTCATGGATCCAAAATTTTAAATTTTTTAGATTTTTGTAAAATAGCTTTTATTTTAGAAAATAAAGAACATCTTACAAACGAAGGTTTAGAAAAAATAAATAAAATAAAAAATGGAATGAACACTAAAAGATAAGTAAGTAATTAGTATTATAAACTATATGATTATATTCTTATTCCCTGGTTATTGTTCTAATTTAGCTCCTAGAAAACATACAATAAAACTTATTGATAAGATAACTAAAGAAGTTAAAGAGTATCAAAGATATGAATTTAACACTTATACCTTTAGAAGCTTAAAGTGAATACATGATTTATTCTATAAAAAAGGTATAAAAATTATTGATCCTAAATTGGAAAAATATTTAACACCTTTAGCTTTAGCTATATGAATAATGGATAGTGGAAAAGTCTATAAAAATTTATTAATTACAACTTCTATAAAATCTAAAAAAGATTTAAAAATATTAGTTAATCTGTTAATGAAAAAATATGATATAAGTTGTAACATTGTTAGATATAATGATTCTAATTATGCAATTAGCATTCCTAATAGTTCAATTAATTCTTTAATAAGAATAGTCAACCCGCAATTGAGTCCAATTCTTTTCAATATCTTAAAAAGATACATAAAGGACAAAATATAGCGATAGTGTATTAATGACTGATTTCAATACACTAGAAATAAACAAATATTCTAAAATAAATAAAAAAATCTATAAATCTCAAAGATTTTATTCTACTTTAAATAAAGACAAAAATCCTTCAACTAATGAGGATAAAGATTCAAATAATAACGCTTTACTTGATATTTATCAAAAAATAAACAATAAATCTGTTATAGCAAGATATTTAAACATTGAAGAATCAAAGTCTATTATATATCAAGAAAATAATAATAAGCCTGGTATTTATATGTTCATAAATAAACAAACTGGGAGTTGTTATATAGGAAGTTCTAATAATTTAGGAAAAAGATTATCAGGTTATTTATCTAAAAATTTTTTGGATAGAGAGATCTTAAAAACTAAAAGTAAAATTTATAGTGCTTTACTTAAATACGGTTATGGTAATTTTGAATTAATAATCTTAGAACATTGTGATATTGTAGAATTAATAAAAAAAGAACAATATTTTATGGATTTATATAAACCAGATTATAATATTTTAAAATTTGCAGGGTCTTCAATGGGATTTAGACATAGTGAAGAAACTATAATTAAATTTAAAAATAGAGAATTAACTGACGAACAAAAATTAAAATTACAAAAGCACATGGAAAATTTAAATATTGAGTTAAATATGAAAAAAAGAATTAAAGTTGAAATTTTTGATTTAGTTGATAATGTTAATAATAGTTATGATTCAATAAGAGATGCAGCAGATGCTATAGGTACAGATCTAAAAACTATAAAAAATCCAGAAAAAAGCACTGAGATAATCATACCTTATAGAGGAAGATATGTTATAACAATCTTAAGAAATGAAATTAGTGACACAGATTATGAAAAAAGAATAGAATTAGCTAGAGAAAATATAGAATTAGGTTTCAATAATTGAAAAAAAGCTTTAGGAATAAAAATATTAGTAAATAATATCCAAACAAATGAAACTATAGAGTATGATTCAATAAGTGAAGTGTCTAAAGTCTTAAAAGTTACTAGAAGAACAGTTAGTAAAAGATTAGAAGACCAAAAATTAATAAATAATCTTTATAAATTATATTATAAAGAATAATACTAGAATGGATGATGGATGTTGAGCTAAACCGGGAGTAAGAATAGCTACAAATTGTTTTAGTTTAGAAGAAGTAAAATTATTAGTAAAAATATTAAATAAATTTCATTCTTTACAATGTACTATTCAAAAAATAGATGATAGATATAGTATTTATATTTTAAAAGAGTCTATTCCTAGATTAAGAGAATTAGTATTACCCCATGTGGTACCTAGTATGGTATATAAATTAAATGTAAAAGTTAACCAAAAAGTATAAGTTCTTTTAATATAATAATATATAATAGTCGTGATATTTTATAATAAGAAAAACTAATTAATATAGCCCTAGTTAGTTTATTACCTCTAATTATAGGTTAAAGTTTTTATTATTTAATATCTAAGAACTTGACGGGGTTCTTGAAGAGAATAATTCTCTTTGGCGACATGAGTGAAAACAGTTAAAATATTATTATTATACAATATCACTTTATAAAAAAAATAAAGAAAATAATAATACAAGACTGTCAGTAAACAATTTATTTTTTTATGTTTATTGCAACAGACTGGGTCACTTGTGGGTGTTATTTCTACATAATGCTTAATGTACAGTCGAAAATTATAGTTAAATACTATGATTTTGCACAAAAATTTATCCAAGAGATTTAAATCTTTTTTAATCTCTTCTTCTAGACAAATCCATACTAATTTTATTACTAATTGTAATCAATTTCATACATGGACTCATACTCTAAATAGAATTGGTCCACATAATGTTGATGTAATTAGTATTTTAGTAGGTTGTCTTCTCGGTGATGCCTATGCAAAAATAAGTAAATCTAAAGTACCAGGAACTAATTTTAGATTTAAACAAAGTGGTAGACATAAAGATTATTTATTTTCTTTATATGAATTTTTCCATAAAAATGGTTACTGTAGTAATGCAGGACCTAGAGAATATAAAACAATTCTAAAAAATAATAAAAATAAAATATATTATGGTTACGAATTTGATATTTATACGTTTAGTAGTTTAAATTGAATTCATGAATTATTTTATGTCAATGGAAAAAAAGTTATAAAACCTGAATTAATTCATTATTTAACACCAATGTCATTAGCTTATTTAATAATGGATGACGGTTGTTGAGTATCAGGATCTAAAAGTGTAAGAATAGCAACTAATAATTTTACTAAAGAAGAAGTAGAATTACTTAAATCTATGATAGAAACTAAATTTGGATTAGATTGTACTGTTCAATTACTTTCTAAAGCTGGAGGAAATGCTCCGAATGATAAATATTCTTTATATTTTAAAGTAGCTTCTTTTCCTAAATTAAAAGAATTAGTGTTACCTTATATGCACCCTAAAATGAAATATAAATTAGGTTTAAAAGATTAGTAACACCGAGTTATTTATTTACTTATTATTAGTTATGGCACACCAACTACTTAAATTTTTGATGCATTTGCATCAATGATATTGAAGTGCGCCCTTTAATTGCATGGATCGCAGCGATAAAATCGCTATCCCTGTAGATACGGGATATAAAGGAATAGGCTTATCCGACGCTGAAAAGCTAGGGGAGTGTAGCATGCCTATAACGGTAATCTGAGAAAATCCTATAAATTTCGAGAACGAATACCAACCTAAATCTGTCATGGTTTGTTTATATATATTTTTCTGAGTTAGCATTGCTCTGATCTCTGTCGATAGGGACATATGAGATCATCTAGTTATATACATTAAAGTTCAATTGATGAATATATCTACAACAAGAAGATCACTACAACAGGTAGGACAGGATATAAAACCTAAAACAGAAGAAAGCGAATCATGTAGGAACTGGGGATTCCCTAAAGGAAGTAATTCCTATCTCCCAAACAGAAATGCCGGAGGATGTAACAACATCGGGAACGGAGGTTTCGTAGTAATGAGCAATCACGAAGGGAACCAGTTGTCTAACTTCTGTTTACTTCCCGCCGGTAGAAGATTCTATTCGCTGGATACTAAACAGAAAATGAATCCTGAGATAAAACAGGAAATTGAAGTAACATACAAACAGTTATTTGAAATAGATTTATACAAAAGCGCCTACCAATCTCTAAAATCAAAACCTGGTAACATGACTCCAGGTACCGACAAGGAGACACTGGACGGAATATCAATCCAATGAGCGGAAGAAGTAATAAAATCTATGAAAGATAGAACATTCCAATTCAAGCCGTCAGAAAGAGTTTACATTCCTAAAAAAAATGGAAAACTAAGACCGCTAGGAATACCCTCACCTAGAGACAAAGTGATACAAGAAGCAATCAGAATAATGATACAATCTGTATACGAACCCCTATTCCTTACTTGCTCACACGGATTCAGGCCTAAGAGATCAACTACTACAGCTATCTTCGAAGTCAGAAAATGAAATGGAGTAACATGAATAATAGAAGGGGATATAAAGGGATTTTTCGATAACATCGACCACCAAATACTAGCCGAACTACTAACCAAAAGAATAAAAGATAAAAATCTTATCGATTTATACTGAAAATTAGTAAAAGCCGGATACGTAAATAATGGTAAATTCACAGTATCCCATCTAGGGGTACCTCAAGGAGGAGTACTATCTCCTCTACTATCGAATATTTATCTACATGAATTCGACTTATATATGAAGGAAATAATAGAAAAATACACGAACTCCAAAAGAGTATCTAAAGGAAACCCTGAATACGCCAAACTGAGAAGCGATATAAAAAAGATAACAAATCAAGAAGAAATCAATGACCAAGACAAAATCACTTTATCAGAATTAACTAATAAATTGAGAATAACTCCATCTGTGATCAGAACTAAAGATACAGGAACTAGAGTATACTATAACAGATACGCTGATGACTGATTAATAGGGATCACAGGGGATTTAGATTTGGCCGAAAGAATCAAAGATGAAGTTAACGCCTTCTTAAGAGACGAATTAAAAATAGAACTAAGTCAAGAGAAAACAAAGATAACTCATGTAACTCAAGACAAAGTAAACTACCTAGGATTCCAAATATCTAGAAGATCTAGACTATATACAGAATCACAAAAATCTACTGTGGAATCAACTGGGGTTATAAGAAGACCAACTAATGCATCAGTAATCATCGAAGCGCCGATGGACAAACTAATGAATAAACTAATAGAACAAGGATTTGCCTGAGAAAAGGACAAAATGCCCAAAGCTATGACAAAGTGAATCTTCCTAAACCCAGAAGACATAATCAGAAGATACAACTGAGTATCTAGAGGGATTCTTGAATATTACAAATCAGTCGAAAACAGGAATCAACTAGGACAAATCCTATGAATATTGAAATTCTCAGCAGTAAACACACTAGCGAGAAAACTAAATATATCTCCTAAACAAGTCTGAGAAAGATATGGAAACCCAATAGAAATCAAATTCATGGTAGGAAAGAATGAAAAGGTAATCACACTATTCTCCCCCGACAATCTGAAAAGAAATAGAACTTTCAAACTGCAAGACTATTTCAATTTTGATCCCTTCAACGTAACAACCTTTACAATGAGGTCAAACCATGTGTGAGACATGGACTGTCTAATTTGTGGAGAAAACGATTATGTAGAAATGCATCACGTAAAACACATAAAAAAAGGGGAAATAAAAGGATTCACTAAATTAATGCAAGTACTAAATAGAAAACAAATACCAGTATGTAGAGACTGTCATATGAAAATTCATAAAGGAATATACGACGGAATCTCAATAGACAAATTAGTCGGATTGAGAGAGAAATTGTAGAGAACCATCATTAGCTTTAGACAATGGAGAGCCGTATGCAGCGAAAGTTGCACGTACGGTTCGGAGGGAGGCTGATCGTTGCCAGTCGTAAGATCACGGTGCGGGTAGTCGACCCTACGTTATAGATATCCTGATTTTGCTACAAAAGAAGGAGATTGTGTAGAATTTGATTCATATTTATTAACAGAATCTGATTTAGATAGAGGTCAGTTAAGAAAATTAGATACCGATAATTTTACATATGTTCCTTCTAATTATGATATAAGATTTTTATTAGAATCTGGTGATGTTATACATTCATGAGCTGTTCCAGCTATAGGTGCTAAAGTGGATGTTTATCCAGGAAGAGTTAATGAAATTTCATTAAATGTTAATAGAGATACTATAATGTATGGTCTAAAAACGTAATAATAGAACGAGGCCAAAATCATAGTGAACCTATGGTTATAAACCTTCAAATTGCCGGGAACACCCTAAAGAAATCTTAACCAAGTAAATATGGTAACATAATTTATGGCACAGGTAATGACTCGTGGTATGGTAAAATCAAGATTTATAATTCAATGGGTAATCCGCAGCCAAGTACCTAATAAATAGGTATGCAGTTCATCGACTAAAAGTAGGTTGGTGTTACTAAGTAATGCTTAAGATATAGTCAGACCCCACCTCAAAAGGTGCAGGAGAATAATATATGTTATATTTTTCTCTGATAAATAAATATATATTCTATATTTAGGGAAAAAACTTTACAATAGTTTACTAAACTATTATATTTAATATAATATAAAATTTTTTGCTACACTAATGTAGAATTTTAATTGCTCGGTGCTACAAAGCATTTAATAAGTACTGGTTTAGGATTAATGGCCATTAAACCGTTTGTTAGATCCTACAGTACTCATTCAATTAAAAAAATCATTAATAAATCAGAAATGTTAGCTAAAGAACATATTGATAGTGGAAAGCCCACTACTCACTTAGTAATTAATAATATATTATTAAATCAAAATTTATCTAATTCTAAAGAGAAATTAGAAGAATTATTAAAAGTTAAAGGTGTAGAATTAGATCTACCAGTTGGAGATGATAAAACCTTATTAAATCAATTAACAGGTAATTCTAAATATAAAGGATTTATGGGTGTATATATTTTTATACATAAAGCTACAGGGCAAAAATATGTAGGATCCTCAAATTTATTAAGAAGAAGAATGGAATATTACTTTAAAAATGATTTTCCTTTAATTGGAAAATTTTTACCACTTTTACATAAAGATGGATTAAAAGCATTTAAACTAATAATATTTAAATTAGATAGTACTAAATTTAATAGTAAAGATGCTTTATATTTAGAGCAATATTATCTATTACATAAAGAATTTAATTTAAATACTTTAAGAGTAGTAAATGCAGGATCTTCCAAAGGTAATGGTGTATATATTTATGATTTATCTTGTAGTACTCTTTATTATCATGCTAATTCTCAAATAGAATTAAAAAGAATATTAAGAGTTCATCCTGAGACTTGTAAAAAATACATTGATACGGGAAAACCATATTTAGGTAAATTTATATTATTGAGTTATTACATATCTACAGCTAATATAGGTAAATTAACAGTTGATGAATTATTAGAAATAATGCAAACAAACAGAAAAGATGCTTATGTTTTAGCAACTAGAAAAAGTGTTCCTGTAAATTTAGAAATTCTTAAAGGTAATACTTTTGTAGATCCTTCTTTAATAGATACAACTTTAAATTTTAATTCTTTAACTTCTTGTATAGACTATTTAAATAAATTAGGTATCGATATAAAAAGAGAAATTTTATTAAAATATATAAAAAATGAAAAAGAATTTTATAATTTCTTATGTAAATATTCAGATAAATTTATGCCTATGCCCGAAATAGAGTTAATGATAGAAGAATATAAAAAATTAAAAGTAGATCTAGATACTGTAAAAATTAATAATAAAAATAAACCATTATTAGTAAAAGGAAAAAATTTTGAAATGGAATTTGATAGTATATTAGATACAGTAAAATATTTTAAAGGTCTAGGAATAGACTTAGATAGAAAAACCTTAAATATTAAAATAAATAATGGTAATGAATATAAAGGTTATATATTCTCTTATAAATATAAAAAAAATATTTAATATTACTAAGTAGTTTAATCATATTGAACAATATATTAAACTAATATGTTTATTGAAATTAACAAATAATTGTAGTACAAAAAAAAATAAAAATTTATTTTACATTAAATAATTGTAAAGTATAATCGCAATGTTCAGAAATATGTGGAGTACTACATTCAAGTATGCCGATAGTTATAAAATCAGTTAGTTTAGAAGATTTCTTGTCATTTATACAAAGTGAATTATAAATTAAAAATAAAATAATAGAGGAAAATGACAATGATAATAAAACAAATAACTAAACTATACTCAAATTTGAATGAGTACAGTAGATTAAATACTGAAATTGATTTAAAAATCAATAAAAGATGTTTTTCTACCACAAAAATTTACCATAAAAATCATAAAATTACTAGCGAAGTTATCAATAATTTATTAGTTAATCAAGGAGTTTCTATTTCACAAGAGGATCTTGATAAACTTAAAAGTATTCCAGGAGTAAAGTTTGATTTACCCTTAAATGACGAAACTTTTACAGCTTTTATTAATTTAGTGGGTAGGCAAAGATCTCAAAAAAAAGGGATATATATTTTTACTCATTTAGCTTCAGGAAGTAAATATGTAGGTTCTAGTGGAAACTTGTCATATAGAATATTTAGATATTTTAGACATGTTTTCAATAATAATATTAATAGTGGATTAATTTTACCAATGCTTAGAGAACAAGGCCTTAAAGCATTTAGTTTAGAAATTTTTATCATGCCTAAAGAATTATCTTCAGGTAAATATTACTTATTTTTAGAACAATATCATTTACTAAATAAGCTAAAATTTGATCTTAATACTCAAAGAATAGTTCAATTTAAAACTAATCAAGATTCAAAAATTTATATTTATGATTTAGAAGAAAAATTTTTATATTATTCTTGTGATACTTTCAGTAAATTAAGAACAGATCTTGGTATACATTTTTCAACTTTTAAGAAGTATCTAAATCAAGAAAATGGTTATTTAAATTTTTTTAAATTTAAAGATACTCTTATAGAAGATGCACAAGAATCTAAATTAAGCCTATTAGAATTAAATAATCTAATTGCAGAAAAACATACAGAAAAAAATAAAAGTATGACTTTTTCAGGAAAAAGATTTATAAATAGTAAATCAATTATAATAAAAGAGGTAGAAACTGGAAATATTCAGGAATTTTCAAGTATATTGGCTGTAGTGTCTTACTTAGAAAGTATAAATATTAAAGCTAATAGAAATTCTATTACTAAATATCTGAATACAGGAAAACCTTATAAAAATTATATATTTTATGATAAATAATTAATTATAGTATATCTCAATTACACAGTTCAATGCCTATTGTAATTAAATCAGTAAGTTTAGAAGATTTCTTATCATTTATACAAAGTGAATTATAATAAAATTTATTTTCTAGTAAATACTAAATATACCCAGTAAGTAAAAAAAAAAATGGGAATGCTGGAATTGGTAGACAGGTCTTATTTAGGATAAGATATTAAAAAAAATATACAAGTTCAAGTCTTGTTTTCCATAAAAATTTAGATAAAAAAAATAATATAATAAATATAGTATATAATACAAAAAAAAATAATAAATATATTATATACCAAAAATTTAAATAAAAATGAGAATATTAAAAACAAATCCAATATTAAAATTATTAAATTCATATTTAATAGATTCACCTCAACCATCTAATTTAAATTATTTCTGAAATTTTGGATCATTATTAGCTTTATGTTTAGGGATACAAATTTTAAGTGGAGTGACATTAGCAATTCTTACATTTATAAAGTACATTTCAATGTTCTATTCTGTAGAGTACGCGCTTAGTACCGATATTAATTATATTTATAAATATAGCCTTTTAGAATTAAAACAAAAAATATTAGATTTAAAAAAAAAGATATCTAACGGTAATCTAGCCCCGGCCAAATTAAATAATGAAGATAAAAACTACTTTTTAGAGTGATTAAGAGGTTTTACCGATGGAGAAGGATACTTTTCTATAGATATTTCTTCTAGAAAAAATTTAAATAAAAATGGTGAAATAATAGAGTATAAAACAGTAAAATTTTTATATGTTTTACATTTAGCAGCTAAAGACATAAATGTTTTATATACCATACAAAATTATTTAGGCGGTATAGGAGAAGTAAAACTTTATAAAGGAGATGCTTTTTTTATTGTTAGAAAAAGAGAAGATTTAGATAAATTAATTAAATTAATGTATAAATATTTTAGTAAATTAAATACAACTAAAGTTTTAGATTTTTTAGCTTGAAATGAAGCTAGAACTATTTATTATAAATTTATAGATGAAAGAGTAAAAGACTTACCTTTACATAAAGATTTATCTTTTATGACTTTACTAGAAAAAATAACAAGCATAAAAAATTCAATAAATAAATCTAGAACTCAATTTATATTGCCTGAAAATCATAAAATTGATATTACAAGTCATTGATTATTAGGATTTATAGAAGCAGAAGGTTGTTTTTATTTAAATAATTTATCAATAGCATTTAAATTAAGTCAAACTGCAATAAATAGAGAAGTATTAGTTTATATTAAAGATTATTTATTAAAATTAGGTAATAATTTTATAGTAAGTATAGAAGATTGTAAACCTAACAGTTTCAATCAGAAACCTTATTCAGTATTATACGTAGGAAAAGGTAATAATACTGCCAATTTATTTATTTCGTTTTTAATAAATCTACCTTGATTGTCTATTAAAGTTTTAGACTTTATAAATTGAACAATAGTTTATATTTTAGTTTCAGAAGGTAAACATTATTTATATGAAGGAAAAGATATTATACTAAAATTAAAATCCAAAACTGATATAGAATCTAATTTATTAGATAAAGATCTAGAAAAAAAAATAATAGATTTACTAAATAGTGAAAGTAATTATGAAAAAACTGAACAATCGGGTATATTAATTACTAAAGAAAATAATTTCACTAATACATCTCAAATAAAACATATTGCAGGATCTTATGTGTTAATAACTGACTTAGAAAATACTAAATCAATAACTTTTAAATCTAATGTAGAATGTGCAGAATACTTTGAAGTATCCAAAGTGACTATAGGAAGATGAATTAAACAAAATACTTATATTACAACAAAAAAAGGAGTTTATTTATTCAAAAGAATACATAATGATATAGAATAATTTAAGTTTACACTAATATTATAGTTTATAAATAAGGCAAATTTATATAATAAATTAATTTCAACAGTGATGATTCCTGATGTGATTATTAAATCCAGACTCAGGGTTATTGCTAAGGTACTCAATAGTTAAATTATAACAGGGGTTACTTTAGCAATTAAATGGGTTGCTATATAATCTTACCATTTGCTGGAACAGCTTAGTATTTATAGGTACTATATTATTTTAATGTAAGTAAAAATCCTATAAGTTATGCTTAATCAGCAGGAAACCAAAAGATATAAAATATCATTAGTAGGTTCCCCAGAGACTATAAGTAAGATTCATATTATTTAAATAAAATATGAAAAGATATAGTCCATTTTTTTCTTTAAAAGAAAAAATAATAGAAAGCCTTTACTTGTTTATGTTTTTATCAATACTATTAATAATAATTAGTTTATATAAAAATTATAAATTTAAATCTAAAAGTAATAGATCTCATATACTTACTAAAAATAAAAATATTAGTCCTCAAGTTAGATACTATAGTGTTAAATCTAATAAAACAAAATTAAATCCATGATGGGTTACAGGATTTGCTGATGCAGAAGGTTCGTTTAATATGTCAATATTTAAATCTAAAACTGCAGCAATAGGTTGAACAATAGAACCTAGTTTTAATATAACTTTACATAAAAGAGAATTAGAATTATTAAACGCAATTCAAACTTTTTTTGGAGTTGGTTCAGTAAAAATAACAGATAAAACTGCACAATTTAGAGTAAGATCTAGATTGGATCTTAAAGTAATAATTAGTCATTTTAATGATTATCCATTACAAACAACAAAATTTATAAATTTTTTATATTTCTGTGAAATTCTTAACCTTCTTAATGATAAAGTTCATACTAACACTATAGGATTTTTACAATTAGCCTCTTTAATAAATAAATTAAATAGACCCTTATCAGAATCTTTATTAGAAAAATTGTCAGAATTAGGTTCTTTACCTGATATGGAATTTCAAACTCCTGTAGATTTAGATATTGTAAAGAAAGTAGAAAAATTAGATCCTTTTTGAATATCTGGGTTTGTAACAGGAGAAGGTTCTTTTACATATTTTACTAGAACTAGAAAAAATGCAGAAGGAAAAAAAATAAAAGATTATACTCTTGTATTTGAAATAGGTCAAAGAACACAAGATTGTCATGTATTAAATTTAATTTATTCTTATTTTGGAGTAGGATCAGTATATTCAGAGGATAGAGGTATAAGTAAATATAGATTAGTAACTAAAAATCAAATTCTTAGTGTACTAATGCCTCATTTTAGTAATTACCCCTTAGAAGGTAATAAAGTATTACAGTATTTAGCATGATTAAAAATAGTTAACCTATTAAATGATCAAGCTAGATCTGATCAAAGAGATTTGAAATTAGAAAATTTAGTAATAGAGTTATCTAATTTAAAATAAATTAAATAAGTAAAAAAATGGCATTACAACCCTAGTGTAGCTGAAGCATTTAATTCAGTTGAGCATTCTACAATAATGTTATAGATATTGTTTTTTTAGTTAAATATATTATTTTTAAATATAAAATAATATAAAAAGTAATAACAAAAAGTTATAACATATTTTATCATGGTGTGCTCAAAAAATCAAGCTAAATGCTGGAAAGCTCTAAAACTTTAAATACATATTAATTATAGTATGTAATAATTTTAAAGATGTTACAATGAGTAATCAGCAGGAAACCAAAAATTATTAATTATAATAAGTAGGATCCTCAGAGACTATACGCTTGACATTATTGAAAATATAGTCCAATTTTAGTTAAAAAATTAAAAGTAGATTTTTAGTCTATTATTCTAAAACTTTGAATGTTTGTTCATACAGAAAAACTATAAATCACTATTAATTCTGGATTGCGAGAACGTCTTTATTAATGCTATATAATAAGTAAAAAAAAATAAATAGATAAAATTATTTTTAGAAAAATTTTTTATTAAAAAAATTAAATAAAGTCACAGACTCTGTAGATCAAAAATAAATTAAAATTCGATCATGAGAGATGTAAATAATGGATGATTAATAAGATATATGCATTCAAATACAGCTTCAGCTTTCTTCTTTTTAGTATATTTACATATAGGAAGAGGATTATATTATGGATCATATAGAAGTCCTAGAGTGTCTACATGAGCGATAGGTACAATAATATTAATTGTAATGATTGCCACAGGATTTATGGGTTACATACATAGCCCAAAATGATTATATATTACTATTATTAGTTTAATTTTACATTTAATATGTATTATTAAATTATATAGAAAAAATAAAATATTAATAAATTCACCAATTTTACTAAATAAAAAGTATAATTTATATAATAAATCTTTTAATTATTTAAATAAAAGAGAATATAGTACAACTCCGTCTGCAGATGATAAATCTGAAAGATTAGCTAGTATCATAAAAGAATTAGGAATAGACCCTGTATTTATTTATGAAAATTTATATACAGATAATATTAGAAAACAAGTATTAAATGATACTAGAGGCTTAAGTGGTATTTATATGATTCTTAATAAAGTAACTAAAGATTATTATATAGGTTCTGCTTCAACTAATAGACTTTATGCAAGATTTTGTAATCATCTTATATATTTTAGAGGTAGTTTGTGAAGTGGGATCTCACTAGTATGCCTAAAATTATCAAACTCCGGGGACATCCTAAAGATTTTGATACTAAACTACAATTGAAAAAAATTAAGTGGCTGAAGTAATCACTCAGGTATAGTAACAAGTCAAAATATGATCGAAAGAGAAATGGATAATCACGGATCTAAATCAGCAATGTTAGCTGTAAATGAGCAAAGAGTAGACGATAATTGACTTACAGATAAATTAAATAATTTAATCCTAAGTTTAAGGTGTACTCTAACGGGTTTTGAAAAAAGCTATCCAGTTAGAATCCTTTCTAACCAAATTAATAAAATAAAAGATTTTTCTACAAATAGCATAATAAAACTAGATCCTTGATTTATAACAGGATTTTCAGATGCTGAAGGTTGTTTTACTACAACAGTTACTAAAGATAATAAATCTAAAACAGGATGAGCTGTAAAACTATCATTTCAAATAGGTTTACATGAAAAAGATAGAGCTTTACTAGAAAAGATACAAATATTCTTTAACGGAATAGGTAATATTTCTAAACATGGATCTGCAATGGTACATTATAGAGTTGAGTCTGTTAAAGATTTAGCAAAAATAATAGAACATTTCGAGAACTATCCTTTATTAACTCAAAAATGAGGAGATTTTATGTTATTTAAAAAAGCATATGAAATTATGCTAAATAAAGAACATCTAAATAAAGAAGGGTTAGAAAAATTTATAGAAGTTAAAGCATCAATTAATAAAGGATTATCAGAATCTTTAAAGTTAGCTTTCCCTAATATAACTGTTTTAGATAAACCTCAAAGAGAAAATATAAAAATAGAAAACTCTCAATGATTAGCAGGATTTGCTTCAGGAGAGGGATGTTTTTATGTAAAAATAACTAAATCATCTAAATCTAAACAAGGATTTAGTATTCAATTAATATTCCAATTAACTCAACATATTAGAGATGAAATATTAATGAGAAGTTTAATAGATTACTTAAATTCAGGAAATATTTTTAAAAGTCAAGATACTTACGTATTTGAAGTAACAAAGTTTTCAGATATAAATGAAAAAATTGTTCCATTTTTTAAAAATTATCCTATTTTAGGTTCAAAATCTTTAGATTTTTCTGATTGAAATCAAGTTATTGAGTTAATGAAAAATAAAGCTCATTTAACTAAAGAGGGTCTAGAACAAATAAAATTAATTAAAGATGGTATGAATAAAGGAAGAAACTAGTAAATCTTTAACCAGCCAATATTATTAATTTAGTTTGTATTGTGTGTTTGAGTTTATGTACGATAAGTAGCATAATAAATACTTATAGTTAGGGTGGTGATGGTGGCAAAAAAATAAACTAAATTTTATTTTATTAATTTGTATGATAAATCTAACCGTCGTGAGTAAAATAGTAAAATTAGCAGTAAAAAAATATGAATTGCATAGTTTTGCTTTTTTGGTTTTAGAATTATATCCAGATATTATTAATAGAGAAAATAATAAAGAATTATTAGATTTAGAAGATAAATACTTAAAATTATTTTTACCTAATTATAATATATTAACAGAAGCAGGTTATAGTTTTGGTTATAAACATACTGAAGTAGATAGAAAAAAAATGAGTGACTTTTATAGTGAAGCTAGAAAAGAAAGAATAGGAAATTTAAATAGAGGTAAAAAACTTTCATTTGAAACAATAGAAAAAATAAGAGAAAAAGCTTTAAATAGAGCTTCTATGTCTGAATATACTAAAACTAAATGTATTAGTAATACTAGACCAATTATTTTATATAATTTAAATGGAACAGTCTACGGAAAATATACTACTATTTTAGACGCAGCTAAAGCTATAAATTGTAACGAAAAAACTATAAGAAGAGCTTTACAAACAGAAAAAAAATTAGTAAAAAGACAATGATTAGTAAAAGATTTAAAGGAATAAATTTATTAATAATTATTATAATTATATAATTATAGTCCCATGAGTAATAAATTTTCTGCAATTTTTATAGAAAAAGAAAATTTAAAATGGTATACCCTGACAGGGGTATAGAATAGTTATATACTATTTGGCAATGTAGTGAAAACGATTAAAAAAGTTTATACTTTAAGATCGTCGGTTTTATAAAGAATCGCGACAGACTGGGTCACTATGGGTATCTGAAATGATGCTTAATGTACAGTCGGAACTTTTAGTTAAAAAAGATAATTAACTAATAGAATATTCGAAATTAAAGGTATTCTAGCTTATATGTTAAATATAAGTAAGTCAGTATGTGTTACCTTATGGACAAATGAGTTTATGAGGAGCTACAGTTAAAGAAAATTTTTAAGTAATAGCTGTAATAAAATATCACTATGTGCTGGGAACCCCTAAAGCCTTAAATACTTTTTTAATTAAAATGTAATAATTTTAAGGATGCAATAATGGGCAATCAGCAGGGAACTAAAGTAATTTTTATAAAATTATGATTGGGAACTTCAGAGACTATACGTGATATATTAAAAAATATAGTCCAATTTATTAAAGAAATTTAATAATCTGGTAATTGCCAGAACTTTTTTATTAAGAGTAAATTTTTCATATTCTGTAAAATTAGAATATGGGTTGAAAAAAAAAGGTTTTATGTATTATTTTTTTAAGTTCATATTTTTTAGTTGATTATATTTATAATGCGAGTAACATATTTTCTTCTAAAGAAAACACTAAAATTGAAGATAGTAGTTCCGCAAATGAGATATTAAAATTGCCATTAAATGAAAAATTTATTGAGTGATTTGTAGGTCTTTGTGAAGCAGAATCTAATTTTTTAATTAGAAAAAGAAAAAATCAAGATGAAGTTATAGGTTTTGAATTTGTATTTAGAATAGTATTGCACATAGATGACACTAAAGTATTAGAGTTCATAAAAAATACTTTAAATTGTGGTAGATTAAGTATTGATAGAGATACTTGTGTATTTACTATTTCTAAAATAAGTGATATAGAAACAATATTATTACCCATCTTTGAAACATTTTCTTTAAATAGTGTAAAATATTTAGACTACTTAGACTTTAAAAATGCATTTTTAATGTATACTAATAGAATAAAAATTGGAGCTGGGGCAAAAAATTTAAAATTAATCAATAATATACTTAATATTATAGAAAATATGAACTCTAAAAGAAAAAATTATGATTTATCTAAAGATCATGTTATCAAAATAACAGCTAATTATTTAATTGGTTATTTGGAAGGAGATGGTACATTTTATTTAAATAAAAGTGATATGACAGTACATATAGGTCTTGTAAGTATAACAGCCAATAGACTAGTACTTGAAAAAATTAGAGAATTCTTATTAAATTTATTAGATGAACATTCTTATATATTAGGAAGTAGTACAAAACTTATAAATATAGTAGATAAAGAAGTAAAAGGTAATAATAAAGCAGTTTCAATACTAGATATCACTCAAATAGATTTTATATGTAATATCCTAATTCCTTATTTTGATAATATAGAATTTAGAACAAAAAAATATCTAGATTATTTAGATTTAAAAACAATAGCACATTTATTATTAGATGGTAAACATTTAACTGAAAATGGAAAAAACTTAATAATAAAATTAGGAGATACTATGAATAATAGTAGACTAAGTACTAATCCAAGTTCTATTATTTTAGACGAGCAAACTAAATTAGAATTAGAAAAATTAATTAATTCTGAAGCCTTAATTCACATAGATGAAGAAGGTAGAGTAAAAATTATTGCCGAAAAAAAATATATTAGATCTACGTACATAATAAAAACTGAATACTTAAATGGTACAATAACTTATTTTACCAATGGTGTTTCATGTGCTAAATCTCTACATATAAGTAACAATACAGTTACAGCTAGATTAAATGACGGTAAACCCGTTAAAAATAAAGATGGAGTAATAGTAGCACTATTTTTAAAAAGATTAAGAGCCTATTCTCCAAAATCAATCACCTAATAAAAAATTATAAAAATATGTATTACTAATTTAATGAGTGCTATACCTTGAGTAGGACAAGACATAGTTGAGTTCTTAAAAATAATAAAACCAAAAAGTTTAGAGACTATAGGTGTTGTTCATAAAAACGCCTTAAAAACAGGAAAAATTTTATTAAAAATAGATAAAAAAGATTATTTATCTATCCCTTCTTCATTTATAGCCTTTTTAGTGGGATTAATAGATGGAGATGGTTATATCCAAATCACAAAAACAGGTAAAGGGTTTATAGTTATGAAACTAGTAATATCATTACATTTAAATGATTTAGCTACATTAGAATATATAAAATCTGTATTGAAATTAGGTTCAATTAGTATATATAAAGATAATAAAAGTCCAACTTGTAAATTAATAATTAATAAAACTGATTTACAAGAAGTATTTTTTCCTTTATTATTATACCATAATATGTATTTTTTAACAAATACTAGAATTACACAATTTAACACAGCAATGTATATTTTAAAGAATGATATTAAATTTTTTAATGGCATTCCAAGCGAAATACCTAATGTATTTGAATTACCCTCTACTGCTATAGGTTATACAAAATTACCCTTTTTTTTAAATTGGATAGTAGGATTTACTATGGCTGAGGGATCATTCTTTATTAAATCAAATAATGATGGATGTTTTACATTAACACAAAGATTACATATTGAATTATTTCAAGCTATAAAATTAGTATTTAAAACTACAAGAAAATTAGAAAATAGTACAATAAGTAGATTTAGTGTTAGTTCTAAATCAGATATACAAATAGTAATAAATTTTTTTTCATTTTCAGGTTTACATCCTTTAGTGGGATTAAAAAATGCCCAATACCTAATTTGATTAGAAAGATTAAATAAAAGTGAAAGATATAAAAATTTAAATTATCCGGCCAGTGTTTTATAAATCAGATGAGCTCCTTAAACCAGTAATGGTTTAAAGGCATAATGGGGAGAATTGCAAGAAAATCCAATTTTTGGAAAATTTGCAGCGGACCTTAATTCGGCACATATTTGAATTAAGAGCGTTCAACGACTAACGAGTGAGTAATGCCAACAATAAGCTCGACACGAGAACCCCGCAACCAAAAGTAAAGTCTTGGTTGATGAAATAGTCTAAACATCAGTGTAAATTGATGAAAACGAGATTTAAATGTCTTGTTGATAATAAATTTGTCATTTGAGGAGGTTTAAAAATTGATGGACCATATTACGGAAACGTAATATTAAAAATCTTGCTTAATGCTGGAAAATCTCCCAATTTAGGAGTTGTATACGGTTTATTCTTAATTTTAATATTAATTATTAGCGTAAAAATTACAATGACATGGAGACAACCAGCAGGGGTTAGAAATATTCACACTTCTATAGCCTCTCAGAGACTACACGCAGGAGATCCTATTTCAAAAAAAAATAATTTAATTCAATCAATTAATCCTAACTATGTTACTGGATTTTCTGATGGAGAAGCTACTTTCTCTATATCTATTCTAAAAAAACCAGGATATAAATTAGGATATCAAGTATTTCCTATTTTTTCTATTCAATTGCATAAAAAAGATATTTTATTATTAGAAAAACTTAAATCATTTTTTAATGTTGGAACTATAAGATTAAAAAAAAATAAAGATAACATAAATGATACTGTAATATTCTCAGTACAATCTTTAAAAGATATAACAAATTCAATTATACCACATTTTAATAAATATCCTTTATTAACTCAAAAAAGAGCAGATTTTATACTTTTTAAGGAAATTATTGATTTAATGAATAAAGGAAAACATCTTACAAATGAAGGATTATTAGAAATAATATCAATAAAAGCTTCTATGAATAAAGGTTTAAATGAAAGTCTAAAAAAAGAATTTCCAAACGTAATTCCAGTAAACAGACCAGAAATAAATCACAAATCTCCTTTAATTTACGATAATCAATGATTAGTAGGATTTGCAGAAGCTGAGGGTTGTTTTATGTGTTTAGTTAGAAAAAATGTTAAACATAAAATAGGTTATCAAGTTACTTTAAATTTTACTTTAACTCAACATATAAGAGATTTAGAGCTAATGAAAAAAATAAAAGAAAGTTTAGGATTAGGTTTAATTTATGAAACTGCAACTATTGTAAATTATACAATAACTAAAAAATTAGAAATAGATACTATAATATCTATGTTTGATGGTAAGTTTTTAGGAGCTAAAAATTTAGATTTTCAAGATTTCCTAAAAATTCAAGAAATAGTTAATAAAGATTTACATAAAACAGAAGAAGGATTAAACCAAATAATCTCTATAAAAAAAAGCATGAACACAGGAAGAAAAGATGAAAGTTAGAGAATTAAGATTAATTAGAAATAAATTTTTTAAATTTCCTAATAAAGAAAATAAAAAATTTGAAATTTATGCTTATTTAGTAGGTTTATTTGAAGGTGATGGATTTTTTTCTATTACTAAAAAAGGTAAATATTTAACATATGAATTAGGTATTGAAATGTCTATTAGAGATGTACAATTAATTTATAAAATTAAAGATTTATTAGGTATAGGAGTTGTAAGTTTTAGAAAAAGAAATGAAATAGAAATGGTATTTTTAAGAATTAGAAATAAAGATCATTTAAAAAATATTATTATACCGATATTTGATAAATATCCAATGTTATCTAATAAACAATATGATTATTTAAGATTTAAAAGTGCATTACTTTCAAATATTATTTATTCAAAAGATTTAGTAGAATATACTAGAAACGATAAACCTTTAAATTCTATAGAAAATATAATTAATGCATCATACTTTTCTGCTTGATTAGTAGGATTTATAGAAGCTGAAGGTTGCTTTAGTACATATCAAAATAAAGATTATTGAATAGCTAGTTTTGATATTGCTCAAAAAGACGGAGATATTTTAATAATGGCAATAAAAAATTATTTATCTTTTTCTACAGCCGTACATATAGATAAAACTAATTGTTCAAAATTAAAAGTTACAGGAGTAAGATCAATAGAAAATATTATTAAATTTTTATCAAATGAACCTGTAAAATTAATGGGATATAAAAAATTACAATATCTATTATGATTGAAACAGTTAAGAACAATACCTAGATATTCTGAAAAAATAAAATTACCTTCTAATTACTAAATAATTGCGCATCTTTTTTTAATAAAAGATAATAGGATTAAGATATAATCCGATCAATAAAGAAATTTATTGAGAGTAGTGAGATTATTTAATAAATTTAAATTTTAAATAAGGAGACTACCAACCCACATGCTCAGTAAATAATGCAACATTAAATAGATTCTTTGCATTACATTTCATATTACCATTTATATTAGCAGTATTAGTATTATTACATTTAATAGTTATGCACGATACAGTTGGATCTAGTAATCCTATAGGATTATCAGGAAATTATGATAGAATAGCATTTGCACCTTATTATATTTTTAAAGATTTAATTACAATATTTATGTTTATAATAGGATTATCATTATTTATTTTC
>Ga0105237_10000975_pt1 | contig 38478 bp, 28 predicted proteins | sample KBSC24metaG_FD_81520 | JGI IMG/M metagenome (GOLD analysis project Ga0105237, IMG submission 81520) | Corn rhizosphere microbial communities from Kellogg Biological Station, Michigan, USA - KBS C2-4 metaG | ecosystem: Host-associated > Plants > Roots > Rhizosphere > Soil | place: Michigan, USA...
ATAGGAGTTCCGGGATGATCTATCAATCATACGAGCAGAGAAACCCCTTTGGATTTTATTTTCGCTATCAGAATTTCAAGTGGAGTCCCAACTGTATGATGCGGGACTGGTTGCCCGTTACCAAGCTGATGATCTGACCGAAAGTGGGGCTTCCCTGACGTGTGTCGGGGTTGGCGAAATTCGCGTGATTCAGAAAGTTTAGAGCTTCGACACGGAACTGAAGCACGGTTCGTTCGCGGATGGTGAAATCCTTCAGGATGGAGGCGTCCATGTTGATTGCTCCAGGGCCTTCGCCGAACGTGCGGCCCGCGTTACCGAAAGTATACGGAGCTGGTATTGCGAAGGCGCTCGTGTTGAACCATTGTGCCAGTGAAGGCGAACTGAGGTTCGGGTTTCCGGTCACGTTGGGGCGCACACCGTCGGAGAATGAGTTGGTGTTATTCGTCAGCTCAATAGGGCTAAGCGGAGTTCCCGAGCGCAGTTCGGAGATCAGGCTGGCGGACCATCCACCCCAGATTCCGTGACGCAACGGCAGCGCGTAGATAGAGCTGAAGATGAAACGATGACGGATGTCGTTGCCGGAGAGGCCGCGATCGGAGCTCTGGTTGTAGTAGTTCGTAAACGAATTGGTTCCGGGATAGGCGGCGAGTTCGTTGCGGGAGTCGATGTTGTCGATGAATTTCGAATACGTATAGTTGCCTTTGAATTGTAAACCATGGGAGTATCTCTTTTCCACGCCAAAGTTCACGCCGTGGTAATTCGACTTTCCAATGTCCGCAGCGATGATGCTGACGTTACTGAATTGCGGAAATGGCCGAAGCACTTGCGCGTTGCCCGCTCCGAGGAGATTCATGGGCAGTTGATCAATACTCTGAGCATCCGGTGCTGGCAGGTGATGGCCGAATGTGCCGAGGTAGCCAATATCGAAGAGGATATTTCCCCGGAACTGGTGCTGGATATCGAGGCTGGCCTGGTAGAGATAGCCGTTTGAGCGATTCGGGTTGAAGTACGCGACCGCTGTCGTGGGATTCTGTCCGGCTTTCACTGCGCCGTAGCCCGCCGACAGATCGGTTTTCGTTGGAGACGAAACAGGCGGAAGGCCGGCGGCGAGAATGAACGCCGGAGTTACACCATTATCGGGCGAAACAAAATTGCCTTGCGTGCTGAAGCCAGTGTTGGCGACGATTGGCGTGGCTTGGTCGTACTCGCCCGAGTAGAGGATGGCCGCGCCTCCGCGTACTACCCAGTCGTTCTTCAATCTCCAGGCGAAGCCGGCGCGAGGACCGAAATTGTTGCGATCCCATCGGTTGGCGTACTTGCTTACGCCGTTGAGGCCGGAGAAGAGGATGACTCCGGGGGTTCCTGAGACCGGATTGATAGCTGTGGGATCGAAGGAGTTTTGGCGGTTTCCTGTCTCCCAACGCGGCTGGTCGACGTCGTAGCGAAGTCCGATGTTGAGGGTGAGATTTGGGGTGACGCGCCAGTCGTCCTGAATGAAGCCAGCGTAGGAGTCCGCTCGGGTGAGGAACGGATAGGTTTCCAGGCGGCTTGCCGATGTGGTCCAGCCGAGTAAGAGCGATGCGAGGCCGCTGCCGGTTGCGACGTTATTGAACGTGAATGAGCCGCCGGCGGTGGGAGAGTATTTGTCGAGGTTGCTCGAGTAACGATGTTCGAAGCCGAATTTGACCTGGTGCTTTCCGCGGATGATGGTGACGTTGTCGACGTAGGAGTCGCTGCGTATCGGGCTTTGGAGACGCTGCTGTTGGGAGGTGTTGCCAAGAGCCTGAAATCCGGTTACGTTGACCGCGGGAAAAAACGCCTGGTTCACTCCGGTGAGGCCGATTTGTTGATCGAGAGTGGTGTTGGCTCCGGCCGAAATGGCGAGGGCCTGTCTGCGGGTATAGGTAAAGCGCGCCTCGTTGATGATATTGGCTGAGAAATTGCGATACCAGGTTCCGGAGGCATTGTAGTAGTAGTTGTCCGCGAGATTTCCGAAAGAGTCGGTGCCGACCGTCGGAAAAATGGACGCTGTAGTGGTGTGATCCGTTTGCGCCAGGAGACGGCCGAAGATGCGGTTGTTGTCGTTGAATACGTGGTCAATGCGGGCGACGTAGTCGTCGACAGGAGTTGTGACAGGGTCGTTGGCCAAAAAGTTCGCCTTCCCCGAAAGCGCGCCTGGAACATTTGGCGCTGGGTAGAAGGCGGCGAGTTTCGCGCCTACGGGATCGAACCGGCTTACGGGGATGATATTACCGAGGAACGGCGTTTTATTTAGCGGATCGGTCACTTTGTAAGAATCAGCGGAGAAGTCTCCATGCACTTCCGCGACGGTAGGGATGTTGAGGTTTCGCGTGGTTGCCGTCGTTTGGCGGCGGCCTTCGTAGTTGAAGAAGAACTGCGTCTTATTTTTCTTGATGGGGCCGCCGAGACTGGCTCCGAACAGATTGTAGCGAAGGATGGGTTTTGTGGCGGATAAGAAGGTGCGCGTGTTGAGCGCGTCGTTACGGAAATACTCGTAGGCTGATCCGTGAAAATCGTTGGTGCCGGATTTTGTGGTCATTTGTATGACTCCGCCGCCGGTGCGTCCGAGTTCTGCGGAGTAGTTGCTGATGGCGACGTTGAATTCCTGCATCGATTCGACAGGGGGATCGAAGGAGAGCGTGGCGACGCCGAGCGTGAGGTTCTGGGCGGTTCCGCCATCGATGAGGTAATTGGAATTGTTGCCGCGGCCTCCAGCAATGGCGAAGGTTGCGCCTGCGCCGGCGCCATTTTGCACTACGAATCCGCTGAGTCGCGTGAGTTGGGCGGAGCGGCGGTCGATGAGGGGCATGGCAACTATTGCTTCATTTTGAACGACGTTATTGACTGCGGCTGTGTCGGTCTTAAGAAGAGGGACGGCTGCGTCAATGGTGACCGATTGCGCCACGGAGCCCACGACAAGGTCGAGATCGACGGTGCTGACGCTGCCGGTTTCGACCTTTATGGCGGTTCGGGTTTGGGTCTCGAAACCTTCTTTCTCGACGCGGACTTCGTAGATTCCGGGGAGTAGGAGTGGAAAGTTGTAGTATCCTTCCTCGTTTGAGGTTACCTGGCGGTGGTCACCGGTTTCGGTTCGGGTGAGGGTGACTTTTGCGGCCGAGAGGGCTGCTTTGGAACTGTCCTGAATGCGACCCGAGACTTGCGCGGTCTGGGCATTTAGGCTGGCCGTGGTGAACAGGGCAAGCGAAAGAAAGGATACGCTTAGAGTATTTAGTTTCAGCACCATGAGAACAATCCTAGAAAATGGAGATTAGCTTTATAGACTTCAGTCTACTATTTCTATCGAAAATACACTAATCGCGAACGGTGGTCAAGGAAAATGATCGAGCAGCTAGATCGGAAAAATGCCGTGGCGCTTTACGAGGTGGTGTTCGATGACCGTGAGGCTGCGAAACCCGGTATTTGCCTGTCTCCGGGGATGGGTGGACTGAATTTATCGACTGCTTGTTCGCATAGCGAAGGAGTATCAGTTGATCCAGGCCATTCCGTCGGGGCCGTTTCCTGTGGCGAGGTGGCCGGTTACTTCGAGCGTCTTCAGGTCCAGGATTGCGATTTGATTTTCTCCGGAGACAGCGATGTAGGCTCGGGATCCGTCTGGGACGATTAGGATGCCTTCGGGCGCTTTGCCCACGTTGATTCGCTTTACCTCTTTGCGCGATGCGGCGTCGAGGACTACGAGTTCGCTGCCGCTGAGATCGGAAACGAGTGCGAGTTTTCCATCGGGTGTGAATTTGATTCGATTGGATCGCTTGGTATGAATGTTGAAAGTTTCGACGACTTGCCTGGTGGCGATGTCGATGATGGAAATGCCGCCGTCTCCGGAGTGAGCGGTCCAGAGTTGTTTTGCATCGGGTGTAAGATCGAGGCCTTCCGGACCTTTGCCTACGGAGACGATGGTTTCGTTTCCAGTGGCTCGCTCGATGATCGTGATAGTGTTCGCGCCGATGTTGGCGGTAAAGAGGTAGATTCCGTCCTTGCTTGGGAGCACCATGTGGGTGGTGTTCTGGCCTGTTCCGAGGAGCCAGTCGATTTGATTGGCGGCTGGATCGTAGCGTCCGATTAGTTTGTTGAGTTCGGCTGTGAAGTAGACTTTGCCATCAAGGTAGGCGATGCCGTGCGGTCTGCGGAGGGGTCCCAGATCGACGCGGCGGAGTTCTTTTTTGGCTACGAGGTCGATTACGGAGATGGTGCTGCCGGGCGTCTTTGAACCGTAGTTGGCGACGAAGGCCAGTTTGCCGTCGGTGGAGGCGGTGATTTCGTGAGGTGCTTCGCCGGTGGGTATGCGGGCGAGGATTTTGTTCGCGCGCGGGTCGACGATGGTTAGCGTCGCTTCTTCCTTGTTCAGCACGAGCAGCGTTTGCGCTGGGGCGGCGGTGTAGGCGGCTAGAATTAACCAGGCGGCGGAGGTTCTCATAGCGTTAATAGTAAGGGTTATGATTGCCGAATGGGGCGCCGATTATCAATCGGCGCGCAGGATGCGATCCTGCCCTATATAACCAGCGCTGGACCAGGGGAATTCGGCGGGTGTTGCTGCTAGCCCCCGCATTCACCGGATTCATCTCGATATAGCGGACGATCCGTTGGAACTCCTGCTCGTCCCGGACGAGTCGATCATAGCTCTCGTCCTGCCAGAATGGTCTCTCCGTACGGGCTAGTATCCCGGTTGCCTTCCCTTGCTGTGAATCTCTTTAGCGATTGCATCATCTTCGAAACCTCTACGGATGGAGTCACTAACAGGTGAACGTGGTTCGTCATGACGGCATACGCGTGGAGGTGGTAGTGTCTCAGATGCTGCTGCCGATATCGAATGGCTTCGACCGTCATGGGCGCAATTTCCGACCGACGAAGGTGTAGAGGACCTGCGCTTGCGTTGTCTAGGAGGCGATCCATAGTTAGGAAAGCCTGGCCGGAGGTGGTTGCCGATGGAAAACTGCGGTTTGCTGGGAGGCTCCCGTGCAGGCGCCAGGTTAGAAATATGGGACGACCAATGCAGTGATAGTGTGGCAAGCGGCGTGCATGGAATGTGGTCACGAGAATTGAGTGGGGGGTTGAGGTGAAGATTCTCACTTCTTGTCGGCAGGTTTGCGCCGATTGCCAATCGGTGGCAGGATGCTATCCTGCCCCACGTGGGGTATCATCATGCAATGCGATGCGCGGTGCTTGCTTTGTCTATTTTGCTCGTGCCTGTGATGGCCCAGGATCTGGCGACCGGAGAAGCAATTTTTAACGTTAATTGTGCGTTTTGTCATGGGACCGATGGGAGCGGCGGGCGTGGGCCGAACCTTCGGGGTTCCCTGAGGAGCGGCAATCTGGACGCCGACATTGCCAAAGTGATCAGCAACGGAATACCGGGAACGGCGATGCCGAAGTTCGGCCTGGAAGATGACGAGTTGAAGTCAATTGTGATGTATGTTCAGTCGTTTCGCAAAGCGGCGCCTGCTGTTGTTCCCGTGGAAGGCGATCCGCGCGCCGGGAAACGAATTTACGAGGCTCAGGGTTGCTCGCGATGTCACGAGATTGGAAATCAGGGCAGTGCCCTTGGTCCGAATCTCTCCCGCGCCGGAGTGGCGCGATCGTACGAGTATCTAAAAACTTCGATCGTCGATCCGTCTATCGATATTCCTGCCGAATACGAGCCGGTCCGAATCGTGACGCAGGCCGGAAAACGCGTGCAAGGAGTGTGGGTGAACGAGGACTCGTTTACTATTCAGATCCGTCTGCCGGACGAGAGCTTCGCTTCGTTCGATAAGCAAACCCTGAAAGAGGTGGCTCACGAGAAGAAGTCGACGATGCCGGCCTATCATCTCGCTGAGACCGACTTGAAGAATCTGCTTGCGTATCTCAGCAGCCTTACCGGCGATACCAACACGACTGAAACACAGAAGGAACAGAGGGCCCGTTGAAAACCATCGCTTTCGTTGCCACGTTTATTTTCTTGTGCAGTGCAGATGCCGCGGAGGTCACCTATGACCGGCTGGTTCATGCGCAAGGCAATTCGTCTGAATGGCTCACCTATTGGGGCGATTATGGCGCCACGCACTTTCGTGACCTAAAACAGATTAACGATCACAATGTGGGCCAACTGCGCCTGGCGTGGCTATTTCAAACAGGGTCGCAGGGATCGAACGAAACCGTTCCTCTGGTGGCGAATGGGGTGATGTACCTGACTACGCCAGACTCGGGCGTTGATGCCGTAGACGCGCGATCGGGCCGGCGGCTTTGGCATTACCAATATCAGATCCCGAAAGACGCGAAGTATTGTTGCGGTAATCTCAACCGCGGTCTGGCGATTCTTGGACGCAAGCTCTACTTGCTTACCCCGGATACTCGATTGTTGGCTATCGATACGCGGAATGGGTCTGTATTGTGGAATGTGGAAGTTGCTTCGGCCGCGGGCGGCGCATATGGCGGCACGGAAGCTCCTCTGATCGTGAAAGATAAAGTCGTGCTGGGGACGGCGGCCGGCGATTTCGGCATTCGCGGATTTGTGGACGCGTATGATGCGGAGACGGGGAAGAGGGTTTGGCGGTTTTGGACCATTCCGGCGCCCGGGGAGAAAGGTAACGAGACTTGGGGTGGCGACTCCTGGAAACATGGCGGCGGTGCTACCTGGATGACCGGAACCTACGATCCACAATTGAATACCGTTTACTGGGGCACGGGAAATCCTGCGCCCGATCTGTATGGCGATATTAGGCCGGGCGACAATCTCTATACCGATAGCGTGGTTGCGCTCGACGCGGACACGGGCAAGCTGAAGTGGCATTTCCAATTCACGCCCCATGACGTGTACGACTATGACGCAACGGAAACACCGATGCTGGTGGACCTGCCGTGGCAAGGCAAAATGCGCAAGCTTTTGCTGCATGCGGATCGGAACGGTTTCTATTATGTTCTGGACCGGCAGACCGGTGAATTTCTAATGGCGAAGGCGTTTCTAAAGCAGACATGGGCGAAGGGTATCGATGAGAAGGGGCGGCCGATTCGGATCCCGGGCCTCGACCCAACGGCCAAAGGCACTCTCGTGTGTCCGCAGTGCGCCGGGGGTACGAATTGGATGGCCCCGTCGTATAGTCCGCTGACACATCTCTACTATTTCAACGTGCGCGAGGGCTGTGACGTTTTCTATTCAAAGCCGCCTGCGTACAAAGAAGGAACGAGTTACTGGTCTACGAGTGTTCGCGCCGCGGCGTCGGAGCGTCAGGGAGGCCGGGTTACGGCGATGGACCCGCTGACGGGCGAAACAAAATGGAAGTTCCCTCTCTATTCGTCGCCGTGGGCAGGCACGCTTGCGACCTCGGGCAATTTGGTATTCGCCGGCGATGAGGACGGGTACTTGATGGCGCTTCAGGCGGATACCGGGAAATTGCTGTGGCGGGTGAACACCGGAAATCGTGTCGTGACTTCGCCGATTACTTTCGAACTTGATGGGAAACAGTATGTGACGCTACCCTCCGGCGGGGTGGTACTCACGTTTGCTTTGCCGTAACCTGCAGTTGCGCCTTCGCGACGATTGCACGGCCTAGATGTCAACAGAAGTTCACTCTAAATTCATCATTTGATAACAGACGCATTCCTATAATTACGACGTCCCGTTCTATTTGGCTGGGCACCCAGGCGTCGGCCGGCCATTCGACGCGGATCGTACGTATCTTGGAATCAGCAGTTTACAGAGGATATCGATGAATCATAGAGTACGTGTGAAGTGGATTTCGTCCATTTTGGCTGTCGCCTTGACGCTCGGCCCCGCATCGGCGGCGGACGGTCCTGCGGCACCGGCGAGTGCCGATGAGGTCAGCCGCCTCAAAGCGCAGTTAGCGGAACAGTGGAAGCAGCTTGAGCAACTCACGGCCGCAATGGCGGCGCAACAGAAGCTTCTCGACGCTCTCTCCGCGAAAGCTGATGCACCGCCACAGATCGCTCTGGCCCGAACGAACCTCGGCGAGGTCGCGAGTCTCGCTCCCATGGTTCCCAGCCGCGTTGCGGCGATTCCGGCCGCGATGCCATCTATGCCCGTTCCACAGGCTAAAACAGATTCAGCGCCCAAGAATCCCTGTGAGGCTCCTCCCGACAGTGGCACGGTTCCACCTTATTTGCGACTCGGCGGCGTCTGCATTGTCCCTGTTGGTTTTATGGACTTGACGTCCATCTGGCGCGACAAAGACGCCGGATCGGCCATCGGCAGCAATTTCGCCGGCGTCCCCTACGGCAACACAGTTGCGGGGCACCTCTCCGAGTTCCGCTTCAGCCCGCAGAACTCCCGCATCGGCTTCCGGATCGACGGGGACTGGAAGGGAACTCACTTTGTTGGTTACAACGAGTTCGACTTCCTCGGTACAAGCGCCTCCAACGGCATCGGCGTGACGAACGGAGCCTTCGTGCCGCGCCTCCGCCTGTTCTGGATAGACGTCCGCAAGGACAAGTGGGAATTCCTCGGCGGACAGAGCTGGAGCATGCTGACTCCAAATCGCAAGGGCATCTCGGCTATTCCTGGAGACCTGTTCTATTCGCAGGTGATCGACGTCAATTACATGGCGGGCCTGACTTGGACGCGCCAACCGGGCGTTCGCGTTCTCTTCCACCCGAATAGTACGGTGACAGCTGGCTTTTCAGTCGAAAATCCGAACCAGTATGCAGGCGGCCAGGCTGGTAGTCCGCAGATTACGCCTCCCACGGCCCTGGCGGGTTTCCTCGGGGCCCAACTCGACAACGCGTCGAGCGGCTATCTGAGCACTCCGAACCTCACTCCGGACTTCATCGCCAAGGTTGCTGTTGACCCGAGTTCGAGATTCCACGGCGAAATTGCCGGAATTCTGAGGACGTTTAAGACCTACAACCTGACCACCAATCAGAGCTTCACGAAAACGGGCGGCGGTGTGTCTGTGAACGCGAACGTCGAATTGCTAAAAGGTTTCCGGCTGGTCACGAATAACTACTGGAGCGATGGCGGCGGCCGTTATCTTTTCGGTACGGTGCCTGACGTCATTCTTCGGGCTGGCGGAAGTGTCAGCCCGATTCACGCGGGCGGCACGGTGGACGGCTTCGAGTGGAGCATCAAAAATACTCTCCTCTACGCTTACTATGGCGGCATCTACGCCGGCCGCAACGTCGCGTTGGATGCCAATGGCACCAGTCGTGTCGGGTATGGATACACTGGTGCGCCGAACAGCCAGAACCGCATGATCAACGAGGCGAGTTTCGGTTTCAACCAGACCATCTGGAAGAGTCCCCGTTACGGAGCCGTTAACCTGATGGGTCAATACGCGTATGAGCAGCGAAATCCATGGTACGTCGCTCCGGGCTCTTTGAGGTTTGCGCATGATAATTCCATCTACATCAACCTTCGGTATACCCTGCCGGGTTTCATGCCGACTTTCTAGCAACCAAGTGATTGGCCGCGCATGAACGCGAATTCACGCGAATAAAAAGCTAATAAAAAAAATGTAGGGCGGCACTCGTTGCCGCCCTTTTGTTTCGTGGCGACCCTTATAGTAGGAGTTGTGATTCAGGATTTCACCATTGAATATTCGGAAGCCAAGCGAGCTGTCGACTTGGTCGTCGATGAGATTCAGCGGCGCGGGAAGGCTGGGGTTGTCGTGGTGGCCGATTCGCATGGTGAGTTGATTGCTCTTGCCAGGCTGGATGGCGCTCCGCTGACTTCGATCACGATCGCTGTCAACAAAGCTTGGACGGCTGCGCGGGAACGGAAAGCGACTCGGGACATCGGAGACCGTGCGCGAGACCCTGAGAAGGGTTTCGATGTCGCGTATTTTGGCGATCCTAGAATTGTCGGCTGGGGTGGCGGTGTACCGGTGTGGAAAGACGGTAAGGTAATTGGATCGGTCGCCGTCAGTGGATTGCCGCAAGTGGAAGATATGGAACTGGCGGCGATGGGCGCGGCGGCGATCACGGGTTGAGATCTCGTCATTTGTCTGAAATAGTGGAGTAGTAAAATCGCGGTGTGCAAGAAGCGACGATTCAAAACGTTCAAGGCCCACGGGAAGGCGTTCGCGTCATTCGGATTACCGGAGCTTTCACGATACAGACGCACCTTTTTGAATTCCAGGAGATGGTCCGCGGACATACTGATCCTGTTCTAATCGTCGATCTGAGCGAGGTGCCCTACATGGACTCGGCCGCGCTGGGGGCGCTATTAGGTCTTCATGTTTCCTGTCAGAAAGAGCATCGAAAATATGGCCTGGCAGGCATTGTCCACCGGGTGCAGACGCTGTTCCAGGTCTGCAAAGTCGAGGGAATGCTGACATGCTTCCCGACGGTGGAAGCGGCCGAGGAAGCCCTCGCCAAGCGGTAACATCCCTGAAAAGCCCACTCTTCCGACGGCTCCTGCTAACAGCATTCGTGCTGATCGCGGTGACAACCTTTGCAGTCGATCACACCCTGGCACGGAGCGGGGTCGAACCCGCGGTCCGATGGAACGTCTTTACGATCACGCTTTCCTCGGCGGTTTTCGCGCTGGCAATCGCCTACGGCGTCTCCCGCTCGCTGGCAAACCGCGTGAGCCGTTTGAAGCGGTTTGCAGTGGGATTGGTCGAGGTCCGGCCTACAGAGAGTTCGCCGGACGATTCTCATGACGAACTGGGAGCGCTCGAGCACACGCTGACGCGTGTGGCAGCCGAGATTGGCAAACTGCTCGACCGGCTGCGGTTCGAATCGGCACGGCGCGAGGCGATCCTGTCGAGCATGGGGGAGGGTGTCCTCGCGGTAGATAGCGAACTGCGGGTTACTTTCTGCAATCAGGCGTTTCTTCGAGCGGTGGGGTCGCGAAGAGTATTGCCGGCGGAGCCGATTACTCTTCTCGAGTTGGTGCGTGATCCGGGCTTGCGGACGATTCTCAGCGACGTTGTGAAGAATGGCTTACCGAGGAAGGAAAGGCTGAAGGTTTCGGCCGCTAACGGCCGAACATTTGAAGTGCAAGCAGCGCCGCTGGCCATGCCGAACGGACAGGGTGCAATTGCGATTCTGCACGATATGACCGATGCAGAGCGTCTGGAGCAGGTCCGGAAGGATTTTGTGGCCAATGTTTCGCATGAGTTTCGCACTCCTCTGGCCGGTGTTATCGGATATGCGGAGACACTGCTCGACGGGGCTCTTGAGGACAAGGATTGCAATCGGAAGTTTGTAGAGATCATTCGAATGAATGCAATCCGGCTGAACAATATCGCGTCGGACCTGCTGATTCTTTCCGAGTTGGAATCGGGGGTCGCTCCGCCCGAAACGGAATCGATCGGTGTGAGGGACGTGATTGAGGGCGTCCTGCTGACGGTGAATTCGGAGGCGGGCGTCCGAATGGTCGAATTGATTGAAGAGGATGTGGAGGACGTGTTCGTGACAGGATCGCGGCTTCGTCTGGAACAGGCTCTGCTCAACCTGGTGGCGAATGCGATCAAGTTCAACCGGCCTGCGGGCAAGGTCCGTATCCGTGCCAACAGGACGCCGGACGGGCAAGTACTGATTTCGATTTCCGATACCGGAGTGGGAATTCCGTCGGAGGATGTTCCGAGAATATTCGAAAGATTCTATCGGGTCGACAAAGCGCGGTCACGGCAGGTCGGCGGAACGGGCCTGGGGCTTTCAATCGTGAAGCATGTTGTTGAAAGAATGAATGGTTCGGTGTCGGTGGAAAGTCAGCTTGGAAGCGGCTCGACGTTCACTGTCCGGTTGCCTGCCCTTCGGGTGTCAGACGAGTGTAACTCAACCGTCATGCCTGCCTCATCAGAAGGTAACCACCTCGGGGTATCCTAGCCTTCCGGTTGTCGCCGTCCCAACGGCAGCAGTGTGAGGCGACATACAGGAAGTTATTCAAACAACGAGACTTGGGCGAAGGGCGGTGGACACCGCCATCCTTAATCGAACTGTAACAAATAACTGAGACAATAGGAGAGACGGATTATGAAGAGAGTGATCGGTTTTGTACTTCCACTGGCACTGTTAGCCGTGGGAGCATCGGGCGAGACACTGATCAACGCGGCCGGGGCCACGTTCCCTTACCCGATGTATTCCAAATGGTTTGACGAATTCCACAAAAAATACCCCGACGTCCAAATTAACTATCAATCGATTGGATCCGGCGGCGGTATCAAGCAGGTGACCGAGGGCACGGTCGATTTCGGCGCGGCCGATGTGCCGATGACACCAGAGTTGATGAAAACGTTCACGGAGAAGCGGAAGTGTAATATTCTTCATTTCCCGACCGTGATGGGCGCCGACGTCCTGAGCTACAACGTTCCGGGGGTCACACAGGAACTGAACTTCACTCCCGAAGCGATTGCCGGGATTTTTTTGGGTAAGATCACGAAGTGGAATGATCCCGCGCTCACCCAGGCGAACCCGGGCGTGAAACTGACCGGAAACCCCATTGTTGTAATACACCGCGCAGAAGCCAGCGGCACCACCTATATCTTTGTAGATTTCCTTTCCAAGATCAGTAAGGAGTGGGAGACCAAAGTGGGGCGGGCAGCTTCGGTGCAATGGCCAGTGGGATTGGGCTCCAAGGGCAACGAAGGAGTGGCCGGACAGATCAAGCAGACTCCCTATTCCATCGGCTATATCGAACTGATCTATGCGGTTCAGAACAACATGTCGTACGGGAAGGTGAAGAATCCGGCCGGGGTTTTCGTAAAGGCGAGCTTAGCGGGCGTCTCGGCTGCGGCGGCGGGCGCGATCAAGGAAATTCCGGACGATTTTCGAGTGTCGATCACGAATGCTCCGGGCAAAGATTCGTATCCGATTTCGAGCTTCACATGGCTTCTGGTTCCTGACAAGATTGCCGATCCGACGAAGAAAAAGGCAATCACCGAACTTTTGAAATGGGTATTGAGCGATGGGCAGAACATGACCGAAGTGCTTTCGTATGCGCGCCTACCGAAGGCGGTTGTCGCGAAGGAACAGAAGGCCATTTCGAAAATTCAGTAAAACCGGCAACCCAACAAATGTCGACCTCTGCGATCAGCGTTGAACGCGCCCGTCCGAAAGGAGGCGCGCGTACGTTTTTGAGCCGGCTAAAAAGCGGCGACGAAATAGCTTTTCTGGTGACGCTCGCATGCGCGGTTTCGATCCTGCTCGTGACGTCTCTGCTGGTGTTCGAGCTCTTTCAGAATTCAGCTCTATCCCGCCATAAATTCGGTTGGGCATTCCTGTTTACTAAGACCTGGGATCCGGTTGCGGGAAATTTCGGGGCGCTTCCGTACATTTATGGAACGCTGGTGACTTCAGGACTTGCTCTTCTCATCGGTGTACCGCTTGGCGTTGGAGCAGCGATCTTCCTGGCCGAACTGGCTCCGCCACGTATTTCCGATGCACTCACATTTTTGATTGAATTGCTGGCCGCCGTACCTAGCGTGATCTTCGGCTTGCTGGGAATTTTCGTGATGATTCCCATTCTGCGCAGCGCCGAGCCGGGCATCCGAGCGGTTTTTGGGTTCACTCCTTTCTTCCAGGGACCATTTTACGGTCAAAGCTTATTAGCCGCAGGCGTAGTCGTCTCGATCATGATCATTCCGTTCATCGTGTCGATTTCCCGCGAAGTGCTGCTAGCCGTGCCTCAGGATCAACGCGAAGCAGCGTTGGCGCTCGGGGCGACCAAGTGGGAAAGCACATGGGACATTGTGGTTCCGTTTGCGAAGAAAGGCATCTTGGGATCGATCTTCCTGTCGCTGGCGCGTGCCCTAGGGGAAACCATGGCGGTTACAATGGTGGTAGGGAACGACCCGAAGATCAACACGTCTCTTTTTGCGCCGGGTTATTCCATTGCGGCGGTAATTGCGAACGAATTCAGCGAGGCCACCGACGACCTGCACGTGAGCGCTTTGATTGAAATGGGTCTGGTGCTATTCGCGCTTACGATCATCATCAACGCCGTGGCACGCATCATGATTCTTACGACCACGCAGAAGGGATCGTCCTGATGCTTTCGATGCGCCGGAAGATTGTCAATGCGGTGATGCTTACGCTGACTGGGCTGTTCGCGTTTTTCGCGGTAAGCATTCTGTTCTTTGTCCTCGGGTACCTGCTTTGGAACGGTGGAACGAGCCTGAGTTGGAACTTCTTTACGAAATTACCGACTCCTGTTGGCGAGACCGGCGGAGGAATGGCGAACGCGATTGTTGGGAGCGCCAAACTGCTGCTGCTGGCAACGTGTATCGGCGTACCGATCGGATTTCTGGGCGGCGTATATCTGTCTGAATTCGGGGGGAGCGCTTTCTCATCCCTCGTTCGTTATACAACCGATCTACTGAACGGCGTGCCGTCGATCGTGATGGGCATTTTCGCCTTCACGGTGATCGTTCTTCCGCAGAAACATTTTTCCACCCTGGCCGGCGGCTTGGCGCTTGGAGTGATGATGATTCCAATCTCGCTCAGGAGTACGGAAGACTTCCTCAAGGCGGTGCCGCTTGCTTTGCGCGAGGGCGCCATGGCCCTGGGCGCTTCGAAATCCAGAGCGATCTTTACTGTAGTGATTCCGGCTGCTATCAATGGGATTATCACCGGCACGATGTTGAATGTCGCTCGTGTTGCGGGGGAAACCGCTCCTCTTCTGTTCACAAGTTTGGGTAACCGGTATTGGAGTCACGGATTGGATCAGCCAACCGCGTCGCTCCCGGTAATGATTTTCGATTACGCCCGTGCTCCTTATGACGATTGGCATAAGCAGGCGTGGGCCGCGGCGTTTGTCCTGCTCAGCCTCGTGCTGGCCATCAATGTTTTCGCTCGGATTGTTCTCGGCAAGAAGGCTCAGGCAAGGTAGGTAGAAACGTGCAAGAGCAGGTAAAATCAGATTCGCTACTTGGTGTCAATATGGATACTACAAAAACCGGCGCGGTGGCACAGGCGTCGAAGACTCCGGCGACCGTCAATCCAAATCAAAAACTGGCGGCGAAGGATCTAAATTTTTTCTACGGCACTTTTCAGGCGCTGCATGGTATCACGATTAAGATTCATACCAACTGTGCAACGGCCTTCATCGGCCCTTCCGGCTGCGGCAAGTCTACCTTTCTACGGACGTTAAACCGGATGTATGAAACCATCCGCAACAGCCGTGTGGAAGGAGAGATTCTGCTGGATGGGGAGGACATTTTCGGCCTCGAGGTTTCGCACTTGAGGCGGCGGATAGGGATGGTTTTCCAGAAGTCGAATCCCTTCCCTAAGTCCATTTTCGAGAACGTCGCTTACGGACTCCGGATCAATGGTTATCCGAACAAAGCGTCGTTGCGGGACTCGGTAGAACAGAGTTTGCGGCGTGCGGCGATCTGGGAGGAAGTGAAAGACAAGCTTCATCAGTCCGCCTACTCGCTCTCCGGGGGCCAGCAGCAGCGTCTCTGCATCGCGAGGGCGCTGGCGGTGGATCCGGAAGTTCTGTTGCTGGATGAGCCGTGTTCGGCACTCGATCCGATCGCCACGGCGAAAATTGAAGACCTGCTGTTCGAACTGAAGCGCAGTTGCACCATCGTGATCGTGACGCACAATATGCAGCAAGCGGCCCGTGTAGCCGACTACACGGGATTCTTCCTGATGGGCAAGATGATCGAGTTCAACGTCACGCGGGTGATCTTCAAAAATCCTGCGCACAAAGAAACGGAAGATTATGTGACAGGCCGTTTTGGTTGATCGAGCGAATTAAGCTGGAGCCACTATATTGCGACATTTTCTGGAAGAACTCGAAGAACTGAAAACGAAGCTGCTGGAGATGAGTGCGCTCGTCGAGTCGGCGGTGTATCGCAGCGTCAGCGCGGTCGTGCAGAAGGACGAAAGCGCAGCCCAGGAAGTATTCAAGAACGAAGCACGGATCAATCAGATTGAGATTGAGGTGGACGAGTTCTGCGTAAACCTGCTGGCGTTGCAGCAACCGATGGCGGCGGATCTGCGGCTGATCGTGGCCGCGCTCAAGATCAACACCGATCTGGAACGCATGGGCGACTTGGCGAACAACATTGCGCGGCGCGCGATTTCGCTGATCAAAGAGCCGGTGGTGAAGCCGATGATCGACATTCCGCACATTGCGGCGCTGGTGCAATCGATGGTGCGGAAGAGTCTGGATGCATTTGTGACGCGCGATCCGGATCTGGCGCGGAGTGTACTGGCGTCCGACGACGCGGTGGATAATCTGCGGCGGGCGAGCTCGCATGAGCTGATGAGTTTCATGGAGAGCGATCCGAAGAATATCCGGCAGGCGATGGATCTGTTGTCGGTTGTACGGCATCTGGAACGGATTGCCGATCATGCGACGAATATTGCCGAGGATGTGCTGTTCCTGGTGAAGGGCGTCGATGTGCGGCATCACGCGGAAGTGGCGGAAAGATAGACTCCTTCCGGGCCGCGAACGAACGGGAAGGAAAGCGAATATAATCTTTACATTCGCATTCGGATTACTATATTCAGGCCGAAGGCGAAAATGGTGGCTCCCAGGAAGACCGAGATTGGGATGGTCAGCACCCAGGCCAGCAGAAGATTTCTTAGGGTGTCCATTTGCAGGCCGGATCGATTGGCCGCCATGGTGCCGGCGATTCCTGATGAAAGCACGTGGGTGGTGCTGACAGGGAGGCCGAGGTTATCGGCCGCGAGAATGGTGCCCATTGCAACCAGTTCCGCTGAAGCACCCTGCGCGTAAGTGAGGTGTTCCTTCCCGATTTTTTCGCCGACCGTTACCACGATGCGCTTCCAGCCGATCATCGTGCCGAGGCCCAATGCCAGTGCGACCGCGAATTTCACCCAGCTTGGGATGAACTTCGTCAGCTTGTCCATGTGACCTTTGAGTGTAGCGGCGGTTTTCTGTTCCGCCGGATCGGTGAGTTTGTGCTGTTTTCCGAGTTTGCCGAGCGCTTCCGACGTGAGATAGAGATCTGAACGGAGAATCCGGCGGTCTTTTTCGTCGAGTTGCGTCAAGTTGGTTTTGCCGGTGAGGATCCCAGCTATTTCCCGGCACTTGGTGCCGATGGCGGCGAACGTACGCTCGTTCGCCTTGCCGCTCGTCTTCACGTATGAAGACAGTTCATCGGCGGCGCCCTGATAGCCGGCGATCGCGACGCCTGGAGCGTGGCGGTCCATCTGGAACGAAATTTCCTGGCTATACTTCGCAAGCTGCTCAATGGAGGCCTGAGGGGTGCCGAGATCGACCGCGAAGTTCAGAGGCAGGAGTCCGATCAGGATGAGCATGATCAAGCCCATGCCCTTCTGGCCGTCGTTGGAGCCGTGCGCGAAGCTGACTCCGGTGCAGGTCAGAATGAGCAGGCTGCGGATCCAGAGTGGCGGCGCTTTGTCCTTTTCGGGAGCACGATAGAGATCCTCACGCTTGATGGGCGCCTTCATCAGAAGCAACAAGAGGGCTGCGCAACAAAAACCGACGACGGGAGAAACGAGGAGCGACAGGCCGATCTCCTGCGCCTTGGCCCAGTTCACGCCTTCGCCGAATTCGTGGCCACCGGCAAGCATGGAATTGGCCAAGCCTACTCCCATGATGGAACCGACCAGCGTGTGGGAACTGGAGGCGGGTAGACCGAAATACCAGGTGCCGAGATTCCAGATGATCGCCGAGATGAGGAGTGCGAAGACCATCGCAAACCCGGCGCCGGAACCGACGTTGATGACGAGTTCGACGGGGAGCAGCGCGATGACGCCAAATGCGACTGCTCCGGTGGAAAATAAGACTCCGATGAGGTTCCAGCAGCCGGACCAAATGACGGCGACTGTCGGTTTCAGACTGTGAGTATAAATGACTGTGGCGACTGCATTGGCAGTGTCATGAAATCCATTTACGAATTCAAAACTCAGCGCGAGGCCAAGCGCCAGCAACAGAAAAAACACACTTCCAGTGGACAAGGTTTGCCCAAAGAGTTCCATCCAGCCTCCAGGAAATTGTGTTGATGACTAGAGTACTGAATCAGCGTTACGACAGGATTGCGATTGCGTGTAACTAGGGCGCAGTTATCACGCTAGCGTCCTTCGCTCGACGGCGGAACGATGCCTTTCAATCGCAGGTAGACGGCGAGATAACCGTACTCTTCGTTGTCGTGGGTGATGACGCCGACTAGGGTGTTATAACGCGTCCGCTGGCGTTGGCCCGCTTTGATCATGTCGGCGGCGTTGGCGTCCGTGAGTGCGTCGAAGGCGGAGTCACAGAGGGCAATTGAATCCTTCAGAGCGGCTACGAGATCGGCTTTGGAGGTCTTGGAGCCCGCGGTGGCCGGTTTTGGATCGCCCAAAACCGTGGAGCACGTTCGGGTTTGTGCGTCCGCAATGTGACCGAGGAGTTGGCCTATGGTACGCACATCGGGCGTGGCTTTGAAGCTGTAGCTATCTTCGGGGACTTTCTCGGCCAGCTTGAGAAGGTTGGTTTTGATGCCGGTGTACGACTGCTTGAGTTCGGTGCTCATCGGATTCTGTGCTTGCAGTGCGCAGGCGCTCAAGAGAGCCGCGGCGAATATGTTTGCGAGAGTGCGTTTCATTCCTGATTTTCTCCTTCGTGCCATCATATCTAACGGCCCAGAGTCTTATGGAGCCAGGCAATCATTTGGGGTTTGTAGGACTGGAATCTGGGTTCTTTTTCCCAATTGATGACGCCGTGAATTCCATCCTGTATTGTAATGAGATCACACGGCACACCAATTTTCTTAAAGAGTTCGACAGTCCGCAGAGCTTGCGAGTAGTCGACGGCCTCGTCTTTCGTTCCATGAATTACGAGGAACGGCGGGGTCTTGCGGCTGAGGTATGTGTCGGGCGAGGCTTCGCGGATTTTCGCCAAGCCGGCTTCATCGAGCGCCTGAATTCTGAATTCAGCCTGCACGGATTTCGGGAGTGGTTTGGCTTCGAAGCGCTTGGCCCACTCGACCATGTCGATGGGTCCGTAGAAGCAGACGACCGCGGCAACGCCGGCGTTGTTGCGCGCGCCGACGAGGTTCACCAGGTGCCCGCCGGCGGATTCGCCCATCAGTGCGATTCGCTTCGGGTCGACCTTGTACTCTTTCGCGTGATGCTTGAGGAATGCGACTGCGGCCTCGAGATCGTCGACTTGATCTGTGTACGAAAATTCGGGCGCGAGACGGTAGTCAATGCTGAACCAGGCGAAGCCGCCCTCGGTGAGCGGACGGAAGAGGGGCATGATGAAGCTCGCGGTCTTGCTGCCGGCGGTCCAGCCTCCGCCGTGAACGAGAACGACGGTCGGGAACGGACCTTTGCCTGGCGGGATGTGGGCGTCCATCTTTACGCTGACTCCGGCGGGCCTTGTAAATTCAATATCGGGTATGACAGTGTATTCAGGGACCGCGGCGATAAGCGGAACCGAGAGGAGTAAGGCAAGAACATGGCGCATGCAAGAGAATCTATCAGCTTTTTCGCTTGTTTCGTTTTGATGGGCGTGGTGTCTGGACAGCATGTGAAACAGGTGGACGATGGGCAGCGGTTGTTCCAGAAATCGTGCACCGGATGTCATGGGCAGAACGCGAAAGGCGGGAGAGGCACCGATCTTACGGGTAAGCTTCAGCGTGGATCGCTTGACTCCGAGATGGTTCGCAACATTGTGGGCGGAATTCCTGGAACGCAGATGCCTGCTTTCCCGATGCCCGAGGCTGATGCGCGTGCGATTGTCGCGTACCTCAGATCACTGCGCGAAGGCGGACCGGATTTGCCTGTGACGGGCAACGCGGCGAGTGGGCAACAACTGTTCTTCGGCGAGGCTGGGTGCAGCCGGTGCCACATGTATAAGGGTGTGGGCGGGCGACTGGGTCCGGATCTGAGCGCCGCCGAAGGGAAGAGCGTCCGGGAATTGCGCCGGCTGATTTCCGAACCGCACAAGGAGATGGCGCATGGGTTTGATAGCGTCGAGGTCCGGTTGGCGGATGGGCGCACGATTCGTGGCGTGCGGAAGAATGAAGACACTTTTTCGCTTCAGATGATGGATGAACACGAGAAACTCCATCTGCTGTTGAAGAAGGATGTGGCAGAGGTGCGGCTGACCGGGAAATCGATGATGCCGGTGGGTGCGGTCTCGGGCGAGCGGATGGACAATGTGATTGCGTTTCTCAAGGCTGCTCCGGCCATTAGGCAGGGTGCTTGGAATCCGAGTCCCGATCTGAATGTCAGCTTCCAGCGTTTGAAGACAGCCGATGAAGAACCGCAGAACTGGCTGTCTTATTGGGGCAATCTTCTGGGCACGCACTACAGCAATCTTGGATCGATTACTACTGCGAACGTGAGTTCTCTCAGCAGCTCGTGGACTTATCAATTTGGGACGACCAAGGTGGAGACGACTCCGCTGGTGGTGGATGGGATTATGTTCGCGACCAGTCCGTCGGGCGCGGTGGCGCTGGATGCGCGGACTGGACGGAGTATCTGGAAATATTCGCGGCGGCTTCCGCCTGATGTTCATTCGAATTGCACGGTGATGACGAATCGCGGAGTGGCGATTCTGGGCGATCGGGTCTACATGGCCACGCTCGATGCTCACCTTGTGGCGCTCGATGCGAAGACGGGGAATGTGATTTGGGATGTGCCGGTGGAGGATTACAAAATCGGAGTATCGATCACGCATGCGCCGCTGGCGATTGACGGAAAGATTGTTGTCGGGATTACGGCGGGCGAGTGCGCGTTGACCGGGTTCGTCGATGGGTATGATGCTGCTTCGGGCAAGAAGCTATGGCGATTTAATGTGATGCCTGAGAAGGGCGATCCGGCTCGGGCTACGTGGGCGGGCAAGTCAGCGGAATTTGGCGGGGGGCCGACGTGGATGACCGGCACTTACGATGCGCGGACGGATACGCTGTTCTGGGCTACGGGAAATCCGTCGCCTGACTATGACGGGTCGGTTCGCGCCGGCGATAATCTCTACACGTGTAGCGTGGTTGCTCTCGATCCAAGCACCGGAAAACGGAAATGGCATTTCCAGTTCACTCCCCATGACACGCACGACTGGGATGCTACGGAAACGCCAGTTTTGGCGGATGCGGAGATCAATGGGAAGATGCGCCACCTGCTAATGCATGCCGACCGGAATGCGTTTTTCTATCTGCTCGATCGCGACACTGGTGAGTTTATCCTGGGCAAGCCGTTTGCGAAACAGAACTGGTCGACGGGCTTGGATGCGCATGGGCGGCCGATTGTGATTCCTGGAACGGACCCGACGCCGAAGGGTGTCTACATCTGTCCGGATGCGGCGGGCGCGACAAATTGGGCGTCGCCATCGTGGGATCCCGTGACGAAGCTGCTGTACATCACGGCTCGCGATTCTTGCGCCACGTACACTAGCGTGACCAAGGAGCCGAAGCCGGGCGATCCGTATGTCGGATCGGGGCAGAAGGATGACTCCGGCCAGTTCCCGGGCGCGATTCGGGCGATTGATCCGACGACTGCTGATGTGCGATGGAGTTTCGATCTTCATCAGGGGTCTTGGGCGGCGGGTGTGTTGGCGACCGCGGGCGGTGTCCTGTTTGCTTCATCGAAAGATGGGAATTTGATTGCTTTGGATGCGCGGAGCGGGAAGGAACTTTGGCACTATCAGACGGGCGCCGACATTATGAGCTCGCCGATTTCTTATAGTGTGGACGGGCGGCAGTATGTCGCAGTGTCGACCGATTCCACACTGGTAACGTTTGCTTTGCGGTGAGACACCGCGGTGAACCGCCCCGATTGTATCGATACAACGTTGGTGATAGACTCCGGGCATTATGCGAATACTATCCCTGTTCGTATGGATTGCTTTGGGTGTGGGTTGCCTGGTTGCTCAGTTCGGCGCAGGCACAATTCTTGGGACCGTTACCGACGCTTCGAACGCCGTTGTTCCCGGAGCGACCGTTACCGTAAAGAATCAGGAAACCGGAGAGGTGCGGAGCTTCAAGTCCGACGACTCCGGTAATTTTCGCTTCAATGCGGTGCCGCCTGGTACGTATACCGTAAGCGTCGCATCGCCGTCATTTAAGACGGCCGTGATTCCATCGCTTGTTGTCCCGGTGAATACCGAGCCGCGCGCGGCCTTCACGATGCAGGTCGGCGCGGTGTCGGATACGGTGCGGGTGGAGGCGGCGGCTCCGTTGCTACAGACAGATACGGCCGCACTTGGTACGGCGATCGATACGCGCGCCGTTCACGAACTGCCGCTGAATGCGCGCAACTTTTTCGATTTAGTCGCGCTGACGCCCGGGGCATCGAAGGTTTCCGGCGGCAGTAGCGTGATGGACGGCCGGTCCATCCAGATCGGCGGCGTCCGAAACACCTCGACGAATACCACGCTTGATGGAGCGGATTTCACAGTGGCAAATGTGAATAACCCGGCGATCGCTCTCTCACTCGATGCGTTGCAGGAATTCAAAGTGCAGGTCAACTTTATGGACGCGTCGTACGGACACGGAGCGGCGAGCATCGAACTGGTGACTAAGAGCGGCACGGACAAGTTTCATGGCGTCGGGTATGACTTCATTCGCAATCGGGCCTTCAACGCCGGGCAGTTCTTCCGTCCAAAGAACGGACCGCCACGCTTTAGCTATAACCAGTTTGGCGGAAACCTGGGCGGTCCAATAAAGAAGGACAAGCTGTTCTTCTTTTTCAATTACGAAGGGCGGCGGGTGAGCTCGGGGGACCTTTTGCAGGGCCTCATACCGACGCAGCAGATGTTAGCCGGCGATTTCTCCGGGACTGGAAAGACGATTCGAGATCCGTTCAACAACAATACTCCGTTTCCGAACAACATGATTCCGCAGAATCGCTTCGACCCGATCTCCAAGGCGGTGCTGAAGTACTTCCCTGTTCCGAATATCGTGCGGCCGGGCGCGAACTTTCTGGCAACCCCGAGCGATATTGAGCGCCGCGACCAGTTCACGACCCGCATCGATCACCATTTGACGGACAAGATGACTCTGTTTGGCCGGTACAGCTATGCGAACGACGATTTGGGCAACGCGGCGTACATCGTGGGTCTCGGCGTCATTCGTCCGGATCGGACGCACTTCGCGGTGGTCGGCCTGACGGACGTGATTTCGACGAATCTGATCAGCGAGACGCGGGCGGAGTTCCTGAAAACTTTCTTGGCGCGAGTGAGCGATGGGGATGGGTCGAGCACCAACTATGCGGCTCAACTTGGATTGAAGAATCTGGCGGCCAATCCTGGGGATTACACGCTGCCGAATTTCAATCTGAGCGGATATGCGCCGGGAACTCCGGGAGCGAGCAGCGGGTTTGTGGGTTATGGGACTCACATTGTGCAAAATAATCTCTACTACCGGCTTGGCGAAACTCTTACGTGGATCAAGGGCCGGCACAACGTGAAGTTCGGCGGCGATATCAATCGCTTGATGGTTGGCTACGACCAGGGCAGCAATCAGAATGGCGTATTCAATTTTAGCGGCGGATTTACGAACGATTCCACGGCGGATTTTCTGCTCGGAATTCCGCTCAGCGCTACAGGCGGGTTGGGGAGCGTGGGTAATTTTGGCGGTGTGGCTAAATATTCGATTGGCAGTCAGTTCAACACGTTTGTGCAGGACGATTGGAAGATTAGCGATCGGTTGACGGTGAATCTTGGGTTGCGTTACGAATACTTCCTTCAATGGCGCGGACGGATGGCGGATTTCGATCCAGTAACCGGGCGGCAACTGCTGGCGGGTTCGGCGACTTACTTTGTGCCGGGCCAGGGATTAGTGACGGGAACGGGAGGGCCGCTGCTGCCGGAGCGGCCGATTCATTCGGATCCGAACAATTTTGCGCCGCGGCTGGGCATCGCGTATCGCCTCGGCGAGAAGACGACGATCCGCGCGGGCGCCGGCGTTTTCTATGCGCTCAATACGGGTGGCAGCGTGATCAATCCAATGATGAGTACCGCGCCGTTTTTCGTGGTTGCGACCGTCACCTCGAGTCCGACGACTCCGCAATTGCAACTTTCGAATCTCTTCCCGGCGGCGGACCAGGTGAAGACGGCGGTGAGCACGAATGTCGATCTGAACAAGCGGGACGGTTATATTTTTCAGTACAACGTTAGCGTCCAGCGCGCGCTCGGGTCCGGATTGATGTTGGAAACCGGATATATCGGCAACACGGGACAGAAGCAGATCGGTAGTGTGTTCATCAATCAGCCGCTGCTGCCTTCGAATCCGCTGAACCAATCAGCCTTCTCGACGCGCGATCCGTATCCGGCGCAATCACCCGGCTTCTCACAGGTGGCTAATTTCCAATGGGACAACTACAATGCAGGGTACGTAAAGCTGGAGCAGCGGCTGCATGGCGGTCTTTCTTATACCGTGTCATACACGTATTCGAAGTGCATCGACAGCGGCAGCCCGAACGGTGCCGGACAGAACATGTATAACCGGCATCTGGAACGGGCGATTTGCGATACGGATATCCCGCACAACTTTACGGCGGGTTATGTATTCGATCTTCCGTTCGGTAGGGGGCGGCGTTTCAATATTGGCAATCCGATCGCTAACGGATTCCTAGGCGGATGGGAGTTGAGCGGCATTACTTCCATGATCTCGGGACTTCCGCTGACGATTGGGACAACGGGAGACATTGCGGGCGTGGGCACCGGCAATCAGCGTGGCAATGCGACGGGTGTGAAACCAAGAAAGCTTGACCCGCGCAGCAATGGACTGTTGGGCTTTGATACTTCTGCTTACGCCGTTCCGGCGATCGGCACCTTCGGTAATTTGAGCCGCAATACGCAGCGTGGCTTCGGGCTGAACAACTGGGACATGGGGATCAACAAGAACTTTGCGATTTCGCGGATTGGGGAAGCCGGGCGGCTTCAGATTCGCGCGGAATTTTTCAACATCTGGAACCACACGCAGTTTAGCGGCGTGGGAACGTCGGTGAACCAACCTGCGTCGTTCGGTATTGTGACGAGCACGCTGCCGCCGCGGGTGCTGCAACTGGCGGCGAAACTTTACTTCTGATGATGACTCGCAGAGACCTCCTACTGAGCGCGGCCCTGGTTAGCGCGCTGCGTGGCGTGGCCGCGGAAGCAAAGCGCGTGCGGATTACAGATGTGGAATCGTTCCGCGTGCGTGTGCCGGGCAAGGGTGATGGCGAACTGCAGAATTTCGACTACGCGGTGAGCCGGGTGCATACCGATGCCGGCGTGATGGGGACTTCGTTCATTGGATGTCCGGCGGATATTCTTCAGCGGTGGGTGAAGCCTACGCTTGTGGGGCAAGATCTGTTTGCGATCGACAGACATGTGAACCGTCTGCAGATGGAACGAGGTGAATCGGGCGTACAGGCATGGTCGGGCGTGGAGCATGCGCTGTGGGATGCGGTGGGACGCATTGCCAACAGGCCGGTGGCGAAATTGCTCGGCGGGGCTCGCAATCAGTTGCGGGTCTATCGAACGACCGTTTGGCCCGGGAATGCGGATCAATCGAATATCGCTTACGAGACGCAGGCGAAGTTCGCGATGCGTTTGAAGGAGGCCGGGTATGCGGGCATCAAGGTTCGCGCGTGGCGGCCGAGGCCGATGGACGATGTGGATATGGTCGGGGTGATGCGCGCGGCAGTGGGTCCCGATTTCAAGATCATGCTGGATCGCACGGCGGTGCGTCCCGGATGGGTTTGGGATTATCCTACAGCGCTCGAGGTCTGCCGCGGATTGGAGAAGCACAACGCGTATTGGTTGGAAGAGCCGTTCGATGGGCATGATATTTACGGACCCGCGCGCCTTGCGGCGGAGGTGGATATTCTGATCACCGGCGGCGAACTGGCTAAGAGCACTTACGAGTTCACGGAATTTCTGGTGAACAAGACGTATGATGTTTTGCAACCGGACACGCGCATTTGCGGCGGTATCTGGATGGCTCGCAAGATCGCAATTCTGGCGGAATCATTCGGCGTGCCCTGTATCCAGCACGGTACGTCGTCACTGCAACTGGCGGGCTACATTCAAGCCGGATGCTCCATGAACAACTGCGAATGGCAGGAAATTATTGGTGGGCCTAATCTGCCGGACGAACAATGGGCTCCGGCGTTGAAACTCGTACGCACCCCGCAGTTGTATCGAATTGAAAACGGTTACGTGTTGCTGCCGGATCTGCCTGGGCTCGGATTGGATCTCAATGAAGACGCAATCAAGGAGTATCGCGTCCATGCGTAATCCGACTCGCAGGAGCATGCTGGGCGTTACGGCGGGGTTCGGCGCGCTATCCGCGGTGCGCGCGGCTGTGAAGCCAGTGAAGATTACGGATGTCGATTTGTTTGCGATCCACATGCCGGTGAGCGCTCACGAATCTGCCGCGGGTTTCATGAATCGCTATTTGGTAGCGAAGGTCGTGACCGATGCCGGCGTGACGGGCTACTCGTTCGCGGGCGCTCCACCGCAGGCGCTGGGCGCGGTGAAAGAAGTGCTGGTGGGCAAGGATCTGTTCAACGTCGACTCGCAATTGCGCGAGGGGCTTTGGCGGTGGGGCGGCGTGGAGCATGCGGTTTGGGATGCGATTGGCAAGATCGCGGGGCAACCGGTGTACAAGCTGCTTGGTGCGGCGAAGGACCGCGTGACTCCGTATCTGACGTGTGTTTGGCCGGGGCCGGCGGATCAACAACAGGTTCCGTATCAGGCGCAGGTGGATATGGCGGTGAAGATCAAGGATGCCGGATTTAAGGGGATGAAGATTCGCGTGTGGCGTCCCGATCCGATGAGCGATGTGGAGGTTTGCCGGCTGATTAAAGAGGCCACGGGCAAGGATTTTCATCTCATGTTCGATCGCACGGCGGATGCCCCCGTGAGCGCGTCGGGCCAGCAGGTGTGGGATTTGCAAACGGGGTTGAAGGTCGCGCGCGGGTTGCAGAAAGCGGGCGCGTATTGGCTGGAGGAGCCGTTTTTGCGGTCGGATTACGAGTCTCCGGCGAAGCTTGCGTCAATGGTGGATATTCTGATCACTGGGGGCGAGGCTTATTCAGTTCTGGAGCCATATCGGCAGTGCCTGCTGCATCGGACTTACGACATTCTGCAGCCGGACGGGAGACAATGCGGCGGGATTTTCCGTGCGCGGCAGGTGGGGATTCTGGCGGAGTCGTTTCATGTTCCGGTGATTTTGCATGGGACGATGTCGCTGTTGCTGGCGGGGTGGCTGCAGGCAACGCTGGCGATTGGGTCGCCATGGCAGGAGATTGCTTTGATTACGCCTCCGCTGTTGCCGGAGGAACAATGGTCACCGGGTTTGAAGGTGCTGAAGAGCAAACAGATGTTTGTTTTTGATCAGGGTGAACTAGTGGCTCCGGTTTATCCGGGAATCGGTTTGGATATAGATGAGGAAGCTGTGGAACGGTACCGCGTAAAGGCGTGACTACGGCCGATGAGAATAATATTGTTGGTCGTGGGTCTGAAAGGTGTGCTCCGCAGCGATTGGCTTTATGGCTAAGCCTTGCAAAATTTGCCGATGATTAAATTCCATGGTGAAGGCTTGGCTCGGAGGCGCTTCTGTGTAGGTGGCGGAAATCGTAAACAGACTTTCGTCCGGCTCGCCCATTGTGATTTTCGAAGGGCGGTGGACGCTGATACTACCGGCTTCAAAAGTCATCATGTATTGGACGACCTCGCACCCCAACGCCGGTGCCCTCCAGTCAGTTGTGTTCCTACTCTTTAACTTGATTGTGTCGATACCAGCGATTTTCTCGCGTCCGTCGACTACCGGTATCATCCGGGAATCGGCAGGCCAGCCGTTAGTAGTACGTGTGCAATCCGATTCCGGAGTGTAGCGATCCGCTCGGTAGGCGGCCACCTCATCGTCTGACGATTTCATTGTCGATTTAGCGTGTGCAAAATCGTAGGAGGTGACGGCTAGATTCCCGATCCGCATCCGTCGCTGCACAGAAATTGCCCGCGACTCGTCGTGCGTCAAGAATTGTGTTTTGAACGACCGAATCGCCGTTCATTCGCCTGGCCCGGATTTGTTCTGCCGATTTGTGCGCGCGTATCGTGGAGGAGGCAGTTACTTCGTCCATGACTACGGTGTAAGCTACTGGGACTGGGTGAGTAACTTGGGACAATGCCGCCCGCCCGAGGAGTGCCGTCAAGATGCATATTTTTCGCATACAACCTCAGGCCATGATTTCCTTGATGACGCGGCCGCCGATATCAGTTAATTTTTTGTAGCGGCCAGCGTGGAGGAAGGTGAGGCGGTACTGATCGAGGCCGAGCAGATCGAGCAACGTGGCGTGGACGTCGCGAAGCGGAATCTCTTCCGCGGCGGCGCGCACTGAGAAGTCGTCTGTTTCTCCGAAGGATGAGCCTGCCTTGATGCCGCCTCCGGCCATCCAGACCACGAGGCCGTATTGATTGTGATCGCGGCCGGGTTTGTCGGTGACGAGATTGTTGTCGAAGGGCGTGCGGCCCATTTCCGAGGCCCAGACTACTAGCGTTTCATCGAGGAGGCCTCGTGCTTTGAGGTCTGTCAGCAGTCCCGCGATGGGCTTGTCGACTTCCTTGGCGTGGATGGGCAGACGCGTTTTGATGTCGCCGTGATCGTCCCATCGGTCGCCTCCGGCTCCGTGTAGGAGCTTCACGAAACGGACTCCTCTTTCCACCATTCGCCGGGCTAGCAGACACTGGCGGCCGAAGGGCTCGGTCATCGCGTCGTCCAGGCCGTAAAGCTTTTTTGTCGCTTCGGTTTCGTGCGCGAGGTCCACGAGCTCGGGCGCTTTGGTTTGCATCCGGAAGGCGAGTTCGTACGATGCGATGCGCGCGTCGAGTTCGCTGGTGTTGGAGCGCTCGGCGCTGTGCTTTTCGTTGAACCACTTCAATAGGTCGAGTTCGCTTCGCTGCGACTTGGGAGTAACGCCAGGACGCGGATTCAAATCGACAATCGGCGTGGAACCGTTGCGGAATAATGCGCCTTGATAAGCTGCGGGGAGAAAACCATTTCCCCAAACACCGGCGCCACCGATGGTGGAACCGCGATGGTCGCCCATGACAATGAAGCCGGGGAGATCGCGATTCTCGCTGCCGAGTCCGTAGGTGACCCATGCTCCGATGGATGCGCTGCCGGGAAACTGATTTCCGGTGAGCGTGTGATAAACGGCGGGACCGTGATTGTTGTTGTCGACTTTGATTCCGTGAATGAAGGCGAGGTCGTCGACGCGCGTTGCCAGGTTGGGCAGGAGACTCGAGAGCCAGCGGCCAGATTGTCCATGCTGGGCGAAATCCCACTGCGGAGGAATGACGCGATTGGGGGCGGCGGAAAAAGTCGCCAGTTCGCCTTGCGTGCGCTGCGCCTGCGGCATTTGCTTGCCGGCGTATTTGATCAGTTCCGGTTTGTACTCGAAGAGATCCATCTGGCTAACGCCGCCTTCCATGAAGAGGAAGATGCAGCTTTTCGCCTTTGCCGGATGGTGCGGAGGCTTGGGCGCTAGAGGATTATCTGCCGCCAGAGTCGACGCGCGCGCAGGTTCCGCGGCCAGCAGATCAACTAAAGCGAGGCCGCCGAGGCCCAGATAAGAATCGAACAATAGACGGCGTCGGGTCATGATTTACTCCACGTACAGAAATTCGTTGGAACTCAGCAGCACGCGGCAAATCGCGTCGAGTGGGCCGCTGAATTTCGAAAACTTCTCGACCTCTTCGGGCCTTGCCGGACGGTTGAGAATGATTTCGAATGCACGCCGCACCTGCGCGGAACGGTTTGCGCCGGCATCCTTCTCCAGACGCTTCGCCAGGTATTCCGATTCTTCGTGCATGAGATTTCCGTTCATCATCGAAAGGGATTGCAGTGGCGTCGTGGTGGTACTGCGGCGCTCGCAGGATTCGCTGAACACGATGGCGTCGAACGAGGCCATTACCGGTAGTGGGAGCGATCGGCGCTGGAAGATGTATACAGAGCGGCGGCGGCCGTCCTCATCCTTTTCGTTGGGCTCCCACATCAGGCCGCCGGTTCGGCCGTAACGCGCAAAATCGGCCAGATCGTCCGGCAGCGGCGGGAAGACACTGGGACCTCCGCGCTCGGGATTAAGACGGCCGCTGACTTGGAGAATGCTATCGCGAATCGCCTCGGCTTCCAAACGGCGGCGGTTGAAACGCCAGAGCAGGCGGTTGTCGGGATCCTTCGTACTTTCGTTGAACTTAGGGTTTTCGGGCGCCTGTTGATATGTGTTCGACATCAACATCAGCTTGTGCATCGCTTTGATGTCCCAGCCGTCGTCCATGAATTTCACTGCGAGAAAATCGAGCAGTTCCGGATGTGATGGGCGGTCGCCGTTCTTTCCAAAGTCGCTGGTGGTGCGAATGATGCCTTCGCCGAAATGGTGCTGCCAGATGCGGTTCACCATCACGCGCGCGGTGAGCGGATTGTCGCGCGACACGATCCATTTCGCCAGAGTCATGCGCCAACCTCGCGTGGGGTACTGGCGGTAGCGATCGGTTTCGAGCACAGCGGGCTCGAAGTTTCCGGTGATCACGCTCGGGAATCCGGGCTCGACGGCTTCGGCCGGTTGGCGGTAATCGCCGCGCTTCAACACGTGAATTGGAGCGATGTCTGGACCGCTGGGTGGCCCGGGGACTTGTGTGACGCCGAGGACGCTGGGCTTCCAACGGGCCGCTCGATTGCGGAAGACATCGAGCTTCGCGGTGAGTTCTCCGAAGCGGGCTTTCTCTTCGGCGGAGAAGATCGACTCGCCGGAATATTTGGCTGAGGCCTCTTTTTCAACGTCGACAATGGCGAGTGATTGGAATCTGGCCGCAGGATCTACGTCGCCCTTGGCGTAGGCGGATTTCAGTTTGACGAGTAGTTTCGCCTCGCAGGCGTCCAACGCTTGCTGTTCCTCTGTGTCGCCGGTTCGCTCGGCCGCCGCCTGCAATTCCTGGTGGTTCGCCTGCTCGGCTTCAGTGAAGATACGTTGCTTTTTGAGAGTTAATTCCAGGCGGAGATCGGCTTTCGTGTATTCATTCTTCGCCTTGGCGCGTTCGGTGCGGACGGCGATCAACTTCTTCAGCAACTGCGCTTCAAACTCGTCGAGTTCCTTCTTTTCCGGTCCGTTGTGGAGGCGTTCTTCGTACTCTTCCACTTTCTTTTTCGCTATTCCGCGAACGCTTTGTTTTTGAAGGGAACTTCTAACGGCGTGCCGGCCTGGGTCGTGTTGAAAAAGGATTGGAGCCGGTAGAAGTCGCGAGTGGGAATCGGGTCGTATTTGTGATCGTGGCAGCGGGCGCAGCCGATGGTAAGACCGAGAAACACCGATCCGGTGACGGTGGTCACTTCGTTGAGGTAATTTTGGCGGACGTCGGCCGCGACGAGATTGGAGCGGTCCCACGGCGCGACTCGAAGAAATCCAGTGGGGATGTAGCCTTGGGGATCGGGCTGGTAGTTATTGCGCGTCTTGCTGTGCTCGTCGCCACCGGCCAGTTGCAGCAGGACGAATCGATCGTAGGGCATGTTGGAATTGAACGCGTCGATCACCCAATCCCGATAGCGCCAGGCGTTGCCGATTGCACCGTCGCCTTCGAGACCGCTGGTTTCGCCGTAGCGTGCGAGGTCGAGCCAATGACGGCCCCAACGCTCACCGTAGCGCGGATCGGCGAGCAATTTGTCGATCAGCTTTTCGTACGCGGCGGGTGTTTTGTCAGCTAGAAATGCCGACATTTCTTCAGGCGTGGGGGGGACGCCGAGGAGGTCGAAATAGACTCGGCGGCAGAGAACGTTTTTTGCGGCCGGAGGAGCAGGAGCGAGTTGGTTTTCCTCAAGTTTTTTCAGGATGAACGCGTCGATTGGATTGCGAACCCATGCCGCATTTGCGACTTCCGGCGGGGCGGTCTTGACGGGCTTCTGATATGGCCAACGCCATTCCGATTTTCCACTTGCCGCAGTGGGCGGAAGAGATTTGATCCAATCTTCGATGCGCGCAATCTCCGCCGCTGGAAGCTCGTTGCCCATCGGCATGCGCGGCGCGAGTTGACCCTTCAGCAGTTTGATGAGTGGGCTCTGTTCCGGGTGGCCCGGGATGACGGCGGGCCCGTACTTATTTCCGCCTTGGAGAATTGACTCGACGGTCGCGATGGAGAAGCCGCTGGTCTTGCTTTTGGCTGAGTGGCATTGACCGCAAGATTCCTGAAGAAGCGGCGCGACAGAATTCGGGTAGTCGACGGCCGGCGCGCCCGATGCAGCTAAGCAGGCGCCGATGAGGATGGAAATTTGAAGTGCCCTATTCGTCGTGGGAGATCTCCCGACAAATTCATAATATCTTAATCGCTAACGTTTGGTCGGACTGGCTGTCGCTTTGCTGGTATCGCGCGCCGCCGATCCAGCACCCGGAGGATCAGAGCTGCATTAGCAATCAGCCCAGAGTAGCCGAAAATGCGTGTCGTTTCGATCCTAACTCTCAGTCCTTTCCTCTCCTCGAGGCAGACGGCGAGATTCTCGGGAGTCGGCTCTTCCCGGTATCGAAAGAACGCCGAAATTGCCGAGCGTTGATAGGTGATGGTTGATGAAATCGCCATCACGAAGAACACGAACTCGACGAACAAAAGCGGCAGCGAAATCAGGAGCCGATCGCCAGAGTTAATTGGTGCCGGATGAGACGGACCGTTTATCGATGTCGTCGTCGGTGACCTGTTCAGGCGCGTGAATCGCGTTGTCTGCGTGCAGGTCGCGTACGAGGTCCTGTATCGTTTCTTCGCGGAGCTCTCCTTCGAGTTCCCGCTCGAGCCTCCGTAGCGCGTAACCGACCACATCCCGGTGGTGCAATTTGCCTCCAAGACGCCCGCTCAGCTTCAGCCAGAGAACGTGCAGCCGGTCGAGATCTTCGGGCCAGAGGCGAGGCGGGTGGGGCCCAAGATTGACGTACACGCTTGGCCGTCCAGGGCTGATGATTTCGAGGGAGAACGGGTGACGCGGTTCGGGCAGACGCTCCCACGCCAAGCCGATGCGGGTCGCGAGCTCCTGCGATTCCATGCTGGGAGAGACTCCGGTGACGAGCCGCGAGGCCTTGACCTTGTCCGCAGTCTGCACGAGCGCATCGTAAGGATCGAGCCCTGGAACGACGAGCAACTCCACCGACTTGCCTTGCTTCTCGGCCATGGTGACAACGCGTGTAAACAAGTCTTTTTCGTAATCGGCGAATAGTTGCTGCGCTTGAAGATCGTACTCGCCTTCACCCGCGGTAACCAGCCGGACCGTCATCACCACAATGTCATGCCGGCGCATATTTGTTTTCTGCAGCACCGTCTGCAGATGCGCCATGCGAGTGTAATCGCGAATGGCGACCAGGATGCAGCCCGGGCGGGCGTGAATGCTTTCCTTGCTGATCGCGGCTTGGAGGTCCAGATTGAAATGCTCGAGAGACACCTTCTTTTCTTTTTCCTTGCCGGTGTTGATCCGCTCGGAAATAGTAAAGACGGCGAAAAGAACCAGCGTGAAGGCCACTCCGTAGACGGTAGCGTATACCTTAGAGAACAGGTTCGCTACCGCCACGAGGAATAAAACAGAGGTCGTCAGGATCAATCCGACGGGAATCTCGCGCCCGCCGATATGCAGATTGCCTGGGTGTTTATACTCCTGATCGTGGCGCTTAAACCGCAGCACCAGGACGCCGAGAGACTTCAGAAAAAAGCTCCAGACCACACCGAACGCATATGCTTCGCCCAGGAGATAGACGTCGCCGCGGCTGGCAACTATGGTCAGGAGCTGGAGGAGTGTGACTGAGTTCACCAGCCGGTAGGTTGTACCGAAGCGCGGGTGCGGCTTCCGGAACCAATCGACCAGAACTCGATCTTCGGCCACGCGGTTCAGAATTCCGTTCGCGCCGATCATGGAAGTATTGACCGCTCCGGAAAGGATCAGCACACCTACAATCACGACGAACCCGTGGAATGCCAGGCGAAGAATCTCCGGGCCGGCGAGATACATCGCCAAGCCGCCGAGGAGATTTTCAGTGTATTGGGGACGAATCGAATCAGGGATGATGATGCCGGCGAATAGGGTGATGACGCCGGTACAGAGAACCGCGTAAACGCAAACGATATTAGCGGTCCGCGTCAGGTTCTTGAGTTTCGGATAAGCAATTTCCCGATAGACCTGAGCGAGCGTTTCGAATCCGCTCATGGAGAGCAGCGAGTGGCCAAACGCAATGATGATCGCGACGAACGGAATGCCGGGCCAAATCGTTCCCTTGAACCAACCCAGTCCCGAGTCGCTGAAATGGAGGTTCTGAGGAGTAGGCAGGGGAGGTATTTGACTGGCGCCCCGAAGGAGGATCGTCAATGGACACCAGATAAGAAACATGATCACCATAACTGTGGTGATCTGCATGACGCGGAGGGCTTTTCCGCTCGATTCATGGATACCCTTGACGTTGTTCCACCAGAAGTAGCCGGTGACGGCCAAGCCTAACGTCGCAGCAAAGAGATTCGGCGGAACACGGAAACTCACGTGCAGCATCTCGGCGATCTCATTCAGGAGGCGGCCAAGATACTGACCGGCGGTGACGCTGCTGATGGGTCCGGTGAGAATGTAATCGAAGATGAGGGCGGAAACGGAAAGCCGGGCCATGAACGGGCCCATGGCATCGCGGACAACCACATACACGCCGCCGCGCACGAACATGCTGCAGCCTTCCATGTACACGGAGCGTACAGCGAAGCTGAACAGCATCACGCCGAGAATGAACCAGGGAGCGCTTCTTCCGACGGCCTGCTCCGCAATTCCGCCCGCATAGAAAGCGGAGGAGGCCAAGTCACTGAGAACAATCGCCGCGCCGCGCCAAAAAGAAATAAATGAAAGAGCGACCGTGGTAGCGACGATTACTTTTGCGGTTGCTTGAGGGTCTTGCGCCGGTCGCATACGGGGCTATTTAATACGGTCGCGTAATTCACAAGAACTGACGCGCTTAAAGGGCTAGCTCGCCGCGATCGCCATTTCGAATACGAACTGCCTCCTCAACAGGAGTCACGAATATCTTACCATCCCCGATGTTTCCCGACCGGGCGGCTTCGGTGAGCGCCGCCAGGACGCTTTCGACTTGCGAGTCGGTAACCACCATCTCGAGCTTCACTTTGGGCAGGAGATCCACATTGTACTCCTGGCCTCGATAAACCTCTGTATGGCCTTTTTGGCGGCCATGGCCTCGCACTTCGGAGACGGTAATGCCGTCAACGCCGATGCTTTTCATAGCGTCTTTCACTGCGTCCAACTTGTGCGGCTGAATGATCGCATCAATCTTTTTCATTTGTCCCTTTGTCCTCGCCTCTCAGTCTAACGTTAGCTAAAAATAGAGACCGCGCCTTGTCCACTGAACGCGGTCTCTTGGCTTGAGAAAACTATGGCAAACACTTTAGTGCGTGGCTTCGCTAACCCTCGACCGTTGGGAGGCGGGCATCACTTTTCCCCCTTCCGTATGGAGGGCAAGAGCAGCCGGCGAGGCGATTGATGAGATGACGTACTCCGGATAGGCGGAGATCCCGTGCTCGTGCAGATCGAGGCCGTGCAGTTCGCCTTCGGCCGAAACCCTGAGCAGTCCCATGGCGTTTACGACCCACATGACCAGCATTGCGCTACTGAAAGTCGCTACCGTTACAATGGCGCTGCCGATTGCCTGAGCGACGAGTACGGTTGTACCGCCGCCGTAGAACAAGCCGGCGAGGGGAGCGGAATTATCCGCGGCGAACGGTCCGGTGGATCCGTATTTTCCGCAGGCGAAGAAGCCAAGCGAGAGGGTGCCCCAGATACCGCAAATACCATGTACCGGGACGGCGCCGATCGGATCGTCGATACGGAGCCATTCGAGTAGTTCGACGCCGGCCACTACGATCACACCCGCGATTCCTCCGAGCATGATGGCTCCGGTGGGACTCACCCAGTAACAAGGACACGTGATGGCGACGAGACCAGCCAGAAACCCGTTTACCGTGAAGCTGACGTCCCAGCTCTTGCTCATCATGTACGCCGCAGCCATCGCCGTAAGACCGGCTGCGCACGCGGCCAGTGTGGTGTTAGCGGCAACGCGTCCGATTCCTTCGTAATCCATCGCTGAAAGTGTGCTGCCAGGATTGAAACCGTACCAGCCGAACCAGAGGAGCAACCCGCCGGAAGCGGCGATGGTTAGATCGTGCGGCAGCATTGGTCCGCCGCCATCGCGTTTAAATTTACGGCCGAGTCTCGGGCCGAGAACGATTGCGCCCGCCAGGGCGATGAATCCACCGATGGTGTGGACAACTGTCGAGCCGGCAAAATCGTGGAAGCTGGTACCGAGCGAAGGCAGAAAGTTTCCAGCGCTTCCCATGGTTGCGAGGAAGCCATCCGGACCCCAGGCCCAGTGGCCGATGATCGGGTAGATGAAGCCGGACACCGCCAGGCTGTAGATGAGATCGCCGACGAATCCAGTTCGGCCGATCATAGCGCCCGAGGTAATCGTGGAGCACGTATCGGCGAAGGCAAACTGGAAAAGCCAGAAGGCGAGGAACGCAACGCCCGTGGTTTCGTAAGTTGCCGGGGCGTCTTTGAGAAAGAACCAGTTCATGCCGATCCAGCCGTTACCGTGGCTGAACATGAAGGCAAAACCCCAGGCGTAGAAGAGGAGTCCGCAAAGGCAGGTGTCCACGATACACTCCATCAGGACGTTTACAGTTTCGCGAGACCGGCAGAATCCCGCTTCGAGCATGGTGAAACCGACTTGCATGCCGAAGACGAGGAAGGCGGCGACCAGTGTCCACATGGTGTTCACCGGGTTCACAATGTCGTTGCCCTTGAGAACGGGATCGGCGGCATAAGTACTCCAGCCAATCAGCGTTGGATTGAGCAGCACGGCCGCGAGAAGCAGCGCGCCAATGCCGGTGGCTTTTCCCATCAACAGGAGCTTGCCGTACCGGCGCCATTCGGAATCTTGCAGCCGAGCCCGAAGACGGGTAAGTTTATCTGACAGAGACAAGTTATTAGTCATAAGCGCGTCGTTTCCCTAAATCGTTTTTATTTACGTCGTCCTTTTCATAGACTTTACGGCAACTATCAACCATGCGATCACGATGACCGCGAGAATGCCCCAAAACAGATCCTTACGGCCGTGCGCCACGAATACGCCGGCAAAAAACATAAGCACGGCGGTGGGCGGCAGCAAGAGCCTCCGCTGGTTTGGACCGGATCTCATTGCTTCCTCTTCGGGATGCTTGTCAACTTTTCAATGCTGTTTTTTCGGTGGAGCGGACTTCGACACTGACAGGGTGTATGAATCTGTAGTCTAGCGATCCATGACCAACTGGTCCAATCAAAAAATTAGATTCGCGTGTTAAGTTTTTGCGATATGTTAGCCGAAAGAAAGGCAGCTATAGCCGAAAGAAAGGCCATTTATTCCGGTTGTTTCAATAGACTCAACCGATTTACTTTTGAGTAAGGTGGCATCCGGCCTTTCTTTTGATTCCGACGACCTTTCTTTTGGAGCTATCGGGTAGAGTACGATTCTTGTGGTGGACTTTGCATGGAATCCATAATTGCCGTCTTTCTGAAGGCGGGCAAGGGCCGAGTCCTCGCCACAACCGGAGCGCTGGTCCTCTTGATTGCAATGGCTGATTGGTCGATCGGCAACCGAGCTTCTTTGGGCGTCTTCTACATTCTTCCGACTATGCTGGGAGCGACTGTTCTGGCGCCGCTGGGAACTGGGGCGCTGGCTATCTTGTGCGCGCTACTGCGATCCTGGTTCGACATTCCCGCGCCGCCGCTGGAAGCGAAACTGCGATTTGTCTTCGGATTTCTGGCGTACGCGGGATCTGGTCTGTTTGTCACCGCTTTGATACGGAATCGGAGACTGGTGATCGACCACCTGGGCAAAATTGAGAGGGAACAGCAACTACGGCGGGAGGCGGAGCAGCAGTTGAGCGTGCTGGTGGAAAGCAGTCCGGCGGCGATTCTCACAACGGACGGCGCCGGCGTGGTGATCGCTGCGAATCACGCGGCGGATAACCTTTTTACGATGCCAGATGGACAGACACTCCGCGGCCGGGGCATCGGGAACTACCTGCCCGTGCTGGCGGATGCCCTGAGGCTGGGCATCGGCGCGGAAGGGTTTAGAACCACGGCGCAATGCCAGGGCCGGCGAGAGGACGGTGAGATCTTTCTGGCGCAGACGTGGTTCTCGTCGTACCAGGCGCCGGAAGGAATGCGGCTTGCCGCGATCGTGGTGGATTCTTCCGAGGAGATGCGAGATCGGGAGGAACAGAGCCTGCGGCAGTTGATGAAAGGCAACCGCATCGCCGCCGCGGCGGTGTCGCACGAAGTTCGGAATCTGTGCGGCGCAATCTCTATGATCTGTTCCAGCATGCAGGAGAAGCATCCTCTTGCACTGGATGAGGATTTCCAGGGACTAACCAGCCTGGCGAAAGGGCTGGAGAGAATCGCCTCGCTGGATTTGCTTTCAAGAGTGAGCGAAACATTGGAGGATGTGGACCTGCGGGAGGTTCTGGACAACCTGCGGATTGTGATTGAACCCGACTGGCGCGATGTAGATGGGGCTGTTAATTGGCAATTGCCCGAACAGATGCCA
>Ga0105237_10000977_pt1 | contig 38396 bp, 33 predicted proteins | sample KBSC24metaG_FD_81520 | JGI IMG/M metagenome (GOLD analysis project Ga0105237, IMG submission 81520) | Corn rhizosphere microbial communities from Kellogg Biological Station, Michigan, USA - KBS C2-4 metaG | ecosystem: Host-associated > Plants > Roots > Rhizosphere > Soil | place: Michigan, USA...
CCATCGCGGTCGCGCTGGCCTCGGTCGTCGCCGGCGTGGGCGGCGAACGCCAGCATCAGCCCGGAAAGCAGCAGCGCGGCCAGGCCGCCTCTCTGGAACGCTCGTGTCTTCATGTCGCCTCCTCGGTGGGTCGTGCAGAGTCACACTCGGTTGTGCTGTTTCGATGACAGCGGCACCCAGTGTGCGCCTGGCGCGCACCCGACGGAGTAACGATGTGCCTCAGACCCGCTCGACCGCGGTCACCGCATCGCGCAGCCATTTCGGCACCGCGTCGCTGATCACCAGGTCGACCTGGTCCAGCCCGGCGACGACCTGCGGCTGCACCAGTTCGAACTTGCTGGCATCGGCCAGCACCACGCGCTGCAGGGCGCTCTCGAGCATCGCGCGCTTGAGCTGCGCATCGCCGGCATGCGAGGAACTGAGGCCGAGGCGCGGATGCAGCGCGCAAGCGCCGAGGAAAGCCCAGTCGGCGCGGTGCGCGCGGATCGCGGCTTCGGCCAGCGTGCCGAAAAACGCGCGCGTTTCATGCGACCAGGTACCGCCCGCCAGCACCAGGTTGACCTTGGCATCGCCGCAGAACAGCAGGGCCACGTCGAGCGCCGCGGTGATCACCGTCAGCGGCCGCGGCGCATCGGCCGCGTTCAAGGCCTGCGCAAGCGCCAGCGCGGTGGTGCCGCTGTCGATGAAGAGTGTCTGGTGCGCCTGGACCTTGGCCGCCGCGGCGCGGCCGATGCTGCGCTTGACCGAGACCTTGACGTCGCTGCGCTGCGCCATCGGCATCGCGCCGAGATGCAGCGCCACCGCGCCGCCGTGCGTCTTCTGCACCAGGCCGCGTGCCGCGAGCAGGCGCAGGTCGCGGCGGATGCTGTCTTCCGAGACCTGGTAGAGCGCCGCCAGCGCCGAGACTTCCACCCGCCCGCTCTCGCGCAGCACGCGCGCGATCGCGCTCTGGCGTTCCTCGGCAAAACGCGGGCGCGCCGGCTCGGCCGGGAGATCGGCGACAGGATCGGCCGTGGTTTGGGCAGCCGAATCGGCTTCCGCATCGTTTGTCAATGAGGACCGGCGTGCGCTCATGGTCTTTCGCATTTGTGCATGAATCGGCTCATTCTGGCACAATGCCGCACTCGTCGTCACCTCTCCGTGGGTCACGCCGCCTTCGTTCGAGACATCACATGACATCGACCAGCGCACCCGCCCTTCCCCTTGCCCATTCCCTCGGCACGCTGTCGCGCGCACGCTGGGCCACGCGGCTGCAGTTCATGGCGCTCGGCGTGCTGGGTGGCACCTGGGGCGCGCACATCCCGTCGGTGAAGGCGCACTACGCGGTCAGCGAGGCGACGCTGTCGATGGTGCTGCTGGCCGCGGCGATCGGCGCGGTGCTGTCGCTCTTCATCGCCGGGCGCGTGGTGGCGCGGCTCGGTGCGCGCAATGCCGCGGTGACCGCGGCGCTGCTGATGAGCCTGATGCTCGCGCTCGTGCTCGAGTACCCGGGCCTCGGCTGGCTGCTGCCGTCGATGCTGATCTTCGGCGCGTCGATGAGCCTGTTCGACGTCGCGATCAACACCGAGGGCTCGGAGCTCGAAAGCCTCAGCGGCCGCGCGATCATGAGCAACCTGCACGGCATGTTCAGCGTCGGCGGCATGACCGGCGCGGCGCTCGCTTCCTACATGCTGAGCGCCGGCGTCGCGCCGCGGCTGCAGCTCTTCGGCGTCTGCGCCGGCATTGCGCTGGTCGCGTTCACCGCGTCGCGCGGCATGCTCGAAACCCATGGCAGCGGAAGCGACGCCGGCGGCGGCGAGAAAGCCCATTTCGCCTGGCCCACCGGCCTGTTGCTGATCATCGGCCTGCTGATCTTCGCCGGCATGACGGCCGAGGGCGTGATGTACGACTGGTGCGTGCTCTACCTGAAGCAGGACGTCGGCATGCCGCAGGCGCAGGCCGCGCTCGGCTACGCGATCTTCTCCGGTGCGATGGCCTTGTCGCGCTTCGGCGGCGACTACCTGCGCGCACGCTACTCCGAGCGCTCGCTGCTGCGTTTCGGCGGCGCGATGGCCGCGGTCGCGATGTTGGCGGTGCTGTTGTCGGCCAACGGCTGGATCGCCTACGTCGGCTTCGCGATCGTCGGCGCCGGGCTCGCGCCGGTCGCGCCGATCCTCTTCAACGCGGCGACGCGGGTGCCGGGCGTGAGCCGCGCCGCGGCGATCGCATCGGTCACGTCGATCGGCTACAGCGGCTTCATGATCGGCCCGCCGCTGATCGGCAGCATCGCCACCGCGACCTCGCTGACGATGGCCCTCGGCGTGCTGGTGCTGGCTTCGACGATGCTCGCCTACGGCGCGCGCTACGTGCCCGAGAAGGCGAGCTGAACCGGCGCGGCTCGAGCCGGCCGGGGACAGATCCGGCCGTCCGCAAGTTCGAGGATGGCTGCCGGCCTCGTTCCGTCTAGGATCGAGCGCTGCGCCGCCGCGGGTCACCCCCGGCGCGCAGTGGAGATGCCGCCATGGACGACCCCTCGAAAGATCACGGCTTCGACTCGGCCAAGATCTCCCCTCCGCGCGGCAACCGGCCGACGCTGCGGCCGCGCCTGTTCGAGCGTCTCGATCAATACCGCGATCGCCAGATCACCTGGATCGCCGGCCCGCCGGGAGCCGGCAAGACCACGCTGACCAGCAGCTACCTGGCCGCCCAGGGCAGCGCGAGCCTGTGGTACCAGCTCGATGCCGGCGATGCCGATATCGCCACGTTCTTCCATTACCTCGGGCGCGCGGTGCAGCGGGCGGCGCGGCCGGGCCGGCGCGCCCTGCCGCCGCTGACGCCGGAGTACCTGCCCAGCCTGATGAACTTCACTCGGCGCTACGCGGAAGCCGTGGGCGCCTGCGTCGAAGGCCCGGCGCTGATCGTGCTCGACAACTACGAGCAGGTCCCGGCGCAGGCGCAGTTCCACCAGGTCACCGTCGAACTGGCCTCGTCGCTGCCACCGGGTTCGAGGCTGATCGTCCTGAGCCGCACCGAGCCTCCGCCGACCTACGCGCGGCTGCGCCTGAACGGCCAGGTGGCGCTGCTCGACGCGCAGGAACTCGATCTGACACGCGACGAAGCCCTCGCCATCGCAACGGCTCGCGGCAGCGCCGGCGGCAATGCGGTGGACGCGACGCAGATCGATCGCTTGCTGCAGCAGACCCATGGCTGGCTCGCGGGCTTCGTCCTGCTGCTGGCCGAGGGCCGCGAGCCGGCGCGGCCGGGCCCGGCGGCGAAGACGCAGCAATTGCTGTTCGACTATTTCGCCACCGAGCTGTTCGCACGCTTCGCCCCCTCAGCACAGGCGGCGCTGATGCGCAGCGCGCTGCTGCCGAGCATGACGGTCGCGAGCGCCGAGCAGATCTGCGGCGACGCGGCGATCGGCACCCTGCTGGCGGACCTGCAGCGGCAGAACTGCTTCATCGTCGAACGCGGCCAGACGGCAACCGCCTACGAATTCCACGCGCTCTTCCGCGCCTTCCTGCTCGACCGCGCCGGCGCGCTGATCGGCGCCGATGAATGGCGAACGCTGCAACGCCGTGCCGCGCACCTTCTGGCGCAGTCGAATCAGCCCGACGCCGCGGCGAGCCTGCATCGCGCCGCGGGCGACTGGCAGGGCCTCGCCGCGCTGGCGCTGCGCGAGGCGCCGGCCCTCGTCGCGACGGGCCGCCACCGCACGCTGCAGCTCTGGCTCGACGAGCTGCCAGCCGAGATGTTCCAACAGGCCGCGTGGCTCCACTACTGGCAGGCCGAGGCCTGGCTGCCGTTCGAAGCGGCCCGCGCGCGCAGTCTCTTCGAGCAGGCCTACGCCGGCTTCGAGCGCAGCGACGATGCCGTCGGCCTCTACTCGACCTGGGCCGGCGCGATGGAGAGTTTCTTCTACGAGTGGCGCGATTTCAGGCCCGCCGACCGCTGGATCGCCGAGTTCGAGCGCCTGCGTGCCCGCCACCCGGAGTTCCCGTCGCGTGCGGTCGAGTTGCGCACCTATTGGGCGATGGGCACGCTGCTGCATCGCCAGCCCCAGCATCCCTTGCTGCCGGCCTGGTCGGAGCGAGCGCTGACCCTGCTCGATGCCAGGGACCGCGATCTCTCGGTGCTGATCGGCGGCTACCTGATCATCTGGTTCCTGTGGCGCGGCGAGACAGCCCGCGCGCGCGGCGTGATCGACCGGATCGTGCCCTGGCTGGACGCGGAGATGTCGCCGACGGTGTTCATCCTGTGGTCCTGCGCCGTGGGCCTGTATCACTCGGTGCAGGGCGAAAGCGAACCCTGCCGCGCGGCGATCGAATCCGGCCTGGACCGCGCCCGCCGCGCCGGCCTGCACAACTTCGACTTCCTGCTGTGCGGCCAGATGGCACGCTGCGCGCTGGTGGCCGGCGACCCCGCGGAGGCGGAGCGCTGGATCGGCCTGCTGGCCGGCAACATGCGCAGCCACAGCCACCTCGACGGCGCCTTCTACCGCTACATGCAATGCAACGCGGCCGCGCAGCGCGGCGACTGGGCGCTCTCGCTGGCACACGCACGCGGCGCGATGGCGCTGGAATCGGGCGTGCCCTTCATCGAAGCCCATTGCCACATCGATCTCGCCCGGGCACTGCTCGGGCTGGGCGCAGCGGACGGCTGGGATGAACACATCCAGGCGGCGCGCAGGATCGGGCAGACGATCGGCAGCCCGGTGATCGGCTGCCTGTGCCTCGAGGCCGAGGCCGTGGCGGCCTTGCGCACCGGGCAGGCCGAGCACGGCCAGGCATGCCTGGCCGAGGCCATGGCCGCGAGCCGGGCAATGGGTGGAGCGACCTGGCGCATGGCTGGCGCCGAGGCCAGCGCTTCGCTTTACGACCAGGCCCTCGCCGCCGGCATCGAGGTCGACCACGTGCGCCAGATGATTCGCCGCCAGCGGCTGAACCCGCCCGATCCCGCCACCGCGGCGGAAGCCTGGCCCTGGCCGGTCCGCGTCTACACGCTGGGCCGCTTCGAGATCCTGCTCGACGACGGGCCCTTGCGCTCCTCCGGCAAGGCCCAGCGCAAGCCGCTCGAGCTGCTGCAATGCCTGTGCGCCTTCGGCGGCGAGGCGGTCGACCAGGACCGCGTGACCGACGCGCTCTGGCCCGACAACGACGGCGATGCCGCGGACCAGGCGCTGCGCACGACCTTGCACCGGCTGCGCAAGCTGCTGCTGTCCGACCAGGCGGTGCGGCTGGAGAACCGGCAACTGCACCTCGACCCGCGCCATGTCTGGGCCGACTGCCTGGCGGTCGATCGGGTCGCCCACCATCCCGGCCTGCAGGACTGGGCAAGCCTGCAGCGCACGCTGGAGCGCTACCGCGGCCCTTTCCTGCCGAGCGAATCCGCGCCCTGGGTGCTGGCCTTTCGCGAGCGCCTGCGCACGCAGACGCTGCGCATGGCGGAACGCCTCGGCGCGCTGCTCGAAGCGGCGGGCGACTGGCCCGCCGCGGTCGACTGCTACCTGCGCGCGATCGAGGTCGAGCCGCTGGCGGAGAACTTCTATCGCCATCTGATGGCGTCCTACGCGCGGCTCGACCGCCGGCCCGAAGCGCTGCTCGCCTATCAGCGCTGCCGCCAGACGCTGCTGAGCCGGCTGGGCATCAGCCCGGCGCCGGAGACCCAGGCCCTGCATCAACGGCTGGCGAGCCGTTGAGCCCCATCGGAGCAAGCTGCCGGCCACCGGTGGACGCGCCATCGGTACCCCATCCGTAACCCTTCGAACCGTAGGCTGAGCTTGTCGCCACTCGATCCTTGGAAGCGAGACACGCATGAACACGACGATCGAACGATTCCCCAGCGGAAGCCAAAGCGTGCCAGGGGAGATTTTCATGCCGGCGGCAAGCTCCGGCCCTTGCCCCGTGGTGCTCGTCCTGCACGGCAGCTTCGGCATGCTGCCGGCCTATCGGGCGGACATCGTTTCCTTCGCCGAGGCCCCGGCCGCACGCGGCATCGGGGCGGGATCCGCCGGCCGGCATTCGGCCGAAGTGCATGGTCGCGTACCAGGGCGAGGGACACGGCTTCAAGGGCGCCGCGCTGGCGAAGTCCCGCGACGAAGCGATCGATTTCATCGAGAAGACGATCTGAAGCGACTCACAGCGAGACTCATCATGACCATCGACGCGATTGCCGGCGACCTCGGCCGGAACATCCGCTTTGTCATCGCGCTCATTGCACTCGGCTCCGCCGCATCCGGACTCCATGCGCAGGAAGCCTTCGTCCCGTTGAGCGCCGAGCCCAGGCATCACCTGAAGATGGACAGCGCCAAGTACCGGGTGTACGAGGTGTTCGCCGACCAGGACGAGGCGATGCTGTTTCACGAACACCGGGCCGACAATTTCGCGGTCCTCCTGTCGCGATCGGACCTGACCAACGAGGTCCAAGGCGGGCAGAAGACGGAGGCCAGTGTCAAACCCGGCATCGTGACCTTCGCCGCGGCGTCGGCCGACAAATCCTACGTTCACCGAGTCTTGCTCCTAGGAGGAGAACCGTTTCGGAACATCACCATCGAGTTCCTTCAGCCTCGACCCTCCGTGGAAACAGCCGACAGCCCCGAGCCCTTGGACCCGGCGCTCACCACGTTGCGCGAATCCCCTCGCGGAAAGGCCTACAGACTCGGCCTGGAGCCGAATCAGGCCGCCAGGCTGCCGTCTCGCGTTTCAGACATCTTTGTCGTCTGCCTTTCGGAGGGCAGTGTCGTGCAGAAGGAGGCCGGCCGATCGAATACGAGCTGGGACTGCAAGCTCGGCGACTTTCGCTTGCTGGAGCAGCCGGGAGAAGCGGTCCTCGAGAACCACACGATGGGGCGTGTCGACCTGGTCGTCGTCGCACTTCAGTAGCCGGCCAGGGCTCCGTCATTCGTCAACCAGCCTCTCCAGGAGTTCCTCATGTCCCGACCACCCCGCGCCACCCCGATGCCCAGGCTGGCCCTGGCCCGCTTCCTGCCCTGGGCCCTGCTGCTGAGCACCTCGGCCCTTGCGCAGCCCGCATTTCCGACCGCTGAACAGTCCGATCCGGCGACCCTGGGCTGGATGGTGGGTTCGCCGCCCCCGCCCGACAAGATCATCCGCCGCGAGGACGGCTCGTCTTCCCGCTTCCCGCAACGGCGCTGGTCCTTGTCGAACTACCGCCAGTTCGGTGCCACCACGAACGTATCGCGCGGGCTCGGCGCGCCCTCGCCGCTGCCGCGGGCCGAACGCGGCGACCTCGACGCCGTGAGCTTCACGCCCCTGGGCAAGACCGAGACGATGACCTGGGGGCAGGCCTACGACGCGAACTACACCGACGGCATCGTCGTACTGCACAAGGGGCGCATCGTCTACGAACGCTACAGCGGCGTGTTGCGGCCGGACGGCCAGCACATCGCGATGTCGGTGACGAAGTCGTTCTTCGGCCTCATCGGTGCGACGCTGGTGGCCGAAGGCCGCCTCGACGAGAACGCCAAGGTCGCGCAGTACGTGCCCGAACTGAAGGACAGCGCCTTCGGCGACGCCACGGTGCGGCAGTTGCTGGACATGCGCACCAGCCTGAAATACAGCGAGAACTACGCCGACCCGAACGCCGATATCTGGGCTCACGTCCGCGCTGGCAACATGGTGGCGCGGCCACCCGGCTACGCCGGCCCCCAGACCTTCTACGAGTACCTGCAGACGGTGAAGAAGGAAGGCGAGCACGGCGGCGCCTTCGCCTACAAGACCGTCAACGCCGACGCCCTGGGCTGGGTGATCAGACGGGTCACCGGCAAGTCCGTCGGGCAGAACCTGTCCGAACGCATCTGGAGCCGTCTGGGCGCAGAGCAGGACGCCTATTTCAGCGTCGACCTGGTGGGCAACGAATTCGCCGGCGGCGGCCTGAACACCGGGCTGCGCGACCTGGCGCGCTTCGGCGAGATGATGCGCAACGACGGGCGATACAACGGGCAGCAGATCATCCCCAAGGCGGTGCTGGACGACATCCGCAACGGTGGCGACCGCGCGGCCTTCGCCGCCGCCAACTATTCGACGACGCTGCCGGGCTGGAGCTACCGCGACATGTGGTGGGTTTCGCACAACGAGCATGGCGCCTTCATGGCGCGCGGCATCTACGGCCAGGCCATCTACATCGATCCGCGGGCCGAGATGGTCATTGCACGCTACGCGTCACACCCGCTCGCGTCCAACATCGGCATCGATCCGAATTCGCTGCCCGCATACGACGCTCTGGCTCGCCACCTGATGGCTGACCCGCGCTGACCCCGCGCCGGCGACGGCGAGCGTTTCTGTCCGCTGCCGCTGCCGGGCCGGTGATGCCCGGTTCAGCGCCGCGCAAGCGCCGTTGCGGCCGCACGCTGCGCGAGGAACGCCGCGGTCTGCGGATCGCGGCTGTCGAGTTCGACGTATGACCTGGCAATCTGCCCGTTGCGAAACTCGAAGACGTGCCCGCCGCGCAGCTGCACTGGCGCAGCCTGAGCCTGGGCTTGGAGGATCGTCTCGCCGTGCGTGCGCAGCCGTTTGCCATCGAAACGCTGATCGGTCAGCGGCAGCGTGGCACGGCCGGCGCCGAGCGCGTCGATGTATCCCTTCTTGATCGCGTCGCGGCCGATGCACGGCGCGGCTTCGGTGCAATCCGGGCCGGCGACGACAACCTCGTCCTTGGCGAATTGCATCAACGCCATGTCGGGTCGGCCCACGCTGGCCCAGCAGATGAAGTCGTAGTAAGGGCGGATCGGCCAGGCATCCTCGGCTGCCGCCCGCGGTGAAACCGCGGCGAGGGCGGCGAACGCGGCCAACAGGGTGGGCGCGGTTCGTGGGTGCTGGTCATGGCTGGTCTCCCGGTTGCGGCCCTGGCTCGATCCCGGGCAGGAACAGCCTAGGTCCGCAGGCGTTACCGATCGGGTACCGATGCGGACGCGGAGAGGGTCAGTCGAACTCGTATCGCACCCCCAGCCAGAAGCGCCGCGGCGCCCCCGGCGCGAAGAAGGTCGCGCCGCGCTGCGGGTAGTCGCCGTCAGCGGTCTGCGGCAAGGGCCGCGCGAGGAAATTGCCGGTGGCGTCGAAGCCGGTGTTGCCGAGCTGCGCGGCGGTCGAATAGTGGCGGTTCAAGAGATTGTCGACACGCAGCGAGAGCGTCAGTTCCTTCGCCGGCTTGTAGCGCGCACCGAGGTTCCATGCCGCATAGCCCGGCGAGTAGCCCGGCCCGAGGTAGGTGTCGCCATCGGGCTGGTGCTGGTTGTTCTCGTTGCCGCGGGCGTAGGAGCTGGCGACCGCGATCAGATCGAGATCGAGTCCCCACTTCGAGCTGATGTCGTAGTCCAGCCCGGCCTTCAGCATCTGCTTCGGCACCAGCGGAATCTTGTCGCCCGCGCTGATCCGGATCGTGCCGGCGAGTCCCGGCCCGGCGTCGTTCGTGCTGTTGCCCTGGCCGCTGACGGTCTCGGCACTGCGATAAGTCGCATCGACATAGGTGTAATTCAGACTCAGTCCGAGCGGGCCGACCTTCGTCGCCGCACCCAGTTCGACACCCTGCCGCCGCGTCTTGCCGAAGTTCTTGAAATAGCCGAAGCCGGCGGCATCGTCGGCGACGAAGAGGATGTCGTCCTGGTTGTCGGCGCGGAACGCGCCGGCATGCCACGAGGTGCCGCCGCCGAGATCGCCGCGCACGCCGGCCTCGATCGTCTTCGTCACCACCTGATTCAGCGGCGGATCACCGGCCATCGAGTTCGGCAGCTTGCACGGCTGTTCCGGATTGGCACAACCCAGCTCGATCGCGGTCGGCGCGCGGCTGCCTTCGTTGTAGCCGGCATAGAACTGCAGCGCGCGCGACGGGTTCCAGGTCAGGCCGATCGCCGGGTTGAAGCGCTTGAACGTGTGGTCGCCGTCGAGCGAGGCCGGGTCCGGCGCCGAGCGCAGCCGGTCGCGGTTCTCCACCGCCGTGTGGTTGTAGCGGCCGGAGACGGTGAGGCTGACGCTGTCGCCGAAGCTCGCCGTCTCCGAGGCATAAAGGCTCCAGGTGCGCATGCGCGAGCGCAGGCTGACCTGGGTGTCGAACGGCTCGCCGTCGACGTCGCCGCCGCTCACGCCATCGGCATAAGCCGGCACGCCGGTGACGCTGCGGTCCGGATTCAGGTAGCCGAGCTGGGTCAGCTGGTGGAAGTCGACGCGGCCGAAGTCCAGCGCCGCGCCGGCCACGAAGAGGTGCTTCGCGCCGATCGCATCGCCATGCCACGAGAGCTGGCCGCCCAGCCCGTAATTGCTCTGCGAGTCGCTGCTGCGGGTCAGCAGGCCGTTGCACTTCTCGCCCGGTTCGTCGTTCTGCAGCACCTGCGCGATGCAGCGCAGATACGGGAACGGCGTGTTGCCCGCGTTCATCGGCGTGCTCGGGAAGGCGATGCCGGCCGCGGTCAGCGCGGCGCGGTCGTCGGCCGACAAGGCATAGACGGACTGGTCCAGCGAGTCGTCGTTGATGTCGCCGTTCAAGGTCGTGGTGTTGATGTGGCGGTAGTAGGCATTGCCGGAGAAGGAGAGCGAGTCGCTGAGATCGCGGGTCGCTGCCAGGTTGAAGAAGGTCGAGTTGTTCTGCGTCCGGTCCGGGAGGGTGTAGACGCTGCCGTAGTCGCGCTGCAGGAAGCGCTGCTCCTGCAGGCCGTTGCCGATCAGGTCGGAGTTGGCGAGCGACGCGGTCAGCGAGATGCGGGTGCGGGCATCGCGCCAGCCGAGCTTGGCGAAAGCCTGGATCACTTCCGACGGCGAGTCCTGGCGCCAGCCGTCTTCGTTGAAATACTGCGCGGTGGTGAACCAGTCCCAGCCGGCGGCGTTCGAGCCGCCGATCTCGAAGCCGCCGGTCAGGCGGCCGCTGCTGCCATAGCCGGCCTCGACCGCGCCACCCGGGTTGTTGAGCCCGTCCTTGGTCTCCACCGCGAGCGCGCCGCCCAAGGTGTTGAGGCCGAACAAGGGGTTCGATCCGGGCATCAGCGTGATCGTCGAGATCGCCGAGGTCGGGATCAGGTCCCAGCTGACGACGTCGCCGAAAGGCTGGTTCAGGCGCACGCCGTCCAGGTAGACCGACAGCCCCTGCGGCGTGCCGAGCAGCGGCGACGCCGTATAGCCGCGGAAGTTGACGTCGGGCTGCATCGGGTTGCCCTGCATCTCGTTGATGTGCACGCCGTTCAGCTGGCGGTTGGCGAAGTCGCCGAGGCTGGTCGCGCCACTGCGCTGCAGCTGGGCGCCGGTGGCGCTCTGCACCGGTGCGGCGACCTGATCCTTGCGCAGGTCGAGCCCGGGCAGCGGCGAGGCGCCGATGACTTCGACGCGCTCCAGGGTCGCCGCCGGCGGCGCGGGCCGCGGCTGGTCTTGCGCCCAGGCGGGCGCGGCCAAGCCGATCGACATCAGGGCGAGCACCAGCGGTCTGAGCCGGATGTTGGAAGGGAGACGAGACAGCCGCGCTGCGGACTGGGGGGCTGGCTTCACTGCGAATCCTTCGCTGGCGGAAACGGGATGAAAGGACTGCAAGCGCGACGACGAAGTCACATGACGAAGTAGTTCCCCTCCGCTCGTTACGGTTGCGCCGCGTGAAGCCTATCGACGGCGTGTCATAAACCGGCCAGGAGAAATTCCTGAAATGTCCTGGGGTATGCGTACCAAGGGCTTACCCGTATTGCGACTGCGGTGCTGCGGAATTGGACATGGGGGAATATCAGTGTTTCAAATCGGCTCGCAGCGCGGCACAGTTGCCGCCCTTGGGATCGCGCCGATGAGGAGCGGCGCGATTCCGGCTGTCACGGCCAGGGACAACACCGTCAGAGTGCAAGAGACACCACGTCACCACTGAAAGGACGTTGATCGATGGCTACCCCTTATGGGTCCGCGCTGCCGTTGGCTCGCGGCCGCCGCCGCCCGGATGAATTCGACCGCCCGATCGCCTCGGCGCTGCTGCTCGACGAGGCGCACGAAGAGCTGATCTCGCAATCGCATCAGCGCTGCGCGTCGATCGGCCTCTCGCGCATCGGCTCGCCCGACTATTCGCCGCTCGGCAAGCCCGACCTGCAGGACACGCTGGAGCGCAACCGCCGCCTCTACACCCATGCCGCGCCGGTGATGGAGATGCTCTACGAGCAGATCGTCAACACGCAGAGCATGGTGATCCTGACCGATTCCTGCGGCACGATCATCCATTCGATCGGCGACGACGACTTCCTCGCGAAGGCCTCGAAGGTCGCGCTGCAGCCGGGGGTGAACTGGTCCGAATCGTCGAAGGGCACGAACGGCATGGGCACGGCGCTGGTCAACGAGATGCCGACCCTCGTGCATGCCGACGAGCATTTCATGCACGCCAATCACTTCCTCACCTGCTCGGCGGCGCCGATCTTCGACCCGCGCGGCAACATCCTCGGCGTGCTCGACGTGACCGGCGACCAGCGCCGCTACCACCAGCACACGATGGGGCTGGTGAAGATGTCGGCGCGCATGATCGAGAACCACTGGCTCAGCGACGACTTCCGCAACGTGATGCGGCTGCATCTGCACAGCCGGGTCGAGTTCATCGGCACCTTGATGGAAGGGCTGCTCGCGGTCTCGCGCGACGGCCGCATCATCGGCGCGAACCGCACCGCGCTCGACCACCTCGGCCTCTCGGGCGCCGCGGTGCGCATGCACAGCGTGACCAGCCTGCTCGGCACCTCGGTGGGCGCGCTGGTGGATCACTTCCGCGCGCCGCTCGCCGCCCCGCTGAGCCTGAGCCTGCCCAACGGCACCTTGTGCCATGTGCGGGCGCGCTTCAACTGGGCCAACTGGTACGGGCTCGGCGATCCGGCCGGCTCGCCGGTGCCGGGCGAGCACGCGCTCGGCGTGGCTTCGGCCGCGGCGCAGGAGACGCGGCCGAGCACCCCCGCCGCGGCGGCCAGTGCATCGTCGTCGACTGCGCCGGAGGCGGCGAAGGCTTCGCTGCCGGCGGCTTCGCTGGCCGACACGCCGGCCAGCGGCCTGCGCTTCCTCGAGACCGGCGACGCGAGCATGCAGACCCTGGTCAACAAGGTGCGCAAGGTCATCAACCGCGACATCCCGATCCTGATCCTCGGCGAGACCGGCACCGGCAAGGAGCTGCTGGCGCGCGCGGTGCACCAGGATTCGGAGCGGTCGCGGCTGCCCTTCGTCGCGGTCAACTGCGCGTCGATCCCCGAGACGCTGATCGAGGCCGAGCTCTTCGGCTATGAAGACGGCGCCTTCACCGGCGCGCGGCGCAAGGGCGCGGTCGGCAAGATCGTGCAGGCCAACGGCGGCACGCTCTTCCTCGACGAGATCGGCGACATGCCGCTGGCGCTGCAGGCGCGGCTGCTGCGCGTGTTGCAGGAGCGCCAGGTGACGCCGCTCGGCAGCAACAAGTCGGTCTCGGTCGACGTTGCCTTGATCGGCGCGACGCACCGCAACCTGCACGAGATGATCGAGGCCAAGGCCTTCCGCGAGGATTTGTACTACCGCCTCAACGGCCTGGTGGTGAAGCTGCCGCCGCTGCGCGAACGCAGCGATCTGCGCGCGCTGGTGCAGCGCATCTGCGCGCAGGAGTGCGCCTCGCCGGTGCCCTCGCTCGCACCGGCGGTGATGGACTTGTTCGAGCACTACCCCTGGCCCGGCAACCTGCGCCAGCTCTCCAACGTGCTGCGCACCGCGGGCGTGATGGCGGCCGGCGAAGCGCAGATCACGCGCGAGCATCTGTCGGACGATTTCCTCGACGATTGCGAGCGGCTGCGCGCACGCTCGGGCCGGCCCGAAGCGGCGCCGGCGAGCACGCCGAACCCGGCCGCGACCGATGCCGAGATGGCCGCGCGCGAGACCGCGCAAGGCAACCCGGGCACGCTCGAAGAGATCGAGATCGAGATGATCCGGCGCGCGGTGCAGGCGGCGAACGGCAACATCTCCGAAGCCTCGAAGAAGCTCGGCATCAGCCGCAACACGATCTACCGCAAGCTGCGCTGGAACAACGCCGCATGACGCGGCGCGGCGCGACGGCAGGCCGGGCTGTCGCGGCCCGGTGGCTGCTGGCGCTGCTGGCCGCGGCCGGCAGCGGCTGTGCCAGCCGCCCGGCGGCGGCGCCGGTGTTGTCGAGCGAGCGCATCGCGGCGATCGTCGCCAGCCCGGACCGCAGCGCCGCCGACCGGACCAACGATCTGCGGCGCAAGCCCGAGCAGATGCTGGCCTTCATCGGCCTGAGGCCCGGCATGGTGGCGCTGGACCTGAGCGCCGGCGGCGGCTACACCACCGAGCTGATCGCGCGCAGCGTCGCACCCGACGGCACGGCCTACGGGCAAAGCGCCGTGCGCGATCCGAGCCGCCGGCCGGCTGCGCCCGAAGGCGCGGCGGCGCCGCCCGTGGCGCCAGCGGCTTCGGCGCCGACCACGCGCACGGCCGTCGCGCTGGCGGATCGGGCCAAGAACCCGAACGCCGGCCACATCGTCGCGGTGGTGCGGCCGTTCGAAGACCCGGCGCCGCCGGAGCTCGCCGCCGGCGGGCTCGATCTGGTCACGCTGATGTTCAACTATCACGACCTGGGTTTTCTCGGCGTCGACCGGGCGCGCATGAACAGCGCGGTGTTCGCCGCGCTGAAGCCGGGCGGCCTCTACGTCATCGCCGACCATGCCGGCCGCGACGGCACCGGCATTTCCGAATCCGGCACCTTGCACCGCATCGAAGAGAGCTTCCTGCGCCGCGAGGTCGAAGCGGCCGGGTTCAGGCTCGCGGCCGAAGGCAGCTTCCTGCGCAACCCGGCCGATCCGCGCGACAAGAACACGCCCGACCCACCGATGCCGAAGGACGAGTTCGTGCTGAAGTTCGTCAAGCCGTCCTGAGCGGCGCTAGCCCTTGCGACGGTTTCAGAAGTAGAGCGCCACCGCTTCGCTCACCGCGCCCTCGTTGATCACCGGCAGCACGATCAGGCCACCCAGCCCGGCGGCCGCGGCCGAGGCGCCGACCGCCCCCGGCTCGTCGCCGGCGCGCTGGCGCAGGCGCGGCACGCCGCTGGCAAAGGCTTCGGCGATCGTGTCCTCGCCGCTGCCGGAGGTGGTCTCGCCCGGGCCGGTCGGCAGCGTGCCGGCGCTTTCGCACAGGCCGTAGGCGCGCTGCAGGCCCTTGCCTTCGGCATCGGGCACCCAGCCTTCGATGCGCCGCGCGATCGGCGTCGCCGAAGCCGACAGGAAGCTCAGCACGTACTGGTCGGCCGAAGGCACCGGGCAGGGAAGCGCGAGGCCGTGCCGGATGCCGGCGGCATCCGCTTCCGCGGCGCGCAAGAAACGCGCCGAAGACGACAAGCCGTCGATGAAGACCGAGCCGCCGCTCTGCCAGGCCATGCCCGGCAGCCCGGCGCCGCGCGGCAGCGAGGTCTCGCGCGACGCGGAGAGGAAGGCGGCAGCGGTCGCACCGTAATAGCCGTCGACCAGCGTCATGTCGGTGCTGATGCGCGGGTCGTTGCGCCACAGCTCGATCGCGCCGGTCTGCGCATCGTCGCCGCCGCAGAAGAACACCACGACCGCGTTCAGCACCTCGCCGAAGAACACCGGCATCGCGACGGCGCAGCTCAGCCCGGCGGATTTCGCCGCCGCGGCGCGCTGGAAATAGCCGCCCTGCAATTGCTGCAGCACGATCGGACGGCCCTCCTCCCACACCCGGCCCGGCAGGCCCTCGCCGCGGCCGAAGCACATGGAGCGGCTGACCGCGCCGAACGACAGCGCATTGCCATAGAGGCCGCCGCCAAACTCCAGCAGCGAACGATCCGCATCCGGCACCCAGACCTCGGCCACTCTGATGAAGGTTTTCATGGGAATCCGACGCCTCCGGCGATGAGCTGCAGTGGCCTCCCATCGAGCAATATGCGGGCCAGAAAACGCGCCCGAAAATGGGCCGGCCTTACGCAGGCGGCGCGCCGCGCAGGCGCCGCAGCCAGGCCGCCGCCGAGTCGCGCAGCGCGGCCGCCAGCGCCGGATGCCCCATGCGATGTCCGGCTTCGGGCACCTCGACGAGCGCCGCATCGCGATGCCAGGCAGCGATCGCCCGGCTGACCGCCGGATCGCAGCAGGCATCGCGCGAGCCGTGCACCAGCGCGACCGGAAGTTCGCGCAACGAAGCCGGCAACGAAGCCGGCAACGAGTCCGGCAAGGGCCCGTCGAGGAACCAGCCGTGGCTCGCGTAGTGGCGAAACACGAGCCACGAAGGCGGCAAGCCCGCGGGCACCGCTTCCGCCGACCAGCGCGCCGCATGGCCGGCCACGCCGCCGGGTTGGGACTGCGCGTCGTCGAACCGCGCCCAGGCCTGGGCCAGCAGGGCCTCGCCCGTGAAGAGCGAGGGCTCGTCGATCGGGGTTAGCCCTGTCTCAGGCTGGCGCGGCGCTGTCGCCGGCTGGAACATGCGCCGCAGGGCCTTCACATCGCCTTTCAGGGCTGCCTGGCCGGCCTCGCCGAGCCACGTTTCCCAGGGTTGCAGATAGCGCTCGACCTCGGCCGCACTGCCGAGGAAGGCGCTGCGCAGATGCAATCCCGTCACCCGCTGCGGATGGCGCTGCGCATAGGCCAGCGCCACCAGCGCACCCCAGGAGCCGGCGGCGAGCGCCCAGCGCTGCAGGCCCAGGTGCTCGCGCAGCCGCTCCATGTCTTGCAGCAGGCCCTCCAGATGGTTGTTCTCGACGGCGCCCGGCGGCTCGCTGCGCCCGCAGCCGCGCTGGTCGATCGCGATCCAGCGCACCGGCTGGCCCTGCCACCAGGCGAGCGGTTCGCTGCGCGTCTGGCCCCCCGGGCCGCCATGAACCATCAGCACCGGCAGCGCCCCGGCAGCGCCATCGCCGCCTTCGCACCACCAGACACGATGGCCGTCGAGGGCCGGCAAGTGCATTCCGGCCGCTAGGGTCAACCCTGCGTTTTGGGCCGCGGCGGCGTCGTTGTTCAACGGCATGAGATTTGCGTTTTTCCGCCAAGGCGACAGAGGACACAACAATGAGGAGACTCGCGATGCAGTGGACCACAGCGCGTCGCTGGACGAGCTTCGAGCCGCACGCGCCGGCCCGAAAGGCTCGCGCGCTGCCGCGCCGCGGCCCATGAAGATCCTGGTGCTGGGTACCGCATCGTCGGGCGGATTCCCACAGTGGAACTGCAACTGCGCGATGTGCGCGGGCCAGCGCTCGGGCCGCGTGCATGCCGGCGCGCGCACGCAGAGTTCGATCGCGGTGTCGAGCGACGGGCACGACTGGGTGCTGGTCAACGCCTCGCCCGACATCGCCGAGCAGATCCGCGCCCGCAGCCCGCTGCAGCCGCGCCACGGCCTGCACGACACGCCGATCGGCGCGGTGGTGCTGACGGATGCGCAGATCGAACACGTCGGCGGCCTGCTGAGCCTGCGCGAAGGCGATCCGCTCGAGCTGTACGCGACGCCGAACGTGTTCGAAGACCTGACCAATCCGCTCCCCCTGCTGCCCGCGCTGCAGCACTACTGTGGCGTGCACTGGCACATCGTGCCGATCGCCGGGGAGACCTACACGAGCGAGTTCGCCGTCAACGGTTTCGACGGGCTGCGCTTCGAAGCGCTTGCGGTGGCCGGCGCCGCGCCGCCCTATGCCTCGTATCGCGGCGACGGGCTGGCGGGCGACAACATCGCGCTACGCGTGCAGGACCGGCGCAACGGCCGCCGCCTCTTCTATGCGCCGAACCTGCCCTTCCTCGGCAAGGAAGAGATCGAAGCGATGAGCGATGCCGATTGCGTGCTGATCGACGGCACGCACTGGGGCGGCAGCGAAGTGCTCGCAGCTGGCTTGACGACGCATCAGGGCGGCCTGCTCGAAGCCTTCGGCCAGATCAGCGCGTCGCGCAAGCTGCTGATCCACATCCCGAGCAGCGACCCGATCCTCGACGAACGCAGCGTGCAGCGCGCCACGCTCGACCGGCTCGGCATCGAAGTCGCATACGACGGCATGGAGATCCAGCTGTGAGCGCCCCCAGGGGAGCGGCCCGGCGTTTCCTCGTGAGCTGCAGCCGGGCCGAAGTCGCAGACAATCCGCCACGCATGAAAAGACACCCGAGAGCCCGCACATGCTGACGGTACGGCAGCTGACCAAACGTTATGGGCAAAGAGTCGCGCTCGATACCCTGTCGCTGGAGATTCCGCCGGGCCAGTTCGTTGCGCTGCTCGGGCCCAACGGGGCCGGCAAGTCGACCTTGTTCCAGGTCTTGACCGGCCTGTTCGCGGCTGATGGCGGCGATGTCGAAGTGGCCGGCGAGCCGCTGCGCACGCGTGCCGTGCAGGCGCTGAAACACATCGGCGTGGTGTTCCAGCAGATCTCGCTGGACCTCGATCTTTCGGTGCAGCGCAACCTGCGTTTCCAGGCCGACCTGCACGGCCTCGCGCGCAAGCTGGCGGATGAACGCATCGAAGAATCCGCCACCGCGATCGGCATCCAGGCCGATCTGAAACGCACGGTGCGCGAGCTCTCCGGCGGCAACCGGCGCAAGGTCGAGCTGGTGCGTGCGCTGCTGCATCGGCCGAAGGTGCTGCTGATGGACGAAGCCACCGTCGGCCTCGACCCGAAGTCGCGGCGCGACCTGATCGCCGCGATCCGCCGCGACGTGGCCGAACGCGCGACCAGCGTGCTGTGGGCGACGCACCTCGTCGAAGAAGCCGAAGCCGCCGATCGTGTCATCGTGCTGCACAAGGGCAAGCTGCTGGCCGACGGGCCGCCCGCGGCGGTGACGGAACAACTCGGCGGGGCCACGCTCGAAGAGGCCTTCATCCGTGCGACCACGGCTGAAGCGCCCCCGAAAAAACAAGGAGACACGCTTTGATGCATCGCCCCCCGATTCGACTCGCGCTGGCGCTGGCCTGCTTCGCCGGTGCCGCGGCCGGCCCCGCCGTCGCGAAGGACACCGGCCTCGCCTACATCTCCAGCGAGAAGGACAGCACCTTGACGATGGTCGACGTGAAGACGCTCGAAGTCACCGGCGTGATCAAGACCTGCAAGCGCCCGCGCCACATGAAATTCCTGCCGGGCGGTACGCAGCTGATGGTGGCCTGCGGCGATGCGAACAAGGCGGACATCATCGACGTGCAGACGAAGCAGTCGCTCGGCACCTTCGCCTTCGGCGACGACCCGGAAGCCTTCGATCTGTCGCCCGACGCGAAGACCGCCTACATCTCGCTGGAAGACGAAGGCGCGCTCGGCTTCTTCGACATGGCGACGAAGAAGCTGAGCAAGTCGGTGCCGGTCGGCAAGGAGCCCGAAGGCGTGATCACCTCGCCCGACGGCAAGCTGGTCTACGTGACCTCGGAGGTCGCGAACAAGGTGCACGTGATCGACACCGCGAGCGGCAAGGTCGTGGCCAACATCGCGGTCGGCAAGCGCCCGCGACGCTTCGCCTTCAATGCCGATGCGAGCGAGCTGTGGGTCTCGAACGAGCTGGGGGCGAGCGTCAGCATCATCTCGACCAAGGACTTGAGCGTGAAGGACACGATCAACTTCGAGGTCAAGGGCATGCGGGCGGACGACATCACGCCGGTCAGCCTGGCGATGTCGAAGGACGGCAAGACGGCCTACGTCGGACTCGGGCGCGCGAACCACGTCGCCTTCGTCGATGTCGCGACACGCAAGGTCGAGCAGCTGGTGCTGGTGGGCAAGCGCGCCTGGGGTGTCGGCCTGAACAAGGACGGTTCGCGGCTCTTCGTCGTCAACGGCCTGTCGGACGACATGACGGTGATCGACACGGCCGCCGCCAAGCCGCTGAAGACGATTCCGGTGGGCCGGGTGCCGTACATGGTCGTCGTCGATGACTGAACGAGCCGGTCAACAGCTTGTCGCCGCGCTCGCGCTTGGACTCGCGGCGGCTTCGCTGCACGCCGCGACCTTGACCATCGGCGTGCTCTCGCGCGCCGATGACGAGCGGCTCGATCCGAAGCGGGTCGAGCTCGGCTACCTGGGCCAGCCCGGCGGGCCGATCTCGCAGGCGGTCGACATGGCGGTCAAGGAGAGCGACTACGAGCTCGGCGACGCGAAGTTGCAGGTCAAGGTGGATGCGGTCGAAGTCGCCGATGCGGCCGGCGCGAAGGCCGCGCTGCAGAAGTTCGAGAAGGGCGGCGCCGCCGCGGTCTTGCTCGACTTGCCGGCGGCGTGGATCGCCTCGTCGGCCACGGCCGTCAAGCTGCCGCTGATCAACACCGCCGACGCCTCCGACAGTCTGCGCGCGAGCTGCACGCCGAACCTCTTCCACACGCTGCCGAGCGAGCGCATGCGCGCCGATGCAATGGCGCAGACCTTGATGTCGCGCCGCTGGCAGAAGGTGCTGGTGCTCTATGGCCCGTCGCCGGAAGACGCCGAACGCTCGGCCGTGGCGCAGGCCTCGATCAAGCGTTATGCGATCAAGCCGGTCGCGGTGAAGCCGTTCAAGCTCTCCGCCGATCCGCGCGAGCGCGCGCTCGGCAACCCCTTGCTGCTGACCGGCGGGACGGACTACGACGCGGTCTGGATCATCGACAGCGACGGCGAATTCGCGCGCGCCCTGCCCTATCGCACGCAGCTGCCGCGGCCGGTGGTCGGCGACGGCGGCCTGTTCGCGCTCGGCTGGGCGCCGCACTTCGAGCGCTTCGGCTCGCCGCAGCTGATCCGGCGATTCGAGAAGGCCGCGCACCGGCCGATGGTCTCGCAGGACTGGGCCGCGTGGATAGCGACCAAGGCGGTGCTCGAAGCCGCGCTGGAGCAGCCCGCATCGCCCGGCGCCGCGCAGGTGATGAAGGCCCTGACGCGGCCCGACTTCGTGCTCGACGGCTTCAAGGGCGTGCGCGTCAGCTTCCGCCCGTGGGACCGCCAGCTGCGCCAGCCGATCCTGATGACCGACGGCCAGGGCGTGGTCGCGATCGCGCCCGCCGAAGGCGTGCTGCATCCGAAGAACGTGCTCGACACGCTGGGCCTGGATCAGCCGGAGTCCAGGTGCAAGTGATGGCGATGACAACAACAGCGAAGCGGCCGGCATGAACCTCGTCCACGCCTCGCGCGCACTGCGTGCGATCACGACCCGCGAAGTGCTGAAGTTCGGCAAGCAGTCGGGCCGCCTGGTCTCCGCGCTGGTGCGGCCCTTGTTGTGGCTGGCGGTGTTCGCGGCCGGCTTCCGCAACGTCTTCGGCGTCGCGATCGTGCCGCCGTACGACACCTACATCCCCTACGACGTCTACATCGCGCCGGGCCTCGTCGGCATGGTGCTGCTGTTCAACGGCATGCAGTCTTCGCTCGCGATGGTCTACGACCGCGAGATGGGCCTGATGCGATTGCTGCTGACCGCGCCGCTACCGCGCTGGTGGCTGCTGCTGTGCAAGCTGCTCGCGACCGCGGCGCTCTCGCTGCTGCAGGCGCTGGCCTTCGTCATCGTCGCGATCCTGGTCGGCACCGACCTGCCGCTGTTCGGCCCGCAGACGCCGATGCTGCTGATCGCCTCGCTCGGCGCCGCGCTGATGCTGGGCGCGCTCGGCCTGCTGCTCTCGGTGCACATCAAGCAGCTGGAGAACTTCGCCGGCACGATGAACTTCGTGATCTTCCCGATGTACTTCATGTCGACCGCGCTCTACCCGCTGTGGAAGCTGGAGGAATCGGGCGCCAACTGGGTCTACCAGGTGGCGCGCTTCAACCCGTTCACCCACGCCGTCGAGTGGATGCGCTTCGCGCTCTACGCCAAGGACCCGGGCATTTCGCCCTACGTCGTGATCGGTACCGGCCTGGTCTGCTTCGCGCTCGCGGCCTGGGGTTACGACCCGCAGCGCGGCTTCGGGCAGCTCGCCAAGCGCGGCGGCTGACGGCCAGGCATCATCCTCGACGAGAACCATCATGTTGACCGAGCAGTTCCTTCTTTCGCGGCGCCAGTGGTTGAGCGCCGCAGTGGCCGGCAGCGTCGCGGGTCTGGCGCCGTCCTGGGCGCGCGCGGCCGACGACTATCCTTCGCGCCCGATCACCTTGTGGGTGCCGTGGCCGGCCGGCGGCGCGACCGACATCACCCTGCGCGTGCTGGTCGAACTCGTCTCGCACCGGCTGAACCAGAAGATCGTGATCGAGAACCGCGGCGGTGCCGGCGGCACGATGGCGATGCCGATCCTGCAGCAGGCCGCGCCCGACGGCTACACCATCGCGCAGATCCCGCAGACGGTGTTCCGCGCGCCGTGGATCCGCAAGGTCAACTGGGACCCGATCCGCGACGTGACGCCGATCATCCAGGTCTCGGGCGTGACCTTCGGCGTGCTGGTGCCGGCCGCCAGCCCCTTCCATTCGCTGGACGACCTGTTCGCCTATGCCAAGACCCATCCGGGCGCGCTGACGATCGCGACCAATGGCGTCGGCACCACGCCGCACGTGGTGATGGACGAGATCTTCGGCAAGAAGGGCCTGAGCTACGTGCACGTGCCCTACAAGGGCACTTCGGAGCAGATGCTCGCGGTCTCGTCCGGACAGGTGATGGTGGGCGTCAACTCCAACGGCTTCGCGCCCTTCGTCGACAACGGCAAGCTGCGCCTGCTGGTGACCTTCGGCGACCTGCGCACCAAACGCTGGCCGGCGGTGCCGACCTTGAAAGAGCTGGGCTACGGCATCGTCGCGACCTCGCCTTACGGCATCGGCGGGCCGAAGGGCCTGCCGCCGCAGATCGTCAGCGTGCTGCACGATGCCTTCAAGGCCGCGATGTACGAGCCGACGCACATTGCCGAGCTCGCGCAGTACGACCAGGAGCTCGACTACCTCGGGCCGGAGGACTACGGCAAGTCGATGCGCGAGATCTACGCAGCCGAGCGGCGCACGGTGGAGCGCATGGGGCTGGCGCGCGTGGTGGAGTAAGCGCGCAGTCGCAGGCCGGGCTGCTCAGCTCGGCCCGATGCCGTGCAGCCGCGCATAGCGCAGCAGCTCGACCGCATTCGCGACGCCGAGCTTCTGGCGGATGTCGGTCTGGTAGTTGGCAACCGTCTTCGGGCTGAGGTGCATGGCGCGCGCGATCTCGTCGACCGCACGGCCGGCGAGCAGGCGATGCAGCACGTCGAGTTCACGGGCCGACAGGCGCGCATGCAGCGGCTCGCTCTCGGCTTGCGCAGCATCTGCGATATCGGGCGACAGCGCGACCTCGCCGCGGGCGGCGCGCCGCACCGCATCCACCAGCAATTCGGGCGCGCTGCTCTTCGTGATGAAGCCCGCCGCGCCGAGGCGCAGGCACTGGCCGACCATCGCCGCGCTGTCGTGCATCGTGAAGACCAGCACGCGCAGCGCCGGCCAGCGCAGGCCGAGGCGGCGCAGCAGGTCGAGCCCGCCGAGGCCGGGCAAGGAGAGATCGAGCACCAGCACGTCGACCGGGCACTGCGGCCCGCGCTGCAGCTCGGCATAGGCCGCCTCGCCGGTGGCGAACTCGGCGGTGACCGCGATGTCGGATTCGAGCTCGAGCAGGCGGCGATAGCCGGCGCGCACGACCGCGTGGTCGTCGACCAGGGCGACGCGCAGTGAAGGCGGGGGAGGCGGCATGCCGGCATTGTCCAACGCGATCGGGATCGATCCGCGCCGCAGCGGCGGCGCCGCTGCTGCAGCCCGGTGCAGACGCGTGCGTCAGTTCGTATTGGCGCGCGAACACGCCGCCGCCCACGCTGCCCGTGTGCCGGTCCATCGGCGCCGCTGAATCCCGTGGCGCGATGAATCTCGATCATCCAAGCGGGTGAGGCTCGGCTCACCCGATCCGGTGAGCCCGTCATTGCCTCGCCAAGGCCTCAAGCCGTCCGGGCCTCCGCCACCGGCAGGCGCACTTGCAGCCGCCAGCCCCGCGGCGGCGACTCGCGCGCCGGCCCCGCATCGAGCTCGCCGCCGAGCGCCCACACCCGCTCCTTGATGCCGGCCAGGCCGCTGCCCTGCTGAAAGGCGGCCGGCACGTCGGCAATGCCCTCGCCGTCGTCCTCGATCGACCACAGCAGCAGGCGCTCGTCCGCATCGGCGCGCAGCTGCACCCGCGCGCGGCTGGCATGCGCATGGCGCGCGACGTTGGTCAGGGCTTCCTGCGTGATGCGGTACAGCGCCAGCACCACCTCGCGTGGCAGCCAGGCCTGGTCGAACTCCTCCGCGCTGCAGGCCCGTGCGCCGCACACGACCGACAGTTCATGGCGCGTGCGCGACGGGCCGGCCGACCAGCCGGCGAGCAGTTCGTTCAGCAAGCGCTCCAGCCGGCGCAGCGACTCGCGCGGCGCGCCCTCCCCCATCGCCAGCGGCTCGCCCAGCGGATGCAGCCGGGCCAGCAGCACGCGCACGTCCTGCTGGATCAGCGCGCACTGGGCCGACATGCCGGCCACCACCGCCGCCAGGTCCGGCTGCGCGGCGACGCGCTTCTGCAGCCACGCGGCGTCCACGCGCAGCGCGGTCAGCCGCTGGCCGAACTCGTCGTGCAGGTCGCGCGCGAGGCGCTGGCGTTCGTCTTCCTGCAAGGTCAGCACCTTGTGGCCGAGCACGCGGCGCGCCTCGTCGGCCTGCTGCAGCGAGGTGGCGAGGTGCTTCAGCGCCGCGGCGATCGCATCGAGCTCGCGGATCGGCATTGCCGGCAGCGCCTGCAGCGGGCCCGTGTCCTGCTGCTCGACGCGTGCGATCGCCTGCAGCATCGGTTGCAGCGGCCGGAAGGCGCGGCGCACGTTGACCTGCATCACGACGAGCATCAGCGCGCAGCAAAGTGCGAGCAGCATGAACAAGGCGAGCAGGTTGGCCATCGCCTCGCGCTGCTCGCTCTGCGGCGCCGCGATGAAACGGATCTGCCAGACGCTGCCGTCCGGCCGGGCCAGCGGCCAGCCGACGACGGCCGGCGCGGCGGAAGGCGCGATGCGCCGGTTCAGGGCCAGCATCGCGGCCACGAGCGGCGCGGGCGACGGTGGCTCCGCGCTGGCGTAGCGCAGGCGCGTGCCGGCGGCCGTCGCCTCGATCACTTCGAGGCGCAGATGGCGCAAGCCGCCGATGCCGCGCAATGCGGCGAGCGCCTGCTCGTCCGGCTGCGCGGCCAGCGTGGACAGTTGCCGGCTGATGCGCGCGAGGTTCAGGGCGCCTTCGATTTCCTGGCCGGTGTCGTAGCGCGCGCCGGCGAAGCCGGCCACGATCGCCAGCAGCAGGCTGCCGAGCGCGACCCACAGCGCGCGCCGCATCACCAGGCGCGGCAGGTCGAGCGGCGCCGCGCCCGTTTGTCGAGGCAAGAGGCTCAGCGGCATCGCGCCGGGCAGCATGAGACGTTCATGCCGCGCAGTATCAACGCGCCTGCCGCGGCGCCACGCCGCGCTGCAAGCCGGCCTGCGCGGCCTGCACGACGGCCTGGGTGAGCCGTTCGATCACCGGCACCGCGAGCCGCGTGACCTGCCAGTGCAGCGGCACCTGCATGCCGCGCCCGGGCACGAGCTCGACCAGCCGCCCGGACTGCAGATGCGCCTCGACCAGCGGCAGCGGGTTCATGCCCCAGCCGATGCCGGCCAGGCTGGCGTCGACGAAGGCCTGCGAGGACGGCAGCCAGTGCGTCGGCAAGCCGACGTCGCGGCGGCAGATGCGGCGCACCCACTGCGCCTGCAGCCTGTCCTTGCGGTTGAAGCCGAGCGCCGGCGCACGCGCCAGGCTGGCCGCGTTGATCCCCGCCGCGAAGTGCGCCTGCACGAATGAGGGACTGGCGGTCGCGAGATACGGCAGGCGGCCGAGCGCCAGGCTCCTGCAGCCTTGCACCGGCTGGGCATCGCCGGTCACCGCGGCCAGCACCTCCCCGCTGCGCAGCCAGCCGGCGGTGTGCTCCTCGTCGTCGATGACCACGTCGACCAGCACCGGCTCGCTCGCACAGAACGCGGCGAGCGCGGCGATGAACCAGGTGCCCAGGCTGTCGGCATTCACCGCCACGCGCAGGCTGACGCGCGCGGCCTCGGCGGCCGCGATGCCGCGCATCGGCAAGGCGCCGCGCAGCTCCTGCTCGAGCAAGGCCACCTGCTCGACGTGGCGGCACAGCTTGCGGCCGGCCTCGGTCGCGACACACGGCTGGCCGCGCACCACCAGCACGCCGCCGAGCCGCTCCTCCAGCAGCTTGACGCGCTGCGAGATGGCCGAGGGCGTGACGTGCAGGGCGCGCGCGGCGCGCTCGAAGCTGCCCTCGCGCACCACCGCGGCGAGCGCTGCCAGCAAGGGATAGTCCAGCATCATTAGCAATCCTGAATCCGCGCAAGGAAGATTAACTTTACTGAATCCCGCCGCTGCGCAGAATGCCGGCGTATGAACACCAGCAGCTTCCTCACCGGCTTCGCCCTGTCGGCCAGCCTGATCGTCGCCATCGGCGCGCAGAACGCCTTCGTGCTGCGCCAGGGCCTGCGGCGCGAACACGTCGGCGCGGTGGTGCTGTTCTGTGCGCTCGGCGATGCGCTGCTGATGAGCGCCGGCGTGCTCGGCCTCGGCGGCGCCTTGCAGCGGCTGCCGATGCTGGCCCAGGCGCTGACCATGGTCGGCGCCTTGTTCCTGCTCGCCTACGGCGCGCTGGCGCTGCGCAGGGCGCTGCGGCCGGGCGTGCTGCAGGCGGCGAGCGGCGGGCCCGGCACGCCGCTGCGCGCGGCGCTGGCGCAAGCGGCCGGCTTCACCTTGCTGAACCCGCATGTCTACCTCGACACGATCCTGCTGATGGGCTCGCTCGGCGCGCGCCTGCCCGGGGCGGCGCAGCCCTGGTTCCTCGGCGGCGGCGCGGCCGCCAGCGGCCTCTGGTTCGCGGCGCTCGGCTTCGGTGCGCGGCTGCTGCGGCCCTGGTTCGCGAAACCGGCGGCCTGGCGCCTGCTCGATCTCGCGGTCGGGCTGACGATGTGGACGCTGGCCGCGATGCTGGCGCGCTCGCTGGTCGGTGTGCAGCACTAACATCGAAGCCCGCCCCGACATGCCGCCGATCATGCAACCACGCATCGCCCTCATCGCCCACGACCAGAAAAAGGAGACCATGGTGCTGCTCGCCCGCGAGTTCGCCGGTTTCCTGCGCACCTGCACCTTGTGCGCGACCGGCACGACCGGAGGCCGGCTGCAGGATGAAGTCGGCCTGCCGGTGGAGCGGCTGCTGAGCGGCCCCTTCGGCGGCGACCTGCAGATCGGCGCACGGCTGGCGCAAGGCGAGATCGACGTGGTGATCTTCCTGCGCGATCCGATGACGGCCCAGCCGCACGAACCGGACATCAATGCCCTGGTGCGCGCCTGCGACGTGCACGACGTGCCCTGCGCAACGAATCTGTCGACCGCGCGGATCGTGCTGGCGGCGCTGGAGAAGCTCGGCGCCGAGGTGGTCGACGGGCCGTGACGATCTACACCGCGCAGGAGCGGAAGCCGATGAAGCAGTCGTCCCGCTCCGGCAGCGCCGCGAGCCGGGCCTTCGGATGGTGCAGGCGCGCCCGCGTTGCGAACGACGCACCGCGCACCGCTTGCTGGATACCGAAGCGCGCCGGCGTGTCGCTGCCCGGTCCGGGCACGAAGCCGGGGTAAGGCCGCAGCGGGCTGGCCGTCCATTCCCAGACTTCCCCCCAGCGCCAGCCGCGCGAGGCACCGGTGGCGGCGGCGATCTCCCACTCCACTTCGGTCGGCAGGCGGCGCCCGGCCCAGCGGCACCAGGCCTCGGCCTCGTGGCAGTTGACGTGCACCGCAGGCTGCGTCATCGGCACGCGCAGCAGCTGGCCGTAGCGCCGCGCCAGCACGCCCTGGCGCATCTGCTCGACGTGCCGCGGCGTGCGCCGGCCGCTGCGCTTCAGCCAGTCGAGTCCCGACGGCGTCCACCAGCGCGGCTCGTCGTAGCCGCCGTCCTCGACGAACTCCGAGTACTGCGACCACGAGACGGCTTGCGCATCGATCTCGAACTCGGGCACCGCCACCGCATGCGCCCACTTCTCGGCGTCGAAGACCAATCCTCCGGGCGCCATGCCGAGCATCCAGCGCGTCGCCGGGAACAGGATCGGCTCGCGCAGCGCACGCGGCGCGGGCTGAGGCACCAGCGCCTGCAAGGCCTTCGCCTGCGCCGCGGCACCATCGAAATCCAGCGTCTGCATCTTGCGCACGATGGTTTCGCCGCGCCGGTCCTCGTGCAGCAGCGCGAGGCGATAGAAGTACAGCGCATCGTCGTCTTCCGCGGCGCCTTCGAGCAGCTCCAGCGTGGTGTTCAGGGTCTCGAGCAGGTAGTGACGCGTGGCTTCGGCATCCGGCAGCGCGAGCTGCCAGCGGTCCTCGGGCGAAACCCGCTTCGGGTCGTACCAGTCGTCGGCGTTCGGCTCGATCGACGCCAGCTTCGCCGCCGTGGCATCGCAGCGTTCGCCGCGCTGGCGCTGGATGTTGCGCGCGATCCAGACTTCCTGGTACCAGCCGATATGCCCCAGCACCCAGAGCGGCGGATTCAGCTCGCCCGCCGACGGCTTGACGTAGCCGGGCGCGGCAAGGGCGGCTTCGACCGCCGATTGCAGCAGGTCGTGCAGCCGCAGCGTGCGGTTGCGCGCGTCGATCAGCGCCAGCGACAGCAGGTCGCGGCCGGCTTTGCGCAGCGTGGGCGAATCGGTGACTGGCGAATCGATGTGCACGGGAGCGGGACGCTTCGGCCTGGGTCGGCCGATTATCCGCGGGCGCTGCCGGACGAGGCACGAACGCGGTCTTGACCGCGCTCGCGGGACCGCCGCCCCGTGCGCGTCAGTAGACGCCGGGCGCGTTGACGACCGACTTCACCGCCGGATGAACCAGCGCCGGCCGGCCGCCGAAACGCGTCAGCACCGCACGTTCGATGCCGGCCGCATCCAGCCCGCACATCGCGAGCAGTTTCGCCGGATCGCCGTGTTCGACGAATTCGTCCGGCAGGCCGAGCACCAGCACCGGCGCGTCGACGCCCGCGGCCTGCAACGCCTCGATCACCGCGCTGCCGGCGCCACCCATCACGCAGCCTTCTTCGACCGTGACGATCGCGTCATGCGTGCGCGCCAGCTCGAGCACCAGCTCGGTATCCAGCGGCTTGACGAAGCGCATGTTGGCGACGGTCGCGTCCAGGTTCTGCGCCGCCTCCAGCGCCGGGTACAGCAAGGTGCCGAACGCGAGGATCGCGATGCGCTGGCCGCGGCCGCGCGCCACGCCGGAATCGCGCCGCAGCTCGCCCTTGCCCCAGGGCAGCTCGGCAAAACCGGGCTCGACCGCGATGCCGGCACCGGCGCCGCGCGGATAGCGGACCGCGACCGGATGATCCTGGCGGAAGGCGGTCGTCAGCGCCTGGCGGCATTCGTTTTCGTCCGCCGGCGCAAGCAGGCTGACGTTCGGGATGCATCGCAGGAAGGCGATGTCGTAGGCGCCGGCGTGCGTCGCCCCGTCAGCGCCGACCAGGCCCGCCCGGTCGAGCGCGAAGACCACCGGCAGGTTCTGGATCGCGACGTCGTGGATCAGCTGGTCATACGCGCGCTGCAGGAAGGTCGAATAGATCGCGACCACCGGCTTCATGCCTTCGCAGGAGAGGCCGCCGGCGAAGGTCACCGCATGCTGCTCGGCGATGCCGACGTCGAAATAGCGCGCCGGGAAACGGCGCGCGAACTCGACCATGCCCGAGCCCTCGCGCATCGCCGGCGTGATGCCGACCAGGCGCTTGTCGTGCTCGGCCATGTCGCACAGCCACTGCCCGAAGACTTGGGTGAAGGTCGTCTTGGCCGGCGTCGCCGGCTTTTGCAGGCCGACTGCCGGGTCGAACTTGCCGGGCCCGTGGTAGTTCACCGGGTCGGCCTCGGCACGGCCGTAGCCGTAGCCCTTCTTCGTCACCACGTGCAGGAACTGCGCGCCGCGCTTGTCGCGCAGGTTCTCCAGCGTCGGGATCAGCGACTCGAGATCGTGGCCGTCGATCGGGCCGACGTAGTTGAAGCCCAGTTCCTCGAAGATCGTGCCGGGCACGACCATGCCCTTGGCATGTTCCTCCAGGCGGCGCGCCAGCTCGTACAGCGGCGGCGCGTTCTTCAGCACATTCTTCGCGGTGTCGCGCGCGGCCGAATAGAAGTTGCCGCTCATCAGGCGCGCCAGGTAGCGGTTCAACGCGCCGACCGGCGGCGAAATCGACATGTCGTTGTCGTTCAGCACGACCAGCATGTCGGTCAGCGCGCCGACGTGCGGGCAGCCGGCGTTGTTCAGCGCCTCGAAGGCCATGCCGGCGGTCATCGCGCCGTCGCCGATCACCGCGACCGACTTGCGGTGCTCGCCCTTCAGCTTGGCCGCGATCGCCATGCCGAAGGCGGCGGAAATCGAGGTCGACGAATGCGCTGTGCCGAAGGCGTCGTACTCGCTTTCGGCCCGCTGCGGAAAGCCGCTGATGCCGCCCTGCTGGCGCAGGCTCGGCATGCGGTCGCGCCGGCCGGTCAGCACCTTGTGCGGGTAGGTCTGGTGGCCGACGTCCCAGACGATGCGGTCGTGCGGCGTGTTGAAGACGTAGTGCAGCGCGATCGTCAGCTCGACCGTGCCGAGGTTGCTCGAAAGGTGCCCGCCGGTGCGCGAGACGCTCTCCAGCACGTAATCGCGCAGTTCGTTGGCGAGCTGTTGCAGCTGGCCGCGCGACAGCCGCCGCAGATCGGCCGGCGTATCGATGGTTTGCAGCAAAGGGTGATTCATCAGGATTCTCGCTCCACGACCTTGTCGGCCAGGCGGCCCAGCCACGCCACATTCGTGAGCTCGCTGCGCGCCAGCGCCGCGTGCGCCTGGTCGCGCAGCTCGTTGGCGTGACGCTGCGCGGCATCGAGACCGAGCAGCGACACGTAGGTCGGCTTATTGCTATCGACATCTTTGCCGGCCGTCTTGCCCAGTGTTTCCGAGGCCTGCGTCACGTCGAGGATGTCGTCGACGACCTGGAAGGCGAGGCCGATCGCAGCGCCGTAGTCGGAGAGGGCTTTCCATTCCGCGGGGCGAGTGCGGCCGCAGCTGGCACCCATCAGCACGCTCGATTGCAGCAGCACGCCGGTCTTGCGGCGGTGCATGTCGCGCAGCGTGTTCTCGCCCAGGCTCAGGCCGATGCTCGCTAGGTCGATCGCCTGGCCGCCGGCCATGCCGGCATACCCCGCGGCGCGCGCCAGCAGGGCGCAGAGCCTGGCCTGGAGTTCGAGCGGCACTGCGGATTCGCCCTCCGGGCAAGGCGTCAGCACCTCGAAGGCCAGCGCCTGCATCGCATCGCCGGCGAGCATCGCCTGGGCTTCGCCGAAGCGCACGTGCACCGTCGGCTTGCCGCGGCGCAGCACGTCGTTGTCCATGCAGGGCATGTCGTCATGCACCAGCGAATAGGCGTGGATCAGCTCGACCGAGACGGCCGCGCGCAGCGCTGCCTCGCGGGCCGCCGGCTCGCCCGCGGCTTCACCCAGCACCGCCTGTGCCGCGGCCAGCACCAGCAGCGGCCTCAGCCGCTTGCCGCCGTCGAGCACGCCGTAGCGCATCGCTTCGCCGAGGCCGGCCGGCGCTTCGAGCGGCAGCCAGCGGTCGAGGGCTTGTTCGACCGCCAGCAGTTCGCCTCGCACCCAGTCATCGAAGGCCATGTCCGCCCCTCGTCCGATGAGTACATCGGCCGATCCCCCGAAGGGAACGACGGCCGCGGCTCCATGCCCGCCTGCGCGGGCATGGACGGCCGGAGTGCGAGTCGCGTCTCGCGGCTCGCATGCGCCGGCCTGAGAGCGGCCCGCCGGACCATGGTTACTCATGCCTCGGCCCACGGGCGCAGCTGCCCGTCCTCCAGCACCTTGACCTGCTGCTCGACCGAGTCGAGCCGCGTGCGGCACCAGTCCAGCAGCTCGGCGCCGCGCTGATAGCTCTCGAGCAAACGATCGATGGACAGCTGCCCGCCCTCCATCGAAGCCACCAGGCGCTCCAGCTCGGACAGCGCTTCCTCGTAGCTTCGCGGTGTGGCCGACGCGGTGGAGGCTGTGTCTCTAGTCATGTTTTCGGATCAAACCGCGATTGTAGTCAGCCGGCGGAGGCCTCCCTGCACGCCCCCGCCGCGCCGCGGCATCGTTTCCGAGCCGTCGCGATCGCCGCTCTACATGCCCATGCAGGTCTTGACGGCCGCGACGCGGTCGTCACGCGGCTTGGCCGCAGCCTGGGCGGCGCACTCGCTCATCTTCGCTTGCTCCGGGGTCAGTGTCTTGACGCGCTTGGCCTTGGTCTTCGGACCGGCTTCGGCCGGCGTCAGCTCGCCGGCCACGCACTTCGTGACGTACTCGGGGCGAGCATCGCGCGCCACGCCTTCGGCCTGCGCGGCACAGTCGTTCGCCTTCTGCTGCTCGGGGGTCAGCGCGCGCAGGCGTTGCGGCTTGGCTTTGCCGGCGCTGGCAGGCATCGGCGTACCGGCCATGCAGTCCTTGATGAACGCCTGACGTTCTTCTCTCGGCTTGGATTCGGCCTGGCCGGTGCAATCGTCGTACTTCTGCTGCTCCGGCGACAGCGTGCGAACACGTTTTGTCTTCGCTTTCGGGGCGCTGGCGGCGTCGTCCTGGGCGTAAGCCATGCCGGTGAAGCCGACCGCGGCGATCGCAATAGCGGTAATCAGGTGTCTCATCGTTCCTCCAAAGTGGTTCATCGGTCCTCCAAGTAGTAGCCCGCCACTCGGGCGAATCCCGGTCGCGGTGCCAAGCGCATTGGAGCACGCACGCCGAATCGGCATCAAGCCGAACCGCGTACGGGTCTTCGCGCCCCGTGGCCGCGCGACCACAGCGCCGGCGCGCAGCGCCCATCCCGGCCCAGATGAGAACAATTCCCGCGCAGGTACAATCCGCGGCCCGATTTGGCGGCCATCGCACAGCGAGGCCTTCGGGGACTAGGCCCGCCGCAAGATTCGCACGGCGGGAAGGTTGACATCGGTTTTTGGAGATCCTGGGGATCATGTCCGACCTGAGCATCACCCTCGACGCTCTCGAGCGCAGCCGCTCGCAACTCTCGGTATCGAGTTATTTCGACGAGGCACGCTTTCAGCGCGAAAAGGCGCTGCTCTTCCAGCGCGGCCCGCGCTACCTGGGCCATGAACTCGCGGTGCCGGAGATCGGCGACCACCACGCCCTGCCGCAAGAGGGCGAGGGCCGCGCGCTGGTGCGCACCGCGGACGGCATCGAGCTGATCAGCAACGTCTGCCGCCATCGCCAGGCGGTGATGCTGAGCGGCCGCGGCAACGCGGGCCGCAACATCGTCTGCCCGCTGCACCGCTGGACCTACGACCTGCACGGCCGCCTGATCGGTGCGCCGCACTTCACCGACGATCCCTGCCTGCATTTGCGCAACTATCCGGTGAAGCGCTGGAACGGCCTGCTGTTCGAGGACCACCCGCAATCGCCCGACATCGCCGCCGAGCTGTCGAAACTCGGGCCGCGCGCCGAGCTCGACTTCAGCGGCTACCAGTTCGACCGGGTGCACCTGCACGAGTGCGACTACAACTGGAAGACCTTCATCGAGGTGTACCTCGAGGACTACCACGTCGGCCCGTTCCATCCGGGCCTCGGCAACTTCGTCACCTGCGAGGACCTGCGCTGGGAGATGGGCCGCAACCATTCGGTGCAGACCGTGGGCATCGCGACGCCGGGCGGCAAGGCGCTCGGCCGGCCCGGCTCGGACGTCTACAAGAAGTGGCACGAGGTCGTGCTCGACTACCGCGAGGGCAAGGCGCCCAAGCACGGTGCGATCTGGCTCACCTACTACCCGAACGTGATGGTCGAGTGGTATCCGCACGTGCTGGTGGTCTCGACGCTCTTCCCGCGCGGGCCGCGCAAGACGCTGAACATGGTCGAGTTCTTCTACCCCGAGGAGATCGTCGCCTTCGAGCGCGAGTTCGTCGAGGCGCAGCAGGCCGCCTACATGGAGACCTGCGTCGAGGACGACGAAATCGCCTTGCGCATGGATGCCGGTCGCAAGGCCTTGTACGAACGCGGCGACGACGAGGTCGGCCCGTACCAGAGCCCGATGGAAGACGGCATGCAGCAGTTCCACGAGTGGTATGCGCAGGCGATGAAGGCTGCCGGCTGAGGTGGCGGCCGTCGCGGGATCGACCGGCAGCCGGGCCGGATCGCCGGTGGTGCTGATGCTGCTTGCCTCCTTCCTGTTCGCGACGATGGGCGTCTGCGTCAAGCTGGCGTCGACGCATTACGCCGCCGGCGAGATCGTCTTCTACCGCGGCGCGATCGGTGCCGTGATGCTCGCCGGCTTCTCGCGCTGGCAGGGCGGCAGCCTGCGCACGCCGGTGCCGCTGATGCATTTGTGGCGCTCGGCGGTCGGCGTCTCGTCGCTGGCCTTGTGGTTCTATGCGATCGGGCACCTGCCGCTGGCGACGGCGATCACGCTGAACTACATGTCGTCGGTCTGGATGGCGATGTTCCTGATCGGCGGCGCGATCATGCTCGGCGGGCGCTCGGGCGTCGACGGGCGGCTCATCGGCACGGTACTGCTCGGCTTCGTCGGCGTCGCGATGGTGCTGCGGCCGGCCGTCGATCACGACCAGCTGTGGCCCGGTCTGATCGGCCTGCTGTCGGGCATGCTGGCCGCGATGGCTTATCTTCAGGTGACCGCGCTCGGCCGCATCGGCGAGCCGGAGTACCGCGTGGTGTTCTATTTCTCGCTCGGCGGCATGGTCTGCGGGCTGGTGCTGACCCTGCTCACCGGCGGGCTGCATGCGCACACCGGCTGGGATGCGCTGTGGCTGCTGGCGGTCGGCGTGCTCGCGACGCTTGCGCAATGGCTGATGACGCGCGCCTATGCAACCGGCAAGGTGCTGGTCAACGCCAGCCTGCAATACCTCGGCATCGGCTGGTCCTTTGTCTATGGCGTGTTGATCTTCAGCGATGCCGTCACGCCGATGGCGGTCGGCGGCATGGTGCTGATCATCGTCGCCGGGCTCGCCGCGACCTTGCTGCGCAGCCGCACGGCGCCCGCCGATACGACGACCCACACCACGAGCGATACATGAGCTATACGACCCTGATCTCGGCGGCCGAGCTGCAAGCCCTGCGACGCACGCCGGCGCCCTGCGTGCTGATCGACGTCAGCTTCGACCTGGCCGATACCGAGGCCGGTCTGCGCAGCTGGCGCGAAGCGCACCTGCCGGGTGCGCATTACCTGCACCTGGAAGAGGATCTCTCCGCGGCGAAGACGGATGCAGCAGGGCGTTTCCGCGGCCGCCATCCGCTGCCGGCGCGCGAGCATTTCGCGGCGCTGATCGGCGCGCTCGGCGTGACGCCGGCGAGCCAGGTGGTGGTCTACGACCGGCAGGGTGCGATGGTCGCCGGGCGTTTCTGGTGGATGCTGCGCTGGCTCGGCCATGACGCGGTCGCCGTGCTCGACGGCGGCCTCGCGGCATGGGTCGCCGCCGGCGGCGCTCTCGAATCGGCCGCACCTGCACGCCCCGCCGCCGCGGTGCCCTACCCGCTGCGAGGCAGCCTGACCGCGACGATCGATGCCGAGACGCTGGCGAGCCGGCTCGGCCGCGTCGGCCTGGTCGACGCACGCGCCGGCGAGCGTTTCCGCGGCGAGGTCGAGCCGCTGGACAGCAAGGCCGGACACATCCCCGGCGCACGCAACCGCTTCTTCAAGGACAACCTCGAGCCGGACGGGCGTTTCAAGCCGGCCGATCAGCTGCGCGCCGAATTCCAGGCGCTGCTCGCCGGCGCGGCGGGCGACCCGGTGGTGCATCAGTGCGGTTCGGGCGTGACCGCCTGCCACAACCTGCTGGCGATGGAACACGCCGGGCTCGGCGGCGCGATGCTCTATCCGGGGTCGTGGAGCGAGTGGTCTTCCGATCCGGCGCGGCCGGTGGCTGTAGGCTGACGCTGTCAGCAAACGCTGTCACCACGTCAGCTGCAGGCGGAATTGACCTGCAGCACATTGAAGGCTAACTTGCCTGTTGCTTGTGTCACTGCCGGAGAAGCTCATGTTCAAGCGCATCCTCGTACCGACCGACGGTTCCGACATCACGCAGAAGGCCGTCGAGACCGCGATCGGCGTGGCGCGAGCACTCAACGCGCCGCTGCACACCATCAGCGTGAAGGAGCCCTTCCCGTACAGCGCGATCTCCGAGATGCAGCCGACGCCTCCGCAGGAGTTCTACGACGCGCAGGAGCGCATCGCGACCGCCCGGGTGCAAGCCGTCAAGCAGGCCTGCGAGGTGCAAGGCGTGGCCTGCGATGCCGCCACCGTCGAGGCGCTGCACCCGTGGGAGGCGATCATCGACTACGCGAAGCGCCAGGAGTGCGACCTGATCGTGATGGCTTCGCACGGGCGGCGCGGCGTCTCCGCGCTGCTGCTCGGCAGCGAGACGCAGAAGGTGCTGACGCACACCACGATCCCGGTACTGATCGTTCGGTAGGTAGAGCACCCGGCGCCGGGGTACCGGCACCACCCGCCGAGCGGGCTGAGTGCCGCAGCTCCAAGCCGGCCTGCGTCGGCTTGGACGGCACGAAGAGGCTCGCGTCCCCGCGAGCCGCGGCCTGCAAGGTCGCCGGCCGCTTCGGAACGGCCGGGCGCTGGCCGGCGCGCCGATGAGACTGGGCTGCCCTGGAGCGGTCATGCTTTGCCCCCACAATCCGCGCCATGACATCGAACGCAAGCACCCGGCCCCGAGCCCCCGAACCTGCTCCGCTGGCTCAGGCAGAGCAATTGGCGGCGATCGACATGGGCTCGAACAGCTTCCGGCTCGAGATCGGCCAGTTGCAGCACGGCCGCTACCGGCGCGTCGATTACCTGAAGGAGACCGTGCGCCTGGGTGCCGGCCTCGACGCCAACGGCCTGCTGACCGAAGAGGCGATGTTGCGCGGACTGGCCTGCCTGGCGCGCTTCGCGCAGCGGCTCGAAGGCTTCCCGCCGCTCGTCGTGCGCGCGGTCGCGACGCAGACCTTGCGTGAAGCGCGCAACCGCGACGCCTTTCTGGTGCGCGCCAACACCGCGCTTGGTTTTCCGATCGAAGTCATCTCCGGCCGCGAAGAAGCGCGCCTGATCTACGCCGGCGTGGCACGCCTGCAGCCGTCGACCGCGACCCGCCTGGTGATCGACATCGGCGGCCGCTCCACCGAGATGATCCTCGGCCAGGCCCGCGTGCCGCTGCGCGCCGAGTCTTTCCAGGTCGGCTGCGTCAGCCTGTCGATGAAGTATTTCCCCGGCGGCCGCTACACCGAGGCTGCGTTCCGTGCCGCGCAGGTGGCAGCCGGCGCGGAGCTCGAAGAAGCGCTGGAGCCCTTCGCGGCGCGCCATTGGCAGGAGGCGCTCGGCTCGTCGGGCACCGCCGGCGCGGTCTCCGAGCTGCTTGCGGCCAACGGCATCACCGACGGCACGATCACGCCGGCCGGCCTGCGCTGGTGCATCGAACAGTGCCTGCGCCTCGGCCGTATCGACAAGCTGAACCTGCCCGGGCTGAAGGCCGAGCGCCGGCCGGTGTTCGCCGGCGGCGTCGCGATCCTCTACACGCTCGCCACGCACTTCGGCATCGATGCCCTGCTGCCGGCTCGGGGCGCGCTACGCCAGGGGGTGATCTTCGACCTCGGCGAGCGGCTCGGCGTGGGCGACGGCGAGGACGCACGCCATGACGTGCGCGACGATTCGGTGCACGAGCTGCAGCAGCGCTTCAACCTCGACATGACGCAGGCCAAGCGCGTGCAGATCCTGGCGCTGAAGCTGTACGCGGCGCTGCAGCCCGCGGCTGCCGGCGAAGCGCGGCGCGAGCTGGGCTGGGCCGCCTCGCTGCACGAACTCGGCATGACCGTCTCGCATCATGATCACCACCGCCATAGCGCCTACCTGCTGGCCCACGTCGATGCGGCCGGCTTCTCGCAATCGCAGCAGCGGCGCCTCGCCGCGCTGGTGCTGGGCCAGCGCGGCGGCTTGCGCAAGATCGAGGAGCCCTTGCGCGACGAGGGTTTTGCCTGGCAGGTGCTGAGCCTGCGCCTGGCGGTGCTGCTGTGCCACGCGCGCCAGACGCCGGCCGCCGAAGCGCTCTCGCTGAGCGCGCAAGGCCGCATCGCGACGCTCGCCTGCAGCCCCGGCTGGGCCGCCAGCCATCCGCGCTCGATGTACCTGCTGGCCGAGGAATCGGCGATGTGGGAGCGTGCCGGCGCGGCCTTGCGCCTGATCACCCGGCCCTGATCATGCTGGTGCGCATCGAGATCGACGGCCACGCCGGCCGACACGGCTACAGCGTGACGCACGAGGCCGAGGAGCTCTACGGCGATGCCGGGCTGGAGTCCGTGCTGGACTGCCTGGTGGCCGCCGTCGAAGGCCTGCCGCCGGCGGTGCTGGTCGCCGAGGTCTGGTACCGCGGCATCGTCTCGGGCACCTATCCGCTGCAGGTCATCGGCATGAATGCCGGGCAGATCGCCGAGCACGCGATGCACACCACGGCCGCGGTCGAAGAGGCGCTCGGCCTGGCCTGAGCCAGCGATCCCGAAGGCGGG
>Ga0105237_10000980_pt1 | contig 38324 bp, 30 predicted proteins | sample KBSC24metaG_FD_81520 | JGI IMG/M metagenome (GOLD analysis project Ga0105237, IMG submission 81520) | Corn rhizosphere microbial communities from Kellogg Biological Station, Michigan, USA - KBS C2-4 metaG | ecosystem: Host-associated > Plants > Roots > Rhizosphere > Soil | place: Michigan, USA...
ATGTGCCCGGGATAAGCATCAGCGCCAACGCTACCCCTTTTTGCGAAGGCGGCCCGATGGCCTTTACCGCCGCCGTCACTGGCGGCAGCGGCACGCCCGTCTATCAATGGCTGGTCAATGGCAATCCTGCCGGTACGGGTGGTTCCGGCTTCAGTCCCACCACCCTGTCGAATGGCGACCTGGTGTCCTGCAGCTATTCGGACAATACGGCCTGCGTCATTCCCGGCGGCGATCTTTCGAATGTTATCCCGGTCTCGATATTGCCGGTCGTTAAGCCCTCCATCAGTATCAGCACGTTCAACACCAGAGTTTGTGCCGGCAACGCCGTAAGTTTTACCGCGACGCCGGTGAATGGCGGCACCGTGCCGGACTATCAATGGATGATCAATGGGGCTCCCACAGGGGTAAAAACGGCTTCTTTCAGAAGCAGCTCGCTTGCAGACGGCGATGTGGTGAGCTGTTTGCTCAACAGCACGGCGGCCTGCGCCGTCCCTGCGGCCGTCCCTTCCAACTCCATCCCCATCATCGTCATGCCAGTGAATTATCCAACACTGGAGATCGACTATGCCATGCCGGTATGTTCAGGACTGCCTGTATTGTTTACGTTAAAGACGGAAAAGACCGTGAACCCTTCCTATACCTGGCAGCTAAATGGCGCAACGGCAGGCACCCTGGATAGGTATACCGCCCCATCCCTTACCTATGGGGACAAGATCAGCTGCACCATGAGTGATGCCGCCAACTGTTCACGCCCGGTGACCGTGAGCATCGTACCGGCAGTATATCCAACTCCCGTAATCAGTCATGTGGCGCCGTTGATCCTTTCAAAAGGGCAAAGCGCCGTGCTCGATCTGTCAGTCACCGGCGACATATCGACCTATGAGTGGACGCCTGCGACGGGGCTGTCCGATCCCACCATCGCCAATCCACTGGCTACTCCGTTGCGATCGACGGATTACCGGCTGGCCGTAGTTTCGACGGATGGATGCAGGGCGAGCGGCGAGATCCAGGTGAAAGTGACTTCGACCATAGCGATACCCGGGGCCTTTACGCCCAACGGTGACGGACATAACGATATCTTCTATGTGGTGGGCGGTCCGCTGGGTAGCGTGGTGAAAGACCTGGTCATCTTTGACCGGTGGGGTCACGGTGTTTTCCAGGTGCATGAGGTGCCGCCCGACGATCCGGCTTTTGGCTGGAATGGGACCATCGGGGGGCGGGCCGCGGCCGCGGGTACTTATGTATATACCATCCGTATCGGTCTTGCCGATGGAACACAGCAGATACTCAAAGGGACCTTGGTGTTGATACGATGAACGACGCTGCCGGCGCGATGATATATTTAGTATATTCATCTAAAATTAACGCTTTATGAGACCCGGACTACTGCTCCCTGCGCTGCTGCTGGCGCAACTCAGCTTTGCGCAACGCACCCTCCTTTATTGTGGTAAGCTGATAGACCCCAGGACGGGCCAGGTGTCGGCGGAAATGTCCATCGTCGTCACCGGCAACAGCATCAGCGCCGTTCAAAAAGGATATGCGGCGGCAGGGGCCGGCGACAAGGTGATCGATCTGAAAGGGCGGACGGTGCTGCCGGGCCTCATCGATGCGCACGTCCATCTCGAACACGAGACCAGCCCCAATGCCCAATTAAGGGAATTCACCCAAAGCTCGGCAGACATCGCCTTCCAATCCACCGTATATGCAAAAACGACGCTTATGGCCGGCTTTACCACCGTACGGGACGTCGGCGGCTCGGGCGTAAACATTTCCCTGCGAAACGCCATCCGCAAAGGGATCGTCGAGGGTCCGCGTGTATATACGGCCGGTAAGATCATTTCCTCGACGGGCGGGCATGGCGATCCGACGCATGGCTACCGGCAAGGGCTGTATGCTGAGCCTTCCTTCACCGAGACAGTGGCTGACGGCAAAGACGCCTGTATCAAGGCCGTACGTCAATTATATAAAGAAGGGGCCGATCTGGTGAAGATAACCGCTTCCGGCGGCGTCTTAAGTCTCGAGAAAGATGGTACGGGCGCGCAATTCTCAGATGAAGAGCTGCGTGCTATCGTCTCCACGGCCAAAGACTACGGGATGCCCGTCGCCGCGCATGCCCATGGCGCCGAGGCGATGAAACGCGCCATCAGGGCCGGGGTTACCTCCATCGAACATGGGACGTTCATGGATGACGAAGCGATCGATCTGTTCAAGAAATACGGCGTCTGGTATGTGCCCACCATCATTGCCGGCAAGTCCGTCGCGGACTCGGCAAAAAAGCCGGGTTATTTCCCCGCCGTCATAGCCGGAAAGGCGCTCCAGGTGGGGCCGATCATCCAGGGCACCTTCGCGAAGGCCTATAAGGCAGGGGTGAAGATCGCCTTCGGCACAGACGCCGGCGTATATGCGCATGGGAAGAATTGGATGGAATTTGTTTATATGACGGAGGCGGGCATGCCTGCCATGGAGGCGCTGAAATGCGCGACCCTCAACAGCGCGGAACTCATCGGGATCAGCGATAAGACGGGCAGTATCGAGGCGGGCAAATGGGCGGACATCATCGCCGTCGACGGAGATCCCATCAGGGATATTCACGCGATGGGTCAGGTGAAGTTCGTGATGAAGGATGGGGTGGTTTATAAGAATGAATAACTATACAGACTGATAAAAATGTCTAAAAAATTCTTTTTTCAATCATTTTTAAGCCACCGATACAAATCGCCTAAGACAAATCTCTATTTTTTTGAAATTTTTGATGAAATAGCCGAAGTACAGTTTGAGGTAGATGAGGGGGTTTTCAGTACAAATGTTTCGAGACTTCAAAAACTCATAAGGGACGCGGATGCCTTTATTGGGATCTACCCTTTTAGTGGCTCATCCGACGAAGCCAATAACCCCGGGGAATTAAAAAAGCAATCCCGGTATTTCAGATTAGAGATGGATATGGCCATCCGATCGAATAAACCGGCACTGATCTTTTATGACAAAAGATATAAAGACCTGTTAAACCCTCCTGCCGGCATATTTTCCTGCTCGTTCGATTTCAATGAGGTTACCAGCTCAGGCGGATATCCAAGCCGGAATAGACATGAAAAGGCGTTTGCAGAATTTTGTGATGCCGTCCTTCAAAGTAAGGCATATATGAATTCGTTAAGCAGGATTGAAAAAACGAAGGTTGCCTTATTTGTCGCGGAGGATCAGAAGAAAGGGAGCATCTATGATGACAATTATAAGAATGCGATCAGAGCCATCCTGAGTGCAAGGAATTTTCCCGACCTGGAGATAATTAACGGCCCCTTTAAGCTGGACAGCAAATTTTTCAAGCTGCTCACAGAGATTGACCTGGCAATAGTCGATTATAACGAGTATATCACCAGCTGCGGTTTGCCCGCTTTTTTACATGGCAGGTTCATTCCAACGATAAGGATGAAACATGCCAGCATTGATGTGGATCCGTCTAATGCGCATTTGGAATATTTTTTATTCGGGGGTGTCGAGGTGGGGTATAATAAAGATGTGGTCATCTGGAAGGACCTGGATTCATTGAAGGAGGGGCTGACCCAAAATCTTGAGATCATAAATTCCAGTGTCAGGCGGATCAACACCTATGATGAGGCAAAAGAATATTTCCAAAGCGCGGATAAAAGAAAAGAAGCCATATTTGTCAGCTATTCCGGGAAAGATATAGACATTGCCAGACCCATTATCAATTCGCTGAAAACCTATTTTCAAACGGTGTTCGATTATCGCGACGGAGAATCCATCGTCCAGGGCAAACCCTGGTTAAGCGAAATATTCGATAAACTTTCAGTCAGTGGAATAGGGATCAATCTCTATTCAAACTCTTATTTTGCCAGCGGAAATTGCGAGCATGAGGCTTTGGAAATGGTAAAGAATTATGACAGCCGAAAAATGAAGCTATTCCCGGTAAAGCTTTATGAAGAGAACCTGACACTCCCCTCCTTTTTGGAGTATATCCAATACTTCAGGTATTATGAATATAATAAAGACCCGGACAAATTAGTCAAAGCGATCATCAAGGCGATCGGAAGTTGACGAATGTCCTACTCCGTGCGCAAACTCTTCACCGGGTTCATCGTCGCGGCCCGCAGCGATTGATAGCTCACCGTGAGCAGCGTGATCAGCAGGGTGCCGGCGCCGGCCAGGGCGAAGATCCACCAGGCGATGGGGGTGCGGTAAGGATAACCCTCCAGCCATTTGTGCATCACCAGGTAGCCGGTGGGCATCGAGATGAAGAAGGACAGGACGATGAGTTTCAGAAAACCTTTTGAAAGAAGGCCCCATAAAGTGAAGACCCCTGCGCCCAATACTTTGCGGACGCCAATCTCTTTGGTGCGTTGTTCCGCTACGAAAGAGGCCAGACCGAAAAGGCCGAGACAAGAGATGAAAATGGCGAGGCCGGTGAATACGGCCGCCAGGCTGCCGACGCGTGATTCCTCATCGAACTTGCGTGCATATTCGTCATCCATGAATTGGTAAAGAAAGGGGCTTCCCGGGTTGTATCTGGCAAAGATGGGTGCCATCGCATCGAGGGCGGCGCGAACGGGTCTGTCTGTTTTGAGGCGCATAGTGATGGACGTCATCCAACCAGTGCCGAGAAAGATGGCGGGCTCGACCTTGGCATAGGGTGAGTTGGCGACGATGTCGCTGACGACACCGATGACCGCCCAGTTCTGGTTATCGAATTTTACGATCTCCCCGACAGGATTGGCGAAGCCCATGGCTTTGGCGCCGGCCTGGTTTATGATAACCGAGCCAGAGAGGGACGAAGCCCCGCGAAGTTCTGTGGGCGTCGAGCCTGCGGCGGACCTGCCGGCGGTAGCCGTGTCCATTGCAAAGTCCCGGCTGAAATCCCGGCCCTGCAGGACATGCCAGCCGATGGTGGCGCCGAATTCGGGAGTCACATTGACATTGCGGAAGAAAATAGATTCCTGGTCGGGCCGTTTGCCGCGCCAATACACTTCGTTACGATACGAGAATCCTGTCACTTTCATCGACGAGCCGGCGATGCTCTCTACCAGCCCTTTTTGCAGTAATTCTTCGCGGAGGGCTTTGTAGTGTGCGCGTAGATCGGGGGTATTGATGTCGACGCTCAACAGCCTCTCCCGTTGGTAACCCACGGGACGATCCTTCGCAAACTGTATCTGGCGGTAGACGATGATCGTTCCGATGATGAGGGTCAGCGAAACGCTGAACTGCAGGACTACCAATACCTGGCGTGGCACAGATGCGTATCTGCCGACGCGGAAAGAGCCTTTGAGCACCTGTATGGGATCAAAGTGCGAGAGATAAAAGGCCGGGTAGCTGCCCGCAAGCAAGCCGGTAAACAGCGTGAAGCCCAGCGCCAGCAGCCAGAACCACCCGCTCGCCCACGGCAAGCTCATGTTTTTAGCGGCCAGCGAATTGAAGAAGGGTAAGGCGAGCTGAGTAAGCAGCAACGCCACCGCGAAAGACAACAGCGCCACCACTATGGATTCACTGAGGAATTGAAGCACCAGCTGTCTTTTCAACGATCCTACGGTCTTGCGGATGCCCACTTCTTTAGCGCGTTTCTCACTGCGGGCCGTAGAGAGATTCATGAAATTGATACAGGCCAGCAATAAGACAAAACAGCCGATGATGCCAAACAGCCAGACGAACTGGATGCGGCCGCCCGCCGGCTTGCCCTCCTTGAAATCGTTGTACAGATGCGTCCTGTCCAGCGGATAGATCAGGGCCTCTTCCAGCCACCCATCTACGTGGGAGGTGGGCAGATTTTTGATACGGGCCGTCGCCTGCTCAGCCGTCACGCCGGGAGCCAGCTGCACATATAGCTGGCCGATATGATCGAGCCAGTCGGTACTCATATTGTGATACCCATTCTCTTTATTCCCCCAGGGCAGGACCATCTTCGTGCCATAATAGGTGGTATTCTGCGGCAGGTCTTCATAGACGCCGCCAATGATAAGGTCGAGCTTATTCTCATACCGGACCGTCTTGCCGATGGGGTCGGTTGTTCCGAAAAGGGCGGAGACCAGGGACTCAGCTATGAGGGCCGTGGAAGGGTCTTGTATAGCCGCAGATGAGCCCTTCAGCATCCTGAATGTAAATATCTCCGGGAACTCTTTTTGCGCCCAGACATTGGGTGCAGCCAGCTTTTTGTCACCGGCAGCAATCAGATGGGCATCCCCGTCGCCATAGACGAGGGCCGTTCTGGCGAACAGATCGCGGTATTGGTCGCGGAAGACCTGCCCCATCGGCATAGACACGGCATCCCCGACGTCGACGTTCACGGCGGTATGCTGGATGACCAGGGCCTGGGCGATGCGCCGGTGATCTTTATGATAGTGGTCGAAACTAAGTTCGTCGGTGATCCAGAGTCCGATGAGCAGGGCGATGGCCATGCCTGTGGCCAGACCCGTGATATTGATGAGGGTGTATGTGCGGTTCTTGGTGAGATGCCGCCACGCGATGCGAAAATAGTTCCTTAGCATAAATGTAGTTTATTCACTCCGCAAACTCTTTCCCGGATTCATCGTCGCGGCCTTCAGCGACTGATAGCTCACCGTGAGCAGCGCGATCAGCAGGAGCCCCGCGCCGGCCAGCGCAAAGACCCACCAGGATAAGGGAGACCGGTAAGGATATGTCTGCAGCCATTTGTGCATAAAGAGATATCCCAGGGGCATCGAGATAAAAAAGGATACCAGGACGAGTTTGAGGAAATCTTTTGACAGCAGGCCCCAGAGTCTGAAGACGCCTGCGCCAAGCACTTTGCGGACGCCAATCTCCTTGGTGCGTTGTTCGGCTACAAAAGACGCCAGACCAAAGAGGCCCAGACAGGAGATGAAGATGGCGAGTATCGTGAATACAGAGGCCAGGTGGGCGATGCGGACCTCGTCCTGGAACTTGCGGAAATAACTGTCGTCGGTGAAATTATAGACAAAGGGACTGCTGGGATTGTATTTTGTAAAGACTGGCGCCAATGCGGCGAGGGCCTCATGGATGGGCTGGCCGGTCTTTAGACGCATGGTAATGATGCTGTGATATCCATCGCCAAGGAAAAGGGCGGGTTCGATGCGCTGATAAGGCGAATTGGTGACCATGTCTGCTACTACGCCGATGACGGTATAATTTTTTCCGAAGAATTTCATGGTCTCCCCGATGGGATTGGCGATGCCGGTGGCTTTGGCGCCTGCCTCGTTGAGGATCATCGCGCTGGAATCCGCCCCGAATTCACGGCTGAAGTCGCGGCCCTGTAATACCGTCCAGCCGATGGTCTTGCCAAAGTCAGGCGATACGTTGACATTGCGGAACCAGACGGTTGCCTGGTCAGGTCTTTTTCCGCGCCAGTCGAGATCGTTGTTGTTCCAAAATCCGGTCGTAGCCATAGAAGAGGCGGCGACATCCGCTACAAGTCCTTTTTGCAGCAGCTCCTGTCGCAATGCGTCATAGTGATTGCCGAGGTCCACCGTATTGATATCCACCGTGACGAGCCCGTCGCGTTTGTAGCCGACAGGGCGGTCCTGCGCATATTCTATCTGGCGATAGACGACAAAGGTGCCGATGATGAGGGTGAGCGACACGCTGAACTGAAGGACCACCAGCGCTTGACGCGGCAGTCCGGCATATTTACCTACCCGGAAACTTCCCTTCAGCACTTTTACGGGGTCAAATCGGGAAAGATAAAAGGCCGGATAACTGCCCGCCAGCAGACCGGTGAACAGCGTGAAGCCGATGGCCATCCCCCAGAACCAGCCATTGCTCCAGGGCAGCTGCATATTCTTTGCCGACAGGTTGTTGAAGAAGGGCAGAGAGCCTTGTGCGATGAGCACGGCGAGGACAAAAGATAATATCGCCACCAGCACAGACTCGCTGAGGAACTGTATGATGAGCTGTGATTTCAATCCGCCGACCGTCTTTCGGATGCCAATCTCCCGGGCGCGCTTTTCACTGCGGGCGGTGGAGAGGTTCATGAAATTGATACAGGCCAGCAACAGGACGAATACGCCGATGAATCCGAACAGCCAGACAAATTGGATACGGCCGCCGGTGGGTTTGCCGTTATGGAATTCATTATAGAGATAGGCCTTGTCCAGCGGATAGACCATGCCTTCTTCCTTATAACCTTTAATAAAAGACGTTGGTAAGCTTTTTATCCGGGCGTTCACCTGTTCGACCGTGACATTGTCGGCCAACTGCACCCATATGTTGCCGTTATGATCTTCCCAGCTGGTGTTCTTGTTGTAATATGCATTCTCCTTACTCGACCAGGGCAGGATCATTTTGGTGTCGTAGAAAGTGGAATTGTGGGGGAGGTCTTCATAGACTCCGCCGATGGTAAAATCCAGCCGGCCCTCATATTTGAATGTCTTCCCGACGGGGTCTGTCTTCCCGAAAAGGGATGTGGCCAGCGACTCGGAGATAAGGGCGGTGGCAGGGTCCTGCAGAGAGGCCGTCGAACCTTTCAGCATCCGGAAGGTGAACATCTCGGGAAGCTCTTTGCCGGCCCAGATGCCGGAGGCCGTGAGCTTTTTATCGCCGATCGCGACGAGGTGGCCGCCGCCGCCGCCCACCTGTGCAACGCTGGTGAAAAGGTCGCGGTATTGGTCGCGAAAGGCGCGGCCCATGGGTACGGCGACGACATCGCCGTTATAGACGCCATCCGTCGTATGCTGGATGATCATGGCCTGGGCGATACGGCTGTGCTTTTTATGGTAATGGTCGAAGGTAAGCTCGTCGGTGATCCACAACCCGATGAGCAGGGCGATGGCCATGCCCGTGGCGAGCCCGGCGATATTGATAAAAGTATATCCTTTGTTCTTACCGAGATGGCGCCAGGCGACGCGGAAATAGTTTTTGAGCATGGTTTGCCGCTTTCGGGAATGCAGGCTAAGATGGTGCCGGAGTATTAAGTAGTTGGGACGCAAGTGCTTAGGGTGTGCGTTTGGCGGGGGCGTGTACGGTTTTGATACATTCATTGTCCGGATTGCAAAAAAGGGTGTTTCCCCGGTGCCGGTGTGATAAAAAATGCATTAACTTATGCATCTATATGGTCAAGAAATTTGTTATTCTTCCAGGATACTTAGTCGTTATTCTTTTTTTTATTTCGTGCGGCAGAAATGCAGGGGGCAGCGGGGGCAGGAACAGGGCGCCGGAGGGGCGGGCGGACGCCACAGAAGACAATGCCGCAGCGACGGGAGATCATGTCGCGTCAGCGGAAAATACAATGTCCCAGCCGGCGCAGGGCCCCGTCTCGTATTCAGTCTATATCGAAAATTCGGAAAGTATGGACGGTTATGTGTCCAGACAGGGATCCGACTTTAACAACACCGTACACCGTCTGCTCACCGATCTCCGGACAAGAGAGATCGCCGACACCATCAATCTCAACTATGTCAACGACAATATCTGTCCTTACAGACATTTTGCCCAGACCAGCGACGTGGCCGATTTTATGAACACCCTTACGCCCGACGGCTTGCGGCATACCGGATGCGCCCGGGGCAATTCTTTCATGCACAAAATTATTCACCGGGTGATCTCCGTTAACCCCAGTGACGTAGACATCCTTATTTCGGATTATATTTTTTCGACCGGTCATGGCCCCAGCGTCGATCTGCTGAACCAGCAGCGGGATAACGTCAAGGGGGCTTTGTATGACGAGTTGAGACAACGGGATTTCAGCACCATCATCGTCAAATTCAACTCCGGATTTGACGGCAAGTATTTTATCGAGTCCCGCGGAGGCGGAAATAATTCAGCCGTCAATATCACGGGAAAGGGTATTCGCCGTCCTTATTATATGATGATCTTCGGCCACCAGGCAAAGATGCGTAAGCTGATCGCCTTCATCAAGAGTGGGGGTCTGTCCGCTTATGACGGGTACGAGGAAATATATTCTATTTTCCAGCGGTCCCGGCGTCATCCTGCGGCCAAACTGATCCGGACCAACAGGCGGGGCGACTTCCGCATCGAAGAGCCTGCGACCCGCCTGGTCGTCGACAATGCCAAAGAAGACGATAGCGCCACCTTCCAGTGCGCCGTGGCGATGGATCTGGATTCGTTGCCCCTGGATGAAAAATATCTGATGGACAAGGCCAATTACCAACTGCCGGCCAATTATCAGCTGGTAAAGATCGAGAAGAACGATGATCCCGAGAATACGAGCCTGCATGGGTTCACGCACATTTTCATCATCCGTACGTCCGACCTGAAGACCAGCCAGGACGTATATATCCGGCTAAAGTCAAGAGAGCCCCATTGGGTGGAGGCTTCCACGATACTCTATGACGATGATCCTGCCAATCCCGAACAGCAAAAGAAAACCTTCGGGTTTCAATACCTGGTAGATGGAATAAAGAACAGCTATGAGGACAAATACCCCAACATGGATCTTTTTGAAGTGAATGCCCATATCAGCAAAAATGAAAAAGGTGTCGATACGGCGGGTACCGGCGGGCACAGCAGCCTGCCCTGGATCATCCTGATCGGCGCCGGGGTCCTTGTCGCAGTCATCATCGGGATAAAAAATAAACGGTAAATTATATGAGTTCGTTTTCAGATTTTTTGATCACCTTGTTCGAATCCTTTGGGCTCTATTCCAGTCAGAATGGGTTGGGTGAGCATCTTCGGGGACTCGACCCGAAAAATTGCAGTGATTATACCGGTCAATCCATTTACAACATGGTCTTCATCTACCTTCTGGCCATCAATTCCCTGGTCGTCATCAATTATTATTACGGGCTTTTCAACAGGGTGCCCTGGAATGCCTGGTGGAAATGGCTGTTGAATATCCTCGTGAGCGCCGGCGTCGTATCTCTCATCGCCTTTATGTACCCCAATAACGATCTTTCGACAGGCAGCTATTGCAAAGAGCTGCATATGAATACCTCCGACTGTGTAGGTTTTGGACTGACGGCCTTTATTTTTTCTATCATATGGAGTTTTATACTGTCCCTTCTTATCAAATGGAAGAGCGGTATTAACCGAAAAGTACCTTTTTAAGTTATGGCAAAACTTTTTTTATTCGCTATCGGCGGCACCGGATCGAGGGTGGTCAAAGCCCTGACCATGTTGCTGGCTTCGGGGGTCGATATCCGTAATACGGATACGGTGATACCCATCATTATCGATCCCGACACCTCGAATGGCGATCTGACGCGAACCGTCGAGATATTAAAGATCTATAAAGAGATCCGCGAGAAGACCTGTTCGCCCCAGGGAGGATTTTTCAAGACAAAGATCTCTTCGCTGGATGAATTGGGCGATGGCGGATTTGTATCCGACAATTTCCGGTTTGACATCGACGGGGTAAAAGAGCAATTGTTCAAAGAGTTCATCGGCTATAGCCAGCTGGAGAGGAACAACAGGGCCTTTATCTCCTTGTTATTCTCGCGGCAGAATCTCGATGCCGACATGGATATAGGATTTCTGGGCAACCCCAATATCGGCAGTGTCGTGCTCAATAAATTCAAGTCCTCCGCCTTCTTCACCAAATTCGCGGGCAACTTCGAAAAGGATGACCGCATCTTTATCATCAGCAGCATCTTTGGCGGGACGGGCGCGGCGGGGTTCCCGTTGATCCTGAAGAATATCCGGGATGCCAAACACCCGGTCCCCCATCATTCCTTTCTCAGGAATGCGCGGGTCGGGGCCTTGTCCGTATTGCCCTATTTTGCCATCCGTCAGAATGCGGATACGTCCATCGACAGCAACCGTTTCATCTCCAAGACAAAGGCGGCCCTGTCCTATTATTCCCGCAATGTCAGCGGCAACAGCGGGGATGGGAGCGCTATCAATGCGTTGTATTATATCGGCGATCGCGTGACCAACGAACAGGAAGGCGCCGACGGATCGAACAAACAGCGGAATAAGGCGCATTTTATCGAATTGGCCGCGGCCCTGTCCATCGTGGATTTTATGTCTCTCAGCGATGCCGATCTGAATACGGAGAATGGCAAGGCGACCAATCCGAAATTCTTTGAATTTGGTTTACAGAAAGAGACTTCCGCCATCCGGCTCGAAGACCTGGCAAAAGAGACCTATAGCATCGTCGCAAAACCTCTTACCCAGTATACCCTTTTTCAGAGTCTCATGGAGAATCACTATGAAGAGCTCTGCGGCAATAAAAATGAAGCCTGGCTTTATGAGGGCGCCAACAAATTGTCCAAAGAGGCGCTCGACAACAGACTGCGGGTAAGCATCAATAACTTCAACCGGCATTTCAGGGAGTGGATGAAAGAGATGGAGAATTCCAACGTATCCTTTCATCCGCTGGATACCTCGTTGTCGGGCAAACATATTTACAATGTGGTCGTGGGGCAGCCCGGGAAAAAAGAGTTCTTTAAAAGAATGTTCGAAGGCGCGCATCTCGACAACTATCGCGGGGTTTTGTCCAAGGCGGCGCCGCAATACGACGCGTTGAATCCATCGCAGAAACTCATGGCCCTGTTCTCACACGCGACTGGTGTCATTGTAGAAAAAGAAATAAAAATCTAATTATCATCTCATGAGCAAGATATTCCGACTGCACGGGGGAGGGAGTGAAAATATCGAACACTGGCAGGAGATACCCAATCAGCTGACCAAGGACAGCATCAACTCCATCGACGACCCTTCCGGATCCACCGCCCATACCCAGATAACGTCCATTCCATCTCCTTTCGCGCGGATGGATCTCGTTCGCACCGCGTTTGAATACGTCAGCAGCACAAAAAAGTTGGATGCGCAGACCATCTATCACCGCCTCATCTCCGACTGTCTGGATATTGCCGAGATATTTTTCAACATTGAGGCCTTACAGGATAAGATAGAGATACTCGAATGGAGCACCGGCATTACGGTCAGCGGCGGGGAGCCGGTGATCGATCCCCTCAGCGATCTGGGCAAACTCATCAACAGCGCCAATCCCAAACACCGGCTTCTTGGAGAGACCTTACAGATGTATCTTTTCCAGGATGGCAATGCGTTTAACTTTTCCGACTTCAAACATTGTTATCTCCTGAATTACAAACAGGGGCCGGAGATGATCAATATCATCGGCGGTACTTCGCCGGCGACCCTTTTCTTTTCCTCGGCTAACGATCTTGGGTATGTGGACATCAGATTTGGCAGCGAGAAGGTATTCGATGGTAATTATTGTCCGCTGCACCAACGTCAGTCCGATTTCATCCTGTATGTCTTTGCCTTCCGGGCCGCCTTCACGAAATTTTTTGAGAAACGTGTCAGCGCCAAAGCCATACATTTCTCCGAAGCGTTCCCTGACGTCAACACCTATCTGGATCTCACCTTTGAGCAGCTCGATCCCGGCATGAAAGACGCTATCCGGGAAATGGATGAGAACAGTTATACCAGCGCGTTCAGCCTGCTGCATGTGAAGGCCGAAGGCAACAATGCGGAGATATTGGGTTTCCCCGTGCGCGTGAAGAACTATGGGGTATTGCCTTCCACGGAAGAAAATGATTTTGTCATGAATGCCACCAAAAGTGTGGAAGGACTGACACCGCTGGTGTTACCCAAAGAGGCGTTCAATGAACCGCTGAGATATGCGGGTGGGGTGTGGCAAAGCAGCTATTGCGAAAATGTGCCCTATTATGACGAACGGGCTTTGGCCGACAGGACCCTGCCCAATCAGCAACATATCAAGTATCCCTATCTGACGGTGAGCGATTTTTTGCAGCCATATCTTATCCGGCTGCCCTATGCCATCGACAAGACGCGTTTCTTCGACGGGGGATATGAAGTGAAACAAGGCGAGAATGACCATAGCTATGTCCTGCCGTTGAAAAAGGCCTGGTTCGAATATTTTACGGCTGCCGACTTACAGGGCAGGACCAGCGATGGCAAGAGAAGGATCGAGCTGATGCAGATGGCGGGCGGAGTAAAAGTGATCCTGCGCGTCCCCATCCGGAATAACCGTTATATCCAGATGAGCCGTCTGTATAGTTTCAACCAGCTGCAGGACAGCATACAGCCTGCCAGCGAGAAAGAAAACACCGGTATCATCATCGACAACCTGTTTACGCTGGCCATCTATCCTTTTGTCCGGCTGAGCCCCGAGCTCAATCCGCACTACCGGATCATGCTCGTCGATCGCGACATCACCATACAGACCAAACAGAACAACTACACCTTAAATTATTACACCGAGTCCAGACCCCAGGATTCCATAAAACCCACGGCGATAAAATACCGCACCAGCAAACATCAGTCGCCGGGTGTGTCGACCGTGTATTATGTCCTCGAAGAGAATTTCGATTTTATCGAAGTGACGCATAACACTTCGTCGGGATTGTTGGTTCCGTTATTCCAGCAGCTGCCGATGCCTTCGCGCATTTTCAAATTCGCCATCGACTTCGGTACCTCCAACACGCATGTCGAATACAAGGACAGCCGGGAGGATATCACGCATGCCTTCGAGATCAATGAGAAGGACGTCCAGGTGGCGACCCTGCACGTGCCGGATGAAACCACCGAATCGCATCTAAAGAATCCTAAACTGGGTTTTGATGCGTCCAGGCTGCTGGATATTATCAAAGAAGAGTTTGTTCCCCTGCAGATAAACAAAAATATCCAGTATAAATTTCCGCAGCGCACCGTGATCAATGACAATGGGAGTTTTAATCCGGATGATTCCAACTTTGCGCTGGCGGATTTCAATATCCCTTTCTGGTATCTGAAAGAGGACAGGCATTACAACAGCGAGATAACCCCCAATCTGAAGTGGGCGGATTTCAAAAAGGACAGACGTTTAGAAAGAAGGACCCGGGCCTTTCTCAAACAGTTGTTGCTGATGATACGCAATAAAGTGCTGCTCGAAGGCGGTGATCTGGCGTCCACAGAGATCGTCTGGTTCTATCCGTCCAGCATGCCCGTGTTCCGGCGCGAGTTCTTCCAGAATTCCTGGAATACCTACTACCACCGTTATTTTCCGGGCGGGGCGAAATTGTATAAGATGTCAGAGTCCTTTGCCCCCTTCTATTATTACTATCACAAAGAAAATGTGCGGCCGCATGACCGGCCGGCTGTCAATATCGACATCGGCGGCGGCACCACGGATATCGTGATCTATAAGAGTGAAGATCCGATATTGCTGAGTAGTTTTAGGTTTGCGGCGAACGCGATCTTTGGAGATGGGTATGGCAGCACTTCCAGTTACAACGGATTTGTACAACATTTTGAAGCACCGATAAAGGAATCTCTTTTGAATACGACGGCGCGGCAGCTGCCCGAGATATATGACAATATCAAAAAGAGGAATTCCAAGTCCGTGGAGTTGATCGAATTCTTTTTCTCGCTGGAAGAAAATAAAGTCATTCGCGATAACAAGATACCCATCTCTTTTTCCAAGATGCTGACAGAGGGGAGTGAGTTCAAATTGGTGTTTATTTTCTTTTATGCAGCCATCATCTATCATATTGCGAAGCTGATGAAGGCGAAGGGTCTGGAGATACCGGAATACATCACCTTCAGTGGCAATGGTTCCAAGATAATCCGGCTGGCCGGTGGCGGCGGCGGCGATCTGGGTACGTTGTTGGGTTTCACCAAAGTCATCTTCGAGGATGTCTATGGGGTCGGGAAGGCGCCGTCCATGGAATTCCGGTTGACGGGCAATCCAAAGGAAATTACCTGTAAAGGCGGGCTGGAATGTTCCGATTTTGCCAAATTCGATACGTTGGAAAAAAAGATCCTGACCACTATGACCGGTCTGGACGACACGCAGACCGTGCCTCCGGCGACGCTGAAGTATACCGAATTGCAGAAAGAGGAGGTCATCGGTGCGGTGTGCAGCCAGGTGACCATCTTTATCGATAAATTTTTTGCGCTGGATGGTAAATTCAATTTCTACGACAATTTCGGCATTGGCGGGAAAAACTTTGACGCGTACAAAGAGCAGCTGAAGAGCAAGATAAAAAGCGATCTCATCGATGGTATACGGGAAAAGACGGACGAGCTGCAGGGCAATGCGGACGTCAATATCACCGAGACGTTATTTTTTTACCCGCTGTTGGGCGCCATCAACAGGCTGGCCTGGTTTATTCAGAAAAACATTCAATAATTCGACGATAATTCCATGACGATGAGAAAGCATATTACCCGCTTGTTCTTCATTCTGTCTCTGCTGGGGGTGGTTCTCCCGGGTGTGGTTCTTCGTGGGGTGGCGCAGGGCAAGCCGGACAAATGGGCGAATGCAAGGGATTATCTCAATTGCAAATTGTCGCTGGCGGTGATACAGCAGAAGGCGAAGGCTCAGCCTGAGTTGAAAGTGAAATTGGATAAGATCAGGGGGCCGCTGATTGCGGCAACGGTGGAGAGCCCGCTGAGCTTTGATAATTTGAAGACGGTGCTGGCGGGTTTTGATAAGGTGCTGCTTACGCTGAGTACGCCTGTTTCGAGACTTGATGTTAAAAGGATGGGGGCGTTGGCGGATCATAAAGGGGGGGTGACAATGCTGGTAGATTCTGCTTTTTATATTTTGAAAAAGGGGTATGGAGATATTTACGGTTCGGTTGAAAAGGGGTATCGGGCGGAGTTGACGGAGGATCTGGTGAAGGTGCTGGCGCCGGCTCAGACTGTGGCGACGACTTCGGGGGGTGCGGGTGTTTCGCCGGCGGAGTCTTCGGGGGCCGGACCGGGGTCTTCGCGGGCTTCTTCGGGTGATAGCGGCGGCAGTGGTCATAAGCGGGCTGGGGAAACGGGCTCAAGGCCGGGGGTGGCGGGGGCTGTTGTGGGTCAGGGCGGGTTTTTTAGCGGATTTAATTTCTGGATCCTGTTATTGTTGGTGCTGGTGCTGGGTGGGGGCTACTACGGGTATCAGAAGATAAGCGAGCTTTTTGAACAAAATAAGCGCCGGATGGAAGAGATAAAGTCTTACAAAAATTATCCGTTGGCAGAGGGCAGGGGTTCGGGTGAGCGTGGGGGGGGAACAGCCCGGGGCGGGAGTGAACGTGCGGGAAGTGGGGCGCTGGCGAATGCGGGGAGTGGGGGCGGGGGATCAAATAAGAAAGAGTTGGATCGGGCGATACAGAACAGCGATGTCATTGCGAGCCTCAATGATGCCATTCACAAGCTGCAGCACCAGGTGATGCAACTAGAGAACAAGCTCAGCGGCAAGGTCAGGCCTGAGCCTGGACAATTCGGGGGTTCATCCGGCGGCGTATCGGGGGGCTTGCGCACTATTTATCAGGAGACGACGAAACCTGATGCCGCAGGGGGCAGGGGGAGCGGCGCGTCTGGGGCGGCGGCATCCGCAGAGGTCTTTTACATGGCTGGCCCTGTCAATAATTATTTCCCCATTTCGGCTAAGTCTTCCAGTAAGGACAACACCGTATATAAATTCCAGGTGAGCGCTAACAGACAGGAAGCCAGTTTTGAGATCCATACGGATGGAGCGCCGGTGATGGAGATCGTGCGTTCGGCGCAGAGCTATATCAAGCCTGCCTGTGACGAGCAAAATTTGCCGGGTGCCAACGTTAGAAATATTGTGACGGTGCAGTCCGGGGAGGCTATCCTGGAGGGGAATAAATGGGTCATTAAAAACAAAGCGCTTATCCGCTATGAATAATAGTTTTGAAATATATGAGGCGTTCGGTGTGGGGGTCATCATCTGCATTCAGGCGTATAATTTTTATAAGACCAACAGACAGATAGCTGTTTACCGGCGCATTTTTCCGGAGGACGGTGCTTTCGGGATAATCCGGCCTTTTGTCCGGAAGGAGGCGTTGGGGTTGCATTCGCGGGAGGTGTTGTCGCATCTGGATCAGTATACGGTGGCCGGTGGTGAGGAGGGCGGCGGGGCGGAGCATGGCGGCGGTGCCGGTGGGTCTGACGGGGGCGCCGTTCAGGTCGAGCTGATCCGTCAGAAGGTCGGCGGCGGAAATGCCGTCACGCAGAAGATCATCTATTCTTTAAATACCTACCTGTTGCGGAACAAAGGGGTAGCATCGGACTTCCACCTCATCAAAGACGTCGTAGAGCGCAACTGCGACAGCGTGGAAGAGGATATCCATCAAACCGTATCCCTGCCGTTGTACCTCGGGTTGCTCGGTACCTTTCTCGGCATCGTCATCGGGCTCATACAGATAGCCAATATCGATCTTAAGTCGGCCATCGACAACAGCGGCGGTCAGACCTCCGCGTTAGACATCGCCATTTCCGCCCTGCTAAAGGGTGTGTTGATCGCGATGGTAGCCAGCTTTTTCGGATTGTTGCTGACGGTGTTGAACAGCGGCGTTTTCTTCAAAGGGGCAAAAGGCGAGTTGGAAGGCAAACGAAACGACTTCTACACCTTCATCCAGACCGATCTGCTGCCCTTGCTGAATCAGAATATCAATTCCACTCTTTTCTCGCTGCAGTCCAATCTGCATAAGTTCAACGAAGAGTTCAAAAGCAATGTCGGCATGCTGAGCAGCGTCATGGGCAAGAATCACCAGGCCTTGCTGGCACAGGAAAAGATACTGACCACCCTCGACAATATGGACATAACCGCTTTTGGCAAGGCCAATGTCCTCATCCTGCAGGAGTTGAACGTCTCCACGGAAAAGCTCGCCCAGTTCAATCACTACCTGGAACATATGACCGAATTGGTCCGGAGCACCAAACAGGTCTCTTCCCAATTGGGCGAAGCCATCGGGCGCAGCGATAATTTCAATGCGCTGGGGCAGAAGCTTGTCGGGATGTTCGAGGAAAACCAGCGTCTGGTGGAATTCCTGCAAAGTCATTACAATTCGCTCGACGAGAGCCACCAGTTGATAACGCAGTCGGTCAACAGGGTTGGCAGTACGCTCGACGAGAGCCTCGACAGGCTGCGGCAGTTCACCCAGGACAGGATCAGCGAGATACAGAAGATCACGTTAAGGGAGATGGATCTGTTACAGAATCAGTATCCGGAGAAGTGGAAGCGGCTGGATAGCCTGACCTTCCTGGAGACCATGAACAAACATCTCTCGGAGATGAAGATGAGCAGCGCCTCGCAGATAGGGCGGCTGGATACAGAGGTCCGCGAGATGAGCGGTTATTTCAAACAGGCAGTGTCCGAGTTGGAGCAGATACGGATGATGAGTAACAATCGGCTGGGCAACAGACTGTCGGGCTGGTTCAGGAGACTGACCCATAAAAAACAGCGCAAGCATGAAGACAGGCAGGACTGATTCTTTTTGGCCCAGCTATACCGACTTGATGACGAGTCTTTTTTTCGTTATGCTCGTCCTTTTCGTCCTTGTATTTGCCCGGCAGCATGCGCAGATACAAAATTTGAAACAGAAGCTGGCGATCATACAGGCAGTCGAAGAGAATCTGAAACCGCTGAAAAGTGACACCGCCCTTTTCAGCTATGAGGAGCAGTACAAACGGTTCAAGCTTTCTTTCAATGTCAAATTCAGGTTTGACAAGTATAATATCAATGCCGAGGAGTTGGAAGGCTTCTATACTACGTCTCCAAAAATAGAACAGGCGGGTAGACAGCTGAAGTCCATCATCGACACGCTCAAACAGAGGAAGACCAACACCGGCGCGCTGAGAGATGTCTCCTATATCCTGGTCATCGCGGGTTATGCCTCCAAGCCGCCGGGTTGGGCTAGCAACTGGAACTGGCACAATCCCAATTGGATCAAGGTGGAACAGCATAATTATGACCTGAGCTATCACCGTGCCTGGAGCCTTAGGGATTACTGGCGCAGCAAGGGCATCGATTTCGAATCAAAAGACTACCGGGGCCTGATCGATCTGCAGATCTCCGGGAATGGCTGGGGCGGGGTAGGACGTTTGGAAACAGAAGACGATAACCAACGATTTTTAATACAGATCTTCCCTAAAATCGGAGATATAAAATGAAATATTCCCTTTTATATGTCGCGACGCTGTGTTGTTTTTTATCGGCTTGTTCCGGCTGTGCCAGGAGTGGTCGTATAAGGTCGCGCCTAGTGAAAGATAGTGTGGGCGCCACCATCACGCGGGACCGGTCATCCACCGGCGGTGATCGGACCTCGTCGGCCGGTGATCGGTCTGCGTCTGGCAGCGACAGGCCCCCGGCTACCGGCGACCGGCCCTCGACTGGCGGAGGCGGGTCCTCGACCACTGTCGACAGGCCGCTTGGGGAAAAGACCGTCGTCAAGATGGAAAAACACAATGGCGTTTACCAGATACCGGTGACCATCAATGGCTCCGAGATGTACTTTATTTTCGATACCGGTGCGGGCATGATCTCCATCTCTACGGTAGAGGCGACCTTTCTCTACAAACAGGGCAAGCTGACCGACGATGATATCATCGGCAAGGCCAATTTTCTGGATGCCAACGGCAATATCTCGGAGGATGTGCTTATCCGGCTGAAAGAGGTGACGATCGGTAACAGGAAGATCCGGAATATAGATGCTTCTGTGGTCGGAAATGCGAAGGCGCCTCTTTTGTTTGGGCAGTCTGCGCTGGAGAAGTTTGGGAAGATATCCATCGATTATGGGCGGGGGGAGATCTCGTTTGAGTAAGACTAGTTGGTATCCAGCGGATAGCCGGTTCGGGCCGTTTGCCCGGCCGCAGGTGTCTTGCAAACTTGAAGTCGCAAATTGCGACTTCAAGTTTGAGTATGCCAGTATGTACCGGTCGATGCTATTATCTATCGTTTGTGCATACTTCTTTTTTTTGCGTAATGGATAAAAGTTTAATTTGAATACCCTTAAATTAAACTTTATGGCAAAGACAAATGTGCGGATAACAATTACAGAGGAAAAGATACTAAATAAGATTTATTATATCAGAGGATATAAAGTTATGCTTGATGAGGACCTCGCTGAGATGTATCAGGTTCCGACGAAAAGATTGAATGAGCAGGTAAAGCGTAATGGTAGCCGTTTTCCGAAAGATTTCATGTTTTTATTGACAGAAAAAGAATTCGAAAACTTGAAGTCGCAATTTGCGACTTCAAGTTGGGGCGGTAGAAGAAAGACCCCTTATGCGTTTACTGAGCATGGGGTTTTGATGTTGTCCAGTGTGTTAAATAGCGAACGGGCAATAAAAGTTAATATCCAAATCATGCGCATTTATACAAAAATGCGAGAGTTACTGCTGACTAATCAGGAAATATTGTTAAAGCTGGAGCAATTAGAAAGGAAAACCTATCAGAACGCGGATGACATCCAAGTAGTGTTTCAGCATCTTAAACAGTTACTTATTCCACCGGAGCAGATTAACCGAAAGAGAATTGGATTTAGACGGGCAGAAGAGAAAGAATGATTTTTATTGATTTCCGGGGAAGAACTTGAAGTCGCAATTTGCGACTTCAAGTTTGGGGGTAAGCGCCGGGGACTTGGGTTGGCGTTCGCCTGCCAGGTATTTGCGGACGGCGGGTGTATCGTTTGCGGACAATTGGATGGGGTTGGATAAGTGTAAATAATTGATTCAGAATGGAGTGGAGGACCGGCATTTTTTTCGCAGCGATAGGGATATGCTAAAAGCCTATTTCAAAACTGCCTGGCGGAATATTCTCCGCAGCAAAGTGTACAGTACGTTGAACATTGCCGGTCTGGCGGCGGGTATGGCGGTGGCCCTGTTGATCGGGCTTTGGGTCTATGATCAGTCTTCGTATGACAAGTTCCTGCCGGGGTATGAGCAGGCTTACCAGGTGCGGTTCCGGTATAGCGACAATGGGGTTATCCGGAGCCAGCCGCAGATGTGTATCCCGTTGTCGGTGGCGTTAAAAAATGATGTTCCGGAAGTGGCGCATACGGCCATGGGTTTTGGGCCGGTGAGCCTGGATGTGAATGTGGGGGACAAGCGGGTGGCTATCGACGATATGACTGGCGGCGAAGAGTTTCTCGAGATATTTCAATACCCCTTGTTGCGGGGCAATGCAAAGGAGGCATTGAAAGACGTTTATTCTATTGTGCTGACCGAGTCGACGGCAAAGGCCTTGTTCGGGACTATCGACGTACTGGGCAGACAGGTGCGCCGCAGCGATGGCGGCAATCTGAGGGTGACGGCGGTGATGAAGGACTTGCCGAAGAACTCTACGATGCAATTTAAGAGCATAACGTCCTTCAGCGCATTTGCGGCGGATGGCTGGGTGAAGGCGGCTGTCAGCAACTGGAGGGACTGCTATTTTCAGCTATACGCATCGTTAAAGCCCGGCGTTTCTTATACGCAGGCCGAGGCCAGGGCGAGGATGCTGGTAAAAAAATACGCGCCGGCTGTCTATGCGACCTTTCAGCAGCAGGTGGTCATGCAGCCCATGAAAGACTGGCATTTGTATACCGATTTTAAAAATGGCTATCCGTCGGGCGGGTTGATCGATTATATCCGGCTGTTCAGCATAGTTGGGGTGTTGGTATTGCTCATCGCCTGTATCAATTTCATGAATCTTTCTACCGCACGCAGCGAGAAACGCGCGCGGGAGGTGGGGGTGCGGAAGGTGATGGGGTCGTCGCGCGCGGGATTGATAGGGCAGTTCCTGATAGAATCGGTCATTCTCACTTTTATCAGCTTCGTCTTTTCGCTGGTATTGGTACAATTGGTGTTGCCGGCGTTTAATGCGCTTGTCAAAACAACCGTTACGCTGCCTTATTCGAATATTGGTTTTTGGGCGATCATGGTCGGTTATGTCCTGGTGACGGGGCTATTGGCTGGCAGCCGGCCGGCTTTTTATCTTTCTTCTTTTCAGCCGGTGAAGGTGTTAAAAGGGGCGTTAAAGGTGGGGCGCCATGCGACTTTGGGGCGTAAGATGCTCGTGGTGTTACAGTTTAGCTGTTCGATAGGATTGATCATCAGTACGGTGATCATTTACCAGCAGATACAATATGCGCGGAACCGACCGACGGGATACGATCCCAACCGGTTGTTGACCACAGGCGCCTGGTCGAATTACAAGGCGTTAAAGGCGGAGGCGCTGGCGACCGGGATGGTGAGCAATATGACAAGAAGCCTGAGTCCTGCGACGGAAGTGTACTCGCATAATGTCATCGATGACTGGCAGGGGCGTCTGCCGAATGAGCCGCTCAACCTGGCGATGAATGCGCTGGCTGACAGCGACTATTTCAAGACCATGAAGATGCAAATGGTTGCCGGCCGGAATTTCACCGGCAATTTTGCCGTGGATAGTACGGATGTGATCTTGAATGAGGCGGCTGTGCGGCGGATGCGGTTTAAAGAACCGTTGAACCAGCTGATCAGTTGGAGCCCGTCCAATGCTCCACATCGTTTACGGGTGGTCGGTGTCGTAAAAGACGCGCTGACAACGGACCCCTTTGGTATGGCAGAGCCGACGATGTATGTTTTTCAACCGGACTGGAGCTATAGTCTGACCTATCGGTTGGCACCCGGGGCAAACACACATAAGGCTTTGGCGAGACTGAAGCCCATCTTTATGAAATACAGTTCTGCTGCGGGATTCGACTATCATTTTGTAGACGAAAGTTATGCGCAAAAGTTTGCGCTGGAAGTGCTCATCGGCGAGCTGGCGGGCATCTTTGCCCTACTGGCCATCTTTATTTCCTGTCTGGGTTTATTCGGGCTGGCGGCCTATATGGCAGAGCAGCGGACGCGGGAGATAGGTATCCGGAAGGTGCTGGGGGCGTCGATATCGCAGGTGTTACTGTTGTTGTCGGGCGACTTTATTTTGCTGGTAGGGATCGGTTGTGTCATCGCTTCGCCGCTGGCTTATTATTTTTCTCATAACTGGTTGCAGGGCTATTATTACCGGATCACTATCGGGCCGGGGGTCTTTTTGCTATCGGGGCTCGTGGCGATGGTGATCACCGTGGTGACGATAAGTTTCCAGGCGGCGAAGGCGGCGTTGATGAATCCTGTGAAAAGCCTGCGGTCTGAATAGGGCGGGCGCGGGTGCCGGTCCGGGGCGAGGATGCGCAGGAGCCGGGCGCGGATTATTTTATACTCCACTTTTTTAACTGTTGCATCAATGCGCGCATGTCTTTGGGCAGCGGCGCTTCTATCGTATGGTACTCGCCGGCGGCGTCCTGGAAATGCAGCAGCTGGGAGTGCAGGGCGAGACGGGAAAGGATGGGGCGTTCCTGTTCCTGATCCTTGGAGAGTTTGAAATTGCGTTTGAAGGAGGAGAGCAGGACGGGGCGGGCGTCGCCATAGAGTTCGTCGCAGACGATGGGATGACCGAGAGCCTGCATATGGACACGGATCTGGTGGGTGCGGCCGGTGTGGATGCGGAACTGCACGAGGGAGTAGAGTCCGAGGTCTTCGAGAACCTCATAGTCGGTGAGCGAGGCCTTGCCATTGCGATTGACGACCATGGTGCCTGCCTTGGCGGGATGTTCCATGATGGGAAAGTCGATGCTGCCGCTGGGCTGTGCGAGGCTGCCCTGGACGAGACCCTGATAAAGTTTTTCGACGTCGCGGTGTTCAAAGGCCTCCGAGAGGAATTTGTGCGTGGCTTCGTCCTTGGCAAAGATGATGACGCCGCTGGTGTCGCGGTCGAGCCGGTGGACGGTAAAGATGTTGCCGTATTTCTCGCGCAGTGCAGCCTTCAGCGAGGGCTCTTTGCCTTCGCGGTCGGGGATGCTGAGCATACCGGCGGGTTTATTGATGGCGATGAAAGTATCGTTCTCGAGCAGAATTTCGAATTTGTACATACAAATTGGTTTTGCGGCGTCGCGGGTAGTGGGTCGCGGATTAATCTCCTTGTTCTTTATTAAAATTCGTTGTTTTATGGGGGCGTGACCTGGCTGGGGTAACAGTGGGTTTACGGCCTTTCGGCGGGATGGACCGGGCCGGGCGTTTGCCGGGTTTGGAGGAGGGGCCTTTTGCGACGGGCGCGGAGGCTTTCGCGGGCGCTTCTTTCGCGGGTGCGGCATCGGCCTTGACAGGTGCGGCTTTCGCGGGTGCGGCTTTCCCCGGTGCGGCGGATGCTGCTTTTCCGGGTGAGCTAACAGCTTTCTCGAACGGAGTAAGTTTCGCAGCACCGGCGGCACCTGAGCCTTTTACGGCCGGAGTGAGCCCGGAAGCGCCAGTGGCAGCCCACTCTTTAGCCCGTGCGGGTGAACCCTTGATGGAGGAGTTGAGATATTTCAGAATTCGTATTTCCTTTTCCGTTAGGAGGCGCCATTTGCCGCGCTGAACATTCTTTTTTGTAAGACCAGCATACATGACGCGATCGAGTCCTCTGACATCGTAGCCGAGATGCTCGAAGATACGGCGGACGATGCGGTTGCGGCCGCTGTGGATCTCGAGTCCGATCTGCGTTTTGTCTTTAGGATCGGCATAGGCCATTACGTCTACCTGTGCCGCACCATCTTCGAGGTGCACCTCTCCGCCGATGATCTTATCAAAGTCGCTCTTGGTGAGGGCTTTGTCGAGGCTGACGTGGTATATTTTCTTTATTTCATGACTGGGGTGCGCGAGTTTCTGGGAGAGGTCTCCGTCGTTGGTGAGCAGCAGCACACCGGATGTATTGCGATCGAGACGGCCAACGGGGAAGACGCGTTCGGTGGTGGCGTGGCGGATAAGGTCCAGCACTGTCTTGCGGCCTTGCGGGTCTTCGGTGGTTGTGATATAATCTTTTGGTTTATTGAGAAGGATATATACAAAGTTGCGGGAGATAGTGACTTTTTTCCCTTGTACTTTGACGGTATCCGTTGGTAAGACCTTTGTGCCGGGTTCGGTGATGGTCTGGCCATTGACGGAGAATTTGCCGGCGCGGATGAGGTCGGCTGCGTCGCGCCGCGAGCAGATGCCGCCGTGGGCGATGTATTTGTTGAGGGGCAGGGTTTCGCCGGCGGGGCTGCTGGGCGCGGGTTTGCCGGGGGCTGCGTTGGGCGTTGGGACTTTGGGGGCCTGGGGTATAGCGCCGGATTTACCGGGGGCCAGGGTTATGCTGGGTTTGCCGGGTGCCGGGGTTATGCCGGGTTTGCCGTACATGGGGCCTTTGGCGGGGCCTCTTTTATCCTGGGCGGGGCCAGTCTTGCCAGTTGCGGGATCTCCCTTACCTGTGAAGGGGCCTCTTTTGCCGGCGACGGGGCCTGCAGGCGACTGCATGGCACGAGCCTGACGTTTCTCTTCAAACCGGCGTTCGATGGCTTCTTTACGTTCTTTTTTGGCGGCTTTTTTTTCCTGGCGGAATTCCTCTTTGATGGCGCTGTTGCGCTTTTTGTTATAGAACTTGTTGAAATTATCCGTTTTACGCTTCATGATCCTGGGGATTTGCTGTTTTACAACAGTAATTTGATAATTGGCGAAGGTACATAAAAAAAAGGAGACCCCGGCAAGGAGGTCTCCAGTAATAGCTGTGCGGCATGACCGCATAATTATTATCTCTGATATCTATGGATATGCATGCAATTTTTCTGCCAGGACGGTGTGTTTTGAAAGTGGAGCAAATTCTATTATCTTTAAAACGTACCAAGCCGTATCATATGAAAGAACACATCATCGATCTTCTCAACAGAGATTTTGAAATAGCTGATATTAAAGCTTTTCTGCTGGAACAAGGATACTCCGAGGCGGATATTACCCAAGCCATTCAGAGTGAACTGGAAGCAAGGGAGGGACAGGTCGCTGCCATCCCTGCAGAGTTGGGTTGGCGTGGGCTTATTAATTGCATAGGGGGCGCGGCGTTGCTGACGTCTCTTATGATGGGGACCAATTCAGCGAAGTATTCCGGGTTTCTTTTTTTCGCCCGTCTCTTTTTCGGATTGTGGTTTTTGGGACGGGGGCTCTATCTCATCACCCGCCCGGTATCTATTTATGCAGGAAAGACAAACCGCTGAGTGTGAGCTTTTGCGGCGATGCAGCGTAAAGACCTATGCGATGGCGGGGGTGGCAGAGGGATTGGGAGCCGTTGGATCTTTGGGCGGTTTGCGGTGCCAGTAAGAGGCGAGAATAGATCCCGTCACATTCATCAAGGGACCGAAGATGGCCGGCGCCAGGCCGACGGTAGCCATCTTACCCATTTCCTTTGCGAGGCCGGAGGCAAGCCCCCCATTCTGCATCCCCACCTCGATGGCCATCGTGCGGCAGTCGCGTTCTGCCATCCGGAAAAGCCGGCCTGTCCAGTAGCCGAGAGCATAACCCGAAAGGTTGTGCAGCAATACAAAGAGGACGAGAAGAGGGCCGATGGTGAGCAGGCTGTTGCGGCCCGCGGCGGTGATGATGACGATGATACAGGCGATGCCCGACATAGAGACGATGGGCATGGCTTTGTCGAGCCAGACGGCTTTTCGGCGCGGGGCGGGCGTCGCGGGGACGGGGGAGGGGTTGCCGGGGGCCGCGCGTTCAGCGGCGGGGCTAGCAGATGTCACGGGTTTAGCGGAAGAGCCAGCCGTCGCGCGTTCAGCAGAAGCCGTCGCGGGCGCTATGTCTCCGTGCCCGGTGGTGCCGCCGAACAATTTATTAAATATAATACCTCCGCCGATGGGGATGATCACCATCTTGATGATATCCCACATCATGTTCAGCGCATTGATCTTGACAAAGGCGCCGGCCAGCCACTTCATCAGGAATGGCGTCACGAAAGGCGCCAGCAGGGTGCTCACCGCAGTGATCGTGATAGACAGCGCCAGATTGGCTTTGGCGAGATATGAGATGACATTCGAGGCCAGCCCGTTGGGCGAGCAGCCGATAAGAATGATGCCGGCGGCGATCTCCGGGGGCAGACCGCTGATCCTGGCCAGGGTGAATCCGATGAGCGGCATGATGATAAAATGGCTCGTAACGCCGATGAATACCCCTTTTGGTGTTTTAATGACGCCGGCAAAGTCTTTCAGCCCCATAGAGGTGCCCATACCAAACATGATCACCTGTATCAGCGGTGTGATCAGGTTGGACAATTTGAATCCGCCCCATACCAAAAAATATTGAGGATAATAGAGGGCCGTCGTCACCGCCGCGAAAATGATCACCGTATAGGACAGCCCGCGCGTCAGAGGATATCCCTTACAGCCAACGGCCAGACTCAAAAATCCCGCGATGGCAAAGGGTCCGGCCTGCGCAAGATGCCCCGTTACAGCAAAGCCGGATACTATAATGAAAAGCAGCGCTGCCAGCAACAACGCTATTTTATATGCGGATAAATTTTTCAAGAGGCAAGATTTAGTAATTCCGGGATTTGAGATATTCGTCCAATTCCTTTTTCGACATCGGCAGTTTGCCCGGATAGTGGTTCAGCCAGTCGAGGAAATCCTTTTTTATCTCTTCGGTCCACTGACTATCTATCTGTCCTGCCAGGTACTTCTTCTCGCGCAGACGCTGGTGGCCAAACTCGTCGCGGAGTTCGGTAATCTCCGAGGTGAGCACCACCGTATCCAATAGATGGGCGGGAATAAAGATGACGCCATATTTGTTGGCGAGCACGGCATCCCCCGGCAATACGACGGCGCGGCCTACACGAATGGGGGCGTTGATCGTCGTGAGCATCATGTCCTTGATATAGGATGGATCTACGCCTTTGACCCAGCCGTTGAAACCCTGGATCTCGGAGAGACCGGCCTCGTCACGGACTGAGCCATAGAAGATAACGCCTCTGTGCGATCTCGAATAAATAGAATTACCCAGATTGTCACCGATGAGAGTGCCGTCGGCCATTTTCAGATAGCCATCCGCAACATACACATCTCCTTCCGTCAGTATATCGATGGGCCAGGAGTTCGTTCCGCCCTGCTGGTTACGGCCTTCCGTCTTGCCTTGTTCCTTTACTACATTGATGAGGTCGGGCCGGGAGGGCATGTACTGGGCGGTCACAACGCGGCCTGTCATCGCGCCGCTGTCGGGATGGACGACATGCCAGTCGCCTTCATATTGATTGTTATAGCCGTGATTGCGGAGTACGCCCCAAACATCTTCCAGGGAGATGCCTTTGAGGCGTTCCAACATATTATCAGATACTTTGGGTCTGCCGTCCGCAGACCGTTCGCCTTTCCACAGGGGGGTGAGGGCTTTGATATACTCGGGCGAAGAGCCGACGCGCTGGGCACGGGAGTGGAGAGCGACAGCAAAAAGGATGACGGCCAGAGCCAGGGATCTTTTATTCATATTGCATTGGGTGGTTTGAGTGATTGTCTACTAAAGTAATGAACAACCTGCGAATTTTGCAAATTTTTTGCAACATTCATAGTTTCCGGTCCCGGTCCCATTTTCTCGCTGCAGTGCCCGTGGTCTGGTATACCCGCCAGGCGCTGGCCGCAGGGTTTTGTTTCACCTGTTTCAATAATTCATAGCGGATGTATCTCGGATAGAGGATATGCCACCAGACGCGCCGTTTGTAGGGTTTGTCCAGCAGGCCCAATTGTGCAAGGATCTCATAGGAGGCGGATGCGCAGCGCATGCCGAGGACGGCGTAGTCATAGGGAGGGGTGGCGAGATAGGATCTTGCGATGCTGTCGAGTTTACGTTTTTGTTCGGGGGATACGGGCATGACGATGACGAGACCTTTCAGGCTGTCGGCATGGTCGTTTATGGGGTGCGTATAATTAAATGTCCTCCAGAAAGCCGCGATGGTCCGGATGCGGAAGGTGGACCGGAAGTTGGCGGGTTGGCGCCGGGAAAAGATATGGCACATGGGCCGGTATTTGGTCGGGCCGAAGTTGAGGGTGCTGTCGCCGCCCATGTCAATAGCGACGTGGCCTCCGGGGCGGCCGCCAAACCATTTGGGTTCGTCGGGGTAGCCTTTGGCGGGTTTAGAGCCGTATAGCATGAGGACGCGGATGCTGTCGCCCGGTGCGCGTGCGGGGACGGAGAGGCTGTCGCCCGGGGTTGCGGCGGGCAGCGTTTGCGAAAGGGCTTTGCTCATGATACAGCAAAAGAGCAGCAGCAGGGGAGTATATTTTATTTTTTTGGACAATCCGACAGGTGTTTTTTTTGATGGTAAATGCTAGTGCTGATAGGTGCCGAACAGCCGGTCCCACAGCGAGGTATAAAATCCGAAATTGTAGTGTCTGTTTTTATGATGGTTATGGTGGAAAGTAGAGGTGCCGAGGTATTTTATCAGGGGATAAGTATGTAAACGCGCCGGGAGCGGTTCTATCCCAAGGTGGCCGGTGAGTCCAAAGATCAGGTTGACGACCAGGTAGATCAGGATGGCATAGACATTGAACGGATATACCACCAGCAAGGTCAGCCATAGGGCGCCAAAAGACAGGGTTTCAAGAGGATGTAGAATGAACAGATCCATGGGCCTGGGATCTATTGCCTGGTGGTGTAATTCATGAATGATATCATAAAGGGTCGTATGGTGGATCAACCAGTGGAACAGGTACATCAATAAGTCCATTGCAAAGAAAAGCAATAAAAGATCAGTCAGAACTCTCCATGAGACATCCATATGAATGACAATAATATGCCGTTGCCAGAGCCAGTATCCAGTGTAGGTCACAACGGTATTCAGCCCGTTGGTAAGGCCGCAGATGAGCCATTCGCGAGAATTACTTTGCAGGGTTTCCCGATGGCCTCTTTTTTTAAGGAACAGGTGACCTGCAGACAATACGAGGCCTGTCAATAAAATGTTTTCTATCAGGAATAAGGCCCAGGCCAGCATAGCCGGGAGTGTAGAAAGGGTATTTAGAAAATTATTCATAGCAGGGCATGGTACCGGGAAATTACGCAAAACTTTAACAGTTGTGTCTTGCAAATGGCGTTTATTTTATAGATTTTTATCGGCCTGTTGCTATTCCAGATCCTTAAAGCCTATATCATGAAATTACCTCTGCTTTTCTGTGCCCTTGTACTATCCCTTCAGGGGTGGTGTGCCAGTGTAATTCCATCTCACTCCAATGCCCAGGCAACAATGCAAAGTCATCGGACCGCTGAAATGATCGGAGTGGCCGCGATCATATATCTTGCCGCCGTCATCTGGTGGGCCATAACGGCTAAGAATTCCCTTGACAAGGTCTTAAAAGATGTTTTACAAAGCATAGCCGCTTTGCATATCTGATATCCCACCCAGTATCAGCTGATATTCTTTAACCAGAATAATATTGAACGAATGACCACTGGTCGCTGCGGATTTTGTATATTGTCGTTATGAAAGTAATCGTGCTCAAAGCAATCGGTTTCCTCTTTTTACTTTGGCTTACACACGCTCTGGGCTATCTCATCCACGAATATGCGCATGCTTTTTTTGCCTGGGCTCTGGGTTGGAAGGCAAACCCCTTTGCGCTGAATTATGGCGGCTTGAATCTGAATAACATCCTGTTCCTGAGTGACATCGACGAGAATGTCGATTACGATCCAATTTTTGCGGCTGGTCAGGGCACGGCAGCCGCAATGATTGCAGTTTCCGGTGTGCTAGTGGGGAACGGTCTGGGATATCTGGTCGCCAGGTGTGGCTATTCCAGGTACAAAGCAAGAGGAAAGAAAACGGTCGGCTTCTTCATGTTCCTTTTTTGCATTATGAACGCCGGAAACTTCATTTCTTATGTCCCGACCAGAACATTCGCAACCCATGCGGATATGGCCACAGTTGTGCAGGGGCTGCATATATCTCCATGGTGGATCGCGCTTGTACTGGGCGTACCTTTCTGTCTGGCCGTCATTCATTTCTTTTCGAGGATTTTGCCAGGCGCCTTGCGCTTCTTTTTTCCGGAGTGGAGGATCGGCAGGATCTTGCTGGTTGTTCTCAGTTCGTTTATGATCTTTGACTTTTATGGGAGCGCCGGACTACACCGATATGGGGACGCGGCACACTGGATTTCCATCCTGTCGGTATATGTTCTGTTCCCATTGACGGTCGTCCTTTTTTTCTTACCTGCATTCCGCTCTGGTTCACGCACCGGAGCAACACTGACGAAGAAGATAATGAAGACGTAGGCGATGATGGAACCTTTCTGGATTCGAACCCGTAAAATAAACGGTGAGCTTTTGGTCCGGCCTGCCCCGGCGGCAATCCATAAACATCCAAACTCCGATACTTTATATTGGATAGATGCCGGAAAAAATGAAGATGAGGTGACAGGCTATGAGATCAAAAAAAATGCGGAAACCATTTTGGGAAATGTTTGTGATGCCCTGATATTGAATATTCCGAAAAATAAGATTCCTATCTTTAGCCAATGAGCCACAATGTTTTTTTCGAGAAAATAAAAACGTACGCTGAACTCTCGCCACAGGCCGAAGCGGCGTGGGCTGCTTTGCTCCGTGAAAACACCTACAACAAGGGAGGCAATTTTATTGCCGAAGGCCAGACACCTAAAAAGGTGGCCTTTGTTTTGAATGGCTTAATGTATCAATACTACACTGCCGAAAACGGCGACATGGTTGTTAAATATTTCTTCCCCGAGAAGCGAATTGCCGGTTCCATGACAGCGACGCTCACGCAGTCGCCGAGTAATTTTACTATAAAAGCGCTGGAGGATACAGATGTGCTCGAATACAATTTCGTGGAATTCAAAAAACTTGTTGCCGTCTATCCCGATATCGCTGCTTTTTATATCCGCTATATGGAGCAGCATTGGATCATCGAAAAGGAACCTTATGAAGTATCACTGCGGTATGAATCGGCCAAAACCAATTACGATAACTTTCTCCGCAAATACCCTGGTTTAGTGAAAAGGCTTAAGAAACAGCACATTGCCGCATATCTTGGCATCACTCCCACACAGCTAAGCCGGATATTTTTTGCGAATAAGTGAAGAGTTTTCGTTTTCTCAACATATGTGAATTTTTTAGAAAAGCGGTTGCCACAACTTTGTGCATCCATAATAATTAAAAAATTTATATCATGGCAACGAAAATTTTCATCAACCTGCCTGTTAAGGACCTGGAAAGGTCGAAGGCATTTTTCAGCGCACTTGGCTACAGCTTCAATCCACAATTTACCGACGATAAAGCGGCCTGCATGGTGATAAGCGAGCACATTTATGTAATGATGTTGGTAGAAAGCTATTTTAAAAGTTTCGCCAAAAAAGAGGTAGGCGATGCACACCTGGCAGCTCAAGTATTGCTAGCGCTTGATGCGACCTCGCGCGAGGAAGTGCAGCAAACCATAACAAAAGCAACCGAACTTGGAGGCTCTATTTATTCCCAACCGCAAGACCACGGCTGGATGTATCAGCACAGCTTTGCAGACCTGGATGGGCATCAATGGGAAATTGTTTATATGGATGCAACGAAAATGCCGAATTGTGATTAAGGCTCAATTTATTGGCAGAAATCTACCCTTTAAATGTCGCATACGCACCCTTAAAAAATCGATTTTATGAACAATCTTTGTATTGTAAACGAAACAATAACCAATAAAATAACATGAGCAAGAAAATTTTTATCAATCTGCCAGTGGCAGACCTTAAAAAGTCAATGGACTTTTATTCAGCAATTGGGTTCACCAACAATCCGCAGTTTACGGATAATACTGCTGCCTGCATGGTACTTACAGAAGACATTTTTGTGATGCTCCTGACACATGATAAGTTCAAATCGTTTACTTCAAAAGAAATTGCCGACACTAAAAAAATGGCGTCTGTTATTAACTCGCTGTCGGTTGACAGCAATGCCGAAGTGAACCAGTTTGTAGAAAAAGCAGTTGCAGCAGGTGGTAAGGAACCCAATAAAGAAAAGGATTATGGCTTTATGCTACAACGCAGCGTTGAAGACCCTGATGGCAATCTTTGGGAGGTACTGTATATGGATTTGTCAAAGTTTCCAAAATAACATTAATTATAGTTCATTCCATGCAATACAAAGAATACACGCCTTCTGTCGCATTGTCTACATACGTAAAGTGCTATTATGTATCTGATTCTTTCACAGCGACAGAAGACAGGGCTTTTGCAACGGGCTGCGTTGAAATAATGTTTAACCTGGAAGGCGTACGATGGGAAACTAAAATAAATGATCAATTTTCCGCAACACATGATATTGAACTTTGGGGGCAAATTATTAAGCCTTTGGTTTTCAGAATTCCAGGCAAAAACCGGATGTTTGGAATACGCTTTTATCCTCATGCTGTTTCTGCATTTTTGAATGAAGACATTAGCCTGTTTAATGACGGCGTTACGGACCTTACGAGTGTTATCGGGCAGCCAGTGCAAGAACTCTATAAACAACTATTGGATGCCGAATCTACCAATCAACGGATTATCTTAATCGAAGCCTTTTTGCTGAAAAGACTTTCTCTATTTGAAATGAAGCTCGATAAAGTAAAGCTTGTTCAGGCTGTAATGAGTGAGCTAAAAAAAGAAGACTTTTTCGACAATATCAGCAATGTAGCCTCTCGTCATGGTATTACATCCAGATATCTTCAGAAAATCTTTTTACGGCATACTGGCGTCACGCCTAAGTTATACAGTAAAATAAACCGATTTCAAGACAGTCTCTTATTATTGGGAAAAGGAGATTCATCCCTTACGTCCGTTGCCTATGATTGTGGTTATTTTGACCAATCACACTTCATTAGAGAATTCAAATCATTTACCGGAAATTCGCCATCATTCTTTAAAATAGACAATACTTCGGCTCTCCTGGCATCCCCCAACAAATAAGCGGTTCTAAGACAAAAGCGGCTCCTTGAACGGCAACTTTAAATAAGAAGCTGTCTCTACTGATGAGGCAGCTTTCTTATTTTAAACAGTCATGCATCCATATTTTTATTTACGCCCGGACATCTTTATCACCTGCCTGGTGATTGCCGCACCGGCATATTGGACCTGCAAGGCATAAGTGCCGTAAGGCAAATTTCCTACGTCATCAAGCGTAACCCCGTTGACGCCTCCGGAAACGAACAGGTCCTTCTGCAACAGTAAATGCCCATACATATCCAGCAACCGGATTGCTGCCTTTCCATTGCCCGGTGCAGTTAGTTTGAAGGACAGTTGGTTGTTGAACGGATTGGACAACTGTTTTATATCAAATGGGACGGCGGCGGCACCAAGCAATATTTCGTTGCTGTATTTGCGGTAACCATCCTGGGAAACACAGATGCGGTAATAGGTTTGACTGCTCAGCTGCCGGCTGTCGGTAAATTCATAGGTGTCTTCGGCGCCGGCGTCCGCATTCGCGTTTGCATGCAGGCTTCCTGCAGGCATGAACCTTACGCCATCCTCACTGCGTTCGACCGTGAATATCTCATGGCCGGTCTCATCGGAGGCGGTCCAATGGAGGTGGGCAAAACCGCTATCTGGCCGACCGGTAAAGGAAAGAAGCTCCACCGGCAGCAGGATGAGGCAGCCATTGGTGCGGACGGTCTTTATTAACGACCCCACAAAGGAACAACTGCTGCCGGCGAGGTAGCCGGTGTCGCTGGCAACGATCATTCTGTATTGTATGGAGGTATCGGTAATGTTCACCCCATAATTTCGGGATATGGTGTATTCGTACTGGCCTGTGACGGAATTGAAGACCGGCGTTGCAATGCCATGATCGGCCTGGCCGGTGGTGTCATTACCGGGCGAGGTCCAGGTAAGGCCGCCGTCGGTGCTCTTCTGCAACTGCCATGCATTGTACACATGAAAGGTCGAATTGATGGTAAAGCCCACCGTGTCCATGGTGCCCCCACAGACGGTTTCAACGCTATCGGGGACCAGGCTGGTATTGGGTGAGCAGGTGGCCACGCTGATGTCGTCGATGGCCCAGTCATTGCCGCCTCCGCCGGGCGCATTGTTCCGGATGGTGATGATCATCGAGGTCTGGCCGGCACGGGTATGGTAGACCAGCCCCTTTTGAACCCATAAACCCGAATAGGGGATCTCCCCCGTGGTATAGTAGTCTAATCCATTCACGGAAAAGGTGAGATTGGGGTGAACTCCCGTGGTGTCCCCCGGCGCCTGGGGATGATAACCGGGGCTGCTCCAATCCGTTCCATTGCTATCGCAACCGCATTTAACGCATATATTTCTGAACCAGGCTGAATAGGAATATTCGGTAAGCGGGCACAGGTTCTTAACGGTATCTACAAACGTAATGTCGGTGCGATAGCTGGAATTGATGACGGCCATGTAGCCGCCGCTTTGGCCGGACAGGTCGTCTGCAGGGGGATTCCCCGCGGCGGTAGGGGCGCCGGTGTGGTCCCCGATGATATCCCAGGAATTGAAGATACGGTGCGAGGGACTCGAATTGTCCGGATAAGGCCAGGCGTCGCTGGTGGAATACCCTGTAGCCAGCGTTGGTCCGCCGCTGGTATTATTGGATATCGCATAGTAATAGTCGTTGGGCATACCCGCGCTGCTGCTGAAGTTCGCAAAGGTATAGGTGGGTGGAATGGTGACGGATGCTGAACGGTCTTTGACGTTTCCCGACCCGAATGTTCCGCCAAATTCAGACTGCACCGCATTGGCGCCTACGACATTATTGCAAATCCCGGAATTGGGATGCACAATGGCCGAATCCACCGGAAAGTTAATGGAGATGGCGGTGCCCCCTGAGTTGGTATAACTCAGAGAACCCTGGCCCAGGGATAGTCTCGTTCCGTACGCAATGGCATTCACCACGGTGCGGTAGGACGCCACCATGATACAGGCTTTACCGTAAAAGGAAGGTTTGCCGGTCTTTGTGATGCTGCCGCCCGTGCCGGAATTGGCGCCGGCGCCCATATTGATCGTGACGAGCCCGCCTGCGATCGTGCCCGCGTCGCCGTCGGCGGCATCGGTAAATTGTTGGTATATCACCCCCTCGTTAGTCAGGATCCGCAGCGTACCGGGCAGGTAGGTGGTATTGAGCGGCACATTGTCGGTAAAAGAGCAAAGATTGGCCGTACCGGATGTGACGACAAAGGTAGCCCTTATTTCAAGGGTGTCGCCCGGCTCGATAGTTCCGCCATTGGAGCCTTTGGTGATATTGACATAGCTCTTTCCATAGTCAACTGTTTGGGACAGACCGGTGAAGGTGCGGGATAAAATTAAGAATAGGAGAATAAGGCGCTTTGCCTGATTTGCCGGTAGCCACAGGTACGTTTGCATGAGATATTGGATTTACGATGCAAAGGTAATCCTATACCCAATTCTTGCAATCGTATTATTTGGACTTCCTGCCGGGCTTGCCGGCGTCAGTTAAATTTCTGTCTGAACTCCAGAGGCGTAAGATTGGTCTTTGCCTTGAATAATTTGCTGAAGGATTGCGGATGTTCAAAACCCAATTCATAGGCGATCTCGCTGACGGACAGATCCGTTGTGGAGAGTTTTTCTTTGGCTGTTCCGATAAGCTTGTCCTGGATGTGTTGTTGTGTACTTCGTCCTGTCAGCACCTTGAGCAGGCTGCTGAGATAGCTTTGGGATATGTTCAACGTCTCTGAAATATATTGGACGGTCGGCGGTCCCTTTGTTGCCAGGAGATCGTTGTTGAAATAGTCTGCGAGAATTTCTTCCAGACGATCAAGGATCTTATGGTTCGTTATTTTTCTTGTGATGAACTGGCGTTGATAAAATCTTTCCGCATAATTGAGCAGGGTTTCGATCAGCGAGGTGATAATATTTTGACTGAACTTGTCAATATTCGAATGGTATTCCTGCTGAATGTTCTGAACGATATTGTTGATCGTCGCTTCTTCCTTTTCTGAAAGGAACAGCGCTTCATGTACAGAGTAGTTAAAGAATTCGTATTGTTTTATGGTTTTAGCCATGGGCGTTTTCCAAAGAAAGTCGGGGTGAAAGCATAATATCCACCCCGAGCGTTCTGCTGTTACATCCTGTCTTTTTTCAAATCTCAGCACCTGGTTGGGCGCTGTGAAAATCATGGCCCCTTCATCAAAATCGTATTCCTGCTGCCCGTAGATCATTTTGAGAGCCGTATCCCTCTTGATGGAGATACCATAATAATCACAGATTATACATGTCGGGCTGTTTTCCCGCGAATGAACTATCAGGGAATAATCCACCAAACTTATCAACGGATGTTCCGGTTGCGGCAAGCCCCACATCCGGTGAAATTCCGTTATTGATTTGATCCTGGTGGGATTTGTGTGTTCCATTTTACGATTTTTTGAACAATCCGTTCTTCTCCAGACGTATTTCCGGCATGTAGTTGCTGAGGGCGGTGTCCTTCGGGAGGATCGTTTCAATCCTTGCCAGGTCCTCGCTGCTCAGCTGGATCTTCATTGTCTTCAACGTCCCTTCCACTTGTGAAACTGTCCTTGACCCTACCAGCGCCATTATATCTTCCCCGCGTGAGAGAACCCAGGCGATGGCCAGCTGGGCCAAAGTTATCCCTTTCTCATCGGCCAACTGCTGCAGGACATCGGAAAGCGACATGTTCTGGTTGACATTTTCAAGCGCTGACGGAGAGGCCATATGGCTGATCATGGCCATTGCCTGCTGTGGGGAGCGCCCTCCTATAAGTCCAGCCAAAAGTACGCCGAAAGCGGCTACTCCCACGCCTAATTCCCGTGCCGCGGGGATCAGCTCATTTTCGATGTTCCGGTTCATTAAAGAATAGGTAACCTCGACCAGGCTGATGGG
>Ga0105237_10000983_pt1 | contig 38267 bp, 35 predicted proteins | sample KBSC24metaG_FD_81520 | JGI IMG/M metagenome (GOLD analysis project Ga0105237, IMG submission 81520) | Corn rhizosphere microbial communities from Kellogg Biological Station, Michigan, USA - KBS C2-4 metaG | ecosystem: Host-associated > Plants > Roots > Rhizosphere > Soil | place: Michigan, USA...
GCGTCGCCAAGGGCACCGCGACGGTTGGAGTGGGCGTTGCGCAAGGGACGGCGCAAGCAGGGCAGGGTCTCGCGCAAGGAACGGTCAGCACAGCCAAGGGCGTCGGCCAAGCCGGTGCCGGCGTTGCCAGAGGCACCGCCACGGTCGCCAAGAAAACCGGCAAGGGCGTGTGGTGCATCGTCACGCTCGGCTACGGCTGCCGATAGCACTCATCCACGCTAAGCTAGCTTACCGGCCGCGAGCCGTGTGGTCGTGGTGGATCTGGGCCCGAGCAACGCAATGATTGCTGCGACCAGCAGGATCGATCCCAGCATAATCGCCGGCACGCCGATGGCGTAAGCCGCAGTCGGCGAATCGAGCATTGTTAGAAGCGATTGCATGAGACCCCAACGTCGCGCGCGAATAGCAGTTCCGCTCAGCGCGGACTGGCAACTCCCTGGGTCCGGCCGTCACATTAGGATGTGGTCGCCTTCTTTTTGGCTACGGCGGCCTTGAGCGCCTTTGCCGACTCTTGCCGGCTGCCAAGCGCCTTTGCTGCATCGCGGTAACCTGCGTCGATGCGCCGCTCGATGCTCTCCTTGGAGAAGTCTGCCGAGCTCGACACCGGCTCTTTGCCGTTGTTGGTGATGGCGATGATGTGCTCGAACACTTTGTATTTCGCCAACTCGTTCGCCTCATCCTTCAGCGCCGTGCGTCCACCCGGCAGCACTTCGATGATGGCCACGAGCTTATTGATTTTCTGTGCGAGCGCGACATCTTTCCGCGTCTTGTTGGCGAATTGCAGCTCGGTCATGCGGTCGAACACCTCGAGCATGTTTTTTGGGACCTCGCCCTCCTTGGGAAAGAGATTGATGACGATCGCGCGCGTCGCTGCGGCCTCGGCGGCATCGATGTGCCCGAGGAGGGCCGACAGCGGCGTGTTGTCGAACAGGCCTCCGTCCCAATATGAGTGCTCGCCGATCTCCCTCGCCGGGTAACTCGGCGGCAGACTCCCACTCGCGATCAAATGGTCCATGGTGATCGGATCGGCGGAATCGTCATTGGAAAATTCTTCGATTTCGCCGCTAACGATGTTGGTTGCGGTCACGATGAGCTTGACGTCGCCTCCCGCGATCCGCTCGAAATCGATGTAGCGCTGCAAGGTTCGCTTGATCGGGCTGAGATCGTAGATGTTGGTCCAGAACGGCAGCCGGAAATAGTCGAGCCGCGGCCAATAGAAGGCGCTGTTGCCGAAATAGGCGAGGAACTTCTCGGCGGAAGGCGGCAGGAACGCCGAATGCAGCACGGTGAGCTCGTCCCAAAACGCCTGAAGCTTGGGGATCGGATTGTCAGGATGGCTCGCCACGATTGCCGCGGTAAAGGCACCGATGGATACTCCTGAGATGGCTGACGGCCGGAAATTGGGCTCCGACTCGTAGATTCGTTTGAGCGCGCCAAAGGCGTAAGCGCCGAGCGCCCCGCCGCCCTGAAGCGCGATCGCCGTCTTGGTATAGGTATCGGCCATTAGCCCCTCCCGGCGTCTGTTATAGGCCGGAAACCAGCCGATCTGCACCGCGGAGTTGCGGTTGAGGTTACTTGCAGGGCCCCCTGCCGGCTTGATTTCAGCCTTGAACCTTCAGTGAAGGCTAGCGGGCTGGGGAGCGCTCGCCACAAAACTGGCCGACGTTCAAGCCGGCCTAGTCTAGACTTCCTTGCGATGATTCGCCTTGGGAGTGTCTGGCCACGGATTGTCGCTCACGCCGACATGGATGCGTTCTATGCGGCGGTCGAGCAGCTAGACGATCCGGGCTTACGCGGCAGGCCAGTGCTGGTCGGTTCCGCCAGCAATCGTGGCGTCGTGCTCACGGCGAGCTACGAGGCGAGACCTTATGGTGTCGGCAGCGCTATGCCGATGGCAAGAGCGCGCCGGCTCTGTCCGCAGGCGCTGATCATCCCGCCCCGCTTCGATCGCTATCAGGAAGTCTCCGGGACGATCATGGAGGTGTTCGCGGACTTTTCGCCTGAGGTCGAGGCCTTGAGTCTCGACGAAGCCTTTCTCGACATGACCGGCTCGGAGCAGCTCTTCGGCGATCCAAGGAGCATGGGCCGCCGGCTCAAGAATGCCGTCCGCGGGGCGACGGGACTCACCGTTTCGGTCGGCCTATCGGCGACCAAATATGTGGCCAAGGTCGCAAGCGGCTGGCAGAAGCCTGATGGCCTGACCATCGTCCCGCCAGAAGACGCCAAAGCCTGGCTTGCTCCGCTTCCGATCTCCCGGCTCTGGGGGGTGGGGCCCAAAACCGAGACGCGACTCAAGCGCGTTGGCTTCTTCACCATCGGCGACATCGCCAAAGCCGATCCCGTGCTCCTTGCGGCGGATCTTGGAAGCGCTGGCACTCACTTCCACGCGCTTGCTCACGCGGAGGATCCGCGTCCCGTCCTCGGCCGACGAATATCCAAAGGCATCGGGTCTGAGCGCACGCTCGAAAAGGATGTGCACAAGAAGGCCGATATCAAACTTCATCTGCATCGGTCAGCCGAGGCAGTCGGCAGGCGCCTCAGGCAGAAGGGATATGTCGCCTACGGCGTGGCGACCAAGCTCAAGACGGCAGAGTTTCAAATCCTGACGCGTCAGCGGCGGCTTAGCGAACCGACCGACGTCACGGAGCGGCTCTACTCAGTTGCGATCGATCTTTTAGACGAGTTCAGCCATCCCGGGCCCTTCCGCCTGGTCGGCATGGCCGCTTACGACCTGCTCCCTATCGATAGTCAGGTTCAGCTCGACCTGTTCAGCCCGCTTGCCCGGCGGCGGCGTCTGGAGGTGGCGATCGACACACTTGCCGTTCGGTTTGGCAGCGACGTCGTCCACCGCGCGAGCGATCTTAGCGTCCAGATCGAGTTTGGCACGTCGCCTAATCTCGATTTTCTCGAAGATCAAAGCCCGGACTAAGGGCCCAAAACGTTAACCCTGCCGTTTATGGCCTCAATTGTTCCCAAGACCGTTCAATTCTGGTCATGAAATGAGCGCCTTCCTGCGGCGAATCCGCATCCTTCACCCCAAAACCAAAGGAACTGAAGGAGACGAGAGTGCGGATTCGACTATCATTCACCCTTGCACTTTTCCTCTTTGGTGGCGCGACACCTATTCATGCTTCAATAGACGCGACGTCCCGGTGCCCCTCGCCGATTTCGTCAGAGAGTGAAAAAAGCGCGAGCACCCAAATACCCCTCACCGACCTCGGTGAGGCGGTACCGAGCTACAATGCCGAGGACCGCGACTACCTGGTCAGGACTATTGTCTTCGAGGCTTCCGAGGAGTCTGACGAGGGCAAGGCCGCGGTTGCTCATGTCATCCTCAATCGCACGAGGAACGGCAGATGGGGCGACAATATCAAGGACGTGGTGACCGATCCTTGGCAGTTCGAGCCTTGGATGACCAAGCGAGAGCAGATCGAGCAATTATCTCCCGACGATCCTCGGTACCGGAGTGCCGCCCACATCGCCGATGCCGTCCTCAATGGAAACATGCCGGACCCAACCGCGGGCGCGACGCACTTCCTGAATCCGACAGTTGTTCGCGAGAGACGCGGCGGCTCGCTGCCATCCTGGGCACGCGCTGAAGGACAACCGGTTGGCAGGCACACCTTTTACCACCCGAACGAGCGTAGCTTCGCGCGGGAGCTAATCGCGGTCGGAATCTCTCCGTCGTGTTCCACCTTGGAGGCCGGGCAAACTCCAGATGTTGGTTAACGGCTCTTAGACGGGGACCGCCCAAATCGTCTGATGGGCAATTGAAACTCGAGATGGTTCCGGGGAACTAGGCCGCAGAGCTGCGTTGGGTTTCTGGGCACTCGCGGCGTCTCTGGAGCTCGTGGCGAGCCATCAGGATCGCGCCATCCAGAGGGTCGCTTTGCGGCGCCGTCAGAAAATCGTGCAAGCGGGATGGCAGCCAGGGCATCAACGGTTCGGCAAGACCGCCAGTCAGGCTGACCGCCGAGACACCTCCGGCAACCAGGCGATCGATCATGCGCGCCGCGGCATCGGCCGCCTCTTGCACCAGCTCGACGGCGAGCGGGTCCCTGCGTGACGCATATTCGAACACTAGCGGGGCCAACTCCGCGTATTGAGCGGGCGTAGCGCTTGAGGCAAACGCGACAATTTTCGCTGGATCGCGCCGATAGCGGTCAAGAATGAGATCGGAAAGCTTGCTGCGCTCGGCCCGCCCATCATAGGACCACAGGCTACGGCGAAGCGCCTCCCGGCCCATCCTCTGGCCACCGGCCTCGTCGGAAATCTCGGCCCCCCAGCCGCCAACATCGATTCGCTTGCCATCCACAATGGCCAATCCGCATGACCCTGTGCCGAGGATCACGATGCCGCCGTTGCCGCCGCGATGCGCCCCGAGCCAAGCGATATAGGCATCGGTCGAGACAACGGTTGACGCAAAGGAGTTCAGGCCAGCACACAAGCGATCACAAGCGCTTCTCAGGCCGGCGCCGGCCAATCCTAACCCTGCGTGTGCACGGTGGAGCACGCGCTCATCGAGGCCTGCGGCCCGTATAGCCGCCCGGCTCGCCGCCCGGATGGAATCTTTCGCTAGGTCTAAATCTAAATGAATATTGGCCGGGCCACTCAACCCCTCGCCTAACAAATTACCTTCCACATCGCGTAGGCGAGCCCGGCAAGACGAGGCGCCCCCGTCTATTCCGATAAAGAATTGGTCAGGCATTGATTGGTGCTTGAACCCATCGCAGTGGGAACCTGTATGCGATTACCAGTCATTATCCTAAATGTCGAGTGACTAACGAACCGCAAATGACTTCAAGCAGGTCCTTTTGACGCAACTGTGGCAGCAATCAAGCAGGACCTGGCTGCGACACGCTGGCCCTACTCGCCCTTCACTTAGCCGATTCTCGGCCGGCGACCCAAGTCCCAAGCACCTCAAGGCTGTGGGGATTAAGGGCCACGAGATCGGCGCGGTTGCCCGTTCGAACCGACCCTAAATGGTGCCCAAGGCCTAGGAATTCGGCCGGATTTCTTGATGCGTAGGTGATGGCGTCTTCCAGCGGAACATCGAGAAGGCGGACGCAATTCCGGACCGCCGTGGCCATATCGATGGCTGCCCCCGCCAAAGTGCCATCTGCCCTCGCGCACCGGCCGTCTATCGCCTCGATTTCCTCGCCGTAAAGACTGAACTTCGACAGACCGCCCCCGACCGGCGCCATCGCATCAGTGACAAGAACAGGTCGAGCCCGCCCTCGCAGCGCCAGACGAAGCATCACCGGGCTCACGTGGAATCCGTCGGCGATCATCCCGAACCAGGCATTTGCCGACTCCAACGCCGCGGCGATCGGGCCAGGCTCGCGGCTGGCCAAAGGCCTCATGGCATTGAAGAGATGCGTGAAGCCGCTGAGACCTTCCTTCATCGCCAGCAGAGTCTCATCATAAGTTGCCATCGAATGGCCGAGCGAAACGCGAGCCCCTGACTTGACGAGTTCAGCAATAAAGCCTCGCGGCACGCGTTCCGGCGCCAAAGTCACCAGCAGCTCGCCTTTGCGCGGGCCGCAAAGCATTTCGAGGTCGGCAGGTTCGGGGGATCGCATCAGCTCCGGATTATGCACCCCTGGTTTTTCCGGCGAGAGGAATGGTCCCTCAAGATGAATGCCGAGAATGCTCGGCTCGCTTCCCACCAGCGATTGGGCCGCCGCCACGGCGGCTCTCGTCTTTTCGGGCGTATCCGTGATGAAAGTCGGGAGCAGCGAGGTGGTGCCAAACTTCCGATGCGCCTCCGCGATTTTGCGTATGGTCTCGGGCGTCGGCGAATTGTTGAACAGGACGTCCCCGCCACCGTTCACTTGAATGTCGATGAACCCTGGAACAAGCCATGACCCAGGGGGCAGCTTGCGAATCTCGAAGTCCACCGGGAGTTCCGACTGCGGGACCAGGCCGGCGATGATAGAGCCTTCGATGATGACAGCAGCATTTTGGTGCTGTTGCCAGCCGTCGAAAACAGTGTCGGCGGCAATGGCGAACCCCTGTGACCCGCTCATCGCGTGCGCGTGACCTTTCGCAAGTGCCGCGGCTGGTCGACATTGATGCCGCGATGCTGTGCGAGATGGATAGCGAGCGCATAAAAGCTTTGAATGAGACACACAGTGTCGGTGTCGGGATGATCTGGCGCAAGAGTCGGCAAGCGTGTTCCCATGTGACTCTCACCCGTTACCAGCACCGACGCTCCCTTGCGGCAAAGATCGGCGGCGACTTCGGCCAAGTTCGCGCCGGCAGCATCTCCCACCGCAAAAATGAGCACGGGATAATCTTTCGAAACGAGAGTGATGGGGCCGTGCTGGAATTCGGCGCCGCTGAACGCCTCAGCATGAATGTTGCAAACCTCCTTAAGCTTCAAGGACGCTTCGCGTGCGATGGCGAGCGTGGGACCGCGGCCCAATATGACCAAGTTACCCGCGGCGAACTGTGCGCCGAGACCCTTCGACCAATCGAGCTCGGAGGCAGATGCGAGTCGATCGGGCAAGCGGTCGAGAGCGGCCTTGATCGCGCGATCATCGGCCCAAAGGGCAACCAGGTCGAGCAAGGCGGTGAGCGATGCGACGAACGTCTTGGTCGCGGCCACGCTAACTTCAGGCCCCGCGGCCATCGGCAGAACGAGGTCGCAAGCTACCGCCAATGGGCTCTCGGTATCATTAACAATGGCGGCAGTGAGAGCGCCGGAAGCCTTTGCCGAGGACGCGGACTCAACGAGATCCTCACTACGGCCCGATTGTGAGATGGCGAGAAACGGTTGACCATCGAGCCGTAAGTCTTTGTGGTAAACCGAGGTGATGCTCGGGGCAGCTTCGGCGACCGGCACGCCGAGATAGCGCTCGATCAGATATTTTCCGAAGGTGGCGGCATGGGCAGAGCTGCCGCGCGCGCACGTCACGACCACTTGCGGCTGCCTCTTTCTCAAGAAGCCGATAAGCTCGCGCAGAGGCTGCGCGAGACTAACGGCTTGGCGGCGCACCGCATCGGGAGCCTGACGGAATTCGGCTGAAATCAGCGCGCCGTAATTGCTCATCGAGGGAAGCCTCACGTCAAACGGCCAATTACTCATCACGCTTGCGCCGGCAAGAGGCCCGTGCAATTCCTGCCCCGACTCGGCCTTCACCATAGCGAACGTTGCTCTACGTTCAACCTCATGACGTCAAGCAGAAGCTGGACCTTGGCCAACATGAGCGCTTCAGTCCTCAGATGACCACAGAACGCGCCAGTCCGCGCTACGCGGGCATAGATGTTTGGGAGCCGGCGGACATTCTGGAGTCTTTGATTGAAGGGCAATTCGCCGCCGTTGCGGCCGTTCGCGCCGCCCTTCCCGAAATAGAGGCGGCCGCAATCGCCATGCAGGAGAGGCTGCGTGAGCGAGGGCGGCTGGTCTACGCCGGCGCCGGCACGTCAGGCCGCATGGGTGTGCAGGACGGCGCCGAGCTCATTCCCACCTTCAGCTGGCCCGATGACCGGCTGTTACTGCTGATTGCGGGAGGCAAGGACGCGCTCCTGCAATCGGTCGAAGGCGCAGAGGATGAAGTGGAGCAAGCCGTTGCGCTCGTCACTCGGCATGAGATCAATGCCGCTGATGTGCTGATAGCGGTTGCTGCGAGCGGGACGACGCCATTCACGATGACATGCTTGCGCGAAGCGCGAAAGCGCGGCGCGCTCACGGTCGGAATTGCCAACAACCGAGACACGCCGATCTTGCACGAATCGCATCACGCGATCCTTCTCAACACGGGGTCGGAGCCCATCGCGGGCTCGACGCGGATGAAGGCCGGCACGGCGCAGAAGATCGCGCTCAACCTGCTGTCGTCTCTGCTGATGATCCTGCTCGGCAGAGTCTATCAGGGACTGATGGTCGATGTGCGGGCCCTGAATAAGAAGCTCGTGCGGCGTAGCGAGGACATGCTGATGCAGTTGACCGGACGCAGCCGGGATGAAGCTCGTGCTGCGCTCGATCGCGCGAACGGCAGCGTCAAGGTTGCCGTCCTATTGTTGCATGGCTGCGATCCCGACAGGGCGGCCGATCTGCTCGATCGAGCCGCCGGCCAACTCGGTAAAGCGCTGGAACTCCTGAAAGCTCCCGGCTCGGACGCCGCCTAACTCCTTCAGCTCTTTTCGCAACCGTCTCAAGCTTCGCGCGTTCCGCCTTTGGATCGTGCGCCTGAGTGCCACTGGATGATTATTTCGATCGCCCAGTTGAAAACGAAGCGCTTGAACCCGAGATACCCGCGGGGGCCGGGTAGGAGCCTGGCCATGAAGGGATTGTTAGTCTTAAGTCTGATAGGCGCCGGCATCTACGGCGCTTTAGTTGTGAGTCACGATCTCCTTCGAAGCGACAAGCCACAAGGCCTGTTCGCTGGAGAAAGCCTTGGCGATCCAGGCGCCCGGCAGTTGCGTTCGTGGGGCTCCGATCTTCCGGCGTTGGTAACCTCTCAGCCGGCATCGGTGTCGCTACGCAAGCCTGATGCGACAGCAAGCTCCTCTGAGAACGGCCAAGCTCCGGCCACTGATGCAGGTCTCTTGCCTGTGGCACAGGCAAAATCAACTCCTGCCCAGTCCGCCAGCATGACATATCCGACCGGCGAATGGACGAAGGTCGCACTTGCCGCGAGGGTGCACAGCGATGCTTCTGTTTCCTCCCCAATCATCAGCTTCTATCAGGCCGGCACGGCGTTGCAGGTCCTCGACCGTCAAAACGGCTGGGTGCAGGTCGCCGATCCCGCCTCCGGAGAGAGTGGCTGGGTGTTCGATCAATATCTCGCGCCGGCCACCGGCCCGACCGTGACTCAAACAGCCCTGGAGACAAGCGCCAGCAAGCCGGTGGCAGAGCCGGCGCGGGCTAATCGGGTGCCAGGTGCAAAGAAACGCGTCAGGGCGCCAAGGCCAGCAGTTCGCAGGCCGGAGGACGTCGCAATGGCCCAATTCGAGAGGCGATGGGAGCGGCGCGCCGAACGCCGCGGCGGGTTCGGCTTCTTCTTTGGCCGCTTTGCCAGAAACGAAGCGGAGTTCCGCTAGGCCAGCTGCGGCGTTCCAACTCTTGCGACCGGTCTACTGACCGCCACCAAACAGGCGCCTGAAGAAGCCGCCGCGCCTCTGGGGCTGGTTATCGGATTGGGCAAACTCGTCGCCCGGCCTGAAATAGTAGTAACCGGGCTTTGCCGAGCGGCGAGCGGTCTGGCCATAACGCGAGCCGGAGCTTTGCCCGCTTGCCACCTTGCCCTCGCCACCTGGCGTGAGGCCGGCAAGCACGACCTGAGTATTTTCGAGGCCAGTCTTCGCGACCAGCGCATAGAGCGTTGCGGCATTTTGCGGCGCGATGCGTACGCAACCGTGTGACGCCGGCTTGCCAAGGTTCTTCACCTCATAGCTGCCGTGGATCGCATGACCGTCTTTCATGAAGAAGATCGCATGCGGCATGGGAGCGTTGTCCCACTCCTTGCTGTACCAGATCTCGTTCATGGAAAGGGCAGTATAGGTTCCTGACGGCGTCGAGTATCTGGTCATACCGGTCGAGACCGGCCAGTTGTATCGTTCCACGCCATCGAGTGAGACTGTCATCCTCTGTTTGGTCTTGTCGATGTTGATGAGGATAGTGGCGGGAACCGGACTCGTTGTATTTGCTGCCGCCTGACTTTGCGATTGACCACCGCAGACATTTACCTTGTCGTTCCACGCCATGCCTGCTTTGTCGCATTCGACTCTCGTGAGCGGCGGGCCTGAGCGCTCCGCCGCGTCAGGCTTGGGTGTAGTCCTCGCCGACTCGGATGCCGATCCGCAGACATTGGCATTGTCATTCCACTGGAGACTCGCGGTCTCGCAGTCGATGCGCGTTAAAGGTTGCGTTGAAATGGGATCGGCGTGTGCCTGGCTGGCCACAGCAATGCCGATGATCGCAAAGATTAGAGCGGAGAATTTCACGTCCTCACCCCGGGAAGGCTGGCGATCAGTAACGCAACAGACCGCCGGCTGTTCCAATATCGCTTGTGTGACACTTTAAAGGACATCGACGCGGCGAGGTCGAGGTCTGCTGCAAGCAGCTGAAACGGCGCCCAGAGTCGACTCGTAAAAAGTACTCGACCGCTTTGCCATGGCGCGGCACCATGGAGCGTCAGACGCGTCAAAGAGCGAACCGAGAGGATGTGCTTCATGTGGAAGAAAGTCGTGTTTGCTTTCGCTATCACCGGCATCTTGTCCGCGACAGCCGTACCCTTAAGTGCCCGCGAATACAAACACAGCGGTTGTGCTGACGCTGCCAAGGTGCGGTTTCCGGCGGATCGCGCGGCACGCAAGGAGTTCAAACACTGGTGCAAGGCCCAGTGGAAAATCTATAAGGAGACTCACCCGTAGGAGCGCGTGATCTTCGTTTCGCCTTGGCGCCTGAAGTCGGCCAGGCGAAGTCCACGCGGTGACGAAATGCCTCCGCCCAAAGCAAAGAGGCTGATCGTCACCGCCGACGATTTTGGACGTTCGCTTCCCGTCAACGAAGCCGTTGAGAGCGCTCACCGTGAGGGGATCCTCTCTGCAGCAAGCCTGATGGTTGGCGCACCAGCCGCCGGCGATGCGGTTGCGCGCATGCGCAAACTGCCGGCGCTTGGCGTCGGCCTGCATCTCACGCTGCTCGAAGGACGTCCACTCTTGCCGCCCGAGAAGGTGCCGGGCCTGGTCGGACCTGACGGGCGTTTCTCAAATGATGCCGTGCGCTTCGGCATGGCGCTCTACTTCTTGCCCGAACTTCGCCGCCAAGCGCGCGCCGAAATCGCCGCCCAGTTCGAGCGTTTCGCCGGAACCGGGCTGGTCATGGACCACGTCAACGGCCACCGGCATTTCCATCTGCATCCCGTCGTTGTGCAAGCCATCGCGGACCTCGCGCCGCGCTTTGGGCGCCCACCAGTCCGCGTTCCGCTCGAGCCGCCCAAGGCCTCATATGCGGCGAGCGGCGATCGCTTCGTTGGACGCATGACGAGCTGGTTGTTCTATCTCGCACAGGTACAGCGGCTCCGCCGAGCTCTGCTTTCGGCCGGCATAAAATCGAACGATCACGTGTTCGGATTGTATGACAGCGGCGCCATGGTCGAGGATCGGCTGCTCAAGCTCATTCCTCAGCTGCCCTCTGGACTTTCCGAAATCTATTGCCACCCAGCGACGCGCCGTTGGGTTGGTGCCGACAGCCTCCCTTCTTCTTATCGATGCGAAGAGGAGTTCCGCGCGCTGATCAGCCCAGCCGTAAAGGAGAAGCTACAGGACTCAGGCCTGCGTCCCATGTCCTTCCGCGCGGCGATTGAGAGTTAAGGGGGTCAGAAGCCGTGAGCCGATTGTGGCAATCCGGTTACCAGGCGGAATTGCGGTCCTTGAGCGTCACCGAGCGCCAGCCTTGCCGTTCGGACAATGCTGGAAGCGTTCAGTCCCGCAAGCTCGTACATCTGATGCGGATGGCCATGGTCGATAAAAACATCGGGCAGAACCAGGCAGCGGATCTTGAGGCCGCTGTCGAGTAGCTGTGCTTCGGCAAGCGTCTGCAGCACGTGGCTGCCAAAGCCGCCAATCGAACCCTCTTCCACCGTGATCAGCACTTCATGCTCGCGCGCAAGATCGAGGATCAGGTCGCGGTCGAGCGGCTTCATGAAGCGTGCATCGGCAACCGTCGCCGGGAGGCCGAAAGTTGCAAGTTGGTCCGCCGCCTTCAATGCTTCGGCCAGCCGCGCGCCGAGCGAAATGATGGCGATGGACGTGCCTTCACGCAAGATGCGACCTTTGCCGATCGACAACACCGCACCTTCAGCCGGCAATTCCACGCCGGTGCCCTCGCCACGCGGATAACGCACGGCCGACGGCCGATCGTTGATGGCCACTTGGGTGGCCACCATGTGCCGGAGTTCCGCCTCGTCGGCGGCGGCCATGACCACGAAGCCTGGTAGGCAACCGAGATAGGCAAGATCGAAAGAGCCGGCATGCGTCGGCCCGTCGGCGCCAACCAAGCCGGCGCGGTCGAGAGCGAACCTCACCGGTAAGCTCTGGATTGCCACGTCGTGCACGACCTGGTCATAAGCCCGCTGCAGGAACGTCGAGTAAATCGCGGCAAAGGGTTTCATGCCTTCGCCTGCGAGACCGGCCGCGAACGTCACGGCATGCTGCTCGGCGATACCGACATCGAAAGTTCGCGTGGGGAACTCCTTGGCGAACCGATCAAGCCCGGTGCCGTCCGGCATCGCCGCCGTGATGGCGACGATCTTGTCGTCCTTTTTCGCCTCGGCGATCAGGCTATCGGCAAAGACTCGCGTATAGGATGGCGCTTTTGCCGGGGACTTCACCTGTGCGCCGGTCACCACATTGAACTGACTCACGCCGTGATATTTGTCGCTCGAGGCCTCGGCCGGCGCATAGCCCTTGCCCTTCTGCGTAACCACATGCACGAGGATCGGTCCTTCCGCGGCATCGCGCACGTTGCGCAGCACAGGCAAAAGCTGACCGAGATCGTGCCCGTCGATTGGGCCGACATAGTAAAAGCCCAATTCCTCGAACCACGCTCCGCCCTGCCAGACGTGGCGCGAGTATTTCTCGAGCCGCGCCAAGCGGCGTTCCCATCTCGTGGGCAGGCGCTTTGCGAATTTCTTAGCGAGCTTGCGCCAGGAAAAATATGAACGGCTCGAAGTGATGCGGGCAAGATAGGCGGACAGCGCGCCGGTTGGGGCCGCAATGGACATGCGGTTATCGTTGAGAACCACGATAAGACGCGTGTCGAGAGCGCCGGCATTGTTGATGGCTTCATAGGCCATGCCTGCGCTCATGGCGCCGTCACCGATCACGCAGATCACCCGGTTGTCGCCACCCGTCAGGTCGCGCGCTACAGCCATGCCAAGGCCTGCGGAAATCGAGGTGGAGGAATGGGCGGCACCGAACGGGTCGTACTCGGTTTCGACCCTCCGGGTGAATCCCGAAAGTCCGCCTGGCTGGCGGAGCGTGCGGATTTGACCTCTGCGGCCGGTCAGAATCTTGTGCGGATAGGCCTGGTGGCTGACGTCCCAGATCAGTCGATCGCGAGGCGTATCGAACAGGTAGTGGAGCGCGACCGTAAGCTCGACGACACCGAGACCCGCGCCGAGATGGCCTCCAGTGACCGACACCGCATCGATGGTTTCCTGCCTGAGCTCGGCTGCAAGCTGTACGAGGTCCGCCTCGGGAAGCGCGCGCAAGTCCTCCGGCGTCTGCACGCTGTCAAGCAGCGGCGTCTTCACCCTCGCCGGTGCATTCATTTAATCCCCGCCCCCTGTTACCTCACCCTCAACCCTGGGTGATCGCCCCGTCTTCAGCTCCCCGCCAAAAGCTTGTCGCCCTGTTTCGTCAGCGCGCTAACCAACGCATTTGCGCCGCCGGATCTTAGGATCGCTCCAAATTCAGCGCGGCGGCTTGCAAGCTCGCTAATGGTCCCATTGAGATAAACGTCGATGATCTTCCAGCCGTTGCCGGTGTTGCGCATGAGATAGTTGAGCTGAACCGCCGTTCTGTCTGACTGGACAATGCGGGTCTTCACGATCTTGTCGCCGTTTGGCTGATCCGCCGTCTGCAGCACCTCGAACTGCTCGCCGGCGAAATCATCGAAGCGGCTGGCATAGGTCGCGGTCGTCATTCTCGCGAAAGCAGTGACGATGCTCTGCTGCTCTGCGGCTGAGAGCGCATTCCAGTTCTGACCGACGGCAATTTTCGACATCAACGCAAGATCGTAGGTGCTGCCGAGAACGGGGGCGAGCTTGTCGTAACGTCCCTTGATTCCGAGCTGCTTCGCCTGCTTCATGGTGTTGAGCAACGTCGTATAGAAGCTATCGACTCGAGTCGCGGCGGCATCGCCGGCCGTGGCGAATCCATTGGCGGGCAGCAGGAAGGTAAGCGCCATTGCCAGACTGGCAACGATATGACGGAAGACCATTGCTCGTGACTTACTCAATTGCGCCCTCAATTGGCGTCTTGATTGGTACCTTGAAACGTGTTGGCCATGAATTCTTCGGTGAGCGTCTTCGGCGCCGAAGCCTGCCGGAATGGGCTCAGCGCCGTTGCTTGAACCGGCGCGAGGGGAACCAAATTCGCACGCCCGGCTGAGGTCCAGGCGCTCTGTGCCAGCGCCTCCTGCAATTCCGCTTGCCGCTTCTGATCCACGACGCTGCGCAGCATGGTGTAAAAATCCAGCGAGCTATCTTCAAGCTCTTTCATGTCGTTGACATCGTCGAGCTTGGTGAAGGGGCTCGCAATCGATCCGGCGACGGTAATGTTGTTCGCCGCCGAAGCAATCTGCGTGGGTAACAAATTGCCCGCGGGAATCGTAGCGACGAACTCGACAGTGGTGCCGAACAAGTCGCGCACATTGGTGGGGCCAATGATCGGCACGATCAGGTAGGGACTCTTGCGCAGGCCCCAGACATAGAGCGTCTGTCCGAAATCGCCCGACTGCTGCGGCAGCTTCTGGCGCGTCGCAACGTCGGCGACTCCGGCCAGGCCTACCGTTGAATTGATGGCGAAGCGACCGACGGTCGTGGCGGCGGCGTTCAAGCGCAACTGCAATATATCGTTGGCGAACACCATCGGCTCGGCCAGATTCGACACGAAGTTCTCGACCGAGTTGCGCACCGGCCGCGGCACGTTGTTCCGGTAGAACCCAGCAAGCGGATAAACCACTGAGCGATTGAACCGCTGGTTCTGCTCGAAAAGCGAGCGGTTCATCTTTTCGTACGGATCGTAGGCATCGCTTGAGTCGCCGGGCAAGCTCGCCACATCCGTGGGTGACTCGACGGCAGTATTGGCTGGCTTTGCGACGGCGGCCGAGTCGCGGGAGCCAACGAGTGTCGGCGAGGGAACGGACGGTCCCGACGCGGCACATGCCGAAAGCGTTGCAGCAAGCGCAATTGCTACCGCTGTCTTGCAAGGACCGGTAAACATGCTGACCCTCATCGCCCGTCCCCCGACGAGCGCATGCCGGCAGGACTCCGTGACCCGTAGGGGAGGCCCTGCATGACGGATTTTATCTCGAAAGACGCCGCCGGGCTTGGTTTATATTTTGGTATACTGGCAGGCCTCGTCTATGTTTAACGCATTGCAAAGCGTTGATCACATTTTGCACAATTTGCCCTATCCTCCTTGTTCTGCGGGGTTTTTACGACAGCTCGCGCTGACCCTGTCTAGGGGCGGCTTGGGGCTGAATTATCTCGAAATTACGTCATCTTGTTGCAGAAGCGCCACGGTGCGCCCGCAATCGCGAGCCCCGTTGCTGCGTCTCGCTGCGAGTCGGTCGCGCTTAACGTTAAGGGGCAAGGAAGTAGCTTGACCGCGTCTCGGTTTCGCGGGCTAACTGCCGATCAGAGGGGCTGCAAGTGGGGCAGAGACAGCCTGACAACTCATGAAAGTCATCCTGGCGCAACCGCGCGGGTTTTGTGCCGGTGTGGTGCGGGCAATTGAGATTGTTGAGCGCGCGCTCGATCGCTTCGGGCCGCCCGTTTATGTCCGTCACGAAATTGTTCATAACCGCCACGTCGTGGAAAGTCTCAAGGCCAAAGGAGCGCGCTTCGTCGAGGATCTGTCGGAGGTTCCTGCCGGCGCAGTGACGATTTTCAGCGCGCACGGTGTCTCCCGCGCCGTCGAGAAAGATGCCGAAGCGCGGGACTTGGCGGTGCTCGATGCCGTCTGTCCGCTGGTCGCCAAGGTCCATCACGAGGGCCAGCGCTATATCGATCAGGGCCGCGCTGTCATTCTGATCGGCCACGCCGGTCATCCCGAGATCGAAGGCACGATGGGACAGCTCAATGGGCAGGTCCATCTCATCCAACGCAAGGAAGAGGTCGAACAACTCGACATACCCGTCGATGCGCCGGTCGCCTACATCACGCAGACGACGCTGAGTGTCGATGACACGCGCGCGACGATCGAAGCCGTCAAGAAGCGATTCAAAGATGTGGTAGGGCCCGAGACGCGCGACATCTGCTACGCGACGCAGAATCGACAGACGGCAGTCCGCCAATTGGCAAGACTAGTCGACTTGATCCTCGTCGTTGGAGCGAGCAACAGCTCCAATTCGAATCGCTTGCGCGAAATCGGATCGGAGTCGGGCGTGCCGAGCTACCTCGTCGCCGATGGAAGCGCGTTGCGGCCAGAGTGGTTCAACGGCAAGAACACGGTTGGCCTGACCGCGGGTGCATCGGCGCCTGAGGTCTTGGTCGACGACGTCATTGTCGCGCTGCGGCGCTTTGGCCCGGTGGAAGTCTCGACGCTATCGGGCAAAGAAGAGAAGATCCAGTTCCGGCTTCCGCGCGAGCTCGTCGGGGACCGGAGCGCGTGAGCCGTTAGGGTTATCATGGGAATACCTCTTCGCCAGGCCGTAGCAGTCGGCAGCTATATTCTTCGCCAGCGTCTGCGCGGGAGAAAGCGCTATCCCTTGGTGCTGATGCTCGAGCCGCTATTCCGCTGCAATCTCGCCTGCGCCGGCTGCGGCAAAATCGATTATCCAGATCCCATTCTCGACCAGCGCCTCTCGGTCGCCGACTGCATGGAGGCAATCGACGAATGTGGTGCGCCGGTGGTGGTGCTCGCCGGCGGCGAGCCGCTTCTGCATCGGGAGCTTCCCGAGATCGTGGCAGGCGCGCTGGCGAAGAAGAAGTACGTCACCGTGTGCACCAACGCGCTACTGCTCGAGAAGAAACTCGACCAGTATCGGCCGCATCCCCAGTTCAATTGGTCGGTGCATCTCGACGGCGACAAGGCGATGCACGACAAATCAGTATGCCGCGACGGCGTCTACGACAAGGCAGTCGCCGCGCTTCAAGCGGCAAAGGCCAAGGGCTTCAGGGTCAATATCAACTGCACACTCTTCAGCGATGCGGAGTCTGACCGCGTGGCGAAATTCTTCGATCGGGTGGTGGAACTTGGCGCCGACGGGATCACTGTGTCGCCGGGCTACGCCTATGAGCGAGCGCCGGACCAGCAGCATTTCCTCAACCGCACCCGGACGAAGCAGCTCTTCCGCGACATCTTCAAGACACCGGGGATGAGGAAATGGCCGCTGTTCCAGTCAGGTCTGTTCCTCGATTTCCTCGCCGGCAATCAGACCTACCACTGCACGCCCTGGGGCAACCCGACGCGAACCGTGTTCGGCTGGCAGCGCCCCTGCTATCTGCTGGGCGAGGGCTACGCCAAGACCTTTGCTGAGTTGATGGACGACACGGATTGGAATAAATACGGCACGGGCAACTACGAGAAATGCGCCGACTGCATGGTGCATAGCGGCTTCGAAGCCTCTGCCGTTACCGATGCGGTCAAGCGGCCGTGGAAGGCGCTCAAAGTCGCGCTTGGCGGCGTGAGAACCGAAGGCCCGATGGCGCCCGACATCCCGCTCAGTGGACAGCGGCCCGCCGAGTATGTGTTTGCGCGGCACGTTCAGCAAAAACTAGCCGAGATCGAAGAAACCGAAGCCAGGGCCGAGAAGCCGGTGGCAGCGGAATAGCTGGGACATCGCCCGCCGCGTATCCGCCGCGAGGCCAATCATTGCCGGGAGCCGACCTGGCTGTCGCGCGAGTGATACGAGAACTGCCCCTACATCGACGCGTCCATCCTTACGCATTCCGGCCAGTGCTGCCGGCGGCACTGCCCGTGCGGCAGGATCGGCAACGACTCTGAGTGCGACAAAGGGCAGACCGTGCTCAATCGCGAGACGTGCCGCGATATGGCTCTCCATATCTGCCGCGACGGCGCCCGTCTTGGCGTAGAGCGCATGCTTCTCACCCAGACTTTCTAGCGGTCGATCGACGGCGGCGATGGTCGCGAGCTCGACGCCATCAATCGCGAGCTCTATTCGCGCCGCCCATGCCGGATCGGTTGGATAGCGAAAATCGCCATACACGATCTCGCGTGCGACGGCGCACGTCCCCGGCCCCTTCCCAGGCGCTAACCCAGCGGCAATCCCGAAGCTGACGACGGCCTCGGCGCCCCCTGCGATTTCCCGGCGGATGAGCTGCCCGAGTCTGCTGCCGTGCCCACCTGCGACGGCTCTGACTCGCTCGACTCGCGCGGCAATGCGCGCTTCTGCGCGAAGACCGGTCGCGGCGAGTACGAAGCCCCGACTTCGCGCTCGCCCGCTCACATCCCGACCAGGACTGATGTCGTGTTGGCGGCCTTCAGATTGCGATAGCGGGCAAGCGTCCAAAGCGGGAACAATTTCGCATAGCCGTGATAGCGAAGATAGAAGACGCGGGGAAAGCCGGTCGCGGTAAAGCGCTGCTCGGTCCAGAATCCGTCTGCTCCTTGCTCACGCAAAAGGTACTCGATGCCCCGCTTGATCGAGGGATGATCGACCTCGCCGGCTGCCATCAGTCCAAGCAGTGCCCAGGCTGTCTGCGACGCGGTGCTCGGGGAGGGCTCGTATCCACGATAGTCGAGCTTATAGCTCGTGCCGTCCTCACCCCATCCGCCGTCGGGATTCTGGATCGAGACCAGCCAGTCTACCGCTTTCCGGACAGGTGGCGACGATGCGTCGAGCTGCGCGGCATTGAGCGCACACAGCACGGCCCAGGTGCCGTAGATGTAGTTCATGCCCCAGCGGCCATACCAGCTTCCGTCAGCTTCCTGGGTGCGCAAAAGATAGGCCATCGCCTTGTCGAGCGGCTCGCTTTCGCCTCTGCGGGCGCCGAGCTGAGCGAGCATCGACACACAACGCGCGGTAACGTCCGCGGTGGGAGGATCAAGCAGCGCGCCATGATCGGCGAAGGGGATCTGGTTCAGGTAGTAGTACTCGTTATCGGCATCGAAGGCGGCAAAGCCACCATTTGCACTTTGCATGCCCACGATCCATTCCTGCGCACGGCCGATCGCTTGGCTGAATTTGCCACGGTCCCGCTCTGGCAAACGCGATGCCGCGCGATTCATCGCCATGGCCACGACCGCCGTATCGTCGAGATCGGGGTAGTGGGGATTGGCATATTGGAAGGCCCATCCGCCGGGACGAATGTTGGATCTTTGTGCAGCCCAGTCTCCCATCAGATCGAGTACCTGCAGTGGAGAGAGCCATTCCAGGCTCGCCAGCGCACGCTGCTCGCAATCTTCGCCGCCCACCTCGTGCAGAGCGTGGGCCATGAGTGCCGTGTCCCACACCGGCGACAGGCACGGCTGGCAGTAGGCTTCGTCATCCTTGACGACTAGCAGCTTCTCGATCGAGGCCCTTGCTGTCCTCACCCGCCAATCGTCCGCGCCAAAACCGAGCGCGTCGAACATGAGCAGGGCGTTCACCATGGCGGGAAAGATCGCGCCGAGCCCGTCCTCTCCGTTCAGCCGCTCCGTCACAAATTTCTCTGCGTAGCCGATCGCGCGGGCGCGCGTCGCTTTCGGCATATAGGGTTCAAGCGCCCGTAAGACCCGATCAATGCCGCCGAAGATCTCAGGCCAGGGCCAGGTCTGATGCGCGCCTTTGGGCCAGTGCCGCACCTGATCCGGCGGCACCACGAAGAGCTCGTCGATGCGTACACCTTTTGGATTGCGCGCGTACGGCTTGAGCGCGTTAAGCGCCATCAACGGCACGAGCACCGTGCGCGCCCAATAGGAGACCTTGTCGAGATGGAACGGAAACCATCGAGGCAGGAGCATGATCTCGACCGGCATGACCGGCACGGCGCGCCATGGGACTGCGCCATAAAGCGCGAGCAGGTTGCGCGTGAACACATTGCTGTTGGCAGCGCCGCCTTTTGCCAAGATCAGGCTACGCGCCCGCGCCATATGCGCGGCTTCTGGCGAATCGCCAATCATCTTCAGCGCGAAATAGGCCTTCACGCTTGCGCTGACATCGGAGGCGCCGCCGTGGAATAGCGGCCAGCCGCCATCGGCGGATTGAATGCGGCGGAGATAGCGCGCAATTTTCATTTCGATTTCGGCGTCCACCGGCTCGCCGCGATAATGGCACATCAGCACATATTCGGCAGGGATCGTGGCGTCTGCTTCGAGCTCGAAAACGAAATGGCCGTCCGCGCGCTGAAGCGCGCAGAGCGCCTTTGCCGCCGAGGCGATTGATGCCTCGAGCGCGTCGGTCTCGTCTTTGCCCCTGGTCTTCGGGCCAGCTGGCTTGCGCGTGCTCGACGCGATCTCACTGTCTTGCATCGCCGTTTACTCTCGCAAGATGGGCGGCCCGATTGCCTGACCGGATCGCGCCTTCGATGGTGGCAGGGAGTCCAGTGGCGGTCCAGTCGCCGGCAAGAAGGAGATTGGGCCAGGCGGTCTCGGCCGGAGGCCGCCTCGCATTCTCCTCAGGCAACGCGGCGAAAGTTGCGCGCCGTTCCTTGATGATGATCCAGGGCGGCAACTCGTGGCTCGCGCCGGTTATGGCAGCGATGTCGTCCCAGATCTTTTTTGCCAGATCCTCGCGTGGGGCCTCGATCCATCGATCGGCCGCGCTGATCGTCGCAGAGAGCCGACCCGGGAAGGCGAAAAGCCATTCCACCGTCCCGTTGACGATGCCCATGATCTTCGGCTGGGACTTAAGCGGCTCGATCTTGAAATGGGCATTCACGATGGCGCGGAACTCGGTTGGCGTTGGGAGGCCCGGCACAAGCAAGGCGGCGACTGCGGCAGGCAAGGCGAGAATGACCGTGTCGTTCGGCGCAAGCTGGAGGACGTCCTCGCCGAAATCGAGCTTGTGAACGCAATCGCCGAGGAACTCCAGGCGGCGCAGTTGATGGCTGAAGCGGAACTGCACGCCGCTACGCTCGAGGAAGGCGAGCGCCGGACCGATGAAAGCCGGCCCAAGCCCCTCTTGCGCAATCAGGGGACGAGTAGCCTGACCGCCCTTGAGCAGTGTCTCTCGCAGGACCGCGCCAGCCAGGAGCGACGACGCCTCAGGCGGCTCGGCATTCAGCGCCGCAAGAAGCACTGGCCGCGTGAGCCGCTCATAGAGCATCCCGGCGCAATCGATGATCTCACCGATGGGCCGATCCTTCTTCACGCCGAGGAGCTTAACCAGCGACAGGTACTCGGTTCCGTGCGTGCCCGGCACGCGCCGGCTTTCAGAAAAAACCCACCATGGAAGAGGCCCATCGTTCGGACGCAGCACCCAGCGCTCACCCGAGGCAAGATCGGCGAACGCGAATTCCGCGTGCTCAGGTCCGACAAGCTTTCCCTCGCTGCCGATGGTCTTCAGAAATGCCAGCGCCGCGCGATTGGCCGACAGCAGAAGGTGATTGCCGTTGTCGATAGTGAGCCCAAGGGCGGGCTCGAAATAAGAGCGGCAACGTCCGCCAGCGTGGCGCGCAAGCTCATGCACAACGATCTCGCGGCCGGTCGCTGTGAGCCCAACCGCCGCCGAGAGCCCGGCAAGTCCGGCGCCCACGATATGCACGGTTCCGGCCATCATCAGACGATGCCGTAGCGGGCGACTGCGCTTAAGAATTGCAGCTTGGAAGGGCGGACCTTCTGCCGCGGTGGCTTCCAACCGCGAGCGACGAGCTTGTCGAGCAGAGCGCGGTAGACCGAAGCCATGATGCGCGGCGAGCGCACGCTTTCCTTGCTGCATCCCACCATCACCGCGTCGGCTTCGGTGAAATGCCCACCGGCGCGGTTCGCGACAACCATGCAGGCGTCGCGGAGGCGTGCATGCGCCAGCACTTTGCCGATGTCCTTTTCCTCTATTCCGGCGCTGGCGAGAGCTTCCGCAGGAAGATAGAGCCGTCCGAGTTCTGCGTCCTCATCGAGGTCTCGGAGCACGTTTGTCATCTGCAAGGCGCGGCCCAGGTGATGCGACAGAAGAATCCCCTTGTCATCCTCCACGCCGAAGATCTTGACCGAGAGCCGCCCGACCGCAGAAGCAACGCGGTCGCAATAAAGCTCGAACGTCTCCCAACTGGGCCCGCGCATCTCGCGCCGCACATCCATCTCCATACCGTCGATGACGTCGAGGAAATCCTGCTGACGCATGCCGAAGCGGGCGAGCGGCCGGGCAAGCTCCTGGGTAAGCTCGGTCGGGCCGCCGTCATGGAGGCGCGCAATATCGGCGCGCCACTGATCGAGCATCGCGAGCCGCCCGGCGCGCGGGCCGCCGTCATCGGCGATATCGTCGACCGCGCGGCAGAAGGCGTAGACCGCGTACATCGCCTCACGCTGCTCCGGCGGAAGGATGCGCATAGCGAGATAAAACGAGCTGTTCTTGGCGACCGGCGCCCGCGCCGCAGGAGCCGGGATTTCGGCGACCACACTCATCTGAGCCGCAGCCGAAGAGCGGCGGTAGGCCCGATGAGCCGGGCAGTGCCAGCATCGAGCGCTCCCCATAGCCCGTGCCAAGCCATGCCCGGCTTGGTAAGATGCACGCGCTCGCTCAACGGATCGCGCACCATCAGAATGGCGATGAGCTTATGGGCGAGGCCCACGATTGCTCCCGTCTCGAGGCCGAGCCGCGCGTCGCGCACGGCGAGCGGCAGCTTTGAGGCCTCCGGCATTAGCGCCGCCGTCTTCCTGGCGATCTCGTGGAGGCCGGCTAGCAAAGCCTGTGACGCACGCGGGTCAAACAACGCTGCCACAGTCGTCCGATGCGCCGCCAAGACATCGAGCGGCAAGTAGACGCGGTCGAGGTCGCAATAGTCCTTGGCGCAATCCTGGAGATGGTTGATCACCTGCAACGCCGAGCAGAGCGGATCGGAATAGGCCCAAGTTGATTCGTCCTCACCGTACACATCGAGCACGAAGCGCCCGACCGGCATGGCCGAGTAACGGCAATAATGGATGAGCTCATCCCAATTCGCGTAGCGGCGCTTGGTCACGTCCATGCGGAACGCCGCGAGGAGATCGAGCGGATGGGTCGGAGCAAGCCCCGTCTCCGCCAGTACCTGCCTCACCGGGATGGCTGCCTTGGCGCTGTTGGACTTGCCAAGAAGCGTGTCTTCGAGCGCGGCGAGGCCTGCGAATTTGTCTTGCTCTGACAGCTTTGGATGGTCGGCGATGTCGTCGGCGGCGCGGGCAAAACGGTAGAAACTCAGGATCGGTTTGCGCAGGCGGGGTATGATGAGAAACGAGGCGACGGGAAAGTTCTCACCGTGCTCCGTCTTGCTCGCTTCGATACTGAAAGCCGCGGTCATTGCTTGGCTGCAAGCGCCTGACTGCGCCCCTTCCATTGTCCGCCTCTGCCCCGCCAGTGCTGATACGCCGAATCGAGAGTGAACGCCGCATAGGCTGCCGCGATCACGGGTAACATCGCGGCCCATAACGGGAAAATGCGATAGAAGTGGAGTATGGGCAGGTAGGCGAGAGCCATCAAGGCCCACGCCGCGAGGCCTAAGAAATTTGCGGGAAAATTGCCATTCAACGCAAAAAATGGCGGGGTCAGATACGCAAAAATCATCGCGAAAATAGTGGTGATAAGGAGAAATGGTGAAAAGCGGAGCTGCGCGTAGGCCGAGCGGGCCACCATGCGGCGAATGTCGCCAAAACGGGGATAGGCACGCAGGCTCCGCACACGATTGCTGAGGCCGACCCAGATCGGCCCTTCTTTCTTGAGCAGCGCCGCAAGGGCGCAATCGTCGATCATCGCGCCGCGGATTTTGCCGAGGCCCCCTGCCCGTTCGAGCGCACGCCCATCGACCAGCATGCAGCCGCCGGCAGCTGCTGCGGTCTTGGCAGTCCTGCGATTAACCCACGAGAACGGGTAGAGCATCTGAAAGAAGAACACGAAGGCAGGGATGAGCGCGCGCTCGGCCACGCTCTCGCAATTGAGCTTGGCCATGATCGAGGTCATGACGAGGTCATCTTGCTCAGCGCGAGAGACGAGGCGCCGCAAGGCGTCGGGCGCGTATTCGATATCGGCATCGGTGAAGAGTAAGTAGTCGGGCTGATCTCCGCCCGCATCGACATGGGCGAGGCCTTGTTGCATCGCCCACACCTTGCCGGTCCATCCGGCTGGCAGAGCTTGGCCTGACACGATAGCGACATCGAATTTCGCATCCGTCGCGACGGAACGAGCAATTGCAGCCGTCCCATCGCTGCTCTGGTCGTCGACCAGGAGAACGGAGAATCTGCCGGGGTAGTCCTGCGCCAAAAGCGAGCCGAGACTCCTTGGCACCAGCTTCGCTTCATCGCGCGCCGGGATGATTGCGGTGACGCTCGGCCATGCGCTCGGGCGTTCCAGCTCATCGACATCATCACGCTGTCGCATGAGCCAGAAACCGCCGCGGAAGGCGAGGAGGTAAATCCAGACCGCGAGCACCAGCCAAGCGATGACGAGCTCGGCCGTCACGACACAAAGCCCGCTTTGCGAAACCAATCGATGGCGTCGCGAATGCCTTCCTCCGCAGGCCTTGCCCGGTAGCCGAGTTCGCGTTCGGCCTTGGCCGACGTGAAGAACATATGCTGCTTCGACATGCGCAGCCCGTCGAGCGTGAGCAACGGTTCTCGCTTGGTCACATGCGCTACCGTTTCGGCGAGAAATGCGAGCGGGTAGAGCGGCGCACGCGGCAAGCGCACGCGCGGCGGCGAGTGCCCCGCAAGACGCGCAATCCCGGCCAGCAGCTCGGCGAGCGTCATGTTCTCCCCGCCGAGAATGTAGCGCTCACCGATCCGGCCAGACTTAAGCGCCGCAAGATGTCCAGCAGCGACGTCGTCGACGTGCACGATATTGAGACCGGTATCGACAAAGGCTGGCATGCGTCCCGACGCAGCCTCGACGATCATGCGCCCGGTTGGCGTCGGGCGCCTGTCGCGAGGGCCGACCGGCGTCGATGGGTTGACGATGACGGCCGGAAGCCCGTCCGCGATCATGCGTTCGACCAGCCGCTCGGCAGCAACCTTGCTGCGCTTGTAGGCGCCAATGGCTTCACCCTCGTGGAGAGGAGCGCTTTCGTCCGCCGGAGTCCCATCTTCCCGAAGCTTCAGTGTGGCGACGCTCGACGTATAGACGATGCGCTCCGCGCCGGCGGCTTTAGCCGCCTCCATCACCATCCTGGTTCCCTCGACATTGGCTTTCACGATCTCGCCTGGATCTGGCGCCCACAGCCGGTAATCGGCGGCGACATGAAAGACGTACCGCGCGCCTTGCGCCGCAGCAAAGACCGCCCGCTCGTCGCGCATGTCGCCTCCGACGATCTCGGTGTCGAGGCCGTCGAGATTGCCTCGCGGGCTGCCCGCCCGCACCAGCGCGCGCAGAGCAAAGCCTGCCCTGGACAGTTCCCGTCCTACTGCCGAGCCGACAAAACCCGAAGCCCCCGTGATGAAGACGCGATCCTTGGCCGGCACTATCTTGCCCTGCGTGGTGAGGTGGGTTGTCGGCGCCAGCGCGTGTCGGGTGAAAGCGGTGTTAGGCGAAGGTGTTAACGTTCGGCGACAGCGGTCAGTACGTCGACCATAGGCCCGGCGTGGCAAGCTCGACAAGATGACCGTCAGGATCGCGGAAATAAAGACTCGTGCCGCCGCGCGGCCACTTCACCTCGCCTTCGATCGAGACTCCATGCGATTGCAGGCATTTTCTCCAGGCGTCCAGGTCGTCGCCTGAGATGGCGAAGGCGAGATGAAGCCGCCCATTGCCGTCGTGCCGCGGGATCGTGCCTCCGGGAAGAACGGCCGTCGTCGTGGTAGAGCCCTTCAGGAAAAGAAGCAGGACTTGCCCACCCGGCACGTTCAAGGGTTGAAACGCCCGGGTTGCTCCCTCCTTCGTCGTCACCCCGGAGAGAGGGCGAAGTCCAAGAACGCGCTGATAGAACTCGCACGAGCGGTCCACGTCATCGACGTAGAGAGCTGTTTCCAGCAGCCTGCTAACGCTCGTCATTTCTTCACCTAATCTGGACGATCTGACGCCAGGGTCATTTAACGACCGGCCTCGCGAAGGTCACACTCTGCCGCAATCGTCGTCCATAACAACGCCCGAATTCATAGGAAAATCGCCACATCGACAGTTTGCTCTCTCGATCTCATGCATAAGCTTCTTGCCTTCATTCTGAAACTCGCGCCAGCCGCCATGGGCGCCTTCGCTTTGATGCTGGCCCAGGCGAGCGCAGCCACACCGACCGCGGCAGGGGTTTGGAAGCAGATCGACGAGAACGGCAAGGTCGGCGCCCTCGTCACCATCAGCGAAGAGAACGGCGTCTATATCGGCAGGCTTTCGCGCTTGTTTCTCGACCCAGGAGACGATCCCAACCCGGTTTGCACCGAATGTCCCGGCGCAAGGCACAATAAGCCCATCCTTGGCCTGGTCTTCATCGAAGGTATGAAGCAGTCGGGCCTCGACTATGAGGGCGGCACGATCCTCGATCCGGATACTGGAAAGCTTTACAAGGCGAGCATGAGTCTCGATCCCGGGGGCTCGCGCCTCACGGTGAGGGGATATGTCGGATTGTCAATCTTCGGCCGGAGTCAGACTTGGACTCGCGTCCAGTGAAATCGCGTCAGAAGCGCGATAAACGTCAATCAGGCCGACAGCGTCGTCAAACCGCAGCCCCTGCGAAGGGTGCCGACGTGTTTGAGACGGCTATTTCCAGGGTCGTCAGGGCCTGCTGCCGTCGCCCTTTTCTCGTGCTTGCCGTCGCCGCGCTTGCATCACTCGCTGCCGTCCTCTTCACTTACGAAAAATTTGCGATCAACACCGACACCAGCGAGTTTATCTCATCAAAGTTGCCATGGCGTCAGCGCGAGATTCAGCTCGACGCTGCATTTCCCCAGCAGGTCGACACACTGCTCGTGGTCGTCGATGGAAAGACGCCCGAGCTTGCGGCCGATGCCGCGGATAAGCTGGGCTCCGCGCTTCAGGGCCGAGATCATATCCAAGCCGTATATGGCGAGGAGATTAATCGCTTCTTCGACAAGAACGGCCTCCTCTATTTGTCTCTCGACGAGGTCAAGACAACGACCGACCAGTTGATCCGCGCGCAGCCTTTTCTCGGAACGCTCGCCGCCGATCCAACGCTGCGCGGCCTGGCAGAAGCTCTTGGCTTCATTCCGGCGGGCGTGAAGGAGGGGCAAATCTCGCTTAAAGATTTCGCCACTCCGCTCATCAATCTCTCGACTGCCATCGACACACTGCTTCAGGATCGTCCGGCTTCCATCTCGTGGACCGAGCTGATGACCGGCGAACCTCCCGCCGCCCGCGAGCTCCGCCGCTTCATCCGCGTCAAGCCGGTGCTCGACTACGATGACCTCGAGCCGGGCGCGAACGCATCGGAGACGATCCGTAAGACGGCCTCCGAACTTGGTCTCACGCCAGACAAGGGCGTCACCGTCCGCCTCACTGGCCAGGTCGCCATGGCCGACGAGGAGTTCGCATCAGTAGCCGACGGGGCTCTGCGCAATCTGCTTCTGACGCTATCGGCCGTCCTTCTCCTTCTCTGGATTGGGTTGCGGTCAGGGCGGATCATTTTTGCCGTCGTGGTTTGCCTGCTGGTCGGGCTTGCGCTGACGGCAGCGGTCGGACTTGCGTTGGTGGGTTCGCTAAACCTGATTTCTGTGGCCTTTGCCGTCTTGTTTATCGGCATCGGCGTCGACTTCGGCATCCAGGTGGCAGTGCGCTATCGGCGCGAGCGCCACCTCAACAGCGATCTCCAGGGCGCGCTCGGCGCCGCCGCGAGCGCGATTGCAAAGCCGCTCGCTCTTGCCGCAGCTGCCACTGCGGCGGGTTTCTTCGCCTTCCTGCCGAGCGACTATGTCGGCATCTCCGAGCTCGGGCTGATTGCAGGAGTTGGGATGATCATCGCCTTCATCATTAGCCTTACCCTTCTTCCAGCGCTGCTCTCCTTATTGCGGCCACCTGCCGAGCATCACGCCATAGGCTATCGCGGGCTTGCGCCGGTCGATCGCTTCACTGCGCGCCATCGGATCCCGCTTCTTGTGCTTATCGCCGTCGCCGTCGTCGCCGGCCTTCCGTTGTTCAACTACCTTAAGTTCGATTTCAACCCGATCAATCTGCGCAACAGCAGCGTCGAGTCCGTCACGACTTTCCTCGACCTAAGCAAGGACCCGACGACGACGCCGAACGTCATCAATGTGCTCGCTCCCTCTTTGAGAGAAGCGAACGATCTGGCGCAGCGTCTGAACAAGCTTCCCGAGGTTTCCGAGACGGCGACGCTGCAAAGCTTCGTTCCGGGCGACCAGGAGCAAAAGCTCGCCGTCATCGCCGATGCGGCGTCCCTGCTCGACCCCACGCTCAACGTTGCAGAAACGAAGCCCACACCAAGCGACGAAGACACTCGGAAGGCTCTGAGCACGGCCGCGGACGCGTTCCAGAAGCTTGATCAAACCGATGATCGGGCGGTGGGCGTGAAGATCGCAAACTCGCTAAAGGCGCTGACCGAGGCAAGCGAAGCGAAACGCGCCGCGGTGGAAACCGCTTTGCTGAGCGGCTTGAAGCTGCGTCTTCAGCAAATCCGCTCAAGCCTCCACCCCGAAAGTGTCTCGCTCGACAACCTGCTGAAGGAATTGACCCAAGATTGGATTGCCAAAGACGGTCGCGCTCGCGTCGAGGTGCGGCCTAAGGGCAACCAGAACGACAACGAGACGATGGCGCGCTTCGCTTCTGCCGTGCTGAAGGTCGCGCCGGAAGCGACCGGCATGCCGATCCTGATCCAGGAATCGGCCAAGACCATCGTGCGCGCCTTCATCTATGCGGTGGCTCTGGCTCTGCTTTGCATCACGGCGCTTCTCTTCATCGTGCTGCGGAGCACGCGCGACGTCCTTTTGACGCTCGTGCCGCTGCTGATCGCCGGCATCGTCACGCTCGAGCTAACGGTCTTGTTCGGCGTGCCGCTCAACTTCGCCAACATCATCGCCCTGCCGCTGCTTCTCGGCGTCGGCGTCGCTTTCAAGATCTACTACGTGCTGGCCTGGAGAGAGGGGGAGACAAACCTGCTCTCCTCCGCCCTCACTCGCGCGGTGTTCTTCAGCGCGCTCACAACCGCGACCGCCTTTGCCAGCCTGTGGCTGTCGAACCACCCGGGGACCTCAAGCATGGGCAAGCTCTTGAGCCTCTCCCTTCTCACCACCTTTGTCGCGGCCGTCCTGATTCAGCCGATTTTGATGGGGCCTCCCAGACGCGCCAAGACCGGCTGATTATTTCGGCAAGAGGGCTTAGGATGCTCTATAGGGGCGAAGCCGATGCGCATCATTGAAGCCGAACCAGCACAAGGCGCCAGTGCCGAGGCGACCGAGCGTCCGCCACGCCGAGATGGGGCGCACAGCCGTCCGCTGCCGGAGCCTGACCGTCGCAGCACATTGCGCCTGGTTCTGGAGGACGGCGGTCCCGGCTTCTGTCAATTCGCGCTCAACAATGCGTGCAACGCGCGCTGCGGGTTTTGCGGTTTCGCGCTCGATAAGCTCCCGCGCAAGGACTGGCATTATGTCGAGCGCGAAGGCGCTCTGGAAGCCATCGACATTCTTTACCGGCAGGCCGTGCGCTATCTCGTGCTAACTGGCGGAGAGCCGATGTTGCATCCGGATCTGCTCGAGATCGTGCAACGCGCGAGCGGCCTCGGCATGAAAGTCCTGCTCGTGACCAACGCAGGCTTGCTCAAGCCGCACCGCATCCGCGAGCTCGCTGCAGGGGGTCTCTCGAGTTTCATTATCTCGATCGACGCCGCCGATGCCGATACTCATGAACGGAATCGGGGCCTTCCGGGCGTGTGCGACCGCATTCGCGAAGCCAACGCGGTGATCGACGAGCTTGGCCTGCATTCGACCGCGTCGGTGACGATGAGTAGGCTCGTGGACTATGAGGCCTTGCCAGATTTCCTCAAGTCGCTCGGCTTCAAGGCCGTGACTTTCTCCTATCCTCTGACCAAGCTCGACTCGAACTTCCTGAGTTTCTCAGACTCGGATCTTGTGAATTATTCCGATGCCGAGCTGCTTCAAGCCTTCGGGCAGGTCAAGGCGCTCAAGAAGCGCTTTCAGGTGGTCAATCCTACAGCCTCGCTCGAAGAAATGGAGCGCTTCGTGCGTGGGCAAGAACAGCGCTTCCCCTGCCTTGGCGGCTTTCAATATTTTTATCTCGACTGGCATCTCGATTTATGGCGCTGCCACAACTGGGATCAGCCGATGTGCCACATCAAGGATTTCGACGGCTCGCAGCGGGTGCGCGACGGGTGTACCAAATGCATGATCGACTGCTACCGCGATTCAAGCGTTATGCAGCATGTCGGAGTGTCGGCGCATGACGCCTACCAATCCTTCAAGCGCGGCAATTTACATGAAGGAGCTAATGCCCTGATTCGAAAGGGTAATTTAGGCTCCGTGCATTCGGTTCTGGAGCAGCTGCCCTGGCTGCTGAAGTTCTGAGGACCGCAGGCTGCTCGTGAGCCTCATCGAAGCCCTGCTGCTGGTCCCCGTGGTCGGGGGCTCTCTGTTTTACATGGCGACGCAAGTGGCGGCGTCGCTATTTTTTCCGTCCGAGCAGGGGCAGGCCACGAACACGAACCAGCCGCCGGTCACGATGCTGAAGCCGATCTACGGGCTTGAGCGCAATCTCGAACGTAATCTGCGCAGCGCCTTGAGCCAGGACTATCCCCACTATCAAGTTGTGATGTCGGTGCAACGGCTCGACGACCCCGCGCTGCCGCTGCTGCGCCGCTTGGAGCAAGAGTATGGGCCCGAGCGAGCGACCGTGGTCGCTGTGCAGTCTGAGCCGGTGGTGAACGGCAAGGTGCAGAATCTGGAGAACGGGCTGTCGGCCGCCCGCCACGACATCCTCGTCATCAGCGACAGCGACGTGTTCACGCCTGCCGACTACCTTGCGCGCATCGCCGCGCCGCTGCGCGACGCCGACGTCGGCTATGTCTGCACATTGTACAAAGGCGTGGACGCGCGGAGCTGGTACGAGCAGCTCGAGCTGCTCACCTATAATGCCGAGTTCATCCCGAGCAGCGTGTTCGCTTACAGGACCGGAGCGAGCGGGCTGTGTCTTGGCGCCTCGGTCGCCTTGCGCCGGACGACGCTCGAAGCGGTGGGCGGGCTTGCCTCGCTCGCCGATTATCTCGTGGAGGACTACGAGCTCGGGCGCCGCATCTTAGAGCGCGGCCAGCGCATGGTTCTACTGCCCTATTTCGTCGATCTCACCGTCGATCTCGACAGCGCCAAAAGCTGGTGGCGACACCAGATCTACTGGGACCAGAACACACGGGCTGCGCGGCCCGTCGGCTTTGCCGCATCCGTGCTGACGCGGGCCGTGCCCTTCGCACTGCTCTATGCCGCGTTGAGGCTGTTCGACCCGCTGGGACTTTTAATCCTGTTGGCGGCGATTGCAGTCAGGCTCGGAACGGCGGCGGGAAATGCGCTGTTGTTGCGCGATCGTGCGACCCTCCGCGCTCTTTGGCTCTTGCCGCTGCGCGATCTCGCCGGTCTTCTGTTTTGGGTGCTGGCGATGGGGAAGCGGACATTTGTGTGGCGCGGCTACGAGTTCGAGCTTGCGCGCGGCGGGCGTATCGTCCCGCGGCGCTCCTCATGAGCCTTGCGTTCAGCCGCGGTACCACCTAGGCCTGACCGGGTTGGCTGCCAGGGCGGAAGTTTCCATGCACGGCCTCAATCCGCATCTCGAGCGCGTGAGCTGGATCGCCTTTTTGGCAGGCCTCACGGTTTTCGTGCTTCTGATCGGCTATTACGGGATCGGCGACATCGCCGCGGCGCTGGCGGTTGCGGGAGTCTCGGGGCTTGCTGTGATCGCCGCGGTGCACATCCTGCCGTTGGTGGCCGAAGCGATGGGCTGGCGTTTTCTGTTCCCACTGGACAAGCGGCCGAGCTTTCGCACGCTGCTATGGGGTCGCTGGATAGGCGAAGCGGTCGATACCCTCTTGCCGGCGCTCGGCGTCGGCGGCGACCTCGTGCGCATCAGGCTGTTCACCAAGCTCGGCATATCGGGATCGCTGGTTGCGGCAAGCCTCGTCGCCGACCTCACCCTCACCCTCGTCACGCTGATCGCGTTCACCCTTCTCGGGCTCGTGCTGCTCGGCCTCTACGTCGCGGCAGATGGAGTCCTGCTGCCGGTACTCCTCCCCGTGCTGATCGGCATTGTCCTCGTCATCGGCTTCTATGTGGCGCAGCAGCGCGGCCTGTTCGGCGCCCTGGCGCGGCTGGTTGAAAATTTCGCGGGACCGCTCAATGCGAAAGTGCTGGACGGCGCCGACGCCATCGATGAGCAGGCGCGCCGCATCTACGCGCGCCGCACGGACGTGCTCTTGAGCGTCTTGTGGCTGTCCGGCGCCTGGATCCTTGGAGTCTTGGAGGTCTGGATTGCGCTTTGGCTGCTTGGATATCCCTTAAGCTTTTTCCACGCCTTCCTGATCGAAAGCGTTGTTCAAGGCGTGCGCGCCGCAGCTTTCCTCGTCCCAGGGGCTCTTGGCGCCCAGGAGGGTGGCTTCCTGCTGGTCGGTACGCTACTGTCGCTCCCGGCAGAGGGGGCGCTGGCGCTTGCGCTCACGCGGCGCGTGCGGGAGCTTGCCTTCGGAATCCCCGGCATCCTCGCCTGGCAATGGTTCGAGGCGCGCGGCCAATGGCACCACCACTCGGATCGGCCGGCGCTTGCCAGAGAGAATCGCAGCGACTGAGGAGGGACCAAAGGCCGCGATGAACGATGTGAAGAGCTCGTCAGTTCGCGTGGTGCCGCCGGCACGCGTCGACTTCACCGCCGAGGACCGCGAGTGGATCGCCGACCGCATCCAGGAGGTTCTTGCCAGCGGCCGTTTGACGCTTGGCACCTACGGTGAGCAATTCGAAACGCGCTTCGCTGAATATGTCGGCGCCAAGCACGCCGTAGCGGTAAACAGCGGCACCTCGGCGCTCGAAATCATCTTCCGCACTCTGGGCGTCGAAGGCCGTGATGTTCTCGTGCCGGCCAATACCAACTACGCCACGGTGGCTGCCGTGGTTCATGCCGGCGGAGGCCCGGTGCTTATGGACACGGATGCTGAGACCCTTGGCACCTCACCGGAGGAAGTCGAGCGCTGCATAACGCCAAATACCGCAGGCGCCGTCGTGGTGCATATTGGCGGGCTCGTCTCGCACGGCATGGCAGAGCTGAAAGAAGTCCTCGACTCCCGCAGTCTGTGGTTGGTCGAGGATGCGGCGCACGCTCATGGCTCGTTCCATGACGGCGTGGCGGCCGGCACATTTGGCGTTGCTGGAGGCTTCAGCTTCTATCCGACCAAAGTCATGACCAGCGGCGAGGGCGGCATGATCGTCACCAATGACGACAAGATCGCCTCAGAAGCGCGCATCTACCGCGATCAGGGCAAGGCGAGCTTCACCCAGAACATTCATGTGCGGCACGGCTATAACTGGCGCTTGTCCGAGCCGCACGCCGTGATCGGCGTGCGGCACCTCGAGCGCCTGCCGGAGATGCTCGAGTCACGGCGACGCGCCGCCGCCCTCTACGACAAAGCTTTCACCAATTCGCCGTTCATTGAACCGTTGCACGTCACCGATGGCGGCGTGTGCAACTATTACAAGTATATCGTTATGCCGCGCCGTGCGATCGACCGCGCGGCGGTGAAGCAGAAGCTACGCGAAACCTATGGCGTGATTTGCGGCGGCGAGGTTTACGAGGAACCGATCCAGCGCCAGCCGGTGTTCAAAGACTTGGCGACGCGGCCGCTGCCGATCTCGGAAGATGTTTGCGCGCGCCATCTCTGCCTGCCCATGTTTTCCGGGATCACCGAGTCTCAGGTGGAGCAGGTCGTCGAGGCCATTAACACGGTATTGCGAGAGGCTTCGGCCGCTAAATAGGCGGTGCGCCAGAGTGAGGGGGGTATGGCGGCAGATTATGAGTGGATCGTCGTCGGCGGGGGGATCGCTGGCATCTCCATCTCCGAGATTCTGACGCGCGAAGGCCACTCCGTGCTGCTGCTGGAGCAGCGCGAACAGCTTGCCAGCGAAACGACCGGCGACTTTCACGAGTGGATCCACACCGGCTGCCTCTACACGCTCGTTCCCGATCGCCTGCTCACCATGAAATACCTCTTGGGCGCGATCGACGATCTGCTCGAATATTACGGTTCGTTTCCAGGCATGAATGCCGTGCCCACCGAGCGCGGGCTTGCGCTCGGCGAGCAGGGCTGGTTCGAGCCGAATTACATTCGCTTTCGCTATCGCAATCGGCGCTTAAACCCATTTTGGACGGCCGTCGTCGCCCGCTCGCGATTCCTGATCCAGCGCATTGCAGAGCACGATTGGCTGAGACGGCGGGCAGGCATTGTCGATGAGTTCAAGCAGGGGCGCTGGGCGGGGATTTCGGCGCGGTTCCGCGAGCAGCTTGCTTATCGAGATTCCTTATTTGAAGTTCAGAGCACCGACTTCACCGTCAACAGCCGTCTTTTGTTGCGTGACATTCTCGCGTCCGCGCTCGGCAACGGGTTGCAGGTGCGCACCGGACAGCATGTGCGGGAGGTGCGGGATGCCTTCGGCGAGAAGCTGGTGGTCACCGACGGCGAGAGTTTCCGCGGCAAGAACGTGGTGCTGTGCGCCGGAAAGTCCATTGCCGACCATGTGAATGTGAAAATCGCGACCTCCTACGCGCCTTTGACGGTGATTGAAGGCCTTTCGAGCAGCGCGCGCTCTTTCGTCGAACTGGATTACAACGTGCAGAACTGCGTCAATCTGCTGGTGAAGGGCGATGGTATCGGACTTGCCGGGGGAATTTCGCTGAAGCGTCTGTCGGACTGCGACCGCTATCTCGACTACGTCATCGAGCGCCACCGCAAATACGAGCCGTCCCTTCAGGTGCTGGGGCGCTACCCAGGCGTGAAGACCGAGATCACCTTTCCCGACCAGGACCGCAACTACCTGTTCCATATTGTGCCTTGCCGGGATGGCCTATGGGCAACCGTCCCCGGCAAGTTCACCTTGGGGTTCAGCCTCGCGCCGGAATTCTACCGCCGCATCTATCATCGCAACCCGCGCAAGGTCTTTGCGCCTGCGGGAGACACGCGGCGCGCGGCCGGGCTTATCGCCGAAGTGCGCTGGCGGGCCATCGCGCGCGACACGGCGGAAGGATTTGAAGGCTGGCGTGAGATTCCAAAGGCCGCTTCTGAACTCGCCCGCTAAGACTGTTCATGGTAGCTTCACGGGCAAGGGAATAGGGCGCCTTGCGAGGCGCCGGGGACATTAAGGGAACCTGGTGAAACGGGGTGACATAAATGCTTAAGGCGCTTTTCCTCAACCCGCCATCGTTCGAAGGCTTCGATGGAGGCGCCGGATCGCGTTATCAGGCGAAGCGCGAGATTCGTTCGTTCTGGTATCCGACTTGGCTCGCCCAGCCCGCGGCGCTGGTGCCCGGCAGCCGTCTGATCGATGCGCCGGCACGGGGACTGTCGCTCGACGATGTTCTACCAATGGCCGGCGACTACGAGCTGGCGGTGCTGCATACCAGCACGCCATCCTTCGGCTATGACGTGCAAGTCGCCGAGGCTTTGAAGGACGCCAACCCGAAACTTCTGCTCGGCTTCGTCGGCGCGCATGTCGCGGTGAATCCGGATGCTTCGCTCGCAGTATCAAAGGCGATCGACTTCGTCGCCCGCGCCGAGTTCGATTTCACCATCAAGGAGATCGCCGAGGGCCGCCCGTTCGAGGAGATCGACGGCATCAGCTACCGGCGCAGCGGCGAGATCGTGCACAATCGCGAGCGGGCGATCCTGCACGATATGGATCAGCTTCCCTTTGTGGTCGACGTCTACAAGCGCGACCTCGTCATCGAGGATTACTTTATCGGCTATATGCGCCACCCTTACGTTTCGATCTACACGGGACGTGGCTGCAAGTCGCGCTGCACGTTCTGTCTGTGGCCGCAGACCATCGGCGGTCACAAATACCGAACGCGTAGCCCCGAGCATGTCATCGAAGAGATGCGCCGGGCCAAGGAGTACTTTCCGGAAGTCCAGGAATTCTTCTTCGACGACGACACCTTCACCGACGATCTCAAACGCTCGGAGGTGATCGCCCACGGCATGGGGGAGATCGGCGTGCCCTGGTCCTGCAACGCCAAGGCTAATGTCCCGTACGAGACACTGAAGGTCCTCAAGGATAATGGTCTCAGGCTATTCGTGGTCGGCTACGAGACCGGCAACCGCGACATTCTCATCAATATCAAGAAGGGCGTGCGGCTCGACCATGCGCGGCAGTTCACCGAGAACTGCCATAAGCTCGGCATCACCATTCATGGGACTTTCGTAGTTGGCCTGCCCGGCGAGAGCAAAGAGACAATTCAAGAGACGATCAAATTTGCTCAGGAAATGAATCCTCACACCATTCAGGTCTCGTTGGCGGCCACATATCCTGGCACCTTCCTGCATCGTCAGGCCGCAGAGAACGGCTGGTTGCGCGAGGATAGTAGCGGGCTGGTCGGGCATTCCGGCGTGCAGGTGAGCGCACTGAGTTATCCGCACCTTTCCCATGAGGAGATCTTCGAGGCCGTCGCGGAGTTCTACCGGCGTTTCTATTTCCGCCCGCGCAAGCTCTGGGAAATGACGAGCGAAATGTTTTCCAGTGCTGACATGTTCAAGCGCCGTTGTCGCGAGGGCGCCGAGTTCTTCCGGTTCCTGCTGTCGCGAGAAAATCGAGGCGAAGCCGCCGCGGCTCAGTGATTCGCCTCTCCTTCAATTGGCGCATCGGAGCGCTTCGTTAGCCCTCACTCGGGCGCCGACGATAAGTGCTATGATTTCCCGCTGGGCGAGAGGCCCTAAGGACGCTCTCATGCGCAATGTCACGGCGCGCACTGTGCTCCTATCAGGTGGGAGCACTTTGGTCTTGGCGGCAACGATCGGACCCGTACTCGCCGAGCAAGCACACACGCGAGCACATACCGAAATAACCAAGTCGGCTCACTATGCCCGGCACTGGCAGTTACACAGGACTTATGCGGCTTCGCGCGAGCGAGTCAGATCGCCCAGATACGCGCGCGTTACTATCGACGTGTCTATCCTAGGCCTTGGGCCAGCTACGAAACCGACCTGCTATTTGATTGTCTCATGAGCCAACCCTTCGTGATCTGCCCCTGACTTGAAAGGCACGTCAAAGGGAGATCCGCCGCGCGACATGCGGGCGATCAGAGGACCCGCTCGCTACATGAAAAGCGTCAGGTGCTGAGACGGAGGGGGCCCAAAACCCTCCGGAAACGCAAACAGCGTCGCTAGGGCGCGGCATAGCGCCAGCGTGAGCGCCGCAAGGCTTAGGGCCACCACGAGTCCAGCGAACATTTGACTTAGGCGCGTCCAGTCGGATGGATGTTCGCCCCAATTCTCAAAAGATGTTGAGGGAACGAAGAGGTGCAACATGAGAACCACCGTGCCCTGGGAAGACTTAGTCTAGCACGGTTTCGGCCGGCCAATAACCTGACGGGCTTAGCGGCTGAAGCGGTCGCGTAAACTCGGGACGGAGTCGATGACCTCCTTCGCCAGAGTAGGATTGTTCTCCTTAAAGTAGGAGAGGAGCGCAGAACCGATGTTCTTGATCTGCTGCATCGTAAGATTCGTTTCTTCGATTTGACCGATGGCCGCGACCACGATACCGGCGTCTTGCCCGATCATTTTACTGGCCACGCCGCTCAACGAACCGAGCACACCTCCACCTGCTCCAACGACAACCGGGTGCTTTTGCGCAAGCTCAGCCGCTCCGGGTATTTGATTGAAAAGCTGGGAAACCTTGGTGGCGTCGCCTTCTTGCTGGATCGCGGACAGGATCGTTCCAACGGCGGTTTCCGCGGCGGCAGGATCGATACTCGCCTTGATGGCGATGGTATCGACAAAATCCTGAATGGACGTTGCCATCTCTCGAACTCCTCGCTTTGGCCAAACTTTTGGGGGGACCGAATTCTATCGAAAGAAAATTACATCAGGCCCTTGGCCGAGAGGGTGCGGCATCGTTACTCGCATCCCGCGTATACAGTTTGATCGATGATGTTGGCCTCACCTCGAAGACCCGTAAGGGAGGCAACTATGAAAGTTCTGCCCATATTGATCGTGCTTGCCGGAACGCTGTGCATAACCGTGTTTGCCTCGCTGCCGGTTGTCGCGGCGACATCGCCCGCGATGAAGGCCTGCAGTCAGCAGTGGGCCGATATGAAAAAGGCCAACAAGGTTCCGGAGGGAGAAAAGTGGTCGGCTTTCTGGAGTCAGTGCAGCAAGGATTTTGCGGCCAAGAATGGCGGCGCCACAGCGACGGAAGAAAAGCCTTCGGCCTAGAAGCCGGCTAAGGCCAAGAAAACCGCTGCCATTTCAGAAAACGATTCCGCTAGCTCGGCTCAGGAGAAGAAGGATTGTGACGCGAAATGGAACGCGAACAAA
>Ga0105237_10000984_pt1 | contig 38265 bp, 27 predicted proteins | sample KBSC24metaG_FD_81520 | JGI IMG/M metagenome (GOLD analysis project Ga0105237, IMG submission 81520) | Corn rhizosphere microbial communities from Kellogg Biological Station, Michigan, USA - KBS C2-4 metaG | ecosystem: Host-associated > Plants > Roots > Rhizosphere > Soil | place: Michigan, USA...
ATTCGCGGCTCTCATCGCTGACCAGGTCGCTACCGCTCCCTGTACTGACTGTGTCCAAGAATGATTTCAGACTTTTGAGGCAAAGCCAATGACACATTATGAATAATCATTGTCGAACAGCATTGCCTCAAAAGTCAGGATTCAGACTTGGACACGGTCAGTACCGTAACGCGGTAGCGTCGGGTCAGTCTCGAACATACGAAATTCTTAGCAGAATTGAGAGGCTCTCCTTCGACCCGACGCTACCGCGTTACGGTACTGACCTCCTCCAACAATGGCTCTCGACTTTTGAGGCAAAGCTTTGTCGAACAGCAGTCGTAGCTCTTCTGACGGTCAGTTTCGGCTACGCGGTTCATGCGCAAACGCCGGCGAGAGTCGATTTGCCTAAGAATCTCCCGCGCATGCTCAGCAAGCTGCAAACACATTTGGATCAGGCGCGAACCACCGCAAAGTTTCCCGGTGCGCAGGTCGGTTTTACATGGATTGACTCAGAAGCACGCTTCTACTCCGGATCAATTGCGACCGGAGTAGCGGACATCGAGCACAGCGCTCGATTGAAGACGTCAGATCGCTTGCTCGCGGGAAGTGTCGGAAAAACGTTCGTCGCGACCGTCGCATTGATGCTGGTGGAACAAGGCAAGCTGAACCTCGACGACAAGATTTCAACGTGGCTGGGTAATGAGAGTTGGTTTTCCCGCTTGCCAAATAGTAAAGACATCACCTTGCGAATGTTGCTGAATCATTCGAGCGGCATCCCCGATCATGTGGAGACCTCCGCGTTTGAGAAAGCACTGCTCAAGAGCGCGTCGCGCGACGTCGACTACGCGGAATTAATTGCGTACGTGCTAAACAAGAAGCCGCTCTTTCCCGCGGGCCAGGGTTACAACTACGCAGACACCAACTACATTCTTGCCAGCATGATCATCGAGAAGGCATCAGGCAAAACTCTCTACGCGCTCACAGACGAACTGATTCTCAAACCACACAACCTCCAACGAACGATCCCCTCGAACGCGCTGGTGCTGCCCGATGTGTCGAACGGATATATCAAGGGTAAACCCGTGATCGTTAACGGACGATTCACGCTTAATCCGCAGTGGGAGTGGGCAGGTGGTGGTTTCGCGTCGACCGCCGAGGATCTATCACGCTGGGCAGCGATGCTTTATGGCGCCGACATTCTCACGCGCAAGAGCCTGGACGAGATGTTCAATAGCACGGCGACGGGTGACGGCGCTAAATACGGGTTGGGCGTGATGATGACGAGCAGCAATTGGGGACGAACCTATGGTCACGACGGCGAGTTTCCAGGCTACGTCTCAGTAATGCGTTACTACCCCCAGTTTCATCTCGCAGTTGCGATAATGGTCAATGCAAGTGAGACGGCCGCAGTGGGCCAATTCATGTCGACAGCCGTCGACGATTTTGCCGCAGACATAATCAACGAGCTTATCGGTCGAGAACTCTCGTTGGACCAGCAGGAAAATCTGAAACAGTTGGCGACGACCTGGCTGAACCTGATCGACACCGAACGCTTCGTCGAGAGTTGGCAACAACTGGGAAATAAGTTGAAGACAAAATACAGCGAGACCACGTGGCCGAAAGCGTTACGTCCTTTGTTGTCACAAGCAGGAAAGATCAAGAAGAGAACGTTCCGCAGCGTTAGCTATACGGATTCACAGGGCGAGACCGTAATCGTCGAATTCGAGAGCGCGTTCGCGAATGCAACAAGAGCCAGGGAGCTCGTGACGATGAGCCAGGAGGACGGGCACTGGAGAATCGTGAGTTACTCCATCCACTGAGCGATCCATCAAAGTGTAAATCCACCGTTTCACACCAATCTCGGAGCAGTTCACGGCAAACATGGGTTCCAGTTGTGGCCCAGCCGGATATAAATGTCTCTGTCGTCGAACACGAATGCGGAGGTATTGTGTGTGACAAAACGAAGCCTTGAAGGACGCCCACGGTTTTTTGAACTGCTCCAGCAGGACGTTCGGTTTGGACTGAGGGTCCTGCGCCGGAATCCGGGCTTTACACTCACCGCCATAATCACTCTCGCACTCGGAATCGGCGCCAACACAGCGATCTTCAGCGTGATCTATGGTGTGCTGCTGCGACCGCTCCCCTACAAAGACGGAAACCGTCTCGTCGTGGTGAATCAACAGGCTCGTCTCAACAACGCAAACAGCCTCGGCTTTTCGGTCAAGGAATTCCAGGACTACCGCGATCAGAACAAGACGATGGAGATGGTCGAGCACCACGCGATGAGCTTCATCCTTTACGGCCGCGACGAGCCACAGCGGGTGCAGACGAGTGTAGTGTCTGCAAACTTCTTCGACGTGCTCGGCGTGAAACCACTCCTCGGCAGAACCTTCGTTCCGGATGACGAAAAGCCCGGCGGCGATGCCGTGCTCGTGCTCAGCTACAACTACTGGAAGCAGAGTCACAATGGTGAACGAAACATCGTGGGCACCGTGTTTAGAATGAACAATCGACCTCACACGGTGATCGGCGTCCTGCCGCCGATTCCTGAGTATCCGTCAGAGGCTGACGTGTACATGCCGACCGCGAACTGTCCATTCCGGTCCAGCACGGCCGTGATCGACAACCGGCGTGCGCGACTGCTGTCGGTAGTTTTTGGAAGACTCAAACCAGGTGTCGAGGTTGCGCAGGCGCAGGCCGACATCGCCGGCATCGCCGGCAACCTACAAGTAGCGTACCCAGACATTTATCCGAAACACATCGGCTACGCGGCCCAGGTCGATCGGCTCGACACGGTGCTCACGCAGGAAGCGCGACCAACGTTTCTGATACTTCTCGGGACGACGGCGCTGGTCCTGTTAATCGTCTGCGCCAACGTAGCTAATCTCAACCTCGCACGCGTGCTACAGCGACAGTCGGAAGTGGCGGTGCGCACTGCGCTCGGCGCAAGCGGCGCGAGGCTCGTCACACAGATGTTGACCGAGAGCATACTTCTCTCACTCGCGGGCGGCGCGCTGGGCCTCATTCTCGCATGGTTCGGTCTGCCGCTGCTTACGTCTTTCGCGGGCCGTTTCACGACGCGCACAGCAGAGATCCAAATCGACTCTTCGGTGCTGCTCTTTACTCTTCTGGTGTCAGCATTCACGGGCCTGGCGTTCGGTGTGATCCCTGCGCTCTCCTCGGCCTTCGACTCACGGAGGAGCCTGGTGACTGCGCTCAAGGAATCCGGCGATCGCTCGAGCTCGGGTTCGAAGAACCGCGTCCGGGGTTTGCTCGTCGCGGCGCAAGTCGCGATCTCTTTCACGTTGCTAACAGCGGCGGGCCTGATGCTGCAAAGCATGATGAAACTTCAGCGCGTCGACGCGGGGTTCAATCCCGAGAACGTGTTCGTGATGCGACTCCAGCCGAACTGGTCCAGGTTCACTGACCCCGCGACAGTAACCGCGCAATACCGCGACTATTTCCGGCGGCTACTCGAAAGCGCCCGTCAGCAACCCGGCGTCGTGGAGGCAGCCGTAGCGTCCACGTACCCGCTAAACCCGCAAGGCATAACGCGTGGTCCAAACAACGTCACGATCCGATTGGAAGGGCGTGCGCCGGAGGAAGCGAACAACGCGGCACAGGTCGACCCGCGCGCCGTGAGTCCCGCTTACTTCAGCGCGCTGGGTATACCGCTCATCCGCGGGCGAATGTTTACGGACGGTGATGACGACAAGGCGCCGCGCGTCGGCATCGTGAATGAGGCGGCTGCGCAGCGTCGTTGGGGTTCGGAAGATCCGATTGGGAAGAGGTTTTCATTCGACAATGGGGCCACGTGGATCACGGTCGTCGGCGTGGTCGGGAACGTGAAGCAGTACGGTTTGGACAAAGAGCCGGCACAAGAGATTTACGGCCCGCTGGCACAAGTGCCTTTCGGATCGTTCCTGGTGGTCAAAGCGAGAGGAGCGGCGTTGCAGGAAGCGAAGCTGATGCGTGACGTCGTGCACAAGGTCGATGCAGAGACCGCGATCGATCAGGTGAAAACTCTGCAACAGGCGCTCGAAGATTCCGTCGCGTCTCCGCGCGAGACGACGTGGTTGCTCGGGATGTTCGCGTTCATCGCACTCGTGATCACCGCGGCCGGGCTGATCGGCGTGATGGCGTTGGCCGTGACGCAGCGAACGCGTGAGATTGGGATTCGGATCGCGCTCGGCGCGTCGCGGGTTCGCATCGTGACGATGATGATGCGGCAGGCGTTGACGTTGATGCTGTTAGGGCTCGCGGCAGGGATAGCAGGAGCCGTGGCACTCAACCGTGTGATCACTTCACTTCTCTTCGCGACGCCGAGTGTAGATCCGTTGACGTTCGCTGCTGTGGCGTGCGTGCTCACCCTCGTCGGCGGCGCCGCGTGTTTGATTCCATCATTGACCGCCACGGGAATTGATCCGGTGTTGACACTGCGTAAGGAGTGAGCCGAACTGCTTACACGAAGACGCGGAGACACGGAGACGCGGAGACGCGGAGACGCGGAGACACGGAGACGCGGAGACACGGAGACACGGAGACGCGGAGACGCGGAGACGCAGAGACATTCTCCGTGTCCCCGCGTCTCCGCGTCTCCGCGTCTCCGCGTCTCCGCGTCTTTTTGTGCCTTTTTGTGGCTAATTGATAAGATGAACTGAGTGGCACAAGAGGCAAAAACCGCCATCGTGGCGGCGATACTGGGAAATCTCGCGATCGCAACGACGAAGTTCTTTGCCGCAGTCTTCTCCGGCAGCTCCGCGATGCTTTCCGAGGCGATTCACTCACTCGTGGATACCGGCAATGGTGCACTGATACTGCTCGGTATTCGCAATAGCCGCAAACCACCGGATTTCGAACATCCATTCGGCCACGGACGCGAACTGTACTTCTGGACGCTTATGGTCGGAGTGCTCATCTTCGGCGTTGGTGGGGGTATGTCTGTTTACGAAGGACTCACACATCTCACGAATCCGAAACCGATTGAAGACGCTAAGTGGAGCTACCTCGTTCTGGGGCTGTCGGCCGTGTTCGAGAGTATTAGTTGGTATTTCGGCTGGAAGGCGTTCAGCAAAGAGCGCCGCGGGCGAGGCGTGTTCGAAGCGATCCACAACACGAAAGATCCCACCAGCTTCTCGGTTCTGCTGGAAGACTCCGCGGCGCTACTCGGGCTCGCAGTCGCTTTGCTCGGTATCTTCCTCAGCAAGTCTTTGAATCAACCTTACTTTGACGGAGGCGCGTCGATCGTGATCGGTATGCTGCTCTGCACGATAGCGATCGTCATGGTTCACGAGAGCAGGGGTTTGCTGATCGGTGAGGGCGTTGATCGCAAGACGCTGCAAAATCTGCGGGCGATAGTCGAAGGCGACGAAGATGTGGCCCACGTTCAGCACCTGCACACGATCTATCAGGGCCCACGCACCGTGCTGATGGTGGTCGAGCTGCGCTTTCACGACAGCATTTCGGCAGTCGACGTCAGAAAAGCCGTGCGACGCCTGGAAGCTAACATTCAGGAGCGCTACCCGGAGATCAAATACGTCTTCTTCGGCGCCGAATCAATCACTTGAGTTGAACGAGTTTTCCTCTGCGGCCCTCTGCGTATCTCTGCGATATCTGTGTTAAGAGACTATTTCAACGCAGAGATCGCAGAGATACGCAGAGGGCCGCAGAGAAATATTCTTCAACGCTGGCTTCCTGGCCCATCGTGGCTTAAGATCGGCGGCGCGTATGTGGTCCAAATGCATCCGAATCTTCAGTCCTCTGCTCCTCTCGTTGATCGCGGTCGCTCACGCCTATTCACAAACCGTAACGTTTTCCGGCCGCGTAACTGATTCGAATACAGGTGTGGGAATGGCTGACGTCGCGGTCGTGGCGGTTGGTAATCAGACCGGGACTCGCGTTGCACTCACAAACGCGCAGGGCGATTACACAATCCAAATGGGAGCAAACACAAACATCAGGATGCGCGCGTACCGCACACAATTTTTCTTCAACCCGGTTGTCGCGGGCTTCACTTCAATAGGAGGTCCCCTCATTGGTTCACATCCGCTGAACTTCCAGGGCACGGCATTGCCGTTCTCGTTTCTGATCTTTGCTCAAGGCCCCGTGCTGTTGACCGAAGACAGTTCGCTTCAGGCACTCGCGCTCGACTCGCTGCTTCTGACACGAGATCCGTTTCCGCTTGTTAACACCGACTACTTCAGCACTGACAAACGGACTCGCATCAAGCTATTGCTGGTCGATTTGGATCTCTTCAGCGGTGAGACAGTGTCGATAATTTCAGTTCAGGGGACCGACAACTCAGGCATACCGCACGACCTTCCTGTTGAAGACTTGCGAACGGTTCCCGGTACACCCTGGATGACTCAACTTACCGTGCGCGCACCGGAAGGCGTCGCAACACCGAACGTTTTGACAATCACTGTGACAGTGCGTGGTCTCAGTAGTAATACAGCTACAGTACGATTGCAGTGATCTCACAGGTTTTCCATTGACGCTGACTTGCGTCGCATTATATTCTTTCGCCGCCTCGCAGAATCTGCAAAACCCAGGTATCGCCTCTCAGAAATTGCACTTCCGAGGCCCTTTCGCTGTACGTATCTCGTCTTGCGTACAAGCAATTCCTTTGAAATGTTTCCTTGCAAATCGTCATGTGGGTTTAGAGAGTAAACCATGGCGTAGTCATCAGGAATTTCATGAAGTCCCTCGTACTGTCCACTCTAATACTGATCGGTCTTCTTGCTACGCCATCCAATGGGCAAGATCCGGATGCCGCCAAGCTAAAAGCCCTCGAGCGCAGCATCGTCAAAATTAAATCTTTCGATTCGGATGGAAAGCTGCTTCGCGAAGGCGCAGGGTTTTTCGTAAGCGCCGAAGGCGAGATAGTCACGAACCGCCAGGTCGTGCGCGATGCGGCTCGCGTGGAAATAAGGACCTTTGACAATCGCATTTATCCTGCGCAAACCGTGACCGGAGTTGACCTACCGACCGGGGTTCTGCGACTGGCTGCCGGTAGTCCGGAAGACAAAGTTCCGTTTCTATCAATCTCGACTGCCGAACTGTGGCCCTACCAACCTGTTTACGTTCTAAACGACAAGGGGAGCCGAATTCCAACACTGGTTAGCGAGGCAGTCGACCTGGCAAAAATCCACATTCCAACCCTCGGCTCATTTTACAAAGTCACCACTCCTTTGCCATTGGCGAGTAGCGGCGATCCGATCGTTAACTCTTCCGGCGAATTGGTGGGCATTCTGGTGATCGAAACTATCGGTGGTCGACAACAAAAGTTGATTGTTCCCGCGAACAGAATTTCAGGTCTTAAGGCTCCAACCGCGGAGAACTCCTCTTTTGCTGAATGGAATAAAAGTAACAATTTGGGATGGTTGTTCACCGGCCCCGGTCTTTACTACAAAGGTATTGTCCTCCGGGTCGCTGAGGGTTGTGCTCAAGCACTCTCGGTTTTCGAGTCGGCATTAGAAGAGGACAAAAACAACGCGAACGCGTGGTTTCTGGCCGGCCGCTGCAAGGCCGATAGGGGCGACCCGCAGAAAGCCATCGAATACTATCGCCAAGCCTTGCGGCTCAACCCTGATTTTGCAGAGGCACACGTGGAGTTGGGCAATGCCTACATAAATGCGTTCGGAGCTTTAGGCAAAGACACTTATTCGACCGCGATTGAGTCGTATGAGAAAGCTATAGCTATTAACCCGGGCAATACGGATGCTTACTTGATGTTAAGCGAGGCATATAGAAAGCTGCACCCGAATGATGACGTTCCAACCTACGGAATTCCGATGGGTTTACGGCTGGACGGATTCGATAGCAGATTTTATCCCAGAAATTTTGAACGAGCTTATGGCAAATCTAACTTAGCAATTAAAATATTTACGCCCGCTCTAAGCGGCACGGTAGCTGGGGTGGAACCGTTCTTCAATCCTCGTGGCCTTTACCTATCAACGGAGACCGGACGGGCGATGGGCCAGGCTGAGATATGGGAGAAAGATGCGGTATCACCCACCACCTATTTCGGCACGTACCGTGGTCCCCGTGAATATCAAGGCATCGGTGTTTTTACGAACACTGGCGTTGATCCACGTTACTACCAGGACAAGTTCTATTCGCCCGCTACACAACTTCCAACTTTTATCGAAAACTTGGGTTTTCGATATGGGACCAATCCGGGCGTCATTGTTACTGGTGCTTATCCAGTCTCAGGCCAACCTGAACTGGGGAAATATCTACATGTGTCGCCCTTTAACCCGTTTGAGGCACACACCGCATCAGGCGCCACGTACTCTTTCCTGGGACGTCAATACCCAGTCCTCAGCGAACATCAAATAAACCTCCGACCGAAGTCTGCCCTTGATCACCTGTACCGGGATTTGTCCTTTCTCCCAGCAAAACAAAATTTCAGTGCAGTGACGTCTTTCCTAAACGCTCTTGAGACAAAACCTGCTCTGACTTTCGCGACGAAAACACCAGCCATCATGGATTGGGGCTTTAACAGAAAATACGGGACAAAGAAAAATTTCACCGCGGACCTAACATTCGAAGAGTACCTCACTCAAAACCTGAACTCGTCCGAGGTACCTTCATTTAGCTTCCCGGAAATTGACCCGCAATTTTACAAGTTCATGCTGGCTATGAATATCGGTCCTGATTTCCACGGGCTTGGTTCAAGCAAGCCAAGCCAGGACGGGCCCGAAACACTCTACAGTGCTTCGTGGTTTACGGATGAGAAATCTGCCGAGACTGCAAATGATTTCGACAATGCGCAGGATGCTCTTACCGTTGACACACGCTATCGATTGAAAGTGGCTTTACAAGACACCCCCTTCTCACACGCTGTGCCCGGAACCATAACCGGACAAACCAAGGCTCCACCGGAACTCCCACCAGGAATGGAAATGGAGGTCAGCTATTACAGTAAAGAACTGGAGCCACAGCGAGGCTATACGGGCTTCGTATCGCCGCAAAAAGGTGAAGCGAAAGTTGTCGCCTTTTCAGTCAAGCCCACGACTCCCACTATCAAGGGACTCGACGTTTACATAGAGATTCGACTCAAAGGCCTGATCATTTACAGCGAAAAGCTGAACATACCAGTTGTTCCTCAAACCACAGAAGTCCGTTCTGCACCTCCACCGGTGAAGAAACTCGGAAGCGGCGTCTCTCAACTGGCGGCCGGTCCCCCCATCAATACAAAGGTGGCTAAAGAGTACCAGGAGCTTAAAAAGAACGATGTCAAGATAACGATCAGTCAGAAGGACACAGATCCTTTTCTTATCAGTGTTGACTGGATAGGATGCGAGAAAAAAGCCGCTCCTTCAGGCCTGACTCCGACGGGTCTCAATGAGCTCCTGGAAGGAGTTCGCAACGATCTTTACGAGCAGTTTGCAACCACGTCCGCATTGGGGAGAATTAAAAAGGAAGGTTCCGAAGAGCGAGAGATAGACGCCGTTTCTATAGATCCGCACGTCCGGCAACAAATAATTTTTCAGCTTGCTAACCTGGGCCACAGAATGTACGCCAGGCTGTTCGAAGATGAGGAGGTCAGAGATCTTTTAGCGCGGATCAAGAAGTACGCGAAGGATAATCCCCAAATGGTGCTGCGCGTGCAGGTTGAAAATGCTCAAGGCACATCACACCGAATGTTGCTGCCCTTCGGATTTCTTTATGACGACCCGAACTTTACAGAGAACAGCGGCCTTTACGATGCCAAGGCCGAGAACTTTTGGGATTCGCGTTACCAAATAGAACTCAACGAGAGCAAATCCTCGTATCAAAAGGGAACTCTTTGCGACAATGGGCCGATCCGAGTGGTCGCCGTTATGGATACGGGTGGGACAGCAGAAGGAAGCTCAACCGCAGATGAATGGCGCCAGGAGGTCAAAGAACAACAAGACTATTTGACCGAGTTGGATGCAATGCGAAAAATCAACCTGAAGTTCGCAAAAGACGAAGACGAATTTCTAAAGATCTTCAAGGGTGATCCGTCTCCGCTCGATCTTATTTACTATTACGGCCACACCTCTATTAAACCCAAGCCGTCGTTCATCATTACGAACCGCGCGAAGACTATCTCTCAAATCGAGGATGCTGCCGGGGGCGGCCAAAAGAAGCTGCGCAAGTTGGACAAAAATCCCTTTGTTTTCCTGAACTCGTGCAAAGGAGCGGCTTTCTCAGGAGACTCACAAGACTCGTTTCTAAATTTAATGAACGAGCTCGGCGCTTCAGGATTCATCGGAACAGAGAGTACGGTTCGGATACCGTATGCCGCACGTGTCGGACAGGAATTCTTCAAGAAAATGATGAGCTACGAACGCAGTGTCCCCCTGGTCCAGGTCCTGAGCGAGATGAAACACAAAGCTCTGTCGTCGGAGGATGGCAATCCTCTCATCATGCTGTATTCGATCTATGCCGATCCGTCGGTCCGCACCTGTTCTAACAAATAATTCAATCTAGTCGTCGGGGGTCCGGAAATGAGGCTTCTATTTCTTCGTCGAACGTCTGTGTTGATTGCTGTGCTCGCAGTTACCGTTTGGGCCACGCATGCGCAGGACAAGTGCACGCAGGGCCCGGCAGAAAGACCGCAGAATCGGAAGATCGTGATTAGCGATCTTCACCTCGGCATTGGGAACCCGGGTGGCAATTGGTCACCACTCGAAGATTTCCGCTTTCCTCCACTCTTCCGCAGTTTTCTCGAAGCAAAGGGCAGCAGCGGAAACACAGATCTCATTATCGCTGGTGACTTCATTGATTTCTGGCAAGTGCTGCCTGAATTGGATGAGAAACGTGCGCCGCAACTCGGCTCCACGGAAGCAGAGTCACTTGCCAAACTGGACGTGGTGCTTTTCCAGCATCGCGACACGTTTGCAGCTCTTAAACGTTTTGCCCAAACTGGTAAGAACAGGTTGATTATCATCCCGGGAAACCACGACGTCGATCTCTTCTGGCCTCGCGTCCAGGAGCGATTGCAACGTGAGTTCGGACTGCCACTCAATCAGAAGCTGTTCTTCACTAATTCCTGTTACGAATCACAAGGAGTACACGTCGAACACGGCCAGCAGTATGACGAGGCGAATCGTTTTAAAAACCCGAACGCGCCTTTTGTGCCGGACGACAATGGCACTCGCAGATTGGAAACCAACTGGGGAACTGTTTTTATGTCCCGGTTCTATAACAAGGTCGAGCTTGACCTCCCGTTCATCGATAATCTGACGCCGGAGTTGTCAGGCATAGTATGGGCCGTGCAAAACAATGTGATTTTCTCTTTGCGGCAGATGGCGCGACTCAGCGTAATGTTGATTCGAGACCAGAAGGCCCTGGCGCAGGCGAAGGTGTTTGCACGCAAGCTCGGCGCAGACGAACCTCCGAAAAAAGTTCCGGAAAAGACGCTCGACAACTTATTCAAGCTATATGACAGCGTCGATCCGGAGTTGGCAAAAACACTGCGCGCCACCGTGCAAACTGAAGCAGACCGCAAGGAAGCCGAGAGTGCTTTGAAGGAGATTTCGGCCGAGGAATGGGCCACGTTGCAAGCAGGATTTGAGAAAGTGGAGCCTACCGAAACCCTGGAAAACACACTTCGCGGGCGTGATCCATACATCCAGGGAGCCGGAAGTATAATAATCAGCAAACCAGCCATCAGCATCGTGGTCATGGCACACACTCACGAACTCGATGCCGACATATTTCCTCTGGACGTTTTTGGTGTCCGAAATAAGTGGTACGTCAATACAGGATGCTGGCAGAAAGTACTGAAAGTCGGAACGGCAAAAGCGAGTGGCAGGAGGTGGTCGGATCTAAGTCTCGACGATCCGCTCTTTCCGCTGCGTTTTAGCTATGTGACGATCGACTACAACGGTGATCAGGTCATGCGGCCGTCACGATCGTTCTGGCCTTGATAGCGCGCGACCTATTCGTATCTCAGCGCGATCAATGGATCGACCTTCGCTGCGCGACGCGCCGGTATGTAGCACGCCAGCAGTGCGACGAGAGCCAGTAATCCAATCACGCTCACATACGTCAACGGGTCAGTAGCCGTTATTTCGAACAGCAGCGTGCGCATCAATCGCGTCAGCGCGAATGCGCCTGCCAGTCCGATGACTACGCCGATGAGCAGCATGCCCAGGCTCTGTGCGAAGATGAGTCGCAACACGTGAAGCGGTCGCGCTCCGAGGGCCATTCGCACTCCTATCTCTTGCGTGCGCTGCGCCACTGAATACGCCATCACACCGTAAATACCGATTGCCGCCAGGAACAACGCGATGCCGGAGAACGTCGCGAGCAGCAGCGCGAGGAAGCGTGGTTGGACCATCGACTTCGATACCAGTTCATCCATCGACCGCAGATTGTAGACCGGCAGGCTCGCATCCAGCTCACGAACGGCATTGCGAATCGAGCTTTCAAGCGGCGCGGAATCGTTCGAGCCGCGGACGACAAAGTTTACGTTCGAACCGAGGAACCCATTCTTCGCCACTTGCCGGACCTGGAAGTAGAGTTCGGGACCAGCCGGCTTATCCATGCCGGCGTTCTTCGTGTCTTCAACGACGCCGACAATCGTGCACCAGATCTTAGGATCTTGAAACCCCGGGTTCACACGCCGGCCAATCGGACTTTCCTTCCAAAATCTCTTCGCGAGCGCCTGGTTGACCATCACCACCGGCATCGCGTTTGGGTTCTCGTCCTGCGGCTCAAACGTGCGACCCTCCAACAAGCGGATCTTCATCGTCTTGAAGTAGTCGTTACCGACGACGTTCCAATAGTCGACGTTCTGCGCTGGTCCATCGGGCGTTGGCTGGTAGCCTTCGATCTCGGTGTCGTTAGCGTTGATGCGGCGTAGCGGAGGAAGTCCACTTGCCAGGGAGACACCGGTCACACCGGGAAGACTGGTGAGTCTCTGCTCGAGAGAGTTTACAAACTGAAGTCGTTGGTCGTTGTTGTATTTAACGTTCGGAAGATTCAGGCTGAAGCTGATAACACCGTTCGGATCAAAACCGGTGTTGACTTGCTGCAACTTCCAGAAGGCGCGAATCATCAGGCCGGAGCCGATGACGAGGATCATCGCGAGGGCAATCTCTGCGACTACAAGGCCCTTCCGAAGCGCCTGACCACCTCCACGAATCGCACGCTGCCCGGCGCCGCGAATCCAGTTGGCCAGGTTACGTTCACTGACTTGCGCGAGTGGTGCGAGACCGAAGAGAAACACGGCGACGATTGCAACCGCGATCGTAAACCCGAGTACGGGAAGACCAACGCCGATCTCCTCGGTGCGCGGCACGCTGTCTGGCGCAAAAAGTAGAAGGACTTTCAACCCCGCGAATGCGAGCGCGACTCCGAGAATTGAAGCAATTAAAACCAGTACGAAACCCTCGGCGACGAATTGCCGGACCATTCGTTTTACGCCAGCTCCCAGTGCGAGGCGAACCGCAAACTCACGATGACGTGACTCCGCGCGAGCCAGTAAAAGATTCGCAACGTTCACACACGCGATAAGCAGGACAAAACCAACCGCAGCCATCAGCAGCCACACGGCTTTGCGAGCTGCGCCGACAACGTCCTCGTGAAGACCAACCATTACCACCGGGTGACCTTGCGGGTTCAGTAAATGCTGCGAGCGACCTTCGCTTTTCCAACCCGCCATCAAGCTCGTCATCTCGCTCATTGCCTGCTCGGTGGTCACGCCGGGTTTCAACCTGCCGATCACTGAAAGAAAGTGTGAACCACGATTGCCTGGGTTGGCCGGATCGAATTGGAAAGGCACTAACAGCTCGACCTGATCGTTACTCCCTGGAGGAAATGCAAAGCTTGCGGGCATCACACCGACAACCGTCGTCGTTGCCGAGTTGACCTGAATCTGTTTGCCGATGATGTCACTCGCGCCGCCGAAGCCTCTTTGCCAGAGGCCATGCGAGATGATGGCGACTCTCGGTCCGCCATTGCGATCTTCCTCTTCAGTGAAGCTGCGACCGCGTTCGGGTTGCACGCCGAGCACGTCGATCAGGCTGCGCGTGATGGCGGCTGAGGTGACTCGAAGTGGTTCACTCTCGGTACCGACGTTCTGACCGCCCGGCGCCCACGCGCCGATTGCTTCCCAGGATTTTGCTTCGCGCTGAATGTCGAGGAGTTCAGGAGGCGAGAGCCAGAATTTCTGGAGCTGCATCGTGGGAAATTCGCTGTAGACGCGGACGAGTTGATCGGGGTTCCGGTATGGCAACGGCCGTAACAGGACTGAGTTCACAACGCTGAAGATGGCGGAATTCGCGCCTATGCCGACTGCGAGGGTCAGAATCGCGACGGCGGTAAAGGCTGGATTCTTACGCAGCATACGCAGCGCGTATTTCAAGTCCTGTAAAAACGTTTGCATCGCTCTCGGTCCTCCGGAGGGTCTTTACGTGCTCAGTCCGGGCTTAGTTCACCCAAATGAAAGTGGCTCTATTGGTTAAAACACCACCGCAGTGCGAGTGGTGGCAGGAAATCTGTGTTTCTGGAATCTGTGCTATCTGTGTAGTGGCAGCGCGCCAGGATCTACTCTCTCACGCAGCTACCTCAATTAATACTTCGGGATGGCGTTCGACGATCTTCAAGAGCTGCCTGGCAGCGCCAGATGGTTCGCGACGTCCTTGCTCCCACTGTTCCAAGGTGCGCTTGGAAACTCCAATTGCCGCGGCAAACTGTGCTTGCGATAATCCACTCTTTAGCCGCACGCGAACAATGCGCGATTTCGCCGCAACTTTGGTCCGCTTTCCGCCGCCTGCTTTGATCTCGCGGACACCATCCAGGACTTCCTGCCACACGTCGCGCTCGGACTCAAACTTAGCGAGCGCCTTTCCAGTAAGTTTATTAGTCATCTCGAAACACCTCTAACAATTGCCGCAAAATACGAGCCGGGATGTTCTCACGTTTTGCCTTCGCATAGAGTGTTAGCATCCAGAACTCTTTAGGCTTATATCGTACATAATAGATGATACGGAGCCCGCCTCGCTTCCCCGTCCCGGCTCGTGTCCAGCGCGCCTTGCGAACGCCACCTGAGCCGGGGACAAGTTCCCCGATCTCGGGATTCTTCATCAAGAACTGTTGTAGCTCGGAATATTCATCATCGTCCAGATAAGCGGGACGAGTCCGCTCAAAAATCGACGATTCTATGAACGTAAACACCTGCGGAGTTATACGCCAATGGCGTATAAAAAGCAATGCCCGGTGGTGAGTTCAAGTAGTGGACTGACGGCGGGAGGCACGCCCGAGGAGAACGTCTGCGATTGCGTCGGAGATCGGGAGGCCCGGAGTCTCTTCAAGCCAGAAGAACTCGCCGCAGGGATTGAGTTCGAGGAAGACGTGACGGTTGTCGGGTGTGAGAATGATGTCGATCGCGCCGTAATTCAAGCGGAAGTAATCCATGAGGCGCAGGATTTTTTCTTCGATTTCATGAGGGAGTTGGTAGGGCCGCCAGTCTTGAATCATGCGGAGACCATCGCGGCGCCAGTCGTGAGCGGCGCGCGCTGAGACTTGCGAGTCGACGGCGGCACACATGACTTTGTGGCCCACGACCGTGACACGAATCTCGAGCGACTTCGGCAATAGCTCCTGAAAAGTTGCGGGACAGAGACTCAAGCCGGAGAGGTCCGCGAGGTCTTCGGGCTTCACGGGGTTGGTAAAGACGACGAGTTCTTTTCCCTCGTCGTAGATCGCGAAGGAGGAAAGCATCTTCGTCACTATCCCACCGTCGCAACTCTTTGCGAATGCGCGGACGGCGACGGGGTCGTTTGTCGTCAGCGTGCGCGGTGTGTCGAGTCCGAGTTCGCGCGCCACCTGAAGTTGAAGCTGCTTGTTCTCCGCGTGACGGATGTGGCGGAGGTGGTCCATGCGGAAGGTTTTCAGGCTCGCGAGCATGCCGTTGGCGGCGGCACTCGCTTCGCCGATGGACGCGTGACGCAGTTGCCTGTCGAGTTCAGTCGGGAGATGAGCGCCGAAGTTGATGCGACGATGCCAGATTGCTGTTACCTCGCGTAGATCGAATTCGCCATCTTCATTAGTAAGCGTGAGACGATTCTCGCCGCCGGAGCCATAGTAAGCAGAGAGTCGCACATCGGTCGGATAGCGGTCTGTGTCAAAACGGATTGTGTGGCCACCCTTGCGGGCGATGGCCTCGGTCACTCGCGCGACACTGTCGTTATCGTTGCTCTGTGTGACGATGAGTATGGACATAGTCTTCGAGTAGCGCTTCGGCGATGGCCTCCGAGATGGGAAGGCGAAGGTCGCGTTCGAGCATGCCCCATTCGCCGCCGGGGTTGACTTCGAGGAACACGTACTCGCCTGACGGAGTGCAGATCAAATCTACGGCGCCGAATAGGAGGCCGAGTTCCGACATCAATGCTTGCAGACCGCTCGCGACTTCCGTGGGCACTTCGGCCGTCTGCCAGCGACACTCCTCGGGTGCGACGCGACGCCAGTCCGTTTGCCCGCGCGACGTGCCACTCGCATCGAGCGCGCCTGCGAACGTCTTACCGGCAACAAAAGCAACGCGCAGTTCGCACGCTTTCGGAATCAACTCCTGAAAGACCATCGGGCTATGCCGCAGTGTCTCAACATGGTCCAGGTCTTCTTCGCTGACGCGGCTCGTGTAGACGAAGGGCGTCGCGGCATCCATGCTGACGGCGATCGGGCGAAGGAGCTTCGCTACCGTTTGACCTTCGGTCTCTGCGAAGAAGTGCCGAACTGCGGCGGGATCGTTGGTAACGAGAGTACGCGGGACGCGCAGGCCGGCGCGCGCGGCGAGCCGGAGTTGTCGCTGCTTGTTCTCGGCGGCGCGTTGGTGCTGAAGGTCGTTGACCCAGCGTGCGTCGTGAAGCGCGTCGAGAAAACCTTCAAGCGCGGCGATTGACTCGCGCACGCACATTGAGCGATAGCGCTCGTCGAGGTCGTCGGCCATGCGCGGCGACCAGAGCTTGCGCGCCCAGACCGCGCGCACTTCTGTGGTGGAAATCTGTTCTCCCGTTTCCGTAAAGAGGTGTGCTGTGCGTTCGCGGGCTGAGAGCTTAATTGACGACGGAAAGAGATCTGTGTTGAAGCGAATGGGACGGACGCCCCGACGTGCGAGAGCGTATGAAACAAGATCGATAGTATAGAAGTCGCGACTGTGCGTCAGCAGTAGAACAACGTCGCGCGATGTTGTTGGCGGCACGGCCAGATTTCTCTGTGCAATCTCTGTGTCCTCTGTGTCTCTGTGGTTAGGAGAGACACAGAGGTCACACAGTTATCGAGCGTTGCCTTCCGACATGTATTCAAAACGCTGATCGATCTCGTCGCGATCGGACGGATACTTGAGCGTCATTTTGGAATCCTTTGAGGTGTCCTGTCCTTCGAGGAAACGCGCGAAGAACGGCTCGGAACTTTCAGGAGTGCATGGTTCGGTCTTGTCTCTCATTGAGTAGATCTCCTTTAAGGTTGAACTGAGTCTTGCGAGGTAACAAAATGGTAGAACGACACCTATGATGCATTGAAAGCGGTTTGGGATGACTGGTCCTTCCATCGTTGTTCATTCACACCAAACAAGACCAGCCATAATGTCAGCATTCCCTCGCCGATGATCCCCGGCAAGAAAACATAGGGCGCTAGTGAGAGTGCAAACGACGGCTTCACGAAAGTAAACCAACCTAATGCGGCGAAAATCAGTAGCACGCCGAGAAATTTCGGCAAAAAAATGGATCGAAGAATCAGATAACCGACGAGCGAGCAGTAGCAGCCAAAGAACACTAGCGGACTGATCATCGCAAGCGGTTTGATCAACAGGCTGAGTGGTCCAATCACGATTCCCGCCAGGCTGAGGACAGCGGCAACAAACGAGACCTTCGGCCCGGTGGGCTTGAAGATGAAGTAGAAGAGGATCGTGACGGCGATGTAGAACAGGCCGCTGATCATCGCGGCTGCGTATCCGACGGCATTGCGAGAAAAAAGAGAGAAGATGCCCAGTCCAAAAACCACGACATAAATCAGACCGGCAATCCGCGCTGTTACTTTTGGTGATCGTTCGATAATGTTCATAGGGTTAAGTACGCAAGTCTCGCGGAAGCGGGAAACAAATAGACATGACCGCAAGTATCAAAAACATGACCGCACGTTGCTGAGGGTACATGCCTGAACCGACAATTGCTGCTGGGTTTGTAAAAGCGTTTCTGGACTTTGCCGTCTCGCGAGGAGTCGATCGCCGCGAGCTAGTCGGCCGCGCACACATTCGCGTCGAGGAGATTAGTGGACCTGATCAACGTGTTTCATTCGCGAGTTATATGACGCTGATTGAAAACGCGATCAGGATTTGCGGTGAGCCTGCACTCGCACTGCACTTTGGAGAGGCGGTGAGGTTGCAGGACATATCGATCCTCGGCTTGGTGGGCCATTGTGAAACCGCCGAACAAGCGCGCGCACAGGCTAATCGGTTTGCGCGCCTGGCAGTTGACGACGGCAATGGAGCGGGTTCGCATGCGGTAGAGTTCGTGCGCGATGGCGACGACGTGTGGCTGCATTTCACCGGGCGGCTTTATAAGGAGCACCGACTATTGACTGAATCCTCGTTCGCACGCGCGGTGTGCGATGGGCGTGCGTTCGCTGCAATGCACAGAGACAAACCGTGGCCGGCTCCAAAGGCGGTTAGCTTCACGCATGACGAGCCGAGTTACCGCGCCGAATACGATCGCATCTTCCGCATGCCGCTGCACTTTGGCAGCGACATGAATGCCCTTCTCTTTGGTGAAGAGATATTGTCGGTACACGTTGCACCACCGAACGAATATGTCTCGCGACTCGTGAAGCAGCAAGCCGAAACGCTTCTTAAAGACCTCGACAATTCATCATCGACACGGGCGCACGTGGAGAAGCTCTTATCACCCATGCTCCGCACCGGCGAAGCGAACGTAGAAGTTATTGCGCGCAAACTTGGCGTCAGCCGCCAGACGCTTTTTCGCAAGTTGAGAGAAGAGGGAGTTACTTTTGAAAAGGTGCTTGACGAACTGCGCCACAACATGGCGTTGAATTATCTGAAGACAGAGAAAATGTCGGTAAACGAGACTGCCTATCTCCTCGGCTTCTCCGACCCCGCAGCCTTCTCACGCGCCTTCAAGCGTTGGACCGGGTCCAGTCCCCGCGCGCTGCGCAACACGTCTCTTGGTACGCGGATCAATTAACCTAAATCCGCTCGGCGGCTGGCTTACGTTCAAGATCACAAAATGTGATCTTGAACGGCGATGCCCGGCGAACTGGTCACAGTTTGTGACCGGTTCACATGCTCTGTAGAGGCCAAATGTATTGCGAATACCTCTATTTCTTGGCAGCCCTGGAACGGAATCCAATTGGGTTTCTGTTAACTACCCGGGGATCCATTAACTGACGAACCGCACTAAAAACAACCTTGAACTTTGCGTCATAGTTTGCTTCCAACTCGTCTAACCGCTTTATCAGTTTTTCGTTCGAAGCAAAAATCTGGCGCAACCTGACGAACGTGCGCATGATTTGAATGTTTACTTGAACTGCGCGCGACGAGTTTAGCACGCTTGAGAGCATCAAGATTCCATGCTCGGTAAACGCGTATGGTTGGTACTTGCGATGTGTTCCCCGGGCTTTCTTTAAGGTCACAATTTGTGACCTTGAACGAGGAATTAGCAAAAGGTCCTGACCAATAGCAGCGGCAGATGATATCCCGGACAAGCTCGATGTGCTGACAAATCCACGCGAGATTGATCGCTGAGACTGGTGGCACACAAGGTCTCAGAGATGAAGGCTTACTCGAATCAGCTCTCACCGCTGCTAAAAATCGCCATTACTATGAAACCGCCGATGCTGTGAGTTGTGCGGCGACATACGCTTTTCAATTGACTCAAGCGCATGCCTTCCTGGATGGCGATAAACGCGTCGCCGCCGCCATCACTGAAGCTTTTCTCGAAACGAACAGCTTTGAACTAACAATGGGAAATGAGGAAATAGTTGATTTATTTCTCGGGATCGCCTCCATGCCTTGAACCATGAGCAGATTGAACAACTGCTGAGAAATAAAGTTAGGTCTAAGAATTAAGTAAATTGTGGTCCAGGTACGAATAGCGATGTCAACAGAAGCACTCAACAGGATTATCAAAGAAGTTAACGCGCTCACACCACAAGAACGGCGTGAGTTGATCGAGTGGTTAGCGCAGGAAGAGCAAAACTCACCGGCTGATACCGCGACGCTGCGTGAGTGGTTGAATGAGGCTCGAAACACGCGAGCGGAACTTCCGCTCACTAGTGACTCTGTAGACTCCTGAACAATTGCCTTAGACTCCGCATAAAATCACCACCTCGCAGTCCTCAACCAGAAAAAAGAATCGACCTTTCGCGGAAGAAACTGGTACGCCGAGGCGTCTTAGATAACAGACGAAAGGAGAGTGGCATGAATTCTGTTATCAAAATACCAGCGGCTATCAGCCGCTTTGGGGGATTGACGCTATTACTGGTTGCGTCGTCGCACTTTATCTCGTGCCCTTCCGGCGACATCCCGTCAAACACATCGGAACAGGCGTTGTTCGCTGACGCCCAGGGTTCGCCGGTGGCGGTACAGGGTGGGCCAAGCAATGTTTTGATTGGTGATATGAACAATGATCGAAAGCTCGATCTGGTTGTGGCGCTTGGGCAGGCGAAGTCCATTACGGTCCTCGAGGGCAAAGGCAATGGGCAGTTTGGCGCGGCCCTGAGTAACACCAACGTTGCACAAGCGCCCGGTGAGACGGCACTCGGCGACTTGAACGGTGATGGCAAACTCGACGTCGCCGTCAGTTCTCACGATAGTTATGGAGTCACGCTACTAATAGGCGACGGCAAAGGTGGTCTAACTCCAGCGCCGAGCTCTCCGATCATGATGAAACAAGGCGAGCATCCACATACACATGGTCTCGCAGTCGTCGATATTAATCACGACAACAAACCAGACCTTATCACCTGCAACAGCTCAGACAACGACATCTCACTCGCACTGGGCGACGGACGCGGCAATTTCACGCGCGTTGCGCAATCGTTCCCCGTTGGTCCAAGCCCGTATCCTTTTGGTGTCGGCGACGTCAACAACGACGGCTGGCCCGACATCGTCGCGACGGCCACTGCAACTGGTCCATTACGCCGACAACAACTTCCGCAGAGTCGCGCGTTGACGTTGCTCTTATCCGACGGAAAGAGCGGACTCACACCACGCCAACTCCCTCTACGCACCGGCGAACCGTGGTTTGCTGCCGTTGCAGATCTGAACCGTGATGGCAAAGCAGACATCGTCGCAACTCATCACGAAATAAACGCGTTGACGGTGATGATTGGCGACGGTCGTGGCGGGTTTACTGAAGCGAACGGATCTCCATTCGACTTCGGAGTCTCTCTTTACCAGTTAGTCATCGCTGATGTGGATCGCGACGCGAAAATGGACGTCGTTGCCACTACCGGCAACAGCATCCGCGTGCTGTTGGGCGATGGACGCGGTGCGTTTAAAGAAGCGGCTTCGATGCCAGTTGGACCAGGCGCGTGGCGAATAGCTGCCGCAGATCTTAACGGCGATGGTGCAATTGATGTAGTGACGAGTAATTCCGAGAGTAACAGTGTTAGCGTATTGGTGGGAAAGACTCGGGGGTCCTGAGACCCCCGAGTCGAAACGAAGTTAGAAGATGAACTTCACAGCTAGCTGCACATTGCGGCGCTCGATGTTTCCATTTGGAGTTACACCTCTGTTAGCCCCAACGAAATTGCTTCCCGCCACGTCGAACGTTCCCGGTACGAGGTAAAGGTTCGCGTGGTTCAAAGCATTGAAGAGTTCGCCACGAAATTGCAGGCTGTAACGCTCAGTTAGTTTGACAGTGCGATAGAGGCCGGCGTCGAGATTCCAGGTTCCAGGCGCGCGGAATTGATTCCGCTTCGTCATGTTTTCCGGATATGGACCAAAGTCCGAGCAACCACCACACAGCGGATTGCCAAACGCAGCCACCGGTTGACCAGTCAGATCAATGTAGCGGAAGAAGTTCGCTCCCGCGTCCTGCAAATTGACGGTCAGTGGTCCGTTCGGAACCAACCGCGGAGCATTGAGGTTGGAAGCCCCGCTGTCAAAAATCGTGAATGGATTTCCGGTGCGGGCTGTGTAGATCCCGGTCACCGTCCAGCCATCCAACAGCGCTTTGCCAACCCCACTCAGGTTCTTAGCGTACGGTATCTGCCAGATGACGCTGCCCACAAAACGATGACGCACGTCATTGTCAGCATACCCGTAGTCCAAATCTCTCGGGCCGAACGGATTTGTCAGACCGAGGTTATTGTTGAAGGCGGCTTCACTGAACGTCGTACTCAGATTGTCTTTCGACACTGAGTAAGTGTAGTGCGCTGTGAACTGCACGCCGGTGTGACGGAAGTTGGTGCTATCGAGTCCGACGATCAGCGCGTTGTACCGCGAGAAACCCAGATTGCCGCGACCGTTGATGTTCGCGTACTGCGTGTTCAAACGCTTGTTTGGATCCGGATCGCCGAGGAACACTGCGGCCGAACCAGGCACGTTCAGCGGGTCAATTGAATAGAGGCTCTCGCCACGCGACCCTGAGTACTCGACTGAGAAAATGTTGCCGGCGCCGAGTTCTCGCTGAAGTCCAGCACTGAAGAAGTGAGCGTAAGCATTCACGATGTTTTGACGAACGTTCCTGAGACTACCGACAGGTATTACTTTCGTCGGCGGCGTCGTACCGGCAAGTGGGCCAAGGTTCTGCGTGGTTATTTGCAGATTTGGTACGTCGACATTATTGAACAGCGACAACACCAGATACGAGGGTGGGTTCTGAATCAGATTGAATGTGACGTTCCCAAAATTCCTTTCATAAGCCAAACCATATCCGGCGCGAATGCTGGTCTTGCCATCACCAAACAGGTCATAGGCGAAACCGACTCTCGGCGCAAAGTTGTTCTTGTCGGGTGCCCACAAACCTCCGACAGGACTGTTCTCCGCGATCTGCACACTTCCATTCTTGATTTGTTCCTGAAGCGTATTTCCAGATCCTAAATAGAAGTTCGAATCAAGATTCGGATTCTTGTTGTGCTGCACGCCGTAGTACTCGTAGCGCAATCCGAGGTTGAGAGTTAATCGCGGAGACCAGCGGAACGAGTCATTCACATAGGCAGCCCATTCGTTGTACCGGTTGCTGCGAGTGAAGTCAGGCTGGTTGACAGGAAGGTTAACGCTGTCGCCGGGGAATTTCCCCTGCGGGTCGATTGCAGCTTGAAACTGGTTGATGTTGCCAGTGACAAAGTTTGCGAGTGCTTGAGAATAATTCCCCTGTACACCCAGACTCTCGACAGCAGTTTGAAATGCTCCAAACAAGTGGTTGTCCTGAATGTAGAAGAACGATCCTCCAAACTTCCACTGATGACGACCCTTCGTGAAAGTCATGTTCTCGTATATCTGACCAACATTCTGTGGACCACCAAAACCGACTGGTGAGTTCGCAGCGTTGAACGGCCAATAACCAGGAAACGCGATCACATTGCCACGAACAACTCCGCTGGCGCCGGGAAACATGAACAGGCCCGGTTCGATCGGAGCCGCTCCATAAGGCGCATCATTTGCCCACTTGTTGTAGGAAAACTTTGTTTCCGACACCAGATTTGGTGAAAACGTATGCGCCAGTGTCAGCAGGTAATTGTCTCCGCGAATGAGCGACGCGGTATCGTATCCGGTATATGGACTAAAGCCTGTGCTACCTAGTGGGAAGTCTTTATTCTCGCGCGCCCATCTGCCATACAGCAGTGTCTTGTCACTGAGGTTGTAGTCGACGCGCAACACAGTTGCGTAAGTGTTTTGCGGTAGACCACCACCGAGATTGGTTGGCTCTGTGTACCGCACTTGCTGAAACGCCGGAAGATTTGCGGGAAGAGCTGCAAAGGCGTTGCCCGGCTGGCTGGCTGCTGGAATGTTATCCGCAACCACATCACCGACCGTGTAGATCGTTCCCGTAGGCGTAGCCTGTATCGCACGACCCGCGAAGAAGGCCTGCGTGGGTGTTGCTGTGGCTGCAATCAACTGCGGAGTGGGGATCACGGCGAGCAGGTCTCCGGCACTACGTACGCGTGTGAATTCCGTGCTGTTGAAGAAAAACAACTTGTTCGTCTTGATTGGACCACCGATGGTGTAACCAAACTGGTTTCTCGTGAACACACCGCGAGATATGCCATTAGCGTTGTTATTGAACCCGTTGGACGCCAGCTTCGAAATCCTGTTGAACTCGTAAGCTGATCCGTGAAAATCATTGGAGCCGGAGAGAACAGCGACATTCACGATGCCGCCTGACGCCCGTCCGTACTCCGCCGAGAAGTTACTCGTTACAACTCTGAATTCCGCTACTGCCTCGAGCGGAACGTTCTGCGCGACCGAACCGTAGAACACACTGTTGTTGTCAACGCCGTCGAGCAGTACGTTCGTGCTCGATGCACGTTGACCGTTGATGCTGAACCCTGCGCCACGTCCGGTTAAACCCACACCAGGGACGGGTGGTCCAGGATCGTCGTTGTTGATGTTGCCACCTAGACCGATCAGGTCGTAAGGATTTCTCGTCAATGTTGGCAATTGCCGAATCTGATTTCCGGTCACGATGTTCGAGACTTCGGCAGTTTGAGTATTGACGGCAAGACCTTCGCTTGCGACTACGTTAACGGTCCCACCAGAAACCTCGGTGAGTGTCATCTTCGTTTCCAGTGTCACGTTAGAGCCGACGGTGACCTGCACGCGCTGCGTGTTCGGTTGAAAACTGCCGCCTTCGACAGTTACGTCATAGAAACCGGGGAGCAATCCGACAACGGTGTAGACGCCTTCATTGTCCGAAGTCGCCGTCACCTCGCGTCCGGTAGCGACTGATTTGACGCGAACATTAGCTCCGCTTACGACTGCGCCGTTGGGATCTACGATCTTCCCGACAAGCCGGCCGGTGTCTGTCTGCGCTGCGGCAAAAGCTGCAGACATTAATAGGAGGAGAGCTGCTACCAAAGTGCTCGCCCCTCGACAGGGTTTTAAGTAACTACTAGTCATACCTCATTCCTTTCTACTGCTTAATGGATCAACTACTGCAGTGTTCCCTGGGCTGGAACGTTGGTCCTGTGCAGAGAGCGCAATGACTATGCCGAGGCAGCGAACTCGATCTCGATTGCAGAGGTAATCGAGCGAAAAGTGTGGGTCATTTATCTGGGTGGATTAATCTCCCGGATATCGGGGAGAGGTCTCTTGCGGATTTTGGAAAGATTGGGGAATTTGGAAAAATCGCGGGACGATCTTGAAGTGATCGACTACCAGTAAATCCATAAAAGTAAATGGTGTGGTGGTCCAGGAGCAGGGTTGTCCTGGATATCGCCAGGCGCATCAAACGCTGAACTAGCCCTTAACTTCCGGCAGCTTTTTGAAGCCTTCCTCCAATGCCTTGCGCAGGCGATCGATAGCTGTCGTCGGATCTCCGGCGAGATCAGGATCGGTATACAAGAGCACTTCACCGTTTCGCGCATCCACTATCCCGATCTGTAATCGCAGGTAAGCCGGAACTACTCCGCCAACCAGCCATCTCATAGCAGTTTTGCCGCCCGTCAGTTTTTTCCCCGCACCACGGATGAAAACGATCGCATCCGCACCCTTCTCTAAATTCAGGTTCAGCACCTCATCGCCCATCGAGAAGCGGCCTTTCTTAACGTCGCTGCGCTTCTTCATGATCTTTGGCAACAGCTCGTCAAATTTAGTTTGAAAGTCGGCGACGTTGTACTTCTGCTGCGAGTCGCCATCGGCGGGTGCGGCGGCGGCGCCCGGAATCGGCAGCGTTGTGACATTTTTCCGTTTCGACAAAACTTCAGCGACCATTTTTTCTACACGCACGCTCAACTCGTCAGACTCAGCCGCCATGCCTTCCGGTCCTTTCATGCTGTCGCGGACGACATTTACTTTCGCCGGCATGACGACGACGGTGCGAATCGTCGTTTCTTTCGACTTGATCTTCGGGTGAATAAATTGAGCATTGATCCGGTGCGAGCCGGACACGACGACGAGTACCACCAGCGCAAACATCTTCAACCCGAATCGATCCCTCATTTCACCTTCTCCTTTAACGTTTCTATGCGTCTTTGAATTCGCGCGCGATCGCTCGCCGTTGGCGACAGCTCGAGGTACTTCTCATATTCGGCGGCAGCATCGCTTCCTCGTTCGAGTTTCTCGTAAAGCATAGCAAGCCCTCGATGGGCCACCGGCACTGGATTCTCAGCGCTCAATGCGCGGCGGTACAAATCCTCCGCCATTTGTTGATGTCGTTGCCAATTTTCCTTACCTGCGGGTGTCGCAAGCAGTTCGCGCTCTTCTTCTTCGTTTGTGCGCTTCAGGCTTTTCTTCGCGGCATCCTTCTTCGCACTGTTCGTCAGTTCTTTTTCGGTTAGCTGTGGCGAACGAGGTCCGAGCGTGCGATAACTTTCCGCCAACCAAAACAGGTTTTCCGAATCGGCGTGGAAATCCACGAGACGCTGCGCGAGGTAAACGGCGGAACGAGCGCGGCCGGCATTGATCGACAACTGAAGATCGTGCCGCATCACGGATTCTACGTTCTGAAAGTAGGCCGCCCGCTCTCGATGCAACTCCATCTGGGGCGTCACTTTGTCTGCACGCCCGCCGAGGTAACTGCTCAGATACTTGATTCGTTCGTCGAGCGCCGGATGGTCGTTATAGAAGAGTCTGATGTTCTCGCCTTCAAAGTCTTTATCCAGCAGCTTCATCACGCTGACCATTTCTTCAGGCGGGTATTCAGCGCTGATCATCATGTCGATGCCTTTGAGATCAGCTTCGCGCTCGAGGTCGCGGCTGTAACCATAGATCGTCGCCACCATGATGAATGGAGCTACTGTTGTGACAACCATTATGACTGCTCCAACAACGCCGCCGGGCGCATAGGCGCCGACCGCTGCCATGACGTTCATCGTGAGAAATTTTTTGCGGTTGCTGCGGTTGTGCATGTACGTATGTCGCCGCATTGCGTGCGTCAGCTCATGTGCGAGGACCGCCGCCAACTCGGATTCGTTATCGAGGAGAGTCATCAATCCGGTGGTGACGTAGATCGAGCCGTTCGGAAGGGCGAAGGCGTTCGGCTGCGGGTCGCGGAGTATGTGAAATCTCCATGACACCCTTTCGAGCTCGAGCCCGCGCGGAATCAGCGATTTCCCGATGCGACGTAAATAAGCATTCGCAGCTTCGTCGGCGAGCACGAGGCCATCGCGCTCGAGCCGGACGTCGAGCAGATCCGCCTGTTCAAGCACCTCCAAATCGACCTGGCCGAATTTGAACTCTTCCTTAACGGGCGGAGGTGTGGCCTCGACCGGCGCCGTCTTCTTTTGCGCGAGGGTAACAGGACCAAGCGAAGTGAATACGACGCAGAAGCAAAGCGCTGCGACGATCAGATTTGTGGGTTTGCGGGGGAACATAGTCGGCAATTTTTCAAAGCCAGGGAGAGCCGGCAATGGTGACTAAAGATACAAGATGGCTCCTCCGCTGTAAATTATAATCTCTAACCGGTACGGTTCGTTGAAAAACGCCGAAGGCGTTCGCTAATTCCAGCCCAGGGTTCGAGCGCAGCGAGAACCCTGGGACATTAATTTTAAATCACGACCAACCCTAAAAGGGTTAGACGGTTGGCAAACCCCTTCAGGGTTCAGTGATTATTTAATGTTCTGACCCCAGGGTTGTCGCTCCGCTCCAACCGTGGGCTGGAATTAGCGAACGCCTTCGGCGTTTTCAAACCAGTGCTCTTTAACAGTCGGTACGGACGTCAATTAGTGATATGTCTTGCCGTTATGTATTAACCACCCTGCGACGTGCCTGCCGCGCGGGTCGTGGTGAGTCCAATGGACAACGCCGCCTTTTTCGTTCCAGACGTATTCGCCGTTGAAGCGAACACTGTCGCCCACCTCGAGTGCATCGACGCGCGGGGCGATGTCGATGTTGTGTGTAATCAGGAGTGTTTGTCCGGAGGCAAGCTGCACGATGAATCGTTGGTGTCGCGCGCCGTTGAGATCGTCTTCCAGAACGCGAATCACCGCGCCCTCGCCTTCGACTTGTATGTCGCTCGCGCGACTCGCGAACGCGCGTGCGATGGAGTCGTCGCTTGTCCGCGAACCCGAACTGGCCTGCAAGATGAGGAGCGCCCTGTTCGGGCAAGTCCCGACGGAGGAGCCCTGTGCTTCTGTGGCGATTGAGAACTGTGGTGGCACGGGCGACTCGGCGCAGATGATGTCGCCGTTTTCGGGCTGCTTTACCAGCAACTCAGTCCCGTTGCTGCAAGCTGGATTGCGCTTGTAACCAACGACAACCATGCCATTCGGGACAGATGCAATGCCACAGATGATCGGCGAGGGCTTACGCGTCTTGCGCGCGGATTTTTGAGCGCTCGATCCGGAGGGAAACAGACAAAGCAGGGCCGATATGAGTAGAAGCTTGATGACTTGTTGCATTCGAGATCCTCGTTGGGGGTTGTTTGAGATTTGAGGCGTTGAGGGGCGTACGTCTAGCCCAGATTTCAAACTAGCAAATCCCGCAACAAGTGATCAAGCAATATCAATCTCGTGGGGTTAAACGCCGAAGGCGTTCGCTAATTTCAGCCCAGGGTTCGAGCGCAGCGAGAACCCTGGGACATTCATTTTAAAATCGCGACCAACCCTGAAAGGGTTAGAGGGTTGGCAAACCCCTTCAGGGTTCAATGATTATTTAATGTTCTGACCCCAGGGTTGTCGCTCCGCTCCAACCCTGGGCTGGAATTAGCGAACGCCTTCGGCGTTAAGCCTAGGCTGGAATTGGCGAACGCCTTCGGCGTTAAGCCGGGCTGGAATTGGCGAACGCCTTCGGCGTTAAGCCGGGCTGGAATTGGCGAACGCCTTCGGCGTTAAGCCTGGGCTGGAATTAGCGAACGCCTTCGGCGTTAAGCCTGGGCTGGAATTAGTGAATGCCTTCCGCTCCAACCCTGAGCTGGAATTAGCGAACGCCTTCCGCTCCAACCCTGAGCTGGAATTAGCGAACGCCTTCGGCGTTTTCAAACCAGTGCTCTTGACGTTTCACGTCGACCCGACGCTACCGCGTTACGGTACTGACCTTATCCAACCTGAGGCCGCTGACCCTGAAAGTACGGGGGCGATTTGTTAGACTGAAATCGTGAATCCTACCGCTTTTCAAGCATATCAATTATCAAGGAGGAATTATGACCGAGACCGCGGAACCTATCGAGGATCGGCTAGCCGACTTCACCCGCGACAAGAGAATCCTGCTCTTATCTTTAATGGCAGTTGTGGTCGGCGTTTTCAGCGCCCTCGTAGCTAAAGCTCTCGTTTGGCTGATTGCAGTCTTTACGAATCTTACTTTCTATCAACGCTTTTCTTCCGATTTCGTCTCACCGACAAATCACCACCTCGGACCACTCGTCATCTTCGCGCCCGTCATCGGAGGTTTGATCATCGGACTGATGGCGCGCTACGGCTCAGAGAAAATCCGCGGACACGGCATCCCCGAGGCGCTCGAAGCGATCCTCTTCGGCCGCAGCCGAATGGACGTTAAAGTCACCGTTCTAAAGCCGCTCTCATCCGCGATCTCCATTGGCTCCGGTGGCCCATTCGGCGCAGAAGGTCCCATCATCATGACCGGAGGCGCGATCGGCTCGATCTTCGCGCAACTCTTCCATCTCTCAGCCGCCGAGCGCAAGACGTTGCTGGTCGCAGGCGCTGCCGGTGGCATGTCTGCGATCTTCAACACGCCTGTAGCCGCAGTGTTGTTGGCTGTCGAGTTGCTTCTCTTCGAGTGGCGGCCGCGTTCGTTCATTCCCGTCGCCGTCGCATCCGCGGTTGCGGCCATGATGCGCGTGCCATTACTCGGCTCGGGCGCGATCTTTCCCGTCACAACACACGCGCCGCTCGGCGCCGAAGGATTGATGATCGCATTCCTCGTTGGCATCACAGCCGGACTCGCGTCAGGCGCGCTGACAGCGCTGGTGTATGGATGTGAAGACCTCTTTAGCAGACTTCCGATTCACTGGATGTGGTGGCCCGCTATCGGCGGAGTGTTCGTCGGTATCGGCGGTTGGCTGGATCCGCGTGTGCTCGGCGTCGGCTACGACACAATCCATGCACTATTAAGAGGAGAACTGGCCGGCGCCGTCGTGATTGGCTTGTTGATCGGCAAAGCAGTAGTTTGGTCCATATCACTCGGATCGGGAACCTCCGGCGGTGTACTCGCGCCACTCCTGATTATCGGCGGCGCGCTGGGCGCGATTGAAGGAAGATTCATCTCGCTCGGCGATCCCGGCCTTTGGGCGATGATCAGCATGGCCGCGATGATGGGTGGAACCATGCGCTCACCACTGACCGCCATGATCTTCACGCTTGAACTCACACACGACCTGAACCTCTTGCCTGCCCTGCTGATTTCCTGTATCGCCGCGCACGCGTTGACCGTGTTATGGCTGCGGCGTTCTATCCTGACTGAGAAGGTAGCGCGACGTGGTTTTCACGTCACACGCGAATACAGCGTCGATCCTTTGGCGGTATTACGTGTCGGCGAGGTCATGGATAGCAATCCGCCTTCAGTGCCGGGGAATATGAAGGTCAGCGAACTTTCCGATCTGATTGCCAACGGAAATCCTGGGCTATCGCACCGTCAGGGAACGCTGATTGTCGACGACGAAGGCAAGCTCGCGGGTATCATTACGCGCGGCGATCTTTTACGCGCGCTCGATAGATCACCGGATGGCGCCACTGTGCTCGAAGCAGGCAGTCAGCATTTGATCGTCACGCATGCGGATGAAATACTTCATGATGCAGTTACGAGAATGGTTCGTCACGATATCGGTCGCCTGCCCGTCGTGCGTCGCGACAATCCACAGAAGATCGTGGGCTACTTAGGAAGGGCCAGTGTCATGACCGCCAGACTACGCCGTCATGAAGAAGAACATCATCGCGAAGCAGGCTGGCTCCGCGCGTTCTCGCAATAGCAGTGGGCGGCTCTGTTGGACGCGGTCAGTACCGTACTGACCGCGTCCAAGTGTGCACGCCGTTGTTGCGGCAAAAGCCGGCTACTGGTGATTCCCTTTAGACTGCACGAACGCGACACATTCGCCCTGGTTGTTGAATGCGTGCGGGAAGTTGAAGTTCATCCAACCACCGTTCGCACATTCATCGACGTTCCTCACTGGTCCACACATGCGCACATTCTGAGGAATGCTGACTGTCGTCGGCTCTCCCAGCGGAACGACGAACATCTGATACGCGAAAGTCGGTACACTACCGATATTCTTCGGCCTGTGAACTCTTCCGCCTTCTTCGAATGCTTGTCCAACCGTATACGATTGCTCTCCGCCGCATCCGTCTTCAACCGTAACCGTGCCTTGCGTCACAATATTGAACAGCGGGCCCGGGTGATAGTGCCAGGCATTTACGTCGCCCGGCGCCAGGCTTAATGTTCGGGCAGTCATCGTTGCCGGACCGCCAAGCGTATCGCTATGTGGAGCGTTTCCCACTCCGAGTGTGACAGTTGTAGCTGCGTAAACGGTGACGCCGAGACAAACGAATGCGGTGAGACTAGTCAGCACGATTAATTTCTTTCTGCGCGAGTTCATTCTGAAATCTCCTTCTGTTGGTGAATTAGGCTCCATTCACCTAATGCGCAACGACAAGCGATTCGGGGTCAGAAATTGACCGCAGATCAGGCTGAGATTATCCTGACCCCTTGACTCGGAACATTACGCATTTATTAAAGGAGTGGGGTGAGGGCGATCAGCAGGCGCTCGACGAGCTTACACCGCTCGTCTACGAAGAGTTGCGCCAACAGGCGGCTCGTTACCTGCGCAAGGAGCGGCCGAACCACAGCCTTCAGGCGACCGCCCTGATCAATGAAGCTTTTCTGCGGCTCATCGACGTCAAAGACGTGCAGTGGCAGAACCGCGCGCATTTCTTTGCCATCGCCGCAAACCTGATGCGCCGCATCCTTGTAGATCATGCGCGACGGCGCGACGCCGAGAAGCGCGGTGGTTCCCAGGTGTGCCTGACACTCGACGAAGGATTGGCGTGGGCCAACGAGCCCGACGTCGATCTGCTCGCGATCGACGAAGCGTTAGACAGGTTGGCCCTAATTGACGAACAGCAAGCGCGTATTGTCGAGTTGCGTTTCTTCAGTGGACTGACTGTCGACGAGACCGCAACCGCCCTGGGTATCTCACCGAAAACTGTGAAACGCGATTGGAGCGTCGCGCGCGCCTGGCTAAAGCGCGAAATCGGCGGATGAACAAGCGTGACTACGCAACAGTGGCAACTTGTTAAGGAACTCTTTGAGGCGGCTTTGGAGCGAGAAGATCACACCGCCTTTCTCGAGGAAGCATGCCCTGAAGATAGTGAAGTGAGAGCGGAAGTGGAATCGCTGCTTGCCGCACACGCGCGCGACTCCGGTTTCATGAATCAGCCCGCAGGCAGTTTGCTCACCGATCGAGCGCCGGTCCTCCATACCGGGCAACACTTAGGAAACTACGAGATCATTTCGACCCTTGGCAAAGGCGGCATGGGCCAGGTGTATCTCGCTTTAGACACTCGTCTCGGACGTAAAGTCGCGCTAAAGCTCCTTCCCTTCTCCAATGCACTTGACGCCAGTCACGTGCAACGGCTCGAACAGGAAGCGCGCACCGCGTCGGCGCTAAACCATCCAAACATCGTGACCATTCACGAGATCGGCGAGGCAGACTCCATCCACTTCATGGCCACGGAGTACGTCGACGGCGAGACTCTGAGACAGCGAATGTTGAATACGGAGTTCAGCATTCGCGAACTCGCCGGCATAGCGGTTCAGATCGCATCCGCGCTTCGCGCTGCACATCAAGCGGGTATCGTTCACCGCGATATCAAACCCGAGAACATCATGTTGCGCAGTGATGGTGTCGTTAAGGTGTTGGACTTCGGACTCGCCAAGGGCAGTGGGAATTCAGACACTGAACGAGGCCTGATCATGGGGACGACGGCGTACATGTCGCCGGAGCAGGCACGAGGTGAAGCGGTCGACGCGCGAACGGATGTTTGGAGTCTCGCGGTTGTTATCTACGAGATGATCAACGGACGCGTACCATTCACCGGCGAGACTCACCGCCAGGTTGTCAACCAGATCCTCCATAACGAACCGCCGGCGTTTGAGAGTGCAGTTCCCAATGAACTCAAACAAATCGTACTGAAGGCTCTGAATAAAGACCGCACCCAGCGCTACGACACCGCGAGCACGATGGCAAACGACCTGAAGAGTTTGCAGGAAGAACTCGAGGTCCGCGCGCGTTTGGAGCTCTCCAACGCCAACGAGGCGGTTGCACGGAGCACATTACCGCACTTACCAACGGACACCGCCGGTCACACTCGTCGAAACATCTTTCAACGCCACAAAGTGTTCACCGGGATCGCGATCATTTTCTTGGTGGGAGCTGTCAGTTGGGCCTACGTCGCGGCCCATCGCGATAGTAATGACTGCGGCACGACCAACCGAGAAGCGTATCGTCTGTATCTGCACGGAATGTATCTCGCCAACAATAGAAATCTCGCGGATACGCAAAAGGCTATTGAGACGTTGCAACAGGCAGTCGACCTTGACCCGAACTACGCACAGGCATGGGCAGGTTTAGCTTATGCTCATCGCACGCTAAGTCTTTATTCGCCTGTTAGCACGCACGAGACTTATCAAAGATCAATCGCCGCAATAAACAAAGCACTCGCGATAGACGACCGGCTGTCCGAGGCGCATAGCGCACTGTGTGAGAACAAGTATTTATATGAATGGGACTTCGCCGGTGCAGAACGGGAATGCAAACGCGCCATCGAACTGGATCCGAATTCCGCTCAAGCGCACGAAATCTTCTCCCGCTACCTGATGGGGCGGGGACGTCACAACGAAGCGATCGCCGAAATCGAGACTGCAATAGATTTAGAGCCGGCGTCGCGCTTCAATCATAGAAATTACGGGCGGGCTTTGTTCTACGCGCGACGTTACAGAGAAGCAGAAGAAGAGTTCAAGCGCGTGCTGGAAATGGATCAGAATTTTGTGAGCACTTATTCTTACCTGACGTCCACGTTGGTATTGGAGGGGAAAGAAGCGGAAGCTTACGAGTGGTTCAAGAAACTCTTGTCGTATCGAAAAGTGGATCAGGAAACGGCTCAGGTGTTCGAGACGGCGTTTCAAACTGAGGGCTGGCGTGGGATCTGGCGCGAATGGATCAAAAGACTCGATACCGTAGCTGGGGGTACCTTCGATGGAGCTTTGTACAACGCCCAACTCGGAAACAAGGACGCCGCATTCAAATATCTGGAGGACGTCTATCAGCAACGCGGTATCTGGATGACCTATCTCCGCGTCGAGCCCCGTTTGGATCCGCTGCGCGACGATCCACGTTTTCAGGACCTGCTCCGCCGTGTTGAGGGTAGATGAACCTCCATTGGGGGCTTTGCACAAAAAATCGAGTTGAGATGGAAGTCTTCCCTCTGCGGCCCTCTGCGTATCTCTGCGTTCTCTGCGTTAATGGCCCTTTCAACGCAGAGAGCCGCAGAGATACGCAGAGGCCGCAGAGAAAACAAATCAGATTTGCCATTTTTTGTGCAAAGCCCCTTTCTACCTTTTTGTCGACGATTCAGCAGCATCTCGTCCCTGATTTCCCTCCATTCCTCCCAATCTAAAGTCGTTTCGCTGCAAACATCGCCACTCCCGAGAATAAGGTAGTTAGACTTCCTCGAAGCTGATTCGAAAGGACTATCCAAATGAACCGACGAGAGTTTGTTGTGGCAGGTTCGTTCACCCTTGCAACGCTGGCGCTGACCACGGCCGCGCAGGAAAAGAAACAGTACGTCTGTCCTCCCTGTGGATGCAGCAATGACGGCACCGCGCATGACGCGCCGGGCAATTGTCCTGCTTGCAACATGGTGATGATCGAGAAGACTCCCGCCATGAGCGAGCTGACGGGCATTCCCCGCTTTCTGAAGCTAACCGATCAGGTGTGGACAGGCGGCCAGCCGTGGCCCGAGCATTTCGCCAAGCTCAAGGACGCAGGCGTCAAGGTCATCATCAACTTGCGCCCTCACGCCGAATACGAAGGTCAGCGCGAGGAGGCAAAAGTGAAGGAGCTGGGAATGAGCTATTTCAACATTCCCGTCGACTTCCGCGCACCCGACGAGTTGGATGCCGACGATTTTCTCAAGCTCACCGACGAGCAACTCAAGAATGGACCAGTATTTATCCACTGCGCGGTCGCGACTCGCGTCGGTGCTTTCTGGATGATTCGCCGGGTCGTGCGTGATGGCTGGGACTACGACAAGGCATTAGAAGAAGCCAACCGAATCGGTTTGAACAACAACGCCGGCATGACGCAGTTCGCGAAGGAATACATCGAAAAGAAGAAAAAGAAGTAAGCGTATGAAGTTATTGGTTGCACTTGTCTTCTGCATCGCGTTCTCGTCAGCGGCACACTCGCAGAACTGGCCATCCTTCCGCGGACAAAATGGCGCCGGCGTCGGCGACGGCAACGGTCTACCGACGACGTGGGATGTCGAAAAATCAATCAATGTTTCGTGGAAGACTCCGATTCCAGGTCTCGGTCATTCGAGTCCAGTTGTGTGGGGCGATCGCGTCTTTGTTACGACTGCGGTGAGCAGCGCCGCGAATTCTCAGTTCGTGCATGGCCTGACTGAAACAGCAGCCTCCGCTGACGACAACTCAAAGCACAGTTTTCGAGTTTACTGTCTCGACAAAAACACTGGACGCATCATCTGGGAAAAAGCGATTTACGAAGGTGTGCCCAAGGTCAAACGTCACGTAAAAGCCAGCTACGCGAATCCGACGCCGGTTACGGATGGCAAGAAGCTGGTCGTTTCATTTGGTTCGGAAGGTCTTTACTGCTTCGATTTCGATGGAAAACTTTTGTGGAAGCAGGATCTCGGCATCCTCGACGGCGGCTGGAGCTCTGGTCCTGACTTTCACTGGGGCTTTGGTAGTTCGCCCGTCATCTACAAACACCTGGTAATCGTGCAGTGCGATACGCAGAAACCGTCGTTCATAGCGGCTTTCAATCTTGCGGACGGCAAACGCGTCTGGCAAACGCCACGCGACGAGGATAGTTCGTGGAGTACGCCTACGATTTACGAAGGGAAGGATGGGGCTGAGTTAATTACCAGCGGCACCAGGTTCTATCGCGGTTACGATCCGCTGACCGGCAAAGAATCGTGGCGACTGGCTGACGGCGTCGACGTGAAAATTCCGACGCCGATCGTCTCAAATGATTTGTACTTCCTCGGTGGCGGTTCGTCACATGAGCGACACCCGTTTTATGCGGTGCGAGCGGGAATCAAAGGCGAGATTAAGCCTGCGGAAGCTGACGCGAAGAGCATCGCGTGGCAAAGCTTACAGATCAGACCACACCTCGTGACGCCGATTGTTTACGGTGATTACTTGTACGCCTGCACTGACAACGGGATCCTGAGTCAGTATCACGTGAAAACCGGTGAGCCTACGTTTCGTGCGCGGCTGGGAAGCGGCGGCTCGTTTGCGGCGTCACCTGTCGCCTCAGATGGGAAACTGTATTTCGTGAGTGAGGATGGCGACGTATATGTCATCAAGGCGGGACCGACGTATGAATTGCTTGCGAAAAATGCGATGGGGGAAGTCGTGATGGCCAGCCCGGCGATCGCAGGCAAAATGCTCATCATACGCGGACAAAATCACGTGTTCGGTATATCCAATTAGCCGCAGATGAACGCGGATGACGCAGATCAGATCTGCGTCATCCGCGTTCATCTGCGGCTAATTGTTTCAAAACGTGTTAGCTTTCATACATGAACTTAACCCAGGATCTGCAATTCGCCCTGCGAATGTTACTGAAGAAACCGCTGTTCACCTTGATCGCTATCCTGACGCTGGCGTTGGGAATCGGCGCCAACACCGCGATCTTCAGCGTCGTAAATGCCGTGTTGTTGCGCGGACTGCCCTACAACAAAGCGGATCGGTTGATACTCGTTTACGGACTCACACCGAGCGGCGATAACGACGCCATGTCGATCCAGGAGCTCGAGGAGTATCGAGCTGGAATGCAGTCAGTCGAGGATTTCATCGGGCTGCAATCGCAAAGCGTCAACGTAACCGGCACCGATCGACCCGATCGCGTCCGTGGTGCTTTTGTTTCGGCTAACTACTTCCAGTTTTTCAACCTCAAGCCGGTACTGGGTCGCACGTTTGTTCCCGGTGAAGACCAGCCGGGCGCTCCAAGGCAGGTCGTCGTCAATGAAAAGACGTGGCGTGAGCGTCTGAATAGCGATCCGAATCTGGAAGGTAAGAAGCTGATACTGAATGGCGAGCCGTACAGCGTGATCGGCGTTGTCAGTGGCGACTTCAAACAACCATTCGACGCTGATGTCGAAGCGTGGATGCCGATGGTCTATTTCCCCGGCAACACGGGCCAGCGTGATGCGCGTTTTGTGTTTGCAATGGGCCATCTCAAGCCCGGCAGCACTCTGCAACAAGCTAATGCTGAAGCAACGAACATCGCCGGCCGGTTGGCCCAGGCGTATCCGAATGAGAATGTAGGCCGCGGAGCGAAGGTTGAATTCTTTCGTGAGTTACTGGTCAGGGACGTTCGCCCGATGCTTTGGCTGCTGTTCGCGGCAGTGGCCGTCATCCTTCTGATCGCGTGCGCAAACCTTGCCAATCTTTTGCTCGCTCGCAGTCTCGCACGACAGAAAGAGATTGCCGTGCGGGCAGCGATGGGCGCAACTCAATGGCGACTCATACGGCAGCTCATAACTGAAACCACGCTGCTGAGCGTGCTCGGCGGCATTGCAGGCGTGTTGCTCGCTTACTGGGGACTTCGCGCGCTCGTCAAACTGCCGCAGAGTTTTATCAGCGCTCAGGATGCTACGCTCGACCTGCGTGTGTTGCTGTTCGCGTTTGCGGTTTCAGTCGTTACTGGTTGGTTGTTTGGTCTCCTCCCCGCGATACAACTTGCCCGTCCTCAACTTCAGTCGTTCCTGAAGGAAGGCGCGAGGGGCGGTGGTGAAGGCGCGCGTTGGAATCGTGTGCGCAGTGGGTTCGTGGTTTTCCAGGTCGCGCTGTCGCTGCTGTTGTTGGTCAGCGCCGGGCTGCTGATTCGCAGTTTCGACAAACTGCTGCATGTCAACGTCGGATTCAATCCGCAACAGTTACTCAGTCTTGAATATCGGCTACCGCGAAACAAGTACGGCAAACCCGAAAGTCAG
>Ga0105237_10000986_pt1 | contig 38246 bp, 37 predicted proteins | sample KBSC24metaG_FD_81520 | JGI IMG/M metagenome (GOLD analysis project Ga0105237, IMG submission 81520) | Corn rhizosphere microbial communities from Kellogg Biological Station, Michigan, USA - KBS C2-4 metaG | ecosystem: Host-associated > Plants > Roots > Rhizosphere > Soil | place: Michigan, USA...
GCAAGCCGGCGAGCCGCCGGCCATTGCCAGAACGTCGTGCCGATCCGTCCTCCGCTCTCTGCTCGGGTCGGTACGCCGATCGGTCCTCCGATTAAGCAACGAGACCCCGCCGAGCCAGGAAACCCCAGCAAATCCATGAGATCAGCGGCTTGAACGAAACCCCGACAATAGAGGAGGCAGTTAGAAGTTGACCGAGATCGTGCGTCCCAGTCGCTTTGGCAGTGAGGAGCTGGTCCGACTTGCCTCGCATCTGACCGAACGTGACAGGCGCATCGCCCGGGACTGCTTTGAGTTCCGTGTGCTCACGACCAGCCAGATCACGCGCCTGCACTTCCCGGGACCAAGGACCGCTACGGCTCGATTGGACATGCTGTATCGCCTGCGTGTGCTCGACCGCTTCCGTCCATCCGTGCCGATGGGAAAGGGCACCGCTCCCTATCACTGGTTTCTCGATGAGGCAGGCGCGCTGATCGTCGCTGACCACCTCGGGCGTGATCGCTCCGAGCTCGGCTGGCAGCACTCGGTCGCGGCGAGCGTCGCCACGAGCCAGAAGCTCGATCACCACGTCGAGGTCAACGAGTTCTTTACGCGCATCGCGGTCGAGGCCCACAGAAAGGGCGGGGCTCTGTCGGAGTGTGGTACGGCGAGCGAAGCCTGCACCAGATGTTCTCGGGGACCATGATCCCCGACGGCTACGGCTTGGTGAAACTTCCGCGGCGCCGAGAGCTGCACTTCCTGGTCGAGCTCGACCGTGCCAGCGAGCCGAGCGTGCGTCTGCGCAAGAAGGCCGCGGACTACGAGTGCCATCTGCCCTACAGCGCGCAAGCTCGACGTGCTCGTGCTGCTGCTCGTCCCCAGTGCCAGACGCGCGCGCACAGCACGGCTCGCCGTCGCCGACAGCGCAGCGCCGATCGGCGTCGCTGTGTGGAGCAAGGGCAGCACGGACTCGGTGCTCACGATCGTTCTCGACGCCGAGGCGAGCCTGGCCCGAACCCAACGAGCAGCCGCCGAGGATGAGTTGCGATCCGGCGGCGGCTCCGATCTGCTCGACAGCTCCAACGAGCGCCGCGAGGAGTCGCTGCCATGACGCGTGTCTGCGTCTACACCCGCATCTCGACCGACGAGGAGAACCAGCCGACCTCGCTCGCCTCCCAGCGCAAACGCCTGGAGGCGTTCAGTAAGGTGCAGGAGGACTGGCACGTCGTTACGCACCACGAAGACCGGTCTACTGGCACCAAGCTCGATCGTCCCGGGTTGCAAGCCGCACTCGACCTCGCCCGCCAGGGCCGTATCGACCAGCTGCTCGTCTACCGCATCGACCGTCTCTCTCGCAAGGTTCGTCAGCTCGCCGTGATCGCGGACGAGCTGGACAGGCTCGGCGTGATCCTCCGCTCGGCGACGGAGCCATTCGACACCGGATCCGCCGCCGGTCGGATGATGCTGCAAATGCTCGGGGTGTTCGCCGAGTTCGAGCACGCCACGATCGTCGACCGCATCACCGCCGGGATCGAACGGCGCGCGAAGGAAGGACGCTGGTACAGCGGACGGCCGCCCTTCGGCTACGTCCTCAGCGACGGCCAGCTTGCACCAGATCCGGTCGCCGCGCCAGTCATCCGGCGCATCTTCGTGCTCTACATCGGCGAGCGCCTCGGCACGATCGCGATCGCCAACCGGCTACGCGCCGAGCAAGCACCAGCACCGTCCGCCGGCTGGGGCCACCCCGCCGTGCATCGAGCCTTGACCAACCCGACCTACCTCGGGCGCATCCGCTGGCGCGATCAAGAGTTCGAGTCAACGCACGAGCCGCTGATCGACCGCGCGACGTTCGACCAAGCTCAGGCGCTCCTCGCAGAGCGCGGAGACGATGTGTCCCGTCGCCGCGGCAACCCCTCGGACTTCCTGCTCTCCGGCGTGATCCGCTGCGGGCAATGCGGCCGCGCTTACATCGGCATGTCCGAGCGCGGCAAAGGCGGCCTATACCACTACTACGCATGCACCGCCCGCCAGAAGTACGGCCCCAAAGCCTGTAGCGGCGAGCGCGTCTCGCGCGAGAAGCTGGAGCAATCCGTCCTGCGGCAGCTAGCGAGCATCTACCGCGACGGCTCGCTCATCCGCGACGCACTCGCCGCCGCGCAGGAGCAAGCGGTTCGCGAGCAACCCTCCCTTGATGAACGTCGCCGAGCGATCACCGCCGAGATCGCCCGCGCCGAGCGCTCGATCGCGCGCTACTTCGAGTCCTTCGAGCAGGGACGACTCTCCCCCGAGCACTGCGAGCAACGTGTCGCCGGTCTACAAGCACGCCTTGACGATCTCGGCGCGCAGCAAGCGGAGCTCGCCAAGGACGACAGCGATGCCTCGCGGGCGCCAACGACTGCTGACCTCGCCGCCGTAGCCGGCCAGCTCGAAGCGTTGATTGCGGACGGTCAGCCCCAGCAGACCAAGGCGCTGCTACGTCTGCTGATCGCTGAACTATGCGTCAATAGCAAGGCCGATATCCAGCCGACCTACAACGTCCTGACGCCCGACCGCTTGCCGACGGCCGGGGTTTGCGCAACGTCAGGAAAAGTGGAGACGGTGGGAATCGAACCCACGTCCGCAATCGCGTGAGAATGGCTTCTACGAGCGTAGCCGGCGCTCTGATCTCGTCCCCCGCTAGCCTCGCCGGCCGGGTTGCGGGGGACCAGCCTCCTTGGCTTTCCCCGGCTTGACGAAGGCGGATCGCGCCGGGTGAGCCTGCTTTCTGATCCCGGCCTTCCCCGCCGCAGGCGAGCGGGGCCCGAGACCTCACGGCTTAGCTATTGACTAAGCGGCGAGGGCGTACTCGTGAGAGTCCGCACTTATGGTTTTCCCGGGTGTTTTACGAGGCCGCCCGGGACCTCGACTCGCGACCATCCTCACGAGCCGACCACGTCGAAGCCTGTCGTCCCCGAGGATGTTGCTCTTGCAGTCTAGCCGCGGCGCGCGGCGTTCGGGCGGAGAAAAAAGCGACGCGGTCCCGGGCCGCTTGAGGAACCTTCTCCGGTCGGCCCGAAAGCCTTCCTTTGTTGGTGGCGCGGCCTCACACCTCAGTGGCCTCGCTCTTTGCGGCTCGGTTCCGCGTCTGCATCGAAAGTAGCTCCGCGCCAGCGCCGATGCAACCCCGTCGCCGACGTTCTCGCCGCAGTTTCCAGAAAAAAGTCCGAGCCACAGCGGCCCAGCTCGCCGAGCGGCCGCCGAGCGCCTGTATTGCACGCTCGTCGCGTCTCGCCGGCGAGCGTTTCGATCGTTAGGCGGCGCTTATCGCTGCTGCCACAATGAAGCCATGGACACAGGCGACGTATCCGTCCATCCGCCCGTGCCCGCGCTGCCCGGCGCCGCGCCGCCGTCCTCGGCCGTTGCGCCGCACGACAACCCGTTCGGCGAGCCTTCCCAGCGCCGCGCGCCTGCGCAGCGCCTGCGCAAGCGCATCGGCAGCGCCCTCGCGGCGATCGCCGCGCTGGTCGCCAAGTTCTTCGCGGCGATCAAAGGCGGGCTGCTGCTGTTGCCCAAACTGAAGCTGCTGACCACGTCCGCGACTGCGCTGGTGTCGGTCGCCGCGTACAGCCTGTTCTTCGGCTGGCCGCTCGCGCTCGGCTTCGTCGCGCTGCTGTTCGTGCACGAGATGGGCCACGTGATCGCGCTGCGCCGCGAGGGCATCAAGGCGAGCGCGCCCATGTTCATCCCATTTCTCGGAGCGGCGATCTTCTCCAAGTCGCTCGGCGACAACGCGCTTGCCGAGGCGCGCGTGGGCCTGGCCGGACCGATCCTCGGCAGCCTCGGCGCGGCAGCCGTCGCCGTCGCCGGCGCGATCCTCGGCAGTCCGCTGCTGCTCGCGCTCGCCTACATCGGCTTCTTTCTCAACCTGTTCAACCTGCTGCCGGTCGTCCCGCTCGACGGCGGGCGTGCGATGGCGGCGATGGCGCCGTCCATGTGGTTTCTCGGCTTCGGCGCGCTCGTCGCCTTGGAGCTCTGGCGGCCGAATCCGATCCTGCTGATCATCGTCATCTTCGGCGGCTTGGAGACCTGGCGACGCTGGCAGCAGCGCAAGACGCGCTCGCTGGAGCAAGCCGCCTACTACCGCGTCTCCCCGCGCAATCGCCTGCTCGTCAGCGTCGTCTACATCGGCCTGATCGTCGCGCTCGTCATCGGCATGGAGGCTTCCTACGTGCACTACGCCTCCGGGCACGACTTCGCGCACTACTTCTAGAACGCGCCCGCCCCGCCCCGCGACGTGCCACGCCCGGCGCGCCGCGCCGCTCGCCAGCGGTCGGTGGGGGCGCGCACCGGCGCCCGCTCGGCGCGTGCGGCCCTAGCGTCGTGCTTCGCGCACGGCTCGTTCCATGTCGCGCTTGGTCTCGCGCTCGCGCAGCGTCTGTCGCTTGTCGTACAGGTCCTTGCCGCGCGCCAGCGCGATCTCGGCCTTGGCGTGCGCGCCGGAGAAGTAGATGCGCGTGGGCACCAGCGTCAGCCCGCGCTCTGACGCGCGCGCCGCGATGCGGTCGAGCTCGCGCCGGTGCGCCAGCAGCTTGCGCGGGCGCTCGGGGTCGTGGTTCTCGCGCGAGGCCGGCGCATACGGCGGTATGTGCACCGAGTGCAGCCACAGCTCACCGTCGCGCATCGCCGCGTAGCCGTCCTTGAGCTGCGCGCCGGACTCGCGCAGCGCCTTGACCTCGGTTCCCTCCAAGGCGATGCCGCACTCCATCCGCTCCAGCAGCTCGTAGCGGTGAGATGCGTAACGATTGGACGCCACGTCGCCGGCGCCGATCTTGCGCTTGCCTTTCGCTTTGGCCATCGTCGGTCGAGCCTAGCCGTCCGTGGGCTCCTCGACCACGGGCAGCAGGTCCACGCGCCCGCGCGACGCGTCCACGCGCGCCACGCTCACGACCACCGCATCGCCCAGGCGCAGCGTCGTGCCCGTTCGCTCGCCGCGCAGGATCGTGCCCTGCTCGTTGATCTCCCACCAGTCGCGCTCGCCCGACGGCGTGTGCATGTTGCGCACCGCCAGCATTCCCTCGTAGACCGGCTCGCCGGCGTCGTCCTCGCGCGCCTGGCCAGCCTCAGCGCCACCGCCGGCGTCGGCTGGCGCGCGGCCGAACGCCACGAACGCGCCGGCGGAGATCAGCCCGACGACTTCGCCTGGAAACTCCTGCTCCCAGCCGTCCTCGTAGAGCCTTCGCTCGAGGTGCAGGCAGGCGGCGACGTCGTCGGCGTCACGCTCGATCTGCATCGCCTCGCGCTCACGTTCGGACGTCCACTCCCCCAGCTCGGACAGCTCGCCGCGGCGCGGAGCACGCTCGCCCGCGCCGACGGCCGACAGCAGCGCGCGGTGGCAGACGAGGTCGGGATATCGCCGGATCGGCGACGTGAAGTGGCAGTAGTTGCGCGAGCGCAGCCCCGCGTGCCCGAGGTTCTTCGGCGTGTAGTAGGCCTGCTTGAGCGAGCGCAGGATCAGCGCGTTGAGCGCGCGCGCGCCGCGGCCGGTGCGGCGCACGTGCTCCTCGACGCGTTGTGAGATCACGCCCAGCAGCTCGCTCGCCTGCGAGGAGGACATGCGCTCTGGCAACGGCGGCGTGGGCACGTCCAGCGAGGCAAGCTGCGCGACCAGGCGCTCGACCCGCTCCTGCTCGGGGCGCTCGTGCACGCGATACAGGCACGGCACGCGCTGGCGCGCCAGCAGCGCGGCGACCGCCTCGTTGGCGGCGATCATCAGGTGCTCGATCAGCCGGTGGGACTCGGTCTGCGTGCGCGCGCGGATCTCCGCGACTTCGCCGCGCTCGTCGAAGATGAACTCGGGCTCCTCGGAGTCCACGGCCAGCGCGCCGCGCTGCTCGCGAGCCTGCTGCAGCGCGGCGGCGGCCGTGCGCGCCGCCGCCAGCGGCCGCGCCCACGGCTCCCGCGCCGGCTCGACGCCCGCGAAGACGCGATCGACGCGCTCGTAGTCCAAGCGCTCGTCCGAGCGGATCACCGAGCGGTAGAACTTCGCGCTGTCGACCTCGGCGCCTTTGAGCTGCAGCTCGACCGTCACCGCCAGGCGCTCGCGCGCCGGCACGAGCGAGCACGCGTCGTTGGACAGCTCCTGCGGCAGCATCGGCTCGACGGCGCCCGGAACGTAGACGCTCGTCGCGCGCTCGCGCGCCTGCACGTCGACGGGCGATCCCTCGGGGACGTAGGCGCTCACGTCGGCGATGTGCACCCACACGCGGATGTCGCCGCCGGAAAGCTCCTCGGCGGAGACCGCGTCGTCGAAATCGCGGGCGCTCACCGGGTCGATCGTGAACGTCGGCAGGCCCGTGAGGTCGCGCCTGCAAGACAGGTCGCCGCGAACGTCCAGGCCGCGGTCACGCGCGCGTTTGGCGGCGCGCTGGACGTGGCGCTCGAAGCCGCGCCCGAGCCCGCGCTCGCGCATCAGCGCATCGATCGCCGCACGCGCCGACTGGCGCTCCTGCGGCGGCCACACGACTCGCGAGCCGGCCTGCGCCGAGCGCCTGGGACGGCGCTGCGGCGACGGACGCCGTGCGCTCACTTGACCTTCGCGGCGAGCGTGCTCAACGCCACGTCGAGCCCGTGATTGGAGTCGACGCCATTGCGTATGCGCACTTCGGGCGTGATGCCCGCTCCTTGCTTGACGCCGCCGCCGCCGAGGTTGCGTCCGTTCGGCGTGAAGTACTCGCCCACGGTGATGTCCAGGGCGCCGCCGTTGGACAGCGGCTCCTCCTCCTGAAAGACGCCCTTGCCGAACGTGTGCGTGCCGACGACCGTCGCGCGGTGGTGATCCTGCAGGGCCGCCGTGACGATCTCGGCTGCCGAGGCCGTGTTGGCGTCGACGAGCACCACGACGGGGATCGAGCGGGAGATCGCCCCGCCGGTGGCGCTCAGCGTCTGACTCGGCTGCGTGCGACCGCGCGTGGAGACGATCGTGCCCTTGTCGATGAAGATGCTCGCGATCAGCCTCGCCTCGTCGACCAGCCCGCCGCCGTTGGCGCGCAGGTCCAGCACGATCCCGCGCGCCCCCACGCGCAGCTCGCGTTCGACGGCTTCGCGCACTTCGCCGTGCGCTCCCGGGCTGAACGTCGCCAGCTCGACGACGCCGAGCTTGGCGCCGTGCACGGTCTTCGTCACCGACGCGACGACCGGCTCGGAGATCGTCGCGCGCGTGAGCGTCAACGTGTTCAGCGCGTCGTGCCCTGCCCGGCGCTGCTCGACGCCGAGCTTGACGTCGGTGCCCGGACGACCCTTGATCAGCGTAATCGCCTTCTCGGCGGCGACGCCGGCGAGCTTGTGCCCGTCGGCGGCGACGATCAGATCGCCGGCGCGCAGGCCGGCGCGCGCCGCCGGAGAGCCGTCGAACACACGCGCGATGCGCAGCCCGCGCCGGTCGGGGCCGACCGACACGCCGATGCCGGTGAAGCTGGGCGGCTCGTTGAATTCACGATATTCGCGCGGTGAGAGGTAATGCGAGAAGCGGTCGCCCAGGCTCGCCACGACACCCGAGATCGAGGCGTTGGCCAGCCGCCCCTTGGCGATCGGGCGGTAGTAGTCGCTTGCGATGCGGTTGATCGCTTCGCTGACCACGCGCGTTTCGTGATCGGCGACGAACGCCTTGCGCGCGAAGCTCGGCAGGTCTTCGGGGTGCCCCCCCAGATATACGCCGAGAATCAGCAGGATCGGCAACGCCGCCGCGAGCACCGCCAGCAGCGGGTGTCTTCGTCTGGAGGGCATCGCCCTGCGCAGACTACGGATCAGACCCTGAGAAAGCGCCGCAGCGAGAGGCCCGAGCCCGCCGCCGAGACGGCGATCGCGCAGCCCATCAGGATCGCGATCAGCAGCGGGAAGGCGATCATGTCCGGCTGGGAGATCAGCTTCACCGTGTTGGCCAGCGGATCGACGAGCGTGACCTTCGCCAGCGCCAGCAGACCGATCGCCGCCGCGCCGCCGATCGCGCCGAGGAACAGCCCCTCCAGGACGAACGGCCAGCGGATGAACCAGTCGGTCGCGCCGACCAGCTTCATCACCTCCACCTCGCGCCGGCGCGAGAACAGCGACAGGCGAATCGTGTTCGATATCAGCAGGATCGAAGCGATCACCAGCAGCGCAGCCAGCAGCGCCATCGTGATCTTGATCACGCGCGTCGCCGACAGGATCGTGTCGGTCTGAGCCTGGCGGTTCTGCACCGCGGCGATCGCCGGATCGGTCACCAGCCGCGTGCCCAGGGGGCTCGACTGGTCGAGCTCGGCGCGCAGGGCGCCCGAGTTTTCCGGATGGTCGGGCGTGATGCGAAAGATGTCCGGTAGCGGGTTGTAGCCGATCAGCGCGAACGCCTGCGGGTTGGCTTTCTTCTGCTGTTCGTAGCCGCGCTGCTTGGAGACGTACTGAATGCTCTTGACGTGCGGCGCGCGCTGCAGCTCGCCGCGCACGCGAGCGACTTCGGCGGCTGTCGCGTTGGGCGTCATGTCGACGTCCACGAGCACCCGCCCGCGCACGTCGTTGGCCGCGCCGTTGGTCGCCTCGACGACCGGGATGAACACGCCGAGCACGAGCGTCGTGACGAGCACCGACGCGAGCGCGGCGAAGCTCGGAACGGCGTTGCGCTGCATCGAGCGAAACGCTTCTTTGAAGAAGAACGCCGGCTTCACGTGACTTCCCGTTTGAGGCGCTCGCCGAGCTCGTCGGTGTTCTCTTCGCGCGCGCCGTACAGCCCGGAGGCCTCGTCGCGGACGATTCTCCCGCGCTTGAGCTCGATCACGCGGCGGCGCATGCGATCGACCATCGCGTTGTCGTGTGAGGCGACGAGCACCGTCGTGCCGGCGCGATTTATGCGGTAGAGCAGCTGCATGATCCCGATCGACGTCTCGGGATCGAGATTGCCGGTCGGCTCGTCGGCGAGCAGCAGCGGCGGGTGGCTGGCGAAAGCGCGCGCGACCGCCACGCGCTGCTGCTCGCCGCCAGAGAGCTGGTGCGGGTAGTTGTGCAGCTTCGTCGACAGCCCCGTCAGGCGCAGGATGTCCGGCAGCGTCGAGCGAATCTGCTTGCGCGAGGCGCCCGTGACCTGCAGCGCGTAGGCGATGTTGTCGTAGACGGTGCGCGTCGCCAGCAGCTTGAAGTCCTGGAAGACCACGCCGACGTTGCGGCGGTAGTAGGGCACCTTCTTGCGCTCGATATCGGCCAGGTCGCGACCGGCGACGCGAATGCGCCCGTCGGAGGGCTCGAGCTCCTTGATCAGCAGGCGCATGATCGTCGACTTGCCCGAGCCGGTCGGGCCGACGAGAAAGACCATCTCCTGACGGCGGACCGCGAACGTCGCGCGCTCCAGGCCTATGCCGCCCGGCCCGTATAGCTTGGAGACGCCGCGGAACTCGACCACCGTGTCGCGGCTGTCGCGAACGGGGGCCGCCGCGCTGCGAGGCTTGGCGTGCGCGCCAGGACGCTGGCGCTCGAGGATCTGCGGTCGCGTCGGCGAGGGCTCGCCCAGCGGACGATCCTCCTGCGGCACGGTGATTGTGTCGGTCGCTCGCACGGCCTGGGAGGGTACCGTGGCCGGGCGGCCGTACCGAGCAAAACGCCTGCATGCAAGTGGTTTTGCACCGGACGGCGCGCAAGCGCCTGCAAAGCGGCGTTTGCGGTGGATATCGTGGGCGCCGCGATGGCGAGCATCCAAACGACGACCGTTTCCGCCAACGATCTGCCGATCAACCGCATCGCGCTGCCGGGCACCCGCGCGCTGACCGTGCTCGTCGCCTTCGACGCCGGCGCACGCAACGAGCGCGAGCAGGAGAACGGCATGGCTCACTTCCTCGAGCACCTCGTCTTCAAGGGAGGCGAGAAGTACCCCAGCTACTCAGACGTCAACGAGACCGCCGAGCGCCTTGGCGGGGTGCTCAACGCGTATACCAGCCACGACATCGTCGCCTTCCACATCACCGTGCGCGCCGAGAGCGCCGACCCGGCGATCGACCTGCTGTCGGACTTCGTCGGACGACCGAGGATCGACGCCGAGGAGCTCGACCGCGAGCGCGGCGTGGTCATCCAGGAGATCAACCGCGCCTTCGACCAGCCGTCGATGGTCGCCGAGTACCTGATCGACAAAGCGGCGTTCGGCGATCATCCGCTCGGGCGCACCGTGCTCGGCCCCGAGGAGAACCTGCGCAGCTTCACACGCGAGGGCATCGTCGCCTTCCGCCAGCGTCGCTGGGCCGGCGTCAACGGCGGCGCGTTCCTCGTCGGCAACCTCGACCACCTGCCCGACGAGCAGCAGCTGCAGGAGTGCTTTGCGCGCTTCCCCGCGCTGGCGGCGCCCGACCCATACGAGCCCGCCCCCGACTTCGCGCCGCAGACGCTCGTCGAGGAGCGCGACACCAACCAGTCGCACCTGCGCATGATCTATCGGCCCGAGGTCGCCGTGACCGACGTGCGCGAGCGCGCGGCGCTGTCGATCTACTCGACGCTGCTCGGCGGCTCGATGGGATCGCGCCTGTTCGACGAGATCCGCGAGAAACGCGGCCTGTGCTACTCGGTCTACTCCATCGCGCACGCCTTCGCCGACGTGCCGATCCTGCAGCTTGGCTCGGGCCTTGACTCGGCCAAGTGCATCGAGGCGTATACGCGCATGCGCGAGATCGTCGACGAGCTGCGCGACGACGGGCCCACCGAGGAGGAGGTGCAGCGCGCCCGCGCCTACGCCGCCGGGCGCCTGGTGCTGTCGTTTGAGAACACCAACGCCGTCGCGCGCTACGCCGCCAACCAGCAAATCGTCTTCGGCGAGTCGATCGACCCCGACGAGGCGATCTCCGCGCTGGACGCCGTGACCTTCGACGAGGTGCGCGAGGTCGCCGCGGGCGTCGCCGACAGGCTCGCGATCGCCTGCGTCGGGCCGCACACGGCCGACGAGTTCTAGGCCGCCGCGCGACTAGATGATTGATTCCACGGCGATGTGCCGTGTCCGGGGGTGCGGATGGTCGAGTCGGCCAAGGACGCAGGCCGAAGGCCTTGCTACCGATCAAAGATCGGCCAGCAAGGCCAAGGCCGAGGACGCCGGCCGGCGAAGGCCAGACGTGCCATCCGGCGGTGCATGGTCGTGGAATCAATCATCTAGGGTCGGAACGCGGCCAGCTTCGTGGCCGCGGCCGAGTCGGCGCCGGCCATATCGCCCACCCACCTGGTCGCTGCATCCAGATCGACGGCGCGAGCCTCGACCATCGCTTCGATGTCGACCCAATCGCGCGGGCGGTCGAACATGGCCTTGAAGACCGCGAGCGCCGTGCAGTCCAGTACAGGAATCGTGTGCCCTTCAAACGGGACCATGCGGATGTGCGCCTCCACGTGATCGTGGAACGGCAGCACGCTCAGGAACAGGTCGACGGGTGTGACACCCCAGCGCAGTCTGACCTGGCCGTCCCGTTCGATGTGCTCGAGGTCCACGCCGCTGAACTCGACGCCCTCGGGCAGCGCCGCGAGGACCTCGCGCGCGCGCTCGGGACCGACGAAAACGTTGACGTCGAGGTCTCGGGTACCGCGCGGTTCGAGCGTACAGTAGCCGAGCGCAATCGCGCCCCCGATCGCGTGCGGGATGGCCGCCGCGTCGAGGCCGTCGTGGATCGCGAGCAGCTGATCCCCGAGCTCGCTCACGAGCGCAGCCGGATCAGTGGCGGATACTCGAGCTTGGGGCGCGGACGGTAGGGCATCGCGCACGCGAGGTCCAGGACCCGCGCAAGGACCTCGCCCGCGTGCTCGCTCGCGGCGTCGCCGGTCGCGGGCACCAGCTCCAGCTCGAGCCCTGCCCCGCCGACGATCCGCCCCAGTGCCGCGACCGACGGCTGTCGGCGACCGTGCGCATAGGCGCTCAGGACCGAGCGATCGACCCCCGCGCGACGCGCCAGCTCGGCTTGACTGAGCCCGCTCTTGCGGCCGATCTCGGCGAGGAGCGTCGCAGCGAGGTCATCCTGTCGGGTGTACATATGCCGATGTTAGCATAAGCACCTACTTTTTGCGCCTTTCGTAGACGTATCCGTCTATCGAACGCCGATCATGCTGCCGATTGGCCACGCGCGCGGCGAGTACAATGGGATGCATGGCCAGACGTTCCGTCGGCTCGCTGCTGCGCCCCGGTGATCCCAGGTGGATGCGCATCAACCGCGCACAGGCCGCCGAAGACGACGCGCGCTCGCGCGCCGCCACGGTGTCCGAGCTGCTCGAGCGAGGAGTGCGGCTCTCCCGCACGGCCGCCGAGCTGCGCCGCGCCGCGTGGGAGGCCCAGCGTGGGCGTCCCGCCACCTGACGCACCCGACCTCGTAGGAGTCATCACAGCTGCCAACGACGTGGGCCTGCCGTACGTCATCATCGGTGGCTTCGCGGTGATCGCCAACTCATACGTTCGCGGCACCGAAGACGTCGACCTGCTGATCGGCGACGATCGCTCGCTCGATCCGGTGCTGTCGCGCTTTTTGGCACGGATCGACGCACGCCGCGGCGGCGAGCCGGTATCGGCCGCTGCGATCGCGGAGGCCGAGACGCTGCGCGTGGACAGCCGCTTCGGTCCCGTCGACCTGCTGCGCGAGGGCGACCCGCCCGTCGACTTCAAGACCGTCGCCGACGCGGCGATCAGGCTGACCTTTCACGATCAGCCCGCGCGGGTCGCCTCGCTGGCCAGCCTCGTCGCCTTCAAGCGCATCGCCGGCCGGCCGCGAGACCAGCTCGACCTGAGCGAACTGGAGCGCATTCACGGCCCGTTGCCGATCCAGCCGATTCCCGGCATCGACGACTGAACCGCCCAGGCCTCAGCCCAGCGCCACCATCCGGTCGATCGGCACACGCGCCCTCACCGCGATCTCCTGCGGCACGCGCACCTCGTACTTCATCTCACGCAGCGCATCGCGCAGCTTGGGCAGCGTGATCATCTTCATGTACATGCACGACGCCTCGGCGTTGGCCGGGATGAACTCGACGTCCGGCGCGGCCATCTGCAGCGGGTGCAGCATGCCCACCTCGGTCGCCACGACTGCCTCGCGCGTCTTGCCGTCGCGCTCGGCCGCCTCGGCGTAGCGCAGCATGCCGCCGGTCGAGAGCATGTGCACGCCGTCGGCCGACACGTCGCCGGCGGCGACGTACTCCATGACGCTCGTCGAGCAGCCGCACTCGGGGTGGATCAGGAAGTCGGCGCCCGGATGCGCCGCGCGCGTCGCCTCGATGTCGGCCGGGCGGATGCCGGCATGCACGTGGCACTCGCCGTCCCACACGTGCATGCGCCGGCCGAGCTCCTTCTCCACGTAGGCGCCCAGCCACATGTCCGGGCCGAACAGGATCTCCGTGTCGGGCCCGTGCGTCTCATAGATGTGGCGCACCACGTCGACGGCGTTGGCCGACGTGCAGCAGTAGTCGGTCAGCGCCTTGACCTCGGCGGTCGTGTTGACGTACATCACCACGACCCCGTCCGGATATTCCGCGCGCCACGCGGCGAGCTGGTCGGCGTCGATCGACGCCGCCAGCGAGCAGCCGGCGTCGAGGTCGGGGATCAGCACGGTCTTCTCGGGGCAGAGGATCGAAGCGGTCTCGGCCATGAAGTGCACGCCGCAGAAGACGATCGCCTCGCCGTCGCTCGCCGCCGCCTGGCGCGAAAGGCCGAGCGAGTCGCCGACGTAGTGCGCCACGTCCTGTACCTCGGGCACCTGGTAGTTGTGCGCCAGGATCACCGCGCGGCGCTCGGCCGCCAGCTCGCGGACCTCCGCCTGCATCGCCGCGACCTCCGCGGCGGACAGGCCGCCGTCGGCGGCCGGCGAGGGGGCCATCGGAAGCGTCAACGCCATCTCCTCGATTCTATCCGCGCGCCGCTTTCCTCCCGGTCCTGCAACCCTCCGCGGCCGCCAGGGCTAGGGCGTCAGCTCGAGCAGCATCGACAGGTCCAGCGCCGGCGCCGAGTGCGTCAGCGCGCCCATCGAGATCCACTGCACGCCCGTCTGCGCGCATGCCCTCAGCGTCTGCAGCGTGACCCCGCCGCTGGCCTCCAGCTCGGCGCGCCCGGCGACCTGCGCGACCGCCGCGCGAAGCTGCGCGTCGTCCATGTTGTCGAGCAAGAGCCGCGGCGCGCCCACCTGCAGCGCCTGCTCGATCTCGCCTGCGTCGCGCACCTCGACCTGGAGCGTCTGCGCGAGCTGCGGCGCCGCGGCGCGCACGCGCTGGATCGCGGCCGCGATTCCGCCCGCCGCCGCGATGTGGTTCTCCTTGATCAAGATCGCGTCGTACAGGCCAGCGCGATTGTTGCTCACACCACCCGCCGCCACCGCCGCCTTCTCCAGCGCGCGCAGGCCGGGCGTCGTCTTGCGCGTGTCCAGCACCTTCGCGCCGGTGCCCCGCACCGCCGCGGCGGCGCGCGCCGCCAGCGTCGCCACGCCCGACAGGTGCGCGAGAAAGTTCAGCGCCGTGCGCTCGCCGGTCAGCAGCGCGCGGGCGCGACCCTGCACCGTCATCACCGGCCCGCCGTCGTCGCGCCAGGCCCCCTCCTCGACCATCCGCTCGATGCGCGCGGACGGGTCCAGCTGCGCGAACACCAGCTCTGCGACCTGCAGGCCGTAGATCGACCCCGGCGCCTTCTGCGTGATCAGCGCCAGCGCATCCGCGTCCTCGGCGACCGTCGCCAGCGTCGTCGCGTCGCCTGAGCCGACGTCCTCGCGCAGCGCGCCCTGCACGAGCTCGACCAGGCCGTCCATCGCTAGGCGGCGTCCGAGGAGGCCGAGGCGAGCAGGTACGCACGCACGAACCCGTCGAGGTCGCCCTCGAGCACGCGCTGCACGTCGCCCATCTCGACGCCCGTCCTGTGGTCCTTGACCATCGTGTACGGGTGCAGCACGTAGGAGCGGATCTGCGAGCCGAAGTTGACGTCCTGCACCTCGCCCTTCTCGCGCGCGATCTCCGCCTGGCGCTCGCGCTCGCGCTGCTCCAGCAGCTTCGCGCGCAGCATCGCCATCGCCGTCGCGCGATTGGACGATTGGGAGCGCTCGTTCTGGCACTGCACGACGATCCCGCTAGGTCGGTGGGTGATGCGCACCGCCGAGTCGGTCTTGTTGACGTGCTGCCCGCCGGCGCCCGACGCGCGATAGGTGTCCACCTGCAGGTCGTCCTCGTTGATCTCGACCTCGCCCGTGTCCTGCACGACCGGCGCGACCTCCACGCCGGCGAAGCTCGTCTGGCGCCGGTGCGCCGAATCGAAGGGCGACAGGCGCACCAGGCGGTGCACGCCGCGCTCGGCGCCGAACAGGCCATAGGCGTTCTCGCCCGACGCGCGAAACGTCGCCGACTTGATGCCCGCTTCTTCTCCCGCGCCGACCTCCAGCAGCTCGACCGAGAAGCCCCGGCTCTCGGCCCAGCGCATCTCCATGCGCAGCACCATCTCCGCCCAGTCCTGGGCGTCGGTCCCCCCCGCCCCCGCGTTCACCGTCACGAGCGCGTCGCCGGAGTCGTACTTGCCCGTGAACAGCCGCTGCTCCTCCAGCTCGGCCAGGCGTCCTTCGACCGATGCGATCTGCTCCTCGACCTCCGCCTGCAGCGCCTCCTCCTCGGCCGCCATCTCGACCAGCGCGTCGAGGTCCTGCACGTCGCCGCTCAGCGCGGCGAACGCCTCCAGGCGCCTGCTCGCCCGCGCGTGCTCGCCCGACACCGCAGCGGCGCGCTCGGAGTCGTCCCAGAAGCCGGGCGCTCCCATCTCGGTCTCGAGCGCCGCCACGCGCTCGCCCAGCGCAGCCGGGTCAAAGATAGTCCGAGAGCAGCTTCATCTGCTCACGGATCGAGGCCAGTCGCTCAGGAGTCGACTCGCTGGGTGCGGTGGTGGCCACGCCCCCACGCTATCAACGCGCGCGCCGTCGCCGCCTCAGGCGCGGCCCCGACCATCGCATTCGCCGCGCCGTGGGGCCGCGAGCGCCCTAGACCGAAGCGCCCGGCTCGCGCTGCGCCCACGAAACGATGCTCAGATCCGGACGAGGCCGCGCGTCGAGCATCGCGCCCGCTAGGCGCCGTGGCACTTCTTGAACTTCTTACCACTGCCACACCAGCAAGGATCGTTGCGCCCGACGGCGTGCTCGTCGTCGACCACGCGCTGCTCGACGACGGGCATCAGTTCTTCTCCCTCGCCGTCGGCGGCGTACCCCTCGGCGCCCCCGGCCACGCCCGCGGCAGCGGCGGCGGCCGCCAGCGCGCCCGCGCCGGCAGCGCTCTGCCCGCCCGAGTACGACACGCGACCGGCGCGCGTGGAGCTGCCCGCGGCGGCGAAGGGCGCCATCTGCTCGGGCGCGCCGCCACCGCCGTTTTCGCCCTCCACGTTGACCTGCACGTTGAAGATCATGCGCGCGTAATCCGTCCAGACGCTGTTCATCAGGTCGCCGAACAGGGTGAAGGCCTCGTTCTTGTAGGCGACCAGCGGGTCGATCTGGGCGAAGCCGCGCAGGTGGATGCCCTCGCGCAGGTAGTCCATGTCGAACAGGTGCTCGCGCCAGCGTTCGTCGATGATCTGCAGCAGCAAAAAGCGCTCCAGCGCGCCCATCAGCTCCTCGCCGAGCGCCTGTTCGCGCGCGTCGTAGCGCTCGGCCGCCATCGCCGTGATGCGCTCGGTCAGCGCCATGCGATCGACGCGCTCGGGGTCGAGGTCCGAGTCGTCTAGGTCGAGTGGGAAGAACTGGCCGAGCGCCGTGAACAGGCCGTCCAGATCCCAGTCCTCCATGAAGTCGCCGGGCGTGTACTGGTCGATCGTGCGCTCGATCACGCTGGCGACTTCGCGGCGCGCCTCCTCGCCGATCGCCTGGCCTTCGAGCACCTCGTCGCGATAGGCGTAGATCACGCGGCGCTGCTCGTTCATCACGTCGTCGTACTCGAGCACGCGTTTGCGGATCAGGAAGTTCTGCTCCTCGACCTTCTTCTGCGCTTTCTCGATCTGCTTGGAGAGCATCCCCGCCTCGATCGGCTCCTCGTTGCCCTCCTCGTCGACGCCGCCGAGTTTGTCGAGGATGCGGTAGATGCGGTCGCCGGCGAACAGGCGCACGAGGTCGTCCTCGGCCGACAGGAAGAAGCGGCTCTCGCCGGGGTCGCCCTGGCGACCGGCGCGGCCGCGCAGCTGGTTGTCGATGCGCCGCGACTCGTGGCGCTCGGTGCCGCAGATGAACAGGCCGCCGGCGGCCAGCACGTGCTCGTGGTTCTCGGCGACCGTGCGTTCGACGCCCGGCAGCACGTCGTTCATGCGCGCCTCGTACTCCTCGGAGTCCGGATCGACGTTCTGGCGCGCGAGCTCCAGGCGCGCGAGGTGCTCGGCATTGCCGCCGAGCTTGATGTCCACGCCGCGGCCGGCCATGTTCGTGGCGATCGTCACAGCGCCCGGCTGGCCGGCCTCAGCGACGATCTCGGCCTCGCGCGCGGCGTGCTCGGGCTTGGCGTTGAGCACCGTGTGGGCGATCCCGCGCTGCTTCAGCCGTTCGCCCAGCAGCTCGGAGACCTCAACGGAGATCGTGCCGACGAGCACCGGCTGGCCGTTCTCGTGGCGCGCGGCGATTTCCTTGACGACCGCGTTCCACTTGCCCTCCTTGGTCTTGTAGATCTGGTCGTTGCGATCGTCGCGGATCATCTCCATGTTCGTCGGCACCTGCACGACGGGCAGCTCGTAGATCTTCATGAACTCGGTCGCCTCCGTCAGCGCCGTTCCGGTCATCCCCGAGAGCTTGTCGTAGAGGCGGAAGAAGTTCTGGTAGGTGATCGTCGCGAGCGTCTGGTTCTCCTCCTGCACCGAGACGCCCTCCTTGGCCTCGACCGCCTGGTGCAGTCCCTCCGACCAGCGACGCCCGTCGAGGATGCGCCCGGTGAACTCGTCGATGATCTTGACCTCGCCGTCGATCACCGCGTAGTCGACGTCGCGCTTGTACAGCGACTCGGCGCGCAGCGCCTGGATCAGGTGGTTGACGAGGTGCCCGTTCTCGGCCCTGTAGAGGTGGTCGATGCCCAGGTAGCGCTCGGCCTTGGCGACGCCCTGCTCGGTGATCGCCACCGTCTTCTGCTTCTCGTCGATCTCGAAGTCGAAGTCCGCCGTGAACTGCTTCTTGGAGCGCGGGTCCATCCCTTCGGGCGTCTTGCCGAGCGTCATCCGCGGCGCCAGGCGCGCGAACTTGACATACAGGTCGGCCGCCTGTTCGGGCGCCCCGGAGATGATCAGCGGCGTGCGCGCCTCGTCGATCAGGATGTTGTCGACCTCGTCGACGATCGCGAAGGGGTGGCCGCGCTGGACCTTTTCGGCGATGTCCGTGGCCATGTTGTCGCGCAGGTAGTCAAAGCCGAACTCCGAGTTGGTGCCGTACACCACGTCGCACGCATAGGCCTCGTGCTTCTCCTCGAACGGCTGCATGTTCTGCAGCACGCCGACGGTCACGCCAAGCGCGTCGTAGATCGGGCTCATCCAATCGGCGTCGCGGCGCGCCAGGTAGTCGTTGACGGTCACAAGGTGCACGCCCTTGCGCCGCGGCTGCGCCTCGCCCTCGCGCCGCTCGTGCACGGCCAGCGAGTTCAAGACGACGGCGAGCGTCGCCGTCAGCGTCTTTCCCTCGCCCGTCTTCATCTCGGCGATCTGGCCGTCGTGCAGGGCCATCGCGCCGATCAGCTGCACGTCGAAGTGGCGCATGCCCATCTTGCGCTTGCCCGTCTCGCGGACGATCGCAAAGCACTCCGGCAGCAGCGCGTCCAGCGACTCGCCGTCGCGCGCGCGCTCGCGCAGCACGTCCATCCGCGCGCGCAGCTCGGCGTCTGAGTCGTGCTCGAGCTCGCCCTCGAACGCGTTGATCAGCGCGACGCGTTTCTGGTAGGTCTTGTACTTCTTCGCCTCGCCAACGTTCAGCGCGCGATCTAGCAGGGAGGGCATTGGCCCAAGGATAGCTCTCGCAGGCGCCTCGCCTGCCAGTCGCGCCGGGCCGCGGCGATCAGCCGAAGCTGAAGCTCACCGGCGTGCTTTTGACCCCTGAGCAGTCGGCGAGCGTGACCGTCAGCGGGCCGTCGGTCGTCACGTTCAGGTGCGCTTTGCAGTTGACCTTCGCCCGTTTTGCGTCGATCGTCACGGCGGACACGTTCGTCGCCCTGATGTCCAGCGTGTCGGCCTTCGCCTCGCTCGGCGCGGGTTCCCAGCTCTTGCTCTGACTGGTATAGGGAATCGCGGGGATCTGCCCGCCCGTGAGCACGCCGGCGCCGGTCTGCGTCGCCGAAGGCGTCGGATCGCCCAGGCCGAAGCCGTGCGAGCGAACGTCGACTTCGCCCAGCGGCGCCGAGCCGCCCGCGTCGCGCAGCGTCACGCCGTAGACCCAATAGGCATGGCCCGACGTCGTGCCGTCGGCGGGAAAGTCCATCGTCGGGTTGTAGACGTAGGTCACGTGCACGGGGTCGGCGTTGATCGTTTCTGTTCCCAGGAATGCCGCCGCCGGCGCGTATTCGTCGTTGAGCGCCAGCGTCAGGTGCTCGCCCGCCTGGAACTGGTCGAATTCGTAGCGGTAGCCGAGTTCGTCGAACTTTTTGACCTGTTCGAGCACGCCCGCGATCGGCACCAGCTCGTCGGTCGTCTCGTCCCAGATCAAGAACGGCACGTTGCGCACCGAGCCGAGCATGCGCTGCGTCAGCGACTGGTCGCCGCCCGGTTGCGGTTCGCCCGGCGGCACCCAGACGCCCAGGCCGGGGGGTCCGACCGTCGGCTGGGCCCGGGCGAACAGGTCTGGGAACTGGCTGGTGAACTTGTAGGTGCCGTAGCCGCCCATCGAGTAGCCGGCGATGTCCGTGAAGGACGGATTCAGGCGGTAGTGCGCAGCCACGTCGGCCCAGACTTCGAACGTGTCCGCTCCGGCGCGGTCGTAGTACCAGCCGTCGGGCCCGCGCCCCGAGGGCGTGAACACGATCGAGCCGGCGCCGCGCGCGGCGAACTGCGACTGGTTCTTGGAGCCCGTGAACTGGTTGTAGTTGGCCGACAGCGAGTGCAGCAGCAGCGTCGCGCCCCAGCCGGCGCTCGGCTCTGAGCCGCTTGGCACGTAGATCGCATAGGGCAGCAGCTGCCCGCGCATCGCGCCGATGCATGCGGTCGAGCTGCCGCAGCCGCCCGTCGCGTAGTCGGCGCCCTGCCCGTCGGCGAAATGCGAGGCGAGGATGCGGTCGAACGCGCCGCTCTGCGGCACGCCAGTCGGCTGGCCGGGCATGTCGTCGTTTGCTTTTTCGGCCAGCTTGGCGAAGTCGACTTCGGCATGGAACGCACTTATGTCGCCGCTTGCCAGAGCCTGCGCCTGAGCCGACTCGCGCCACCACGCCGGGTCGCTCGTCGTGCTCGGCCCAGGCGTCCCGGGCAGCGGCTCCTGCGCGTTGAAACGAAAGCCGACGTCGAAGAACGCGGGGGGAGCGCTGGCCGTTCCTGCGCCGCCGGGCTGGGTCGCACTGCGCTCTGCGCTCGGCAGCAGATAGCTGTCGGTTGCGGCGTTCCACAGTCCGACGCCGGCGGCGAGGCGGACCGTCCCAGCGCCCGGGTTCCACTCGCTGTGCAGCACTTCGACGGTGATCTGACGCCGCGCGAGATCGATGCTCACGCTCGGGGCCGGACCAGGCACCTGATCGCCGCTCGTCGCGTCGGTGAGCGTGGCCGTTTCGCCGTGCACCGTGAGGAAGTACTGCGCCGGAGCGCTGACATTCGCGCCGAAGGGGAACGGATGCGTCTCTCCAGGGGTCCCTCCGATGGCGATCGCCGTCGCCACGAGGTTGGGATTCTCGAGCGTGTTGAGCGTTATCCGGAAGGCCGTCGCCTTGAGCCTCGGCTTGACGCGCAGCTCGATCAGGTTGGCCGCGTTTTCGTCGTAACCGGGGCCGCTGGGATAGTCGTATGTGCCGTCGGGCGCCGAGAACAAGTCGCCGCCTGAGGCGTCGCCGCCCGGAGAGTGCATCGGGTTGCCGGGGTCGGTCACCTCCTTGGCGCCGTGATCGTCGTAGACGTAGCCCTGGTAGACGAACTCGCCCTTGCGGTAGGCGCTCGCCCCGGAGACGAGAATCGGGGCGGCGTGCCAGATGCTGTGCGGAGCGTTTTCCAGCTGCGGCGCCTGCGCCGGCGGCTCGTACAGGACTTCGGGGCCGGGCCTCGGCGCGGTGCCCTCTTTGGCCGGCAGCGACGGCGACACCTTCGCGGCCCGGGCGCCGCCGGCGAGCAAGAGCCCGAGCAGCAGGCCGCCGATGAGCACCGCCAGCGCAGCGCGCACAGCCCTTTCAACGCGCGATGCGCTGTCTATCCCCCGAGCAACTGACCCCAAGCGACTCACCCCTCGAATGAGACAACCGAACGTCGCTGTCTCTACCCATCAGGATGGGTCCGTAAACATCACAGCGTCGGCGGCACTAGGCCGCCGACGCCTCGGTCACATCGTCGGCTGCGTCGCCGGCAGCGCGATGCCCGCCTGCGTGGCCGAAAGTCCCATCGCGCGGGCGCTCTCCGCGGCCATCCGTCGATCGGCCGCCGCCGCGCGGGCCTCGCGCCGGTGGCGGCGTTTGTCGCGGTGGCGCTTGACCTGCCGCGCGAGCTCGTCGACCATCAAGTTCAGCGAGTGCAGCATCTCGGGCGAGCGATCGCGAGCGCGCAGCGTGACGCCCTTGAGATACAGCGTGGCCTCGGCGACGTGGCAGTCGGACACCCGTGGGTTGGGCTCCTTGAAGATCTCGATCTCGACGCGCGCGAGCTCGGAGACCTGCCGAGCGACCTTGTCCAGACGACGGGCCGCGTGCTCGCGGATCTCGTCGGTGACCGGAACATTGCGACCCTTGATGTCTATCTGCATCACAGGCTCCTTTGGTCGGGCTGTTGTCTGTCGCTCGGCCAATGCTACGCCTGCGCCTGGCGGATGTCCATCGGCTGGCGCGATTTGGATCGTCCGTCCAGAGGCGCCCCGCCCTTGCTGGAGATCGGCTGGGGGACCGGCGTCGCGCGGCTGCGAGAATCCCTGCGGTGAAAGCGGACCTGTCGTGGACGCTGGAGCCAGGCGTGCTGGTCGGCGTGGCGATCGTCGGCGGCGCCTACGTCGCACGCTGGCGGGCCGTGAGGACCGGCGGCTCCGCGCGCCCGGCCGCCGACGCGCCGGTCTGGCGCCTGTGCTGCTTTCTCGGCTCGCTGCTCGGCGCGCTGATCGCGCTCGTCTCACCGATCGACGCGCTCGCCGACCGGCTCTTCTCGATGCACATGGTCCAGCACATGCTGCTGCTGGACGTCGTGCCGATCCTGGCCATCCTCGGCTTCACGAAGGTCATCCTGCGCCCGGTCACGCGCGCCGTGCAGGACCTCGAGCACCGCGTCGGCGCCCTGGCCAGCCCGGCGTTCGCCGTCGTGCTGTACGTCGGCGCGATCTGGACATGGCACGTGCCCGGCGCCTACGACGTGGCGTTGCGCCATCCCGTCGTGCACGTGCTCGAGCACGTCACCTTCCTGCTCGCCGGCTCGCTCTACTGGTGGCATCTGCTCTCGCCGATCCGCGCGCGCCTGCGACTCGGCGGCATGGGACCGGTCGTCTACATGGCCTCGACCAAGCTGTTCGTCGGCGCGCTGGGCATGGGCCTGGCCTTCGCCCCCACGGCGCTCTACTCCTACTACTCACACCACGCGCGCGTATGGGGCCTGTCCGCGCACGACGACCAGTCGATCGCCGGCTTCATCATGGCCGTCGAGCAGTCGCTGGTCATGGGCGTGGCGCTCGTCGTGCTGTTCATGCGCGCGCTGGCCGAGTCAGAGCGCGAGCAGCAGCGCCGCGAGCGCTACGAGGCGGTCTGACGGCGCAGGCTCTGCAGGATGCCGCCGTGGCCGGCGATCGCGCCGATCAGGATCGACCGCGGCGCGACCTCGGTGCCGGGGAAGAGGATGCTCTCGCGCAGCTGCGCGCCATCGCCGATGCGCGCGCCATCGCCCAGCACGATCGGGCCCATCAGGCGCACGTCGGCGCCGATCTGCACGTCATGCCCGATCCACACCGTGCCGTCGACCTCCGTGTCCTCGCGCAGCGGAGACGAGCCGGCCACAGTCACGCCCGGCTGGACCTCGGCGCCCTGCATCTCCAGGCGCAGCTGGCCGTTGAGCGCGTCGAAGGTCCCCTGGCGCAGCTCGGCGAGCGAGCCCACGTCGTTCCAATACTCGCGCACCTCGTGGATGTGAAAGGGCACGTCGTTCTCCAGCAGCGCCGGGAACACGTCTTTGGCCCAGTCGACGAAGGGGCGGTCGGGGAAATAGTCGAAGATGGCCGGCTCGAATATGTAGATGCCGCAGTTGCCGAGGTCGGACAGCGCCTCGTCGGGCTTGGGCTTCTCCTGAAAGCCGGTGATGCGCCCCTCGCGGTCGTGCAGCACGACGCCGTACTCGCGCGTGTCGGGCACCTGCTTGACGGCCAGCGTGGCGATGCCGCCCGTCTCGCGGTGGCGCGCGACGAACGCCGTCAGGTCGATGTCCGTCAGCGCGTCGCCGGAGATCACCAGGAAGGGCTCGTCGCCGAAGAAGTCCGCGCACGCGCGCACCCCCCCGGCCGTGCCCAGCAGCTCTTCCTCGAAGCGATAGTAGATGCGCTGGCCGAAGTGCTCGCGGATCGTCTCGGGGAAGTAGTGCAGGTTGGCGATCACGCCGTCGAAGCAGTGGCGCTCGATCAGGTCGAGGATGTGCTCCATCACCGGCCGGTCGAGGACCGGCACCATCGGCTTGGTGATCTCGTATGTGAGCGGGCGCAGCCGGGTCCCCAGCCCGGCTGCGAGCACCATTGCCTTCATCTAGTAGCGGTAGTGATCGGGCTTGTATGGGCCGTCCACCGGCACGCCGATGTATGCGGCCTGCTCGTCGGTCAGCTTAGTCAGCTTCGCGCCGAGCGCGTCCAGGTGCAGGCGCGCGACCTTCTCGTCGAGGTGCTTGGGCAGCACGTAGACCTTCTTGTCGTACTCGTCGTTCTTGGTGAACAGCTCGATCTGCGCGATCGTCTGGTTGGAGAAGGAGTTGCTCATCACGAAGCTCGGGTGCCCCGTGGCGTTGCCCAGGTTCAGCAGGCGACCCTCCGACAGCATGATGATCGCGTGGCCGTCCGGGAAGACCCACTTGTCGACCTGCGGCTTGATATTCACGCGCTCGATGCCCGCCACGCGCGAAAGGCCGGCGATGTCAATCTCGTTGTCGAAGTGGCCGATGTTGCCGACGATCGCCTGGTGCTTCATGCGGCCCATGTCGGCGGCCGTGATGATGTCCTTGTTGCCCGTCGTCGTGATGAAGATGTCGGCGCTGTCGATGACGTCCCGCAGCGTTTTGACCTCGTAGCCCTGCATCGCCGCCTGCAGCGCGCAGATCGGGTCGATCTCGGTGACGATCACGCGCGCGCCCTGGCCGCGCAGCGATTCGGCGCAGCCCTTGCCGACGTCGCCGAAGCCGCAGACGACGGCGACCTTGCCGCCGATCATCACGTCGGTCGCGCGGTTGATGCCGTCGATCAGCGAGTGGCGGCAGCCGTAGAGGTTGTCGAACTTCGACTTGGTGACCGAGTCGTTGACGTTGATCGCCGGGAACAGCAGCTCGCCGCTCTCGACCATCTCGTACAGCCGGTGGACGCCCGTGGTCGTCTCCTCGGTGACGCCTTTGATGCCTTCGCCGATGCGCGTCCAGTGCTGGGGGTCCTCATCGAGCGAGCGCTTCAGCGTGCCAAGGATCACCTGCAGCTCCTCGGAGTCCGCGCCGGCGGGGTCGGGCACGGCGCCCGCCTTCTCGTACTCGGCGCCCTTGTGCACGAGCAGCGTCGCGTCGCCGCCGTCATCGAGGATCATGTTCGGGCCCTGCCCCTCGGGCCAGTTGAGCACCTGCTCGGTGCACCACCAGTACTCCTTCAGCGTCTCGCCCTTCCAGGCGAACACGGGCACGCCGCGCGGGTCGTCGGGCGTGCCGTCGGGGCCGACGGCTACCGCGGCGGCAGCGTGGTCCTGCGTGGAGAATATGTTGCAGCTGCACCAGCGCACCTCGGCGCCGAGCGCCGTCAGCGTCTCGATCAAGACGGCCGTCTGGATGGTCATGTGCAGCGAGCCGGTGATGCGCGCGCCCTTCAGCGGCTGCGCGTCGGCGTACTCGCGGCGGATCGACATCAGGCCGGGCATCTCGTGCTCGGCGAGCACGATCTCCTTGCGGCCGAACTCGGCAAGCGAGAGGTCGGCGACCTTGAAGTCCGATGCTACGGCCGTGGGGGTCATTGCTGACATGACGAAGCCTCCTGTCCGGTCAGGTGAGCGCCCTTTGCTACGAGGGTCGGCCGAGCGTGGCGGTCCGGAGCCCGTCGCAGCGCTCCTCGGCCGAGCCTCGACGGTATCACAGCTCTCGGCCTGCGCCGGACGCCGGCCGACGCCGTCAGCGCTGCTCCAGCGCGGCCTTCAGGTCGTCGATCACCTTCACCGGACCGGGGTCCACGCCACGCAGCGTGGCGAGGTAGATCGAGACGAGGTCGCTGAGCAGCACCAGCGAGATGACCCGCTCGATCGTCGTCTCGCCGCGCGTCTCCAGGCGGAAGCTGGCGACGGCGTTGGCGGCGATCGTCTGCTCGGTGAGGTCCATGCGCTCCTTCACGCGGGGGTGGGCGTCGGAGTCGTCGAGGAACACCGCCGCGAAGCGCCCGACGTCCTGGGCGCCCTCCCAGCCGGCGATCTCGTTGTGGTCCAGCTCGGGCAGTTCGTGCCAGAAGGCCGGCTGCTTGGCGTTCTCGTTGATCTGCGTCTTCCAGCGGTAGGCGATCGGCGTCGTCAGCCCGGCGCCGGCGATCACGGGCGTCGTGCCGAGCAGGCCGCGGGCGACCTCCTTGGCCAGCGAGCCCTCGGGCGCGTCGGGGCCCCACTCGGCGACGAGCTGCTCGATGTGCGAGGCCGCCACGTCGATCTCTGAGGTCAGCCGCGGACCGGCGCCGCACAGGGCGGCGACCTCGAGCGCAGCGACGGTCATGTAGGCGACCGCGGCGCGCGGCTGAAAGCCGCCCGGCAGGGGGATGACCGGCACGCCGTCGGCGCGCGCCATCTCCGCCAGGCGACCGCCAGTCGTGACGACCGTGCGCCGGGCGCCGAGCGCACCGGCGGACTCGTAGCAGGCGAGCGTCTCCTCGGTGTCGCCCGAGTAGCTGGCGCACAGCACCATCGTGTCGGGCGTCGTCCACGGCGGCAGGCCGTAGGCGCGCGTGACGAAGATCGGTCGCGTGGCGTGGTCTGACAGCGCGGCGCGCGCGAGCGCGCCGCCGATCGCCGAGCCGCCCATGCCGGCCACGACGAGCCCGGCGGAGGTGTCGAAGTCCTGCATGATCGCCGACTCCACGCGCCACAGCGCATCGCGCAGGTGCTCCGGCAGTGCGAGCACGTCGCCGAGCTGGTCGGAACTGTCGACGCGCGCGATCGCCTCGCGCGATAGCGCCTCGGCGGTGGATGCGGCGCTGGCGGCGCCTTCGCTCATCTGCTGCTCGCCTCCTGTCGGACTTTCATTGGAACTTGATGGCGCCGTCGGGCAACACCACACCGGGGAAGATACGCGCCCCGTGGGCGATCACGTTGTCTGCCCCGACGGTGACGCCCTCGCCGAGCACCGCGCCGCCGGTCACGACGGTGCGCGCGCCGATGCGACAGCCCGCGGCGACGATGCAGTCGCGCAGGCGGCAGTCCTCGCCGATCTGCGCGCCGTTGAGGATCACCGACCGCTCGACCGTCGCGCGCGCGCCGATCGCGACGTCTTCGCCGAGCACGACCAGGCTGCCGACCTGCGCGCCGTCGGACACGCGCACGCCCCGCTCGAGCACCGCCGGCGGGATCACGCGGCCGTCGACCTCGGCGCCGTCGTCGATCGCCAGCCAGTCGCCCCCCAGGCGCTCGCCGACGGCCGTCTGCACGTTGCCCTCGATGATGTCGAAGGTGCCCTGCAGGTAGCGCTCCGGCGAGCCGATGTCCAGCCAGTAGCTCTCCGATGCGAACCCGTACAGGCCGGCGCCGACGAGCAGCGGCCACACCTCGCGCTCGATCGACACGTTGCGATCGGCGGGCACGAGATCGAGGATCTCGCGCTGCAGAACGTAGGCGCCGGCGCTGATCAGGTTCGTGTCGATCGCATCCGGACTGGGCTTCTCGACGAAGTCGCGCACCGAGCGGTCCTCGTTGAGGTGGACGAGGCCGTAGGCGCTCGGGTCGGCGACCGGGACCAGCGCCAGCGTGGCTCTCGCGCCGCTCGCCTCGTGCTGGGCGATCTGCGCGCTCAGGTCGATGTCGGTGAGCACGTCGCCGTTGAGCATCAGGAAGCGCTCGTCGAGCATCGACTCGGCGAACTTCAGCGCCCCCGCCGTGCCGCGCGGGTCGGGCTCCTCTACGAAGCGCAGGCGGATGCCCAGCGCGGAGCCGTCGCCGAGCACGTTGCGCACGCTCGTGGCGAGAAAGCCGCAGGACATGACCACGTCGTCGATGCCGTGCTGCTGCAGCCACTCGAGCATGAACGAGATGAACGGGCGGTCGACCAGCGGCACGACCGGCTTGGGCACGGTCGAGGTCAGCGGCCGCAGCCGCGTTCCCTCGCCGCCGACGAGGATCACCGCCTGCATCAGCCGCCGCGCCCGCGGCGCGCGCCGCCGCGCCCGACGCCCTCATAGACCAGGCCGGCGGCGCGCAGGGCGTCGGCGTCCAGCGCGTTGCGCCCGTCGATCACCAGGCTGCCGCGCATCGTCGCGGCGACCTGCGCCCAATCGAGCTCCAGGAACTCCGGCCACTCGGTCACCAGCACGACCGCGTCGGCGTCGGCGGCGGCCTGCAGCGGCGAGGCGGCGAAGTCGATGCCGCTGACCAGCTTGCGCGCCTGCTCCTCGGCGACCGGGTCATAGGCGACGACGTCTGCGCCGTCGGCGTTCAGGCGCGCGGAGAGCACCAGCGAGGACGCCTCGCGCATGTCGTCGGTGTTGGGCTTGAAGGCCAGCCCGAACAACGCGACGCGCTTGCCGACCAGGCCGCCGAGGTGCTTCTGCAGCTTGCCGATCACGCGGCGCTTCTGCAGTTCGTTGACCTCGATGACCGACGTGAGCAGCTGGAAGTGATAGCCGGAGTTGCCGGCGAGCTGCTTGAGCGCATCGACGTCCTTGGGGAAGCAGCTGCCGCCGAAGCCGATGCCCGCCTGCAGGAACTTCGGCCCGATGCGGTCGTCCAGGCCCATCCCGCGCGCGACCTCCACCACGTCGGCGCCCGTCTCCTCGCAGACGTTGGCGATCTCGTTGATGAAGGAGATCTTCGTCGCCAGGAAGGCGTTGGAGGCGAGCTTGACCATCTCCGCGCTGGCGATGTCCGTGCGCACGAGCTCGGCGTCCAGCGGCGCGTAAAGCTCGACGACGGCGTCGCCGGCCCAGTCGCCGACGTCGCCGACGACCACGCGGTCGGGGTGCATGAAGTCCCTGATCGCCGAGCCCTCCTTGAGGAACTCCGGGCAGGACACGTAGGCCAGGCCGTCCTTGCCCTGGTCCTCGAACACGCGCCTGACCGACGCGCCGGTGCCCGACGGCACCGTGGACTTCATGACCAGCGCGTGGTCGTTTGACGCGGGGATCGCGTCGATGACGGCGTTGACGGCAGAAAGATCCGCGTCACCCGAGTAGGTGGGAGGCGTGCCGACGGCGACGAACAGCAGCCGCGCGTGCTCGAGCGCGTCGGAAAGCGACGTGGAGAAGTGCAGCCGCTGCGCGTTGCGCGCGAGCATCTCCTCCAGGCCCGGCTCGTAGATCGGCACCTCGCCGGCGCGCAGGCGCGCGATCTTGTCGGCGTCGATGTCCACGCACCAAACGTCGCTGCCGAGCTCGGCGAATCCGGCCGCGGTGACCAGCCCGACGTAGCCGGTGCCGATCACGCCGATTGGCTGTCGCTCAGGGCTCATGAGGCAGGGAAGGCTAGCGTCCGGGCGGGCTACCAGAGCACAGGTACGTCGTAGGCAGCGATGTGCTCGTCGCTCGTCACCACGGTGAGCCCTTCACATTGGGCCTGGGCGACGATCATCCGGTCGAACGGGTCGTCGTGGTGGCGGGGCAGCGCGCCGGCGACAGCCGCATGCCTGAAGTCGACTGCGAGCTCTTGGAAGCTCGCGGCCGCGACGCGATCGAGGAGATCATCCGGCACCCGGAGCTTGCCGGATGCTCGCTTGATCCCGATCTCCCAGATACTTGCCGCACTCACATACGCTGGCGCTATGCCTGCGCCCAGCACCTCGCGCGCGGCGGGGGAAAGACGGTCCAGGTCCCCGAGGCCCCACAGAAGCGTGTGCGTGTCGAGCAGCAACCCGCTCAATCGCGCATCCCAAACATGCGCTCGATCTCCTCGTCGGGCTCGTCGAAGTCGTCGCTCATCCAGATCTGACCGCGCAGTTCGCCCAATTTCCGCGGCTTCGGCGGTTTGGCATAGCCGACGAGCTTGGCGACCGGCGACCGCCCTCGACGGATGACGATCTCCTCGCCGCTAGCCGCGCGCTCGATCAGGCGCGACAGCTGCGCTTTCGCCTCCGCGACGGTAACTGCTTCATCGGCCATGCCGTGAAAACCATAACAGACCTGGTCGGACCTGGTCAGGTTAGATCTCGAGCCTACTCGCCGACGGCGAGGAAGGCCTCGTAGCGGCGGATGTCGCGCAGCGCGCGCGCCTTCTGCTCGGTGCCCTCCCCGGCGCTCTCGGCGCCTTTGCGCGCCTCGTCCAGGCGCGTTTGGAAGGTCTGGCGGTCAAGCGACTCCGGCGCGATCGCCTCCTCGACGAGCACCAGCGCGTGGTTGTCGGCGAACTGCAGGTAGCCCTCGGCCTGCGCGAAGCGCACTATGTCGGAGTCCGAGCGATACAGCCGCAGCTCGGTCGGCTCGAGCATCGCCAGCACCGGCTCGTGGTTGGCGAGCACGCCGATCGAGCCGACGGACGTGCGCGTCGACAGCATCTCCACCTCCTCGGAGAACACCTCGCCCTCGGGCGTGAGCACTTCCACGGGGAACTTCGAGCGGGCCATTATTTCTTTGCGGCCTCGACTACCTCGTCGATCGTGCCCTTGAGGAAGAACGCGCTCTCAGGCACCTCGTCGTGCTTGCCTTCGATGATCTCGGCGAAGCCGCGGATCGTCTCGGCGATCGGCACGTAGGCGCCGGGCGTGCCGGTGAACTCTTCGGCGACGAAGAACGGCTGGGAGAGGAAGCGCTCGATCTTGCGCGCGCGCTGCACCGTCAGCTTGTCCTCGTCGGAGAGCTCGTCGATGCCGAGGATCGCGATGATGTCCTGCAGCTCCTTGTAGCGCTGCAGGATTTCCTTGACTTCGTTGGCGACGCGGAAGTGGTCCTCGCCGAGGATGTCGGCCTTGAGGATCGTCGAGGTCGACTCCAGCGGGTCGACTGCCGGGTAGATGCCTTTTTCGGAGATCGCGCGCGACAGCGCCGTGGTGGCGTTGAGGTGCGCGAACACCGACGCGGGCGCCGGGTCGGTGTAGTCGTCGGCCGGCACGTAGATCGCCTGGATCGAGGTGACGGAGCCGTTCTTGGTCGAGGTGATGCGCTCCTGCAGCCCGCCCATCTCGGTCTCCAGCGTCGGCTGGTAGCCGACCTGCGAGGGCATGCGCCCGAGCAGCGCCGAGACCTCGGAGCCGGCCTGCACGAAGCGGAAGATGTTGTCGACGAACAGCAGCACGTCCTGGCCCTGGTCGCGGAAGTATTCGGCCATCGTCAGGCCCGAAAGCGCGACGCGCATGCGCGCGCCGGGCGGCTCGTTCATCTGACCGAACACGAGCATGGTCTTGTCGAGCACGCCCGACTCCTTCATCTCCAGCCACAGGTCGTTGCCCTCGCGCGAGCGCTCGCCGACGCCGCAGAAAGCCGACAGCCCGCCGTGCTCCTTGGCGAGGTTGTGGATGAGCTCCTGGATCAGCACCGTCTTGCCTACGCCGGCGCCGCCGAACAGGCCGACCTTGCCGCCCTTGGCGTAGGGCGCGAGCAGGTCGATGACCTTGATGCCCGTCTCGAACATCTCGGTCGTCGGCGTCAGGTCCTCGACGCGCGGCGCGTCCTGGTGGATGGCGCGCCGCGGCGTGTCCGCCGGCAGCGGCTCGCCGAGGTCGATCGGGTCGCCGAGCAGGTTGAAGATGCGCCCGAGCGTCGCCTCGCCGACGGGCACGGTGATCGACGCGCCCGTGTCGACGACCTCCAGGCCGCGCGCGAGGCCGTCTGTCGTGTCCATGGCCACAGCGCGCACGCGGTCGTCGCCGAGGTGCTGCTGGACCTCGCAGACGAGCAGCTCCTCCTCGGCTCCCGCGCTGATCCCCGGCGTCTCCTCCTCGCGGTTGGCCGCCGGGCGGACGATCGTGATCGCGTGGTTGATCTCGGGCAGGCGCTCGCTGAAGACGGCCTCGATGACGACGCCCTGGATCTCCTCGATGCGCCCTACGTTCGGCTTGGCGTCTCCGTTGGCGGAGGCCTGCGTGCTGGCGGGCTCGGTGGCGATGCTCGCGTCCATTTGCTCTTGGTTCTCCTCTTTAATCCTTTTAATTATTAAGATTTAGTCGTTGGATGTGGTGCTCGCCGCGGCTCACGTCAGCCCCTCTGCGCCGGCGACTACCTCCATGATCTCCTGCGTGATCTCGGCCTGGCGCGCGCGGTTCATCTGCAGCGTCAGGTCGGTGATGATTTCGCCCGCGTTGTCAGATGCGCTGCGCATGGCCGTCATCTGAGCGCCGAAGAAGCCCGCGGTCGACTCCACGAGCGACCGGTAGATCGAGATCTCCACGTAGTCGGGCACGAGGCGCTTGAGGATCTGCTCGGGGTCGGGCTCGTAGTCGACCAGCGAACGAGGGCCGGAGTCGGCTTCGGCCGAGGCGTCGTCGTCCGCGGACTCCTCGGCCGCGATCGTGGCGTGCGACAGCGGCAGCAGCGTTTCGCGCCTGACCTGCTGCGTCAGCGGCGAGATGTAGGCGTTGTAGACGATCTCCACGCGGTCCAGCTCGCCGTCGATGTAGCCGGTCATCAGGTCATCGGCGATCGAGCGCGCGTCGGCGTAGGCCGGTTTGTCGGCGAAGCCGGTGTAGCCGCCGGCGAGCTCGCGCCCGCGGAAGGTCAGCGAGGACACGCCCCGGCGTCCGGTCGCATACCACGCCGTCTGCACGCTCTGCTCGGCGTACTCGTCGCCGATGCGCACGCCGGCGCGGATGATCTGCGAGTTGAAGCCGCCCGCCAGCCCGCGATCGCCGGTCACCAGCAGCAGGCCGATCCGGTCCGTGGACCCGTGCTCTGACAGCAGCGGCAGGCGCGTGGCCTCGGCGCCGGCCGCCTGCGCGGCCTGGCGCGTCATGCGGCGCAGCGCGTCGGCGTAGGGGCGCAGCGCGGCGATGCGCTGCTCGGCACGGCGCAGCCGCGCCGCGGCCACCATCTCCATCGCCCGCGTGATCTTCTGGATGTTCTTGACCGAGGAGATCCGGTTCTTGACGTCGCGCTGAGATGCCATGGCGTTAGCGACAGCCGGCGCTAGGCCGGCTGGGGCTCCTCCTCGCGCTGCTGCTGCTCGGCGGCGTCGCCGGAGGGCGCGCGGACGGTCTGCTCGGGCGGCGCGTCGTCGTCGAGCGGCTGGCCCTCCTCGTCGAGGTCGTAGCCGAAGTCCTGCGCGAACGCCTCGACGGCCTGCTCGACGGCCTTCTGTGTGTCGTCTGACCAGTCGCCGCCGGCGATCTTCTCGCGCACGTCTTTGTGCTGGGCGTGCATGCGTTCGGTCAGCTCGGCCAGGAACTCGCCCACACGCTCGGCCTTCAGCCGGTCGAGAAAGCCGTTGGTCGCCGCGAAGATCTGCACGACCTGGTCCTCGACGGCCAGCGGCTCGCGCTCGTGCTGGTTGAGCGTCGCCACCAGGCGTTCGCCGCGCGCGAGCGTTTTCTGCGTGTCGGCGTCGAGGTCTGAGCCGAACTGCGCGAAGGCCTCCAGGTCGCGGTACTGCGAGAGCTCCAGCTTGATGCGCCCGGCGACCTTCTTCATCGGCGAGATCTGCGCGTTGCCGCCCACGCGCGAGACGGAGATGCCGACGTTGATCGCCGGGCGCACGCCGGAGTTGAACAGCTTGGACTCCAAAAAGATCTGCCCGTCGGTGATCGAGATGACGTTCGTGGGGATGTAGGCCGAGACGTCGCCGGCCTGCGTCTCGATCACCGGCAGCGCCGTCAGCGAGCCGCCGCCGAGCTCGTCGTTGAGCTTGACCGCGCGCTCGAGCAGGCGCGAGTGCAGGTAGAAGACGTCGCCGGGGTAGGCCTCGCGACCGGGCGGGCGGCGCAGCAGCAGCGACATCTGGCGGTAGGCGTAAGCGTGCTTGGTCAGGTCGTCGTAGACGACCAGCGCGTGCTTGCCGTCGTAGAGGAAGTGCTCGCCCATCGCGCAGCCGGCGTAGGGCGCCATGAACTTGATCGGCGCCGCCTCGTCGGCGGGCGCGGCGACGATGATCGTGTTGTCCAGCGCGCCGTTTTCGTCGAGCGTCTGCGCGAGCGCGACGACCGTCGACATGCGCTGGCCGATCGCCACGTAGACCGACACGACGCCCGTGTCCTTGTTGTTGATGATCGCGTCGATCGCGATCGCCGTCTTGCCCGTCTGCCGGTCGCCGATGATCAGCTCTCGCTGGCCGCGGCCGATCGGGATCATCGCGTCGATCGCCTTCAGGCCGATCTGCATCGGTTCCTTGACCGGCTGGCGCTGCACGACGCCCGGCGCCTTGAACTCGGCGGGGCGGCGCTCTGAGGTCTCGACGTCGCCCTTGCCGTCGAGCGGGCGACCGAGCGGGTCGACGATCCGACCGAGCAGGCCCTCGCCGACGGGGATGTCCAGCAGGCGGCCGGTGCGCTTGACCGTGTCGCCCTCGGAGACGTGCTCCCACTCGCCGAACAGCACGGCGCCGACGTTGTCTGACTCCAGGTTGAGCGCCAGCCCGGTGACGCCGTGCGGCAGCTCCAGCAGCTCGAAGGACATGCAGTTCTCCAGCCCGTGCAGTCGCGCGATGCCGTCGGCCACCGACAGCACGGTGCCGACCTCGGTCAGCTCGGCGCTGCCGCCGTCCAGTCCCTCGATGCGGCTCTTCAGGATGCTTGTTATCTCGTCAGGGTTGATCTGCATGGCTTGCTAAGCGGCTCCTTGGGCAACGTGCCTGCGCAGCTGCTCCAGTCGGTTGCGAATTGATGCGTCGAGTATCGAGTTGCCGACCCTCAGCACGATCCCGCCGAGGATGTCCGGGTCGACGTGCGCGGCCAGCTTGACCTTGCGTCCCGCGCGCTCGCCGATCGAGCGCCCGAGGCCCTCCGTCGTCTCGGCGTCGAGCTCGATGGCGCTCGTGATGTCGACGGGCAGAAGCTCGTTCTCGCGCTCCCACATGCGCTCGTACTGCTGGCGCGTGCGGAAGATCACCGGCATGCGGTGGTTTTCGATCAGCAGCTCGAGGAAGTTCAAAAACGTCTCGTCGGCGCCGTCGAGCATGCGCGCCAGCCCTTCCTGCTTCTCCTTGGTCGAGAAGTACGGCGAGAAGAAGAAGACCGCCAGTTCGCGGTTGGCGTCGAGCGCATCGGCGAACTGGCCGAGCTGCTCGCGCAGCTCGTCCAGCTTGCCCTGGTCGCGCGCGACCTCGAACAGCGAGCGGGCGTAGACCTCGGCGAGCTCGTCCATCAGTTGTTCGAGCCTCCCGAGGAGATCGTCGAGAAGTCCAGCTCGCTCAGCGCCTCCTGCACGAGCCGCTTCTGATCGTCGGTGTCCAGCGTCTTGCGCGTGACCTTCTCGGTCGCCATCACCGTCAGGTCGGCGACCTCGCGGCGGATGTCGTCGAGCGCGCGTTTGCTCGCCGCCTCGATGTCGCGCTCGGCGCGCTTGGCGGCCTCGGCGAGGATCTCCTGACCGCGCTCTTTGGCCTCGTGCTCGTGCGTGTCCGCGGCCTGGCGCGCGCGCTGGACGATCTCTTCTGCCTGCGCCCTGGCCTCCTTCAGGCGCTCGCGGTATTCCGCCAGCAGCTCGTCGGCCTCCTTGCGCGTGCGCTCGGCCGTGTCGATCGATTCTTCGATGTTGCGCTTGCGCCGTTCCAGCGCCTCGGAGATGGGCGGAAAGGCCAGCCGCGAGAGCAGCACCATCGTGACGCCGAACACGAGCAGCGTCCACACCATCAGGCCGATGCCCGGCTTGATCAAAAAGCTGCCCTTGGAGGCGGCGAGCACCGCCGGTTGTGCGAGAGCCCCGAGCATGCTCAGACGATGAACGCGGCCAACAGGCCCGCCACCAGGCCGTAGAAGAAGCAGGCCTCGGTCAGCGCGAAGCCGAGCCACTGCAGCTGCGTGATCTCGTCGCGCATCTCCGGCTGGCGCGTGATCGCTTCGATTGCCTTGCCGAAGATGATGCCGATGCCCACGCCGGCGCCGACGGCGCCGAGGCCACCGCCCACGCCGAGGCCGATCGACTTGCCGGCCTTGGCGGTTTCTTCGGTTGCGGCCGCCAGAAAGGTGATCAAAGCTATGTGCACGACAGTTGGCTCCTTTAGTGGTCTTCGGCGACCGCGCCGCCGAGGTAGATAGCGGTCAGCGTGGCAAAGATGAACGCCTGCAGGGCCGCCACAAGCCCGACCTCGAACGCGAACAGGGCGATTCCGAACGGGATCGTGAACCAGCCCAGCCAGGCGACGCCGAGGATCACGGCGAGCGCGCCCGCCATGAACAGGATGATCAGGTGGCCCGCGAGGATGTTCGCGAACAGACGGATCGTCAACGAGAGGATCCGCATCAGGTTGGAGAGCAGCTCGAGGAAGAAGATGAACACGGCCATGCCGCCTTCCACGCCGCCGGGGATCAGGCCCTTCAGATAGCCGATCGGCCCCTTCGCGCGCACGCCTTCGTAGGTGTAGGAGACGAACACGACCAGCGCCAGCACGAGCGGGATCGACAGGTTGGCCGTGGCCGCGTACAGCGAGAAGGACGGGATGTGCAGGCCGAGCACGTCGATCTTGTGCTCGGTGTTCGTCGGCAGCGGTATGTAGCCGACCATGTTGGAGAAGAAGATGAACAGGAACAGCGCGCCGATGAACGGGAACCACTTGGCGGCCTGCTTCTCCTCCATCCCGCCCCCGGCGATGTTGTCGCGCATCAGCACGAACAGCGCCTCGACGGCGGCCTGCACCTTGTTCGGGCGTTCCTGCATGCGCCGTGCGATCCAGATCATGCTCACGCACGTGGCGACGGCGGCGATGAACAGGTACAGCACGGCCTTGTTGATCGAGAAGACGCCGAGGTGGATCCAGCTGTCGAGCTTGAACTCGTTCTGCGGTTCGAAGTCGGTGTTGCGCGTGCCTTTGAAGCCGTAGATCGCCACGAGCGCGATCACGCCGCCGATCCACACGCCGCCGGCGAGCAGCAGCTTGCCTTTGATGCTCTTCTTCGGCGGGTCGAGATCGCCGGCGCCGGGCGCCGGGCGCCGCGGCGCCTGCGTGGCCCGCTGCGCGCTCGTCGCGGCGGCCGTGTCTGCCGGCGGCACACCCCCCGTCCCCATCGTGCTCGTGCTCATGACGTTCCAGGCCTCCCAGGCGCGGTCCTTCCGGGCGCCGGGGGTCCGGCGCGCGTGGGGCCGTCGCGCGTCACGAAGGACATGGCGAAGTACACGGTGAACGCCGCCAGCACGAGCGCCGCCGCCATGACGCCGTCGTCGCGCCCGCCCGACACGCGGGCGAGGATGACCGCCAGCGCGACGATCCACACCCGGCCCATCATGCCCGCGATCTGCATGCCGGCGCGCAGCTTCACATCGCTCGCCCGGCGCGCCTGCGACTGCAGCCACGCCGCTCCCAGACGCGTCAGCACCCAGGCGCCGGCGCCGATCAGGTAGCCGCCGACCGGCAGGTTGCCCGCGAACACGAACGGAGCCGTCGCGAGCACCAGGCACACGTCGAGATAGCGCAGGGTGAACACGTCAGCTGACGGATCCCGGGGGTCGTCCGTGGCAGCTCGTCCACAGACGCCGGCGGCGGCGCGGCGGGGTCGCGAAGAGCGCGATGCGCTGTCCGCAGGCATCGCGCGCCGTGCGCGCGCCGTGCGCCAGCAGCGCCGGGGCCAGACGGCGAGCCGGCGCGGCGTGACGCCCGTAGCACCGCCGCTCGGCGAGCTGGCGCGCGCGCGGCGTCAGGCGGGCGACGAGCCTGGGCAGATCCAGCGAGTCGTCCTCGCCGGCGGCGCTCAGGCGCAGTGGATCGTCGTTGGCATCGAAGTCTGGCATGTGCGTGGAGCCACCCTACAGACCCGACAAAAAGTCCGCACGCCCAATTGCGGCGGACCCGTCGAAGCGTCTTTTTCCTACTTCCAGAGCGCTTTCAGAGCGTCCGGGGCAGCGCGACTACTCTACCGTGTCTTGGACTTCGTAACAAGTTTGTGACATACGCAACGCCGGCCTTGCGGGCTCCGCGCGCTGGCGCCGCACGCGCCAGCTCACCGGCCATGCCGGCGCGAAGCGGCCGGCGACTCGGCCGAGCCAGCCGGCGAGCGCCACCGCCAGCGCGAGCGCGGCCAGGCCGCCGACGATGTCCAGCAGGAAGTGGTTGCCTGTGGCCAGCACCGCCAGCGCCGTCAGGCACGGATAGGCCACGGCGAGCGCGCGCACGAAAAGGCGCCGGCTGGCCCGCCACAGCGCCAGCATGCACCAGGCTGCCCAGGCCATGTGCAGGGACGGCATCGCCGCGAGCTGGTTGGCGGCCGAGGCCAGCGCGCCGGTGTGCCACGAGCCGAAGGCGTGCGTCGAGGCGACTACGTCGGTGAAGCCGTGGAGCATGCGCGGCGGTGCGACGGGAAAGCGCCAGAAGACGACGAAGCCGATCACGTTGACGAGCACGAGCGAGTTGCGCAGCGGCCGGTACAGGTCGGCGCGGCGCCACCACAGCCAGCCGAGCACCGCGAGCGTGACGACGAAATGCGCGTTGTCGTAGTAGTCGGAGAGGATCAGGCCGAGTGAGTGCTGCGCCGCCAGCCAGGCGTTCAGTGCTTTCTCCGGATCGAGGCCGAGCGTGCGCTCGAAGCTGAGCACCGAGCGCCCGTGCGCGAGCGCGACGTGCGCCCGCAGCGGCTCGAGGTTGAGCACGATGTCGTAGACCCAACACAGCCACGCGATCGTGAGCAGCTCGAACCACCAGCGCGTGCGTCGCACGCCCGCGGCGGCGCCCGCAAGCCCAGCGCCCGCGGGCGCGACGGCGGCCGCACGGCCGCCGGA
>Ga0105237_10000987_pt1 | contig 38208 bp, 34 predicted proteins | sample KBSC24metaG_FD_81520 | JGI IMG/M metagenome (GOLD analysis project Ga0105237, IMG submission 81520) | Corn rhizosphere microbial communities from Kellogg Biological Station, Michigan, USA - KBS C2-4 metaG | ecosystem: Host-associated > Plants > Roots > Rhizosphere > Soil | place: Michigan, USA...
ATGCTTTGTGATTCCATCCAACCGTCCATCAGACGTAGATAAAACTTACCCGACGCTGGATCGCGCAGCAGCAGACCGCGCGTGTTGACGACTCGTTCGAGTCGCGTGTCTTTGGCCGGACGAAGCACCGGCGAGCCATCGATCAGAACGAGAACTGCCGGCCTGGTGCTGAAGATGATTTGCGGCGGGTCGTTCTTCACTTCGTAGGCCGTACTGTTCGTCGTGGCATGATTGATGGCCATATCGGCGAGCAGACGATCGAGCGCGATGACTTCGCCCTGCCTGTTTGCCCGCGCCTGAAGCCCTGTCTCGAACGCTGCGACTTTCTCCGGCGCCATCGGAATGTTGATTTTCTTGACTTTGAAGTCAGTGAGCGTCACGAGTCGATTTACCTTATCGATCTCGGCACGCGCGGCAAACCACACGACACCATAAAGCGGCTTGCCTGGGCTTTCGGTTATCGCAATGGCGGCGCGGGCGGAAAAACTGTTGCCAGTCCATTCTTCGATTTGTGGCTGGTAAACGGCCACGGAATTTGTGCCGATAGTGAATTTGCGCGGCCAGCCGTTATCGGTAGTCCGGGTCTGGGCTGCGGCGATGGAAACTGCGAAAAGTACGAGCAATAAGGCGCGAATGATTCTGTTCATATGTTCTCTCTGCTTTCTTAAGGTCTTTCAAACGACGGCAGGAGAATAGGAAATGGGCGGATGTAGTCGCATATGCCGAAAGATACATTTCTCGGGTGTAGTTACGTGCGGCGTATGAGAGAAGTACAGCCGCAGCCTCAACAGACCCGAAAAAACCTAAACATTTGCGCGATTATTTGTGGCAGCGAAGTTGCTCTCGTTTCAACTTCTACGTTTAGCGCAGGAGAGCTGTATGAACCCAGGAGATCTGTATGAATCTTAGCCTCAAGGATTTGTCTGACCAGGTGATTGTTATTACGGGTGCCTCGTCGGGGATTGGACTCGTGACGGCGCGGATGGCGGCGAAGCGCGGCGCGCGTGTGGTGCTCAATGCGCGCAACCTGGCAGCGCTGCAGCAGGTCACGGATGAGATCAATGCAGCGGGCGGCGAAGCAATCTACGTCGTTGGCGACGTCGGTCAATTTCATTACGTGCAGAACATCGCGGACGAAGCGATCCGGCATTTCGGCGGCTTTGACACGTGGGTGAATAACGCAGGCGTATCGATCTATGGACCAATGCTGGACCAGCCATTGCAAGACCAGAGACGCCTGTTCGACACAAACTACTGGGGCGTGGTCCATGGCTCGATAGTCGCTTGCGCGCATTTGCGCTCACGCGGCGGCGCGCTCATTAACGTTGGCAGCGTACTTTCGGACGTAGCCATCCCGGTTCAGGGAACGTATTGCGCAACCAAGCACGCAGTTAAGGGTTATACGGACGCGCTACGGATCGAGCTCGAAGAAGAGGGCGCACCGGTCTCCGTAACTCTGATAAAGCCGAGCGCCATCGACACCCCTTACATCCGTCATGCGAAAAATCTGATGGATGTCGAACCACAAAATCCTCCGCCTGTCTATTCACCGGAGACTGTCGCTGAGGCGATTCTTCACTGCGCTGAAAATCCTGAGCGCGACTTGTACGTCGGCGGAGGTGGTGCAGTGCTTGCCCAAGCCGGCTATCACGTGCCACGACTCACGGACAAACTGATGCAGGCGACATTTTTTGACGTGCAGAAATCGGATCGTCCAGCGCGGGATGATCGTGCCGATAGTTTGTATGCGCCGTCGAAGGACGGAGATGAGCGCGGCGGTTATCCGGGTCACGTCGCGGAATCGAGTGTTTACACAAAGGCCTCGCTGCACCCGATCATCACCGGTTCGCTGATCGCGGGGCTTGGCTTGGCTGCGCTGGTCGGATGGCGGTCACTCTCGAGGGAAGGAAACGGAAGTCATGCACAATAGAAATAACACCAGCGTCTTGAAAGGTCTCGTCGCCGGACTCGCCGGTGGCTTGATCGCCTCCTGGACCATGAACCAGTTTCAAGCTGCGTGGACTCGCATGGCAGAAGGCTCCGAGAAACCGCACGGCGCGCAATCGATGCAGCCCACCCAAGGATCCCAAGGCGATGATGAAGACACTAAAGAGCAGGACGACGCCACGGTTGAAACCGCGAAAGTGATCTCCAAAAACGTCTTTGGGCACGAATTGCAGGAAAGCGAGAAGAAACCCGCGGGCGCGGCGGTCCACTACGCGTTTGGTACTGTAACAGGTGGATTCTACGGAGCGCTCGCGGAAGTCTCACCACAGGTTACAATGGCAGCGGGCCTTCCGTTTGGCGCCGCATTTTGGCTGATAGCGGATGAGATCACAGTGCCGGCACTGGGACTCTCAAAAGGACCAACGGAATACCCAATATCAACTCATGCATACGCGCTCGCTTCTCATTTGGTCTATGGAATGACTGCGGAACTCAGCCGGCGCGCCTTGCGACACGTTCTGTGAGCAGACTCACTTTCTTCTGCGATCTCGCAGAAGCAACGACACCACTCCCACACTTCTGGGAACATACGGTCGGAAGCGACCACGCGTCTATGGCGCTGCGCGACGATTGGCTGCGCGATTTAAAACGAGCTCATACGGAGCTTGGGTTCCGACACGTTCGCTTTCACGGTCTGTTGTCAGACGATATGACGCAGAGACGCGGGGACGGGGCGACACGTAGACACGGTGACAAGATCTCCGCGTCTCCGCGTCTCCCCATCTCCGTGTCTCCGCCTCGAGTGTTTGATTTTCTCCTGTCGATCGGCATGAGACCTTTTGTCGAATTGAGCTTTATGCCGGCAGCGTTGGCCTCCGGTAAGAAGACGGTCTTCCACTACAAAGCGAATGTCACACCACCGAAGAATTACAAGGAGTGGGCCAGGCTGATCGAGCAACTCGTCGTGCATTTGGTTGAGCGGTATGGTGAGAATGAGGTTCGTGAATGGCTGTTTGAAGTATGGAATGAGCCCAATCTGAGAGCATTTTGGAGAGGGACCCAGCGTGATTACTTCCGGCTCTATCGCCATACGGCTGAAGCTATCAAGACGGTTTCAGCGTCGTTCAAGGTTGGAGGGCCGGCGACTGCGAAGAGCGCGTGGATAGCCGACTTCGTCGACTACTGCGAGCGAAACGACGTCGCGGCGGACTTCGTCAGCACGCATTATTATCCGAACGATGGGTTCGAAAACGACGGCGGAACTGAAGTGCAACTCTTCAAGAGCCAGCGTGGAATCATGCGTGAGGTCGCGCAGAACACTCGCGCGCACGCGCGCGGCCGGCCTGTCTATTACACCGAGTGGAACACGTCGTCGAATCCGTCCGACGAATTGCACGACGAGTCTTACGCAGCAGCGGCGATTGCGTCGACTGTGATGGAAGCGAATGGGCTCGTTGAGGGATACAGCTTCTGGACGTTCTCAGACATCTTCGAGGAGCATGGTCTTCCGACAGTGCCTTTTCATGGAGGGTTTGGTTTGCTGACATTGCATGGCATTCCGAAGCCGGCGTATCGAACGTTTGAGTTACTTCACGATTTGGGCGAGCAGCAGTCGCTCGTCGATGGGTTGCATGAAACTGTTGATTGTTCCGTGGTGCAGAAGGAGTCGAGCGTCACTGTGCTTTTGACCAATCACACGACGCCGGGTCACTCGATCGAGACGGAGGAGATTCACATTCGACTGACGAATGCTCGCGAACCGATTGCGGCACGAATACGGCGCGTCGATCCAGATCATGCGAATCCGAAACGTTTGTGGGTAGAGATGGGTCGATCGGAGTCTCTTAGCCAAAAAGATATCGATCGATTGGAAACAGCGTCCGCGCTGGTAAGTGAGAAGCAGGGTGTCGAATTCCAGGACGGTTCCGTGTTTCTAAAAACCAACTTGCCCGCGCATGGCGTCGCGGCGATAACGATAGACTTCAATCCACAGAAGCTTTGCCTCAAAAGTCACGATTCAGACTTGGGGGAGGTCGGTACCGTAACGCGGTAGCGTCGGGTCAGTCTCGAACATTCGATATGCTCAACAAATTGAGAAGGCTCACGTACGACCCGACGCTACCGCGTTACGGTACTGACTGTATCCAACAATGATTGTCGACTTTTGAGGCAACGCTGCTCACAAAGATGAAGGTATTAGAACCATCGCTCACCGATGAAGAACTGGCGCGGCTCGAGCGCACAACGTTTAAATACTTTTCAGATAAGATCAACCTCGAGAACGGTCTCGTTCCTGACAACGACCGACGCGGAGCGCCGTGTTCGATAGCCGTCGTCGGCTTTGCGCTAACAGCGTATCCGATCGCCGTTGAGCGTAAGTATTTGAGCCGATCTGAAGCCGTAAAGCGGACGCTGACTACGCTGCGGTTTTTTCACGACGCACCGCAAGGCACGGCGACCGACGCTACCGGTTACAAAGGCTTTTACTATCACTTCATCGACATGAAAACCGGGCGTCGCGTCTGGAACTGCGAGATCTCCACCATCGACACGACTTACCTCATTGCCGGCGCGCTCACTGCCGCCTGCTATTTCGATCGCGACACGGCCGATGAGCGCGAAGTGCGCACACTCGCGGATTCGCTTTATGCGCGCGCAGACTGGCAGTGGGCGCAAAACGGCGCGCTGACAGTCTCGCACGGCTGGAAACCCGAAATAGGTTTCATCCGATATCGTTGGACCGGCTACAGCGAGGCTTTGATTCTGTACGTTCTTGGTCTTGCCTCGCCGACTTTTCCGCTTCCTGCGGAGAGTTATCGTGCGTGGACCAGGACTTACAAGTGGAAGAAACTGTACGGACACGAGTTTCTTTACGCTGGACCACTCTTCATTCATCACCTCTCGCACATGTGGATCGATTTTCGCGGTATCCAGGACGATTACATGAGCAGCAAGGCGATGAACTACTTCGAAAACAGTCGTCGAGCGATCTATGCGCAGCAGGCGTATGCGATGCGCAATCCGAAACGGTTTGCGGGCTATGGCCGGTTTAGCTGGGGTATCACGGCAAGTGATGGTCCAGGACCAGCAGAGCGCCGCATCAACGGACGCAGGGTTCGCTTCTTCGACTACAAGGCGCGTTCGATTCCGTACGGACCTGACGACGGCACGCTCGCGCCGTGGGCCGTCGCTGCGTCGCTGCCGTTTGCTCCCGAGGTGGTCCTGCCGTCTCTGCAACGTCTCAACAAAGACTATCCGGATATAACCAACGAGTACGGTTTCAAGTGTAGTTACAATCCGACGTTCACTTCCCGAGGCGGCAAAGGCTGGGTGTCGAAGGGTTACTACGGCCTCGACCAGGGACCAATCGTGATGATGATCGAAAACTATCGCACCGGTCTGATCTGGCGACTGATGCGCCGTTGTCCGTTCATCGTCAACGGTCTGCGCCGCGCCGGATTTCGCAACGGCTGGCTAGGCCTTGCATCAAAGAAAAGCGTTGAGGTGAGCGCCGGGCAGGGTCTCGATTGCGTCTAAACCTTTACGAAATATTCTGGCGCCGGTAGAGCCGCGCAGAATCGTCTCGCCGTTCTCAAGGCGCAGCATGGCGCCTTCGCGCAGGCCGACGACGGTCGTGTCGTTCTCTTCCAGGAATTGAAGAATCCGCTCTTCGCGTGTCTCGCCCATGTGTTTTGAATTCGGATCGGGATCGAGATAGTGCGGGTTGATTTGAAACGAAACCAAACCGAGCGCATCGAAGGACGGTGGCTGAACGATGGGCATGTCGTTGGTCGTCCTGATTGTTGGACCAGCGACGTTTGAACCAGCGCTCGAACCGATGTACGGCATGCCTGCTGCAACTCTGTCGCGAATTGGACCAGGCAAATCGAAGTCGTAAAGCGCCTTCAACAGACGAAACGTATTTCCGCCGCCGATGAAAACGGCATCCGTGGCGTTGACGGCTTGCGTAGGGTTGTGAGCGGTATGTATCGACGATAATTCATATCCCATTTTTGCGAAGCGTTGTTGTGCGGTGGCCGCATATTTGTCGCGGTCATAAAGAGCAAAGGGCACGAACAGCACGTGTTTAAGGTCGCCCAGAAAGCTGCGGATCTCGGCTTCGGCGTGATCGAGATAGCCGCTGCCGTACAGAGTTGAGTTACTGATCAGAAGAATTCGCTTCATGTGTGTACTAGATAGTGCCACAAAGAAGCACAAAAGGAACAAAAGGATTATTCTTATGATCGATGACCGACCTGCTTGCAGCGCGTTCGCAGATGGCGATGTCTCTCGCGTTTCACATCATCTTCGCGGCGATTGGGATTGCCATGCCGCTGCTGATGATCATTGCTGAATGGAAATGGCTGCGCACTAAAGACGACATCTACCTCACGCTCGCGAAGCGCTGGGCGAAGGGGACCGCGATACTTTTTGCAGTCGGTGCGGTTTCCGGAACGGTGCTTTCGTTCGAGCTCGGCTTGTTATGGCCCACGTTCATGGGGTACGCAGGCGCGATCATCGGCATGCCGTTCTCGCTCGAGGGTTTTGCATTCTTCACCGAAGCGATCTTTCTCGGAATTTATCTCTACGGTTGGGCGCGCGTGCCACCGCGTGCGCATCTGTTTGCAGGCGCGATGGTTGCCGTTAGCGGCGCACTCTCCGGCATTTTTGTCGTCATCGCAAATGCGTGGATGAATGCGCCCAGGGGGTTTCGAATCGTCGATGGCAAACCCGTCGATATCGATCCCATAGCAGCCATGATGAATCCGGCCGCGTTTTCGCAGACGCTGCACATGACGCTCGCCGCTTACGCTGCGACGGGTTTCGTCGTCGCCGGCATTCACGCGTTCATGCTGTTGCGCGATCGGCAGAATCGCTTTCACAAAGCAGCACTCGCGATCGCGCTTGCGGTCGGTGGTATCGCTTCAATCCTACAACCGTTAAGCGGTGATCTCATCGCAAAACGCGTAGCAAGAACTCAGCCTGTGAAACTGGCGGCGTTAGAAGGTCAATTTGAGACGCAAAACCGCGCGCCACTTCGTATCGGTGGCATCCCTGATGAAGAAGCGGGCGTTACACGTTATGCGATCGAGATTCCGTATCTATTGAGCATTCTGGCCCATGGCTCTCCAAAGTCTTTTGTTTTAGGCCTCAATGAATTCCCTCCGGATCAACGGCCGCCGGTTGCGATCGTTCACATAGCTTTCCAGATCATGGTTGCGTGTGGCGTCGCGATGATGTTGATCGCGCTCTGGGGCGCGCTGCGATTTCTGTGGTCGATAGCACGGAACAAAGCGTGGCTCGGCTCGAATTGGTTTCTGCGCGTCCTTGTTTTAGCCGCACCCCTCGGCTTCATCGCGATCGAAACGGGCTGGGTAGTAACGGAAGTCGGACGGCAGCCCTGGATCATTTTCGGCGTGATGCGCACAAGCGAAGCAGTTACTCCGATGCCGGGACTCATCGTGCCTTTCATCACCTTTACTTTGCTCTACATACTGCTCGCGATCGCCACGGTTTGGTTGTTACTGCGGCAGGTCGCGGCAAGTCCACAAGGCACGGAAGCAGATCGGAAGGAGGCGCGACTTGCCGCTTGAAACGATTATCGCCGGCGTGATGATCGCTTCACTCGTTTTGTATGCACTCCTCGGCGGTGCGGATTACGGCGGTGGCGTGTGGGACCTGTTTGCGTTTGGAAGGCGCGCGCGCGAACAGCGAGCACTGATTGCGGAGGCAATTAGCCCGGTTTGGGAAGCGAATCACGTCTGGTTGATACTCGTCGTCGTGATGCTTTTCACGGCGTTCCCACCCGCGTTTGCCGCCATCGCAACAGCACTGCACATACCGATCACATTATTGCTCATCGGAATCGTGTTGCGGGGCACCGCGTTCACGTTTCGCACGTACGACGTTCAGCGTGATGATGTGCAGCGTCGCTGGGGTCTGGTGTTTTCGATCGCAAGCATTATCACGCCGGTGCTTCTCGGTATTGTGCTCGGTGCAATTGCTTCCGGAACGATTCGTGTTGAAGACGGCATGGTCACAAGCGGGTTCTTCGGGTCGTGGCTCGCGCCTTTTCCTTTTGCGGTCGGATTCTTCGCACTCGCTCTGTTTGCATTTCTCGCTGCGGTTTACTTGACGCTGGAAACGCACAACCGAGAGTTGCAGGAAGACTTTCGGCTGCGTGCGATCCTGTCGGGCGTTGTTGTTGGCATCCTGGCGCTGACTGTTTTCGTGCTTGCGGAAAAAGGTGCGCCGACGGTGCGTGCAGGGATTAGCAGGACTTCGTGGGCGCTGGCGTTACACTTCTTAACCGCCGTATCTGCGACAAGCGCGTTCTACGCCCTGTGGGCCAGAAAATACAGATTGGCGCGCGTCTGTGCGGCAGCTCAGGTGACGTTGATCTTACTTGGCTGGGCCTTCGCTCAATATCCACACCTGGTTGAACCAGACATCAGGATCTTCTCTGCCTCGGCGCCACGGAGCACACTTCAACTGCTGCTCGGCGCTGTCATCGCCGGCGCAATTCTGTTGTTCCCGTCTTATTACTACCTCTTCCGGATCTTCAAAACCCAGCCACAAAAAAGCACAAAAGGCGCTCGTTAACAACCACATTCATTTTGTGCTTTTTGTACCTTTTTGCGGCACAATGTTCACATGCAGCGGTCGGCCTTGGACCAGAAGTGGGCGGGGTATGTGGTGGCTGGGTTGAGTGTTGTTGCCACGACCGTCGTTCTCAAGCTGCTCGGCGACCACGTGAATGCGGCAACGGTGTCGCTGGCGCTGCTGTTGAATGTGCTTTTTATCGCGACTCGCTGGGGTAGCTGGCCGGCCCTGCTCGCCTCGATCGTCGCGATGCTTTGTTTCAATTTTTTCTTCCTGCCACCGTTCAAAACTTTCAATATCGCTGCAACTGACAACTGGATCGCGCTCGTGGCGTTTCTCGTTACCGCCGTCACTGCCGGACAGCTTTCAGCCCGTGCAAAAAAACGAGCCGAAGAAGCCGAACTCGGGAAGCGTGAGATTGAGCGACTCTACGCCGAGTTACGCGATGCGTTTGAACGCGCCAGCCACGCGGAAGCCTTGCGACAGAGTGAGAAGTTGAAGTCGGCATTGCTCGATGCGGTTACTCATGACCTGCGCACTCCGCTGACGTCGATCAAAGCCTCGATCACTACGCTGCTCGATGAAGTGCGCGGGCGCTCGAATGAGGCGCCGGTCACGCTCGATGCTGAGTCGAAAGTAGAGATGATGGAGGTGATCGATGAAGAGAGCGATCGCCTGAGTCGGTTCATAAACGGGCTGATCGAGTTGGCGAGGATCGAAGCGGGTGAGTTGCACCTCCGGCGTCGCTGGGGCGCCGTCGAAGAGATCATTTCTACGGCACTCGATCGCGCAGAGCCGATAACGCGGCAACATCACGTCGAGGTCGATATCGAAAGAGAATTGCCGGGCCTGCGGGTGGATGAGAGCGCAGTGAGTGAAGTCGTGTACACGCTCATCGATAACGCAGCAAAATATTCCGCGAAAGGCTCGACGATACGTATCGTCGCGCGGCATGCCGGTGACGAATTGATACAAATGAGCGTGGAAGACGAAGGGCGTGGAATTCCAGTTGACCTGAGAGAGCGCGTCTTTGATAAGTTCTTCCGGGCCACGCGCGATGGCGACGTCAGTACGCAACAACCTTCAGGCACGGGCATGGGCCTGGCGATCGCAAAGGGAATCATTGAAGCACACGACGGAAGGATCTGGATCGAATCAGGCGCTGGTGGTAAAGGAACGCGAGTCATATTCACGCTGCCGATTGGAGACGAAGAGATCGTCGACGGCGTAAGATATTCGGCCGTCGTTGAGAAGCAATGAGTGATCAACCAAGGATTCTCGTCGTCGATGACGAGCCACAGTTGACTCGCGTGCTGCGCACGGGACTCAAGTCGCGTGGTTACGACGTGCGTGCAGCGGCAGACGGATTGGCCGGATTCGAAGCGTTCACCGATTGGCATCCCGATCTGGTGATCACGGATTTGGCGATGCCGAATGTCGATGGGCTTGAACTCACGCGGCGACTGCGCGCGATCTCGCAGGTTCCAATCATCGTGCTCTCGGCAAAGGGCGAAGAGAAAACGAAAGTCGAGGCGCTAGACCTCGGCGCCGACGACTTTGTTACGAAGCCGTTTGGAATTGATGAATTACTCGCGCGTGTCAGAGCGTCGTTACGACGCGCAAAGGCTCCCACCACAAACGGAGCAGCACAGACGATCCTCGATGCCGGCGACTTTCATGTGGATCTCGAGTCACGCGAAGTTACAGTCCGTGGTAAGCCGGTCCATCTGACGCCGAAAGAATTCGATCTGCTCGTGTACTTCATTCGACACTCCGGAAAGGTCCTGACTCATCGCACGTTACTTGCCGCTCTCTGGGGTGGTAACTACGTCGAACAAAATGAATACCTGCGCGTGTTCGTCGGCAACCTGCGCAAGAAGCTCGAACCCGAGATTGCCACACCCCGCTACATCCTCACCGAACCCTGGATCGGCTACCGCTTCGATCCTGGTGTGTAGCCACAAAAAGGCACAAAAAGCACAAAAGAGAAAATCGAACCTTGAAGGTCAATCAATCTTTCTTGTGCTTTTTGTGCCTCTTTGTGGCTAAACCGATCTTTACAAACTTTTTATGGAAGCTTTACCCCCTTTTTATGCACGCGAGCGTAAGTTCGAGGCATGAACGAAAGAATTGAGGCCGACCGGATCACTTGGGAACAGGTGGCTGCTGTCGTGTGTTTTGGGGGCGCGGTTTTATCGCTTGCGACCGGCTTTGTTTTCACCACCGGCTGGTTACTGAACGCCCAACTTCATCCGTTGTTGCATGGCGTCGGCATTGTGCTTCTCATCGTGGGAATTCCGCTCCTCATCCTCGGCGGCCACTTCATGGATTTGCGAGACACAAAAGTCAGGAGTTCCCGGTCGAGGCGAGCATGAAAGTCATTCTGGGATTGATAACCCTTTTCTTCGTATTCTCCGCTAGTCTAAACGCTCAAGAAACAGAAGAGGAGCAACAATCTGATCGTCAATGGCAATATGGGGCCTTCGTAGATTCTGCTTACCTGCTCAACTTTAATCATCCAGAAAACCGTCTCTTCCGAAGCCGTGGAACAGCTTTTCGCACGGACGCTGTTTGGCTGAACATGGCGGGCTTATACGCCAGAAAAAGACCCTCCGCGGATTCACGTTGGGGCGCCGAATTGACAGTACACGCAGGCAAGGACGCGGAATTTTTTGGATTCTCCGCGACCGCGCCCAACATCGCCGGGTACAAATTCCTGCGCCAGCTTGGTCCAACTAACGTCTCTTATCTGGCGCCGGTGGGAAAGGGACTCACGCTGCAAGCTGGAATCTTCAGCAGTTTGATCGGGTATGACTCTCTCTACGCCAAAGACAATTTCAATTACACGAGACCATGGGGAGCCGACTTCACTCCTTATTTAATGATGGGCGCCAATGCGAGTTATCCAATCACCGAGAAGCTTATGGCGACCGGCTTTTTGGTTAACGGATACTGGCATCTGGCCAGGGCTAACAGCGCACCGAGTGCGGGTGGTCAGATCGCGTATAAAGTCACGCCACGCGTGACGGTCAAGGAGACTACTCTCTTTGGACCACATCAGCGGAACACAGCATTCGACTTCTGGCGTTTTCTGACTGACACCATCGTCGAACGCAAAACCAATAAATTCACCTTCGCAACCGAATACATCTTTTCTACAGAACGTGTCGATGCTCCTGGTAGACCGCGCGCATTGACGATGTCATGGCAGTTACCGGCCCGCTGGACACTGAATGACCGCTGGAGTGTCGCGTTTCGTCCCGAAGTGTTTTGGGATCGAGATGGACGTTGGACCCTGGCCAGGCAAACAGTCAAAGCCTTTACTTCTACAGTCGAATATCGAGTTCCATATAAATGGTCCAACGCGATCTTTCGTCTCGAACATCGCTGGGATGATTCGCGTGGTCCTGACGGAGGTTTCTTCAGAGGCGCTGAAGTGAGTCCCGGTGTGGTGGGCTTAACACCGCGGCAGAACCTATTAATTTTCGCGACGATATTAACGTTCGATTCCCCTGCACCGAGGTAGCAAATCATGGGAAGAGGCTTCCGTGTAAACAACGTATTAAGGGATTTGTCACTGCTCGGGTCGCTGTATCTGGCGCACTTTATTGTTTGGCGCACCCTTCGCACCAGGCGAAAAGAGCGTGAGGCGAGACTAAGGAGACTCAGATTAATAAAAGCGAGTTGAAGATGTTTGACCTGTTATTTGTGAGCGTAACAATCGGCTTTTTCCTGCTCGCGCTGGCGTACGTGCGCGGCTGTGAAAAATTGCGATAGGAGCTTTGATGAGCGTCGAAACTGTTGTCAGTTTAGTCGTGTCAGCGCTGCTGCTTCTGTACCTGGCTTATGCGCTGCTGCGTCCGGAGAAGTTTTAAGACTCTATGACTCTTAATGGCTGGTTACAAATCTTTTTCTTTTTCGCATTGATCCTGCTCGTGACGAAACCGATGGGTCTTTTCATGACCCACGTCTTCACTCGCGAGCGTACGTTTCTCGATCCGGTACTTGGACCAGTTGAGAGGTTGATCTACCGCCTCACGCGTGTGGACGCAGCGCATGAGATGCGTTGGACCGAGTATGCGGTCGCGATGCTGTTGTTCAGTCTTGTTTCGATGCTGGTGCTGTATCTGTTGCAACGTCTTCAGGGCGTCCTGCCATTCAACCCGCAGCACCTGCCGGGTGTCGATTCGTCCGGCTTTGTAGGTTCATCTTTCAATACAGCGTCGTCATTCACCACGAATACCAACTGGCAATCGTACGTACCGGAAGTGACGATGAGTTACCTCACGCAGATGGCCGGCCTTGCTTATCACAACTTTGTATCCGCAGCGACAGGCATCGCGCTCGCGATCGCGTTCATTCGCGGCATCGCACGGCGCGAGATGCAGGCGATTGGAAACTTCTGGGTGGATCTCACGCGCGCGACACTTTGGGTTTTGCTGCCTTTTTGTTTGGTGGGCGCGCTCCTGCTTGTCTCACAAGGAGTGATTCAAAACCTCAGACCGTACGACACGGTGAAGCTCGTGGATGCAACGACTGAACACGCAGAGCAGGTGATTGCACAGGGACCCGTTGCTTCGCAGGAATTCATCAAGCAGTGGGGAACAAATGGTGGTGGATTTTTTAATACGAACAGCGCTCATCCGTTCGAGAACCCCACGCCGCTCACAAATCTGATCGCGCTCTTTTCGATATTCGCAATCTCGGCAGGTCTGACGTACACGCTCGGGCGCATGACCGGATCGCAGAAGCATGGCTGGGCAGTTTGGTCTGCGATGGCTGTGCTCTTCCTCGCAGGCGTGTTCGTTGCTTATTGGACCGAGGCACGCGGGAATCCGCTACTCGCGGGTACTGACCAGACAGTGAACGCGCTGCAATCCGGTGGAAACATGGAGGGCAAGGAGGTCCGCTTCGGCATCGCCAACAGCGCGCTCTTTGCCACCGTTACGACCGATGCTTCGTGCGGCGCGGTCAACTCGATGCACGACTCGTTTACGCCGCTCGGTGGAATGGTCCCGTTGGCAAACATCATGTTGAGCGAAGTGGTTTTTGGCGGAGTGGGCGCAGGATTGTACGGCATTCTGATCTTCATCGTCCTGTCGGTGTTCATCGCAGGATTGATGGTTGGTCGCACTCCGGAATACCTCGGAAAGAAGATCGAATCGTACGACGTGAAGATGGCAATGCTCGTGGTGCTTGTCTTCCCGCTTGTGATTCTTGTGTTCACCGCGATCTCAGCGGTGTCGCCCACGTTCGGCACTTCGCAATTGAACAACGCTGGACCACATGGTCTCACCGAGATGCTTTACGCGTTCACCTCGGGTACTGGCAACAACGGATCGGCGTTCGCCGGAATCTCCGCCAACACGCTCTGGTACAACACGACGATCGGTATGGCGATGCTTGTGGGTCGCTTCATGATGATCATTCCGATGCTGGCGATCGCGGGAAATCTCGCGCGAAAGAAGATCGTTCCGCCGTCGCTCGGTACGTTTCCCGTGACAACACCGCTGTTCACGACGCTGTTGGTGAGCGTGATCGTGATCGTCGGTGCGCTGACATTTTTCCCGGTGCTTAGTTTGGGGCCGATCGTTGAGGAGTTATTGATGCGGGGAGCAACTTTGTGACCACGCACTCTAAAAAAGCTATCTGGAATGCGCAGATCGTCAAGCGAGCGATCGTCGATTCGTTCATCAAACTTAGTCCGCGCAGGATGATGGAAAATCCCGTCATGTTTGTCGTCGAGGTTGGCAGCGTCCTGACTACGCTACAACTGATTCGCGGCATCGTTGCACCAATCCCCGGCGTGACCAATACCGGCTTCGAATTACAGATCACGCTGTGGCTCTGGTTCACCGTGCTCTTCGCAAACTTCGCAGAGGCGATGGCTGAAGGACGCGGCAAAGCACAGGCAGATAATCTTCGGAAATCAAAGACCGAAACAATTGCTCATCGAGTGATCTCGCGCGGGCTTACGGAAGACGTGCCGGCGCCACAACTCCGCAAAGACGATCTCGTGATCGTTTCCGCGGGAGAGTTCATTCCCGGAGACGGAGAGGTCGTAGAAGGCGTCGCGTCGGTCGACGAATCTGCGATCACGGGCGAAAGCGCGCCGGTGATTCGCGAGGCGGGCGGTGATCGTTCTGCTGTCACCGGCGGAACGCGCGTTCTTTCAGATCAAATAAAAGTCCGCATCACCTCAAACCCAGGCGAGACGTTTATCGATCGCATGATCGCGCTGGTCGAAGGCGCTGAGCGTCAGAAGACGCCAAACGAGATCGCTCTAAACATTCTCCTCGCTGGACTCACGATCATTTTCCTGCTGGCGGTCGTCACGCTCCAGCCATTCGCAGTCTATTCCAACGCGTCGCAGACGATCTTCGTCCTCGTTTCCCTACTCGTCTGCCTGATTCCAACGACGATCGGCGGATTGCTCTCCGCGATCGGCATCGCAGGCATGGACCGGCTGATTCAACACAACGTGCTGGCGATGTCAGGCCGTGCGGTCGAAGCAGCCGGTGACGTGAACACATTGCTGCTCGATAAAACCGGAACGATCACGTTGGGCAATCGACAAGCGACGCAGTTTATTCCTCTGCCCGGAGTTGATGAAACAGAACTAGCTGAAGCCGCGCAGTTGTCATCACTCGCAGACGAAACTCCCGAAGGTCGTTCGATCGTCGTGCTCGCGAAAGAACAATATGGACTTCGCGCGCATGAACTGGCTACGCATGAGGCGCGCTTCATTCCGTTCACTGCTCAAACACGAATGTCGGGAGTTGATTACGACGGTCGTGAGGTGCGCAAAGGCGCTGCCGATGCGATTGCAACGTATCTCAATGGAATGGGGAGAGCGTCGCCGCGCGATTTGGAACGGATCGTGGCAGACATATCGAAAGCCGGTGGCACGCCGCTCGTCGTCGCCGAGGATCGCGTCGCGCTCGGAGTTATTTACCTGAAAGACGTGATTAAAGGCGGGATGTCGGAACGCTTTAGTCAAATGCGTCAGATGGGAATACGCACTGTGATGATCACGGGTGACAACCCTCTAACTGCCGCCACTATCGCTCGCGAAGCCGGAGTCGATGACTTTCTCGCGCAAGCGACGCCTGAAGACAAGATGGCGCTGATCAAACGCGAGCAGGAAGGCGGCAAGCTCGTCGCAATGACCGGCGACGGCACCAACGATGCGCCCGCGTTGGCCCAGGCCGACGTCGGCGTAGCCATGAATAGCGGCACGCAGGCGGCGAAAGAAGCCGGCAATATGGTGGATCTGGATAGCAATCCGACGAAGTTGATCGAGGTCGTCGAGATCGGCAAGCAACTGCTGATGACGCGAGGCGCTTTAACAACCTTTTCAATCGCCAACGACGTCGCGAAGTATTTCGCGATCATTCCGGCGATGTTTGCTGCTGCATTTCCGGTGCTCAACGCTCTCAACATCATGGGTCTGAGGACGCCACAGTCTGCAATTCTGTCGGCAGTAATTTTCAACGCGCTGATCATCGTCGCGTTGATACCGCTCGCGCTGAGAGGCGTGAAGTATCGCCCGATGAGTGCGGCGGCGCTGTTGCGACGCAATCTGCTGATTTATGGGCTCGGTGGAATCGTCGCGCCGTTTGTTGGGATCAAGATTATCGACGTCGTGATACACGCGCTCGGTCTGGCTTAAGAAATGAAAAACTTTGTGACAGCAATTCTAATGACGATCGTAACCACCGTGTTGCTCGGTCTGGTCTATCCGCTCGTGGTTACAGGCCTGGCCCAGGTCATCTTTCCTGACCAGGCGAATGGACAGTTGATTAGGCGAGCGGACGGAACCGTCATCGGTTCTCGTTTGATTGGTCAGCCGTTTTCTTCGCCAGGGTATTTCCGCTCTCGACCTTCAGCCGCTAATTACGATGCCGCGGCGTCTTCAGGCTCGAACCTCGGTCCAACAAATCAGAAGTTAATCGATCGTGTGAAGGCGGACGTCGAGAAGTTACAGGCAGAGAACCCAGGCAAGCCTGTTCCGATCGATCTCGTAACGACTTCCGGCTCCGGACTCGATCCGCACCTCTCACCTGCCGCTGCGGAGTTTCAGGTTCCGCGTGTGGCGAGCGAGCGCGGGATGAGTGAAACCGACATGCGCGAGGTTGTGGCTGCACACACGGAAAGCCGGCAATTCGGATTTCTTGGCGAGGCGAGAGTCAACGTACTGGAGCTCAATCTGGATTTAGACAACAGAAAACCGATGAAACCTTAGATGGCTGTCGAGCTGAAAAGACCATCACCGGAAGCGCTGCTCGCCAAACTCAAAACCGGCGACAAGCCCAATCTGCGTGTCTACATCGGCGCGGCGCCCGGTGTCGGTAAGACGTGGCAGATGCTCGAAGACGCTCAGGCGCTGAAGCGGCAGGGCGTTGACATCGTGATCGCCGTGCTCGAGACGCATGGTCGAAGCGAGACCGCGGCACTCGCTGAACGGTTGGAACAAATTCCGCTGCGCAAAATTGATTATCGCGGCGTCACGTTGGAAGAGATGGATCTCGACGCGGTGATCGCACGCGATCCGCAGGTCGCGATCGTCGACGAGCTGGCCCACAGCGACGTGCCGGGGTCGAAGAATCGCAAGCGGTACGAAGATGTTCTCGAGCTGCTCCAGCACGGTATCTCGGTGATCACGGCCGTAAACATACAGCACATCGAATCGTTGAACGACGTCGTGGCTCGCACCACGGGCGTGCGTGTGCGGGAGACCGTGCCGGACCACTTCTTTCGTCGCGCAGACGAAGTCGTGAACGTCGACGTCTCAGTCGACACGCTGCGCACGAGACTGCGGCAGGGAAAGATCTACGGCGTCGAGAAGATCGAACAGTCGCTGAACAACTTCTTTCGCAAAGGAAATTTATCGGCGCTGAGAGAACTGGCGTTGCGCCAGGTGGCGCAGGACCAGGCGACGAAATCGCACGTCTATCGCGCACGCGAGGGTCTGGTCCAGGCGGTCATTCCGGAAAAGGTGATGGTCGCGTTTGCTTCACGCGGCAGCGCGAAGAAGTTGTTGCGTACCGGTTCGAGGATCGCGGGGCGTCTCGCGTCCGACTGGTATGCGGTGTACGTCGAGACGCCGCGCGAGGAAATGGGACGAATCAAGCCTGAAGACTACGCGGCGCTACAGGAGAACATCCAGTTTGCGCAGCAACTCGGTGCGCGGGTGGTGAGATTAAAGGCGAGAAACATCGCTGATGCGTTGATCGATTTTGCGCGTCGCGAAGGCATCACGCACGTGATCTTCGGACAAACGTCGCGTTCGCGTTGGGACATTTTGTTTCACGGCTCGGTGATTAATCGTTTCCTTGACGAAGTCCGCGATGCGACCGTGCAGGTTGTTCCAATTGACTTTTCGAATGATGGTCATGGCGAGGTGAACGAATGAAAACGCTAAAAGCGTTAGGCCTGTGCGAGGGTAACCCTTTCAGGGTTCAAAGAATCGGGGGTGCACTTACCCCAGGGTTGTCGCTGCGCTCCAACCCTGGGCTGACATTAGCGAACGCCTTCGGCGTTAGGACAATAGCGAACGCCTTCGGCGTTAAGACAATAGCGAACGCCTTCGGCGTTGAGACAATAGCGAACGCCTGCGGCGTTAAGGGAATATGAATCTCAGAGCAAAGCTGCTCACCGGTTATGGGGTGTTTATCGTAGCGCTCGTGGCGCTCGGGGCATGGAGTGCCTGGCGTCTGCACGACATGAGTAAGGTCTCGCGGCGCATCATCTCCGAAAACTATGACTCGGTTGTCGCCGCGCAGGAGATGAAGGAAAGCCTGGAACGACAGGATTCGGCGGCCCTCTTTGCACTTCTCGGCGCGCGTGAAAGAGCCTTGTCTCAACTGCGCGAACATCGCGTACGATTCGATCAGAATTTCCAGAAGGCAGCAAACAACATCACCGAGCCCGGCGAACCGCAAGCAATCGACGCCATCCGCCGTGACCGCGACATTTACTACCAGCGCTTCGACGCTTTCATAAACAGAACAACCGCCGACGACACGTGGCTGCGCAGTCAATACTTCTCCCAACTCGAACCGCAATTCAACAAGCTGCGCGCAGATTGCGAACACCTGCTGCAACTGAACCAACGCGCGATGCTCGGCAAAGCGGAAGCCGCGGCTGGCGTCGCGCAACTCTGGTTCTATCGCACGCTTGTGATCGCGAGCGTTTTGGTCGCCGCGAGCCTGGTGCTGGCATTTCTCTTAGCCGGGCACATCGTTGGACCACTGCGTCGTCTTACTGAAAGCACCGCCAGGATCGCCGCTGGAGATCTCGACGCCAGAGTGTTTGTTAATTCGCGCGATGAAGTCGGGATTCTTGCAGCCGAATACAATCGAATGGCCGAAAGCCTGCGGCAACTGCGCAATTCGGACCTCGGTAAGTTGCTGGTGGCCCAGCAAACCACTGAGGCTGCGATCGACTCACTTTACGATCCCGTAATCGTCACTGACGGTGAAGGCCGCGTCACGAAACTCAATCCCGCCGCGGAGGAGATATTCGGTTCCGAAAATGAGAACACGGGAATGCACGTCGGCGAAGTCGCGCGCGACGTGCGGATCGCAGGCGCTGTTGCCGAAGCATTGGCGTCGCAGCGTCCGGTCGCGGGCGAAGGGACGTCTTCCGTGTTACCGCTTGCTGTCGCCGGATCGGAAAGAGCGTTCCGGTTGCGTACGACACCAATGCGCGACAACGACCATCAGTTGCTCGGTGCGGTCACTCTGCTGGAAGACATCACTCATCTGCGCGAGATCGATCGGCTCAAATCAGAATTCATAGCTACCGCGTCGCATGAACTGCGCACTCCGCTGACGAGTGTGCAGATGGGTGTCCATCTGTTGCTCGAAAGAGCGGTGGGAGAGTTGACCGACAAACAAGTCGAGGTGCTGAGTGCTTGTCGTGAAGACTGTGAGCGTCTCGATAAGTTGATGCGCGACCTGCTCGATCTGTCGCGCATTGAGGCGGGTGAAAGCAGGCCCACACTCGAGCCGCTCAGGACGAAAGATCTGATCAACGGGGCGACTGAAGAGTTGCGATCGCAAGTCGAGTCGAAGGGTTTGGATTTCAAAGTCGAGACGCCCACGGATCTTCCTGCCGTGCGGGTTGATCGCTCGCAGGTTGAGCGCGTCCTGGCGAACCTCGTCGTCAACGCGATTCGCTACACCAGACACGGCGAGATCAAGGTGAGTGCAGAACAACGCGGGAATTCTGTGGCGGTTTCGGTGTCGGATACGGGGAGTGGGATTCCGCAAGAGTATCTGCCGCACATCTTCGACAAGTTTGTGCAAGTGCCGGGAGCGACAACTGGAGGAGCGGGATTGGGGCTGGCGATCTCGAGACTGATCGTCGAAGCGCACGGTGGGCAGATCAGTGTGCAATCTGACCCGAGCACCGGCTCGACTTTTACGTTCACGCTCCCCATCGCCGCGTGAGTGATGAGTGTCATGAAAGATCGAATACTGATTATTGACGATGAGCAACACATCCGCACGATGATGCGCTTGACGCTAGAGGCTGCGGGTTATGAAGTTGCAGAAGCGCAGGATGGTCCGGAAGGACTGAGACTCTACGGCGATGGTTCAAACTGGTCCGCAGTGGTCCTCGACCAAAGAATGCCGGGCATGGATGGACTCGAAACCCTCCGTAAACTCAAAGCTCAAAACGAAAACGCGCGCGTGGTGATGGCGACCGCCTACGCGTCGATCGAACTCGCGGTCGATGCAATGAAATTCGGTGCGACGGACTTCGTGCGGAAGCCGATGACACCCGAAGTTCTGCGTAACGCGGTCACCGCCGCGTTAACCAAACCGATTATTTCAGCGGCGCAGACCTCACAGCCACAGCCGCTGATTCAAACGGTAACAATGAACGGCTACACGATCCTCGACGAGCAAACGCCTACGATCGAAGCGCATCAGAGACGCTTCATCGTGCTCAGCCCTGAAGGTCAAAAGCACGACGTGCTCATCGAAATCGACACGGAGGCGATCGGATACGTCGAGCGAATGATTGGCCGTCGACTGCCTGCTGACAGTTCGTTCTGGACTTCAGAAGCGCGACGTCTGCTAAGCGATTTTTTGTGGAACGAACGAAAGGTACCCGCGACCAGAAGACTTGTTCTTCAAAATCTCGATCCGGATAAGGTGCCTGCTGCGGCGCGTTGGAGGAATTAACTGGATGGCAACTGCAATCAAGCGGTTACTCGTTGGAAGAGCATTAAGAACCGAACAGGCGTCGCACGAACGCCTGACAAAGAAAACCGCGCTCGCCGTCTTTTCATCCGACGCGCTTTCTTCAACAGCTTACGCCACGGAAGAAATCCTGCTGGTGCTTGCGGTGGCGGCTGCCGCGACCTCAGGCGCATCGTTTACTTACGTCGTCCCGGTCTCCATCGGCATTGCAGTGCTGCTCGGGATCGTAGCGACCAGTTATCGGCAGACGATTCATGCGTATCCCTCCGGGGGTGGCGCTTACATCGTTGCGAAAGAAAACCTCGGCACCACGCCTGGTTTGATCGCGGGCGCATCGCTTTTGGTCGATTACGTTTTGACGGTGTCGGTGTCGATAGCGGCGGGTGTTGCGGCGATCACGTCGGCTGTGCAAGGGACGCGATATGCATGGTTGAGCGAACACAAAGTCATACTGTGTCTGATCTTTATCGCGTTCATTGCGACTGCAAACCTTCGTGGCGTCCGTGAATCGGGCGCACTCTTCGCAACTCCGACGTATGTTTTCGTCGTGAGTTTCCTGTTGATGATCGCGTTCGGATTTTTTCATTACTTCACATACGGTGGCGCCGCACCGATTCCCGCCCAGGGAGAGTTGAAGACTGCCGAAGGCTATCACCTTCAGCCACTGACGCTGTTTTTGTTACTCGGCGCGTTCTCGAACGGTTGCGCGGCGCTAACGGGAATCGAAGCGATTTCAAACGGCGTGCAGGCGTTTAAGAAACCGGAGGCGCATAACGCTGCGACGACATTAGTGTGGATGGCGCTGTTGCTGACCACGATGTTTCTCGGAACGAGCATCATGGCCTACCTGTACCACGTGCATCCGAAAGAGAGTGAAACAGTAATCTCACAGTTTGCGCGAATCATGTTTACTGGACCACTCGGATGGTTTTACTACGTGGTCCAGGCGGCGACGGCGGCGATTCTCGTGCTCGCGGCAAACACTGCGTTCGCCGATTTTCCACGTCTGTCGAGCCTGCTGGCGCGGGATCGCTTCCTGCCCCGCCAATTTGCAAATCGCGGAGATCGACTGGTGTTTTCCAATGGAATCGTGATTCTCGCGATCTTTTCAGGAGTGCTCGTGATCGGTTTCGGTGGCGACACGTCGCGCTTGATACCACTCTACGCGGTTGGTGTTTTTCTCTCGTTTACGTTGTCGCAGTCGGGCATGGTGGTCCATTGGATGCGCGAACGCGCGAAGCTGCGCAAGGCGCGAGCGCCGCAAAGCTCGAATGGTCCATTACCCGACGTGGCTATAGCGGACGAAGAAACTGGTCGCTCATATTTTGTCACCGACGACGTGACTGCACCTTCAGAATGGAAAAAGTCTATCGTCATCAACGCGATTGGAGCGCTTGCGACGTTCGTCGTGTTGTGCGTTTTCATCGCGACGAAGTTTATCCATGGCGCGTGGGTTGTCGTCGTGGTGATCCCGTTGCTCGTTCTACTTTTCCGATCGATCCATAACCATTACGTCATGGTGGCGAAGCAACTCTCCACGGAAGGGTTGGAGCAGTTGCGACCGATCAAGAACACGGTGATCGTTCCGATTTCAGGGATACACCGCGGGGTTGTAGCTGCGTTGCAGTACGCGAAATCGATTGCTTCCGACCGTGTGTAGGCTGTGTATGTCGATTTTGAGGAGGAGGCGACGCACATTTTGAAAGACAAGTGGGAACGTTGGGGCGCCGGCGTGCAGTTGGTCGTGTTGCCTTCGCCTTATCGTGAATTGACGCGGCCGTTGTTGCGCCACATCAGCCGGTTAACAAAGGAGAATCACGACAACATGATCACGGTCGTGGTTCCCGAATTCATTCCCGCGAAGTGGTGGCAGCATTTTCTCCACAACCAGAGTTCGCTCTTGTTGAAGGGCGCGTTGCTGTTCAAGAAGGGCGTGATTGTTACGAGCGTCCCATACCACCTCGAGCAATAAATCTGTGTCATCTGTGTACTAAGACTTACGCATGAACTTGTCCCGTGGCGATGCGCCAGTATAGACTTTTCCACATCCCCCTGAAATAGAAATTGAGCTCAACAACCTCCGATTCTCTTTCGCCGTACCCGCAGCGACAACTCGCGCTGTCCAGGATTCTGTGTACCGTCTTTACCATCCTGACGTTTTCCATCGGTTTCGCGGCATTGCTCGGCTGGCTCTTCGACGTCGAGTTTCTAAAGCGGATCCATCCGTCGTTAGTTACCATGAAGGCGAACACGGCTGTTTGCCTCATGCTCGTTGCAGTTTCCGTCTTAATGATTCGCGACGGATCCGCCTCAACGGCAAAACGTCGCATCGCTCAAATCTGTGCCGCAATAGTCTCGCTGGTAGGGCTGACCACGCTTAGTCAACATGTCTTTGGCTGGAACGCCGGTATCGATCAACTTCTTTTTCACGAGTCGCGGGCAGAGGCTGGATTGTCATTCCCGGGTCGCATGGGTGTTGCGGCATCGCTCAACTTTTCTTTCCTGGGTCTTGCATTGGTATTTATCGACGCGCGTTCGCGACGATGGTTTCGTGTCTCGAACATCTCCGTGCTGATGGTAGTAGTTATAGTGTTACTTGTCTTTCTCTACTACTTCTACGGGATCGAGCAGGGCGAACCCATTGCGTTCTACTTCACGATCGCGATACACACGGTCGTCGCTTTTCTCAGTATCTGCGCAGCCATTCTTCTGGCGCGTCCCGAGCGCGGGGTGGTGTCAACTCTGTTGGGAAACACTCCGGGAAGTCTCGTCGCGCGCCGAATGTGGCCTGCTTTGTTGTTGATTATTCTTTTAGGTTGGATCAGAACTATCGCGCGTAACGAGGGTTGGTTCGGACCCGGGTTTGCCACGGCTGCTTTCGTTTTGGCCGTCCTCCTGCTGTTCAGCGGGCTGATTTGGTGGATCGCAGCCTCACTCAATCGCACAGACCGCGAACGCCGTCTTGCCGACCTGGCGATGCAACAGAGCGAAGCCCGTTTGACTGTTCTCGTGCGCGTCAGCGAGTTGATTCGCACGCTGCACGATCCTTACGAGTTGTCGCACGCAGTTGCCGAAACTGTCGGCAAACACCTCAACGTCCGCCGGTGTTTGTTCAATGAAACTGACGTCAAGCGAGACCTGGAGATCGTCCATCGTGACTACTGCGACGGCGCTGAATCCGTCGCCGGTGAGCATCGCGTTTCGGACTATAGCAGCACAACCACGCTCGAGATGGAGCGCGGAATCACGGTGGTCAATGCTGACTCGAAGACCGATCCACGCACCGCCGCAGATTATCAAAGAAGTTACGAAGCGACTGGTGAGCGCGCGTATGTTGCCGTTCCGTTGCTGCGCGAAGGTCGCTGGGTCGCGTCGTTGTGGGTTAGTGACGACCAGCCGCGCGAGTGGACCAAGGAGGAATTGTCGCTCCTGCAAACAGTTGCTGAACGCACCTGGACCGCGATCGAGAAGCTAAGGGCCGAAGACGAGCGCGAGCAGTTGTTGCAACGCGAACAGGAAGCGCGCGACGCCGCGGAAAAGGCGAATCAACTCAAAGACGAATTTCTCGCAACGCTCTCGCACGAACTGCGCAATCCGCTCAACGTCATTCTCGGATATTCGGAGCTCTTGTTGCGACTGCCCGAGATCCAGCAATCAACGCGTCTGAACCGCATGGCAGATGCGCTGAGAAGAAACGCTCAATCGCAAACGCAGTTGATAAACGACCTGCTCGATCTCTCGCGACTTCAAAGAGGCAAGATCTCTCTGAACCACGAGCCGGTTTCATTGGCCGCCATAATCGACAACGCGGTAGAAACCGTGCGTGGTGACGCGTCGGCGAAAGGCGTCGAACTTCATTTGAGCCTCGGCGATCATCTTATGTTGGTCGACGGCGACCGTTTGCGATTACAGCAGATCGCCTGGAACATCTTGAATAATGCCGTGAAGTTCACGCCGGCGGGTGGCAGTATCGAGATCAGCTTGCGTGATGAAAGTGATAACGGAGTTCTGGTTGTGAAAGACACGGGGCAGGGAATAGATCCGAGGTTTCTGCCGCATGTTTTCGAGATGTTTCGTCAGGCTGACGGCAGTAACAGGCGACGTCACGGCGGGTTAGGTATCGGTCTCGCGCTGGTCAAACAGCTCGTTCAACTTCACGGCGGCAGCATCAACGCTGAATCTGATGGACCAGGCGAGGGTTCGCGCTTCACTGTGCGCCTGCCGTTGATGCGCGACACGGCGCTGGTTGCCGTTGGCGGATCGGCAGGAGCTGTTGAGTTGAATCTGCTGTCGCACATGAGTTTTCTGATCGTGGACGACTCTGAAGACACGATTGCGATGCTTGATGAGTTACTGAAGGTCAGCGGTGCGAATGTGAGGACGGCGACGAATGGCGCCGAGGCGTTGCGGATTGCGGAGGAGCATGAGTTTGACGTGATCCTGTCAGACATCTCGATGCCTGAGATGGATGGATTTGAGTTTTTACTGCGACTAAGACAGATACGTGGACGCGAACACGTTCCCGTAATCGCGATCACGGGCTTCGGTCGCACGGGCGACATCGAACGCGCCCGCGCCGCAGGTTTTTATTCTCACCTCACCAAGCCGCTGAACTTGCAGGCTCTCAGCGAGGTGCTGAAAGCACTCGCGGATTCAACCCCGCCTGATACAAACGTCGATCAAGACGTGAGCGCCGGCCCGGTTTTCTGAACATCTATTTCTGCCGCTGAGCGCGCCTTTGGCGCTCCGGTTTCACACTTGGAGGAGGTCAGTACCGCAACACGGTTGCGTCGGGTCGTACCGTGAGCCTTTGAATTTGCTAAGAAATTTGTATGTTTGAGACCGACCCGACGCTACCGCGTTGCGGTACTGACCTCCTCCAAGTGTGAATCCTGAGTTCTGAGGTTTCCGTTCTCGCAAATAATTTACCCGGCGTGGACTTCCGGCGCTAAACCTTGTCGTGCGATTCGAGCCCATGAAAGCAACAAGACCACGCAAATGACGAGGCCCACCCAGCGCACGGCTCCTTGTTTGAAAACTATCATTGCGTTGAACAGGATGAAGATTATGAATCCGTGCCACGCCGCAATTACCTGCCATGGCCGCGCGCGATAGGAAGTCAGGCCACCGAGCCACCACCACGCAACATCCGCTATCCACAAGATCAGGAACGCGTAATTGATAAAAAGACCGCCGCTCCAGTTGAGACCGATGACTTCTTCAGTTTGACGAGCGGTGTCGCGAAGCGCAGACGCCTGGCTCCAGTGGTGGAAGAACTGATACGCGCAAATGAAGTGAGCTATCAGGAAGAGAACGGCGATGGTCCAGGTGACGCGCACGGCTGAGTCCCAACGCATTCTGTGCGACCGCGCGAACAGAATGCTGCCAACGGCGTATGCCACAATCGTCGTCCAAATCGTGGCCCTGGTTAAGAACTCTCCGTGGTCCATCGTTGCGCGAAATGCAGTACGGCGCCCATTCCTGCTCCGAGGCACAAGCCGTACACCACGCCCCAAAGCAACATCCCCGTGCTGCCGCCAATACGAGCGTAGAGAATGGCGCCAATAAAATATCCGATGGAGTTTGCGATGAACAGCAGCGCTGAAAACTGGAAAACTGATCCCATCACGCGGAAACCCGCTGCAAAGACGAGTGCCATCAGAACAGATCCCGCGAGCGATCCAAACCATTCATCGATCGGCCCTGACAGCGCGAAATACGCGAAGGTCCAGGCAACTGCGTAACCGAAAAACGCCGCGCCATAGAGAAGATAAAAACGCGGGAGTCGCCAGCGACCGCGCACCAACGATCCCAACACAGCTCCGCCCAACAGGATGAACAGCACGGTCCACGCGACGTAAGCACCGATGACGGTGAGATTGCGGTACATCCAGCGCTCACCAAAAGCGACGGTTGCAAACACGCATAAACTCACGGCAGCGAAACCGAGTCCGCCGATCAAGAGCGATCGTCGCAACGAAGGAATGTTTGTGTTCATGATCCTAATCGTCCGGCAGCGCGCCCCGGAAGAGCGGCTGGCCTGCTAGTGACGTGTAGAACCCAAAACCTACCAGAGCAAGACAGATGAGCAGCGCGAGAACGAAATCGGCAGCATACCACGCCGAGAAGTCTGAAGTGATCGGATAAAAGATAATAAGGTGTACAAAAAATATCGCTGAAATCAGAGCCAATAACCCGTAACGATACAGAACCACGATCACCATGAACGCGCCAAGAAAGGAAAAGGGCACGGCTGCAATAGTCTCATGCGTCAGGCTGAGCGCCACGGCCATGATCAGCCAAAGTGCGAACGCAGCGAGGCGCTCCCTGCGCAAAATCATGTACAAAAGCAGTAGCACGAACAGCAGTATGAATCCCTGGAAAATCGAAGCGAAGACCTGATTCGTAATGCCGTGTGCAAATGAACGAAGTCCCAGCAATTGCGTCGCTGGAAAATCCCAAAAGGGAATACCGGGCGGATAACCCAACCACTTCGGGATCAGGTTTGCTAGAGGAAAATTGCACAGAATCATCGCCAGTCCGAAGAGTGCTCCAATGAGTATGTCGCGCCCCACGAGTGGATCACGAAAACCGCCGGCCAGCAGACGACTCCACGAAATGATTCGCCCGGGCCAACGGCGTCGAACAAACGGCTCGAACGCGATGTAGACCACCCAGAAGAAGAATGTCCAGAACAGCATATTCTGAACGCTCGAAATGAAGTTGAAAGCCTCGTCCTCCGTTGAGACGTGATGGCCGGAGAAGAGCCAGCGTAAAAAGAAAACCACGAGCACGAACGCGGCGAGACGAAATGCGCCTTTGCGATCTCCGCGGCCCGATTTCAGGTTGCGCAACGCGAGGAGTGCGCTGCCGAGCATGACTATGATGAACACTGAGAGAAGCAGGACGACCAGAGCGCGCTCTCTGAACCGCGCCAGCGAAACCTGCACGTCTCGCGGCTGATCCCATGGTCCAAGGATCTCGAAATAAACAGGCTGGCCGTCAAACGCAGCCGCTTCGACATGGATTTTCAGTTCCGGTCGATCCGCGTAAGAACCTTCCCACGCGGCGCGCGCCGTCGATGCATGCGGCGGAGTCCAGATCGATGGGACTGACTGGAACTTCGCCTGGTCCAATCCGCTTTCGATAAAAAGACGCGACCAATCTGGCTCGCCGGAGAATGTTGTCGAACTCTTTTGCGGCGGCACTGCGTAGAAGGATCGCAACCTGCCCAATGTATCGAGTGTCACAGTGGTCATACCCGGAAGATCGCGAGCGGGGAAGTTCTCACTGACCTCTCCACCGCTCGACACGTAGAATGGGCGCGGACTCTGTCGATACCAGAAATAGATCGCGGTCGGTTGTCCGCTTCTCAGTTTCTCCCAGCGCGAAAGTGATGCGTCCGTTTCCTGAACGAAGTTGAGGTAGTCCCGATCCTCGCCCATCCCGTACGCAGAGTCACCAGGCGAGTCAGTGTATCCGAATTTCTTAACGAGCTCAGTCGCGCGATCGTGTAAGACGTCAGGCGACTTATTGAGGGGAACCATTCGGTACAAGCTCGTGTTCCGCGAAAGAAATGCGAGACTCGCGAGCAAAACGATCACGGACGCGAGAAGCGAGATCGCTAGTGCTGGTTTCAGACCACCCTGTTTCGGCGCCGCCGCCACCATCTCGGGCGAAGGAGTCTCGCCAGCCGCAAGCGCGGCGGCCAACGGATCACCACCCGGCAAAGCCGCCGCGACTTGTAACGCCGAAGCCGGGCGCTTCGCCGGATCTCTTTCAAGACAACGAAAGATGACTCGTTCAACCAGCGGGTCAAGCTCGGGAACGATCTCCGCGGGGCTCGTTGGAGTCGTGTCGCTGCGTCGCTGGCGAAGCAGATCGGCCAAACTCGCGGCGTCGAAAGCCTTTTTGCCCGTGAAGACTTCGTAAAGCACCAGACCAAGCGAATAGATGTCGCTCTTCGCCGACAACTCTTGCCCTTCGAGTTGTTCCGGCGACATGTACGCGGGCGTTCCGGAGATCTCGCGCCGGTCTTCCTCGGCGAGTGCAGCGATACCGAAGTCAGTGATGCGTACCTCGCCGTGCTCGTCGAGCATGATGTTTGCCGGTTTCAGATCGCGATGCAGCACACCGCGCTCGTGCACGGCTGCGAGACCGGCACAGAGTTGGCGCGACACTTCGATAGCTTTGTCCTGCGGCAGCCGGCCGATGCGTTTCAGGAGCGACGAGAGTTCTTCGCCGCGAACGTACTCCATCGAGATGAAATGCTCACCGTGGTATTCGGCGACGTCGTAAACGCGGCAGACGTGTCGATGTGAGATCTGACGAGCGACGCTTACCTCTTTATAGAAGCGCGCGAGCGCTGCGCCGTTGGCGGTGACTGACGCGGGAAGAAACTTGAGTGCGACGGCTTGTTTCAGTTTCAGATCGTCAGCGCGATAAACCTCGCCCATTCCACCGCGCCCGAGTAGTCCCACGATGCGATATCGTTCTGAAAGGACGTCGCCGGGTATGAACCGGGCGTCGTCGATCGAAATGGGAGACGTGGCTCTTTTACTCGAGACATCGACCACTTGCGGCTCGGTGATCAACCGAGCAGCAGCGTTGAAAACGTCTGTTTGAATAAAATCCTCCGCCTGTTTGTCGAAGCGGAGCATCTTCTCAACTTCGCGACGGAGATCCTGATCGCTTCCGCAAACTGTATCGAGGAATGCCGCGCGCTCCTGGGGAGCGACATCGAGCGCAGCCTCAAACAGTTCGTCAACTTTTCGCCAACGGTCGGGTTTCATTCGCAGTCCCTTCGGAAATCATTCGGTAGAGCCACGCCTTCGAGCGTTGCCATTCGCGTCTCACTGTCCTCGTAGAAATGTTCAGAACTTCTGCCGTCTCCTCGATGCTCAAACCACCGAAATAACGCAGCTCGACGATCTTTGCCTTTTGCGCATCGAGACTCTCGAGAGAGTCGAGCGCCTCGTCGAGCGCGATCAAGTGTTCGGCCTTTTCTCGTGCAATCACCGCCACGTCGTTAAGTGAAACCTGCATTGCGCCACCGCCCCGCTTCTCGCGTGCATGGGCGCGCGCGTGATCGATCAGAATGTGACGCATTATTTGCGCGCATACAGCAAAGAAGTGTGCGCGGTTGTGCCACTCGTATCCCTCCTGACCGAGAAGTTTTAGATACGCCTCATTTATTAGCGCTGTTGCCTGCAAAGTGTGGCCAGGGCGTTCTTGCGACATTTGACGGCGCGCGATTTTGCGGAGTTCTCCGTGGACGAGAGGAAGGAGTTTATCGAGCGCAGAGCTATCGCCTTTACCCCAATCGGCAAGTAACCGGGTTACTTCCTGCGGCGACATGCTGGGCATCAAAGCGCTCCACGGGTGCGACCTTTCGAATAGCGTCGCGGATTTTAACACCTTTGCTGGCCGCTTTTCTTTTCATTTGGCGCTCTCTCTGGTGGAGGATAAAAAATGAAAAAGAATCTTAGTTTCGCAATGTTGACCTTGTTCACACTCGCATTCGCGCCGGTTTGTCTGCGCGCACAGGACGGCCATGACGCAGATCAGGCGGCCATTCGCGAAGACGTAAGGCAGATGGAGTCCGGATGGAACACAAAAAGCGGCGAGCTTTTTGCGAAGCCGTTTGCAGAAGACGCGGATTACGTCGTCGTGAACGGCATGTACATCAAAGGCCGCAACGCAATCGCGACCGGGCACCAGCGAATATTCGATACGATCTACAAGGACACGACGCTTATTCTGAACGTCAAACAGATCCGGTTTCTTCGATCGGACGTCGCCGTCGTCCATGTAAACGCCCACAGAGATGGCCCGACAAAAGAGCTCGCTGCCGACGCTTTGCTGACGCTGGTCTTGACGAAAGAGAAGCAGGGTTGGACCATTGCGGCGTTTCAAAATACTCAGATCGTCGCAAGCCGGTAAAAATATTCGTTCACAAAAGGCACAAAAGAGATAAACTCCCCCGGCATGAGCACCCCCCTAACTTCACCTGTCAAGAGTTTGGCGGTCAGCATGTCGGGCGGAGGACATCGAGCGACGCTGTTCGTGCTCGGCGCCCTCATGTATCTCGTCGACGCGAACGCCAATAAACACGTAACGTCGATCGCGTCCGTCTCGGGTGGATCATTGACGAATGGGCTTGTCGGTCAAAACGTCCATTTCCGTGAAACGAACGGCGCCCAATTTCGCGAGCGCGTCGCCAGCCCACTCGCAACGCAAATCGCCAAACACGGAACACTGTTCGCCCCCGCGCTTTCAAAGATCTACGTGGCCTTCCTCGTCATTTTCGGGATAGCTGCCGTTGTGGTTCCGTGGCTTCTTCCATGGCCGTGGTATCTCAAGCTTCTCTCGTTTCTGGTTCTTATTACGTTGTGGGGTTGGTATTTCGGTCTGCGAGGCCGGATATGTGCTCGCGCGTTCGGCGTTACGTTGTTCTCGCCCAACGGTCGCGAAACACCTCTCGCCGGCATCAAGAAGAAAGACCTGGACCACGTGATCTGCTCGACCGAGTTTCGCTCGGCGGAACAGGTGTACTTCGCCGGCGACTTCGTCTACAGCTACGCACTCGGATACGGCGTTCCAGGCAATTTATCGCTCGCGAGCGCGGTGCAGGCATCAGCAGACTTCCCCGGCGGATTCCCGCCGACGGTTTTGTCGACCAAAGATCTGAACTTCGAAGGTGCACCGCCGCCGAGTGCGGGTGGACCTCCTGAGGCGCCGGCCGAAATGGTGCTGACTGACGGCGGCGTCTACGACAACATGGGCGAGCAGTGGGCGCGCGGCTTCGCTACGCGCATCAAACGTTGCCCGAATCTCGACACCGGGCGCATCGCGCCAAATCAGCTCGTGGTCGTCAATGCGTCCGCGCGCATTCCCTGGATACCGTTTCGTCGCCGGTTTCTTCCTTTGGTTGGGGAACTAATGGCGCTACTTCGCGTGAATAACGTGATGTACATCAACACGACGAACGTGCGGCGACAGGCGATTGTCGACAGTTTCAATCCCGCCGATCCGACAAAAGCATCAGCACTCCCGAGCACGCTGGTGCAGATCACGCAGAGCCCGTTCGTCGTCGCGGACGCGTTTGCGACCGGCACGACGAAGGTCGCCCAACGTGCGAGAGAAGTGCAGGAGTTCTTAAAGAACGGGCCGTCGAAGGACGCGTGGAAGAAGATCGCGAGCGACAATGCAACTGTCGCGACGTCGCTCGGTAAGTTCGGAACTGAAGTGACGGCACGGCTGATCTATCAGGGTTACGTCGTCACAATGTGCAACCTTTACGTCCTGTTCGGCGGCGACTTCGGCATTGACTATCCGCTAATACCGGGCGAACTTTCGATCGAGCGATTCCGCGCGTTAATAGCGTAAAAGCGCGATTTCTCCCGCAAACTGCATCGTTCTCTCCTCAGAATTCACTAACTAAGGGATACTCCGCCTGCGATACGTTGTCAGATATCCCCGGGCGGCGGTGTCCTGCATAATGAGAAGGTCACATTCTGTTTCGAAACGCGCAAGCCCGTCGATCGGAGGCTTAACATGAGGATCTTCCCACGCGCGAAGTTGCCAACGCCAAAAGCTGTGCGGCGGCTGTGGCGGAAATCCAGGGGACACTTAAAACTCAGGCGACTCTATTACGCCGCGGAGGTCTTTTTATTCGTCGCGCTGTACTTTGTTGTTTTCACAGGTAGCCGGTTGAGGTTTGTCGACAGCTTCGGGCGCCGCACAGACCTTGTCGTCTCTCTCCTTCTCGTTGCCGTGTTCATTGGAATTCATGTGCTTGCCCGGCGTCGACTCCTGCCGAGAATCGAACGTCGCTACCAACCCGCACCGTACGACGAACGCAAGATTTTCTTCGACCTCGGACCGGGTACACGACACGTAACCAGCATCGATCAGCTTTATCAAAATCTCGCCGAGCGAGTCAGAAACGCGCTCGACGCAAGCAACGCCGCGATCTTCGTCCGCGACGAAGCCACCGGCCACTTCAACCTCCGCGTTTTCTCCGACCAGTCACACGAGACGGCGAAGCATTTGCAATTGAATACGCGTGCATTCGTCGTGCGTCGTCTGGTGAATCTCTCGACGCCGCTGGTGATCGAGTCGCGAGAGATTGAGACGTGGTCGCAAGCGCTGAATTCAGTTTTGCCTTCGACGCGTGAAGAGCGTGCCGGCGAACACGAAGTTTTGCTCGAGATTCAGTCGCGAATACTGGTCCAGATCAGACAGCGGAACGATCTCGTGGGAATACTCTCGTTTGGTCCGAGACGCGGTGGATTTCCTTACTCCGACAACGATCGCGAACTCCTGATGTCGATCGCCGCACAACTCGCGCTCGTCATCGACAACGCTCGACTAACCGAACGCATGGTGGCGCAGGAACGTATGCGCCGCGAGCTTGCACTCGCAGCAGAGGTTCAACAGCGTCTTCTTCCTTCGTGTGCCCCGGAGGGAACAGCGATGGAGGTTTCAGGATTCTGCGAACCCGCGCGGGGCGTCGGGGGTGACTATTACGACTTTATCAACTTCGATAACAGCCAGCTTGGTCTTGCGATCGCGGACGTGGCAGGCAAGGGAATGCCTGCGGCTTTGTTGATGTCGACGGTCCAGGCAACATTGCGAAGCTTGACAGCGAGAAACGGAACACCGGCGAATTATGAACTGTCGTCCGTCGTGAGCAAGCTCAATCGTCTGCTGTTCAATACGACGAACGGCGAACACTACGTCACCTTCTTTTACGCGACGTTCGATCAACTAACTCAGCGTCTCACGTATGTAAACGCCGGTCACAATCCACCGCTGTATCTTCAATCGGATTCCAATTCCGAGTTTCGCCAACTGACATCGGGCGGGTTGGTAGCTGGCGCCTTTGAACATTCAGCGTACGAGCAGGAGACGGTGCAGATGAAACCGAACGATCTGCTGTTTCTTTACACCGACGGTCTGACGGAAGCGCTCAACCAAGAGGGTGAAGAGTTTGGGACCAGCAGGATCATGGAAACGTTGAAGGCGATCGCTTCGCTGTCGGCGGATCAGATTCGCGATGTGGTGGTGCGGCGTGTGAAAGAGTGGTGTGCGGGGATGTCGCTATACGACGATCTGACGTTTGTGGTGATGAAAGTCAAATAACTTTTCTCTGCGGCCCTCTGCGTATCTCTGCGTTCTCTGCGTTAGAAACGTTTTAAGCGCAGAGGACGCAGAGATACGCAGAGGGCCGCAGAGAAAAACTTTTACGAGGAGCAACGGCATGCGGAATTTCATCCAGGATCTGCGTTACGCGATTCGAACGATGGCAAAGCGTCCGGGATTCACGATCGTTGCAGCCTTGACTCTCGCACTCGGTATCGGCGCCAACACCGCGATCTTTTCCGCTGTCAACGCCGTCCTTCTCAAACCACTTCCGTTTCCGGAATCGCAGCAACTCGTAGATCTGTCAGAAACATTCAAGCCTAATGGCTGGGGTTCAGTCTCAGTGCCGACCTTCGAAGACTGGAGAAACCAGAACACGGTTTTCACGGGCATCTCTGCCTATCTATTCGCGGGTTTTAATCTTGAAGGCGGTGATACTCCGCAGCGCATTCAAAGCATGAATGTGAGTGCAAACTATTTCGACGTGCTTGGTGTCAAACCGACTCTGGGCCGTGGATTTCTTCCGGGCGAAGACGTCGCAGGCAATGAGCGCGTAGTCGTCGTCGGCGATGAACTGTGGCGGAGTACTTTCGCTGCGAACCCCAACATCATCAACCAGACGATTCCCTTGAACGGACATAAGTACACGATCGTGGGAGTAGTGCCGCGCGAGCTTTCTGCGTTGCATCGCACTGTGCAGATGTGGTCGCCGCTTGTCTTTCCTGAGAAGGACCGCGCAGCGCGGGACGAACACAAGTACCTTGTGATTGGACGGATCAAATCAGGTGTCACGCTCGAACAGGCGCGAGAGCAGATGAACGCGATTGCCGCACGCCTCGAGCAGCAATATCAAAATGGACGCGGCATCCGCGTAATGCAGATCGAAGAGCTGTGGGTCGCGGGTGTGCGCTCGGCGCTCCTGATGATGATGGTTGCGGTCGGTTTCGTTCTCCTGATCGCGTGCACAAACGTCGCTAACTTGTTGCTCGCTCGCGCGACCGTTCGACGGCGAGAGATAAGTATTCGTATCGCACTCGGCGCAGGACGTCGCCGGTTGATCCAGCAGTTCCTGACCGAAGGTCTTTTGCTGTCGGTAATCGGCGGTACAATCGGCATCGCGCTGGCGTGGTGGACCATGGGCGTACTTGGCAAAATCGCATTTCCGTTTCTACCTCGCTCGCAGGAAATACGGATCGATTCACGTGTGCTGCTGTTCACGTTGGGCGTCTCAATCCTGACCAGCGTTGTCTTTGGTCTGATTCCTTCACTTCAGGCCGGGAAAACCGACGTACAGGGGACGCTCAAAGAAGGTGGTAACACGATTTCGGCGGGCGCCGTTGGTGGATGGTTGCGTCCGATGCTCGTCGTAGTTGAAGTTGCCGCCGCGGTGGTTTTGTTGATCGGTGCAGGCTTGATGATTCGAAGCATACTTCGTATCCGCGAAGTCGAACCCGGGCTGAGACCGCAAAACCTGCTCACGGCAAAAGTCTCACTGCCGCGAGAGAAATACACCGACGCCGAGTCGGCCATTCGTTTCTATCAACAAGTGCTCGAACGCTTGCGGAGGATGCCCGGTGTTGAGTCAGTCGGACTGACTTCACACCTGCCGGTCGAGGAGCAGGGCTACAACGGCAACGTTACGGTCGAAGGAAAGACGTATCCACCAAACGAGTCTCCGATCGTCGAGTATCGCGCGATCAACGAAGACTATTTTCACACGACTTCCATTCCTTTGCTGCGTGGGCGCGTGTTTAGCAAAGCGCAGGGCGACGACAAACAGCCGGTGGTTGTGATCAATGAGGCAATGGCCAAACAGATCTGGCCCGGTGAAGATCCACTTGGAAAGCGAGTCGGCGAGGAGATTAAGGCCACTGTGATCGGAGTCGTTGGCGACGTAAAAAACTATGGCCTGTTGGTCAAACCCGTTCCCGAAATGTATGCGCCGTACACGTCGAAGGACTTCTGGCCCGATATGCGTTGGAACATGCGATTGCTTGTGCGTTCCAGTCTCGACGACAGCAGTATCGCCGCGGCGGTTAGGCGCGAGGTACAGGAGGTAGATCCCGCTCAACCGCTTTACGCCGTGCGGACGATGAATCTCGTGATCGAGAACACCGTGCGAGACAAGAGCTTGAATACCACGTTGTTGACCGTTTTCGCCGGTGTTTCGCTTCTGTTGGCACTGATCGGTGTTTACGGAGTGATGAGCTACACCGTGGCGCAACACACACGCGAGATCGGAATTCGAATGGCCCTGGGAGCGCAACCGCGAACGATCCTGAAACTGATCGTCGGCCGTGGGTTGTTGTTGGTTAGCGTCGGAGCGGGGATTGGTGTTTTAGCGTCATTCGGCCTGACGCGATTCATGGAGAATATGCTGTTCGGCGTCACGGCAACCGATCCGCTGACGTTTGCGGCGATTGTGGGTCTGCTTGGGTTGGTAGCGCTGCTGGCGTGTTTGATACCGGCACAACGCGCGATGCGAGTCGATCCAATCGTAGTTCTGCGTCACCAGTAGACGTCGTGGCACGTCACGCCGTTCCTGGCGTGACGCGGCCACACGCTACTCATCAGCCCACAGACTTAAACGCGCTGCAGGAAAGCCGTCGAGATGAACTCGCCGATTTGGCCCGCTTTCCCTCAATGCGAATGAATCCATGAACTGCAAGACACTTGTATATGTCGTTCTCTGCGAATTCATTTCACACTGGCTGGTCTGAACGGCTTTTTTGGTGCTTTCTTGTGGCTTAACATGCACCTATGAAAAAGGCAATTCTCCTGCTTCTTTTTACCTGTGCTGTTGTCCCTGCCGCCAAGCCATCAAAACCGATCTTTGTTTTTCACACCCATGAATTTTGGTTGAACCTGCACCACTTCTTATACGTCCTCGGTCGCGCTCAAAACAAAACCGGCGACGCTTCGCGCGAGGGTGTCGTTGGCGCACCGGCGGATCAGGAAAAAGGTTTGGCGGCATTGACTGCGTCCGAGCGCAACATCTGGACCGAAGCAGTTTCGGCGTATGCTTCCGACATCAGCAAAAAGGATCTCGTGTTTGACGAACCCTCGACCAGGCTGACGAAAGCTTTGGCAGAAGCCGGCGACGAACGTTCGCTGGAGTCGGCGTCGATCGATGCTGCAACGGCTGCGATTCTTCAACGTGCCGCGCCGATTTATCGCAAGGCGTGGTGGCCCAAACACAAGGAAGCAAATCGGGCATGGGTCTCAGCCATGCGAGCATACGTGGACAAGCATGGTCCAGTGGTGCTGAATTTCATCACGCGTGCATATCAGTTGCCGTGGCCGGAAGCGGGATACCCAGTGCATCTCTCCGCCTACGCCAACTGGGCGGGCGCATACTCGACTGGAGTTGGCGTGCTCGTCATTTCAAGTCTCAACGAAGGGACCAAAGGCCCGTACGGGTTGGAAACTCTTTTTCACGAGAGCATGCACCAGTGGGATTCGCAGGTGTTCGATGCTATTCGGACACACGCGCGAGCGACGAATAGATTGGTACCCCGGGGTCTGTCGCATGCGTTGATTTTCTTCACTGCGGGAGAGGCGGTGCGACGAGTCATTCCCGAACACGTGCCCTATGCGGAAAAGTTCGGAGTCTGGGAGCGTGGGATGATGCAGTTCAAAGCTCCGATCGAGCAGACCTGGAAACCGTACCTCGACGGCAAGGGCACGCGTGATGAAGCTTTGGTGGAACTCATTAAACTCGTAGGTGAGTTAAAACAGTAGACTCCACGAACAAAAAGACCGCTCAGATCTGAGCGGCCCTTTCGTTGCTAGCGATTGCTTTGGTTTATTGGTTTGTGGTTGCGGAAGCTTGTTGCTTCTGGAATTGCTGCCAGTAGTCCTGAACGAAGTCTTTCTGCCTTCCGTGACCATAGCCTGATTCGAACTCGTACTGGTCCATCTCAGTCAAAACCTGTTCAAGGTTCCAGTTGTTTCTGGTAAAGCGATACACCGCCCCAACGACTCCGGTGCGATGCCGGCCGCCCGGGACTTTCTAAACCTCATTTAAACTCCTTAAATTGGAACTTATCGGGCGCCTCTATAGGATTCAAAACTCGCTAGGGCAGTTGCATATTTTTTAGCCACAAAAAGGCACAAAAAGCACAAAAAAGAAGGTCCACTTTTTGTGTTCTTTTTGTGCCTTTTGTGGGCCATCATCGGCCTTGTTTTGCGGTTTTATTTGACCAAAGCTTGAGCTTGCTGTGCTTAGCCGCGTGGGTAAAGTCCTTATCGGTACTCAATAGGGTAAGGTCGTGCCGGATGCATAGTTGTGCAATCA